>Ga0190273_10000374_pt1 | contig 17676 bp, 13 predicted proteins | sample Popmic504IS_FD_134513 | JGI IMG/M metagenome (GOLD analysis project Ga0190273, IMG submission 134513) | Populus adjacent soil microbial communities from riparian zone of Shoshone River, Wyoming, USA - 504 IS | ecosystem: Environmental > Terrestrial > Soil > Riparian zone > Trees stand | place... | reverse complement strand
GGAATGAATCCATTCGGCATAGGGGCCGAGCGGGTTGGCGATGGGCCAGACGACCGCCGCCGGCAGCTCATAGGGGTGCAGCTCCGTGAGCCGGTCGATCAGTGCGGCGGCGAGGTCCGCCCGGGTCTTGAACAGCGCGGCGACCTCGGCCGTCTCCTCGATCGCTCCCTGCCAATGGTAGACGGAGTGGCAGGGCCCGAGGATGTTGGCGCAGGCGGCGTGGCGCTCCTCCACCAGGATCCGGGCGATTCGCCGCGCTTCCTCATCGGACGGGAAGGTGGAGTAGACGGTGACGACGCCGCTCATGCCGGTTCCTCCTTCAGCCTGCCCGGCTCGAGGGACGGGGCGGTCGCCCTTTCTTCCCCGCCGAGCCGGTGCGCCGCGACAAGGGCCGCCGCGAGGAGCAGCACCGCCATTCCCTGATGCGAAGCTGCGATCCACAGCTCGACGCCCGAGAGCAAGGTGAAGATCCCGAGCAGGATCTGAACCGTGACCGCGCCGATCAGCGCTGCGGCCGACTGCCAATGCCCCTTACGCCAGGCGGCCCGGGCCAGCACCAGCGCCGCCGCCGCCACCGCGAAGGCGAGCCAGCGGTGGATGAACTGGACCACGATCGGATTGTCGGCGAAGTTGCGGAGGAAGGGCTCGAGCAGGGGCGCTTCGGTCGGGAACCATTGGTCGCCCATCTTCGGCCAGCTCGCGAAAGCGTAGCCCGCGTCGAGGCCGGCGACATAGGCGCCGAACAGATATTGCAGGAACAGCAGCGACAGCAGCCAGATCGCCGCCGTCGGCATCCGCACCGGCCCGCCGGCGCCGGCGCGGGCCAGCCGGAGGAGGTCGAGCGCGACCCACAAGGTAGCGGCGAAGATGGCGAGCGCGGTCAGCAGGTGGACGGCGAGGCGGATATGGCTGACGTCGGGCCGGTCGACCAGGCCCGACGCCACCATCCACCAGCCGATCGCGCCCTGCAGTGCGCCGAGCGCGAGGATGACGCCGAGCTTCCAGCCGTAGCCGCGCGGGATCGCCCGCTTCCAGGCGAACCACAGCAAGGGCAGGGCGAAAGCGAGGCCGATGATCCGCCCGAGCAGCCTGTGCACATATTCCCAGAAATAGATGTTCTTGAAATCCTCGAGGCTCATCCCGCTGTTGATCAGCTGATATTGCGGGCTCTGCCGGTAGGCGGCGAACTCCGCCGCCCAGGCCGCCTCGCCGATCGGCGGAAGAGCCCCGGACAGCGGCTCCCAGCGCACGATCGACAGCCCGGATTCGGTCAGCCGGGTGATCCCGCCGACCACGACCATCAGGAAGACGAGCCCGGCGACGGCGAGCAGCCACAGGGCGATGGCGCGGGGACGGGACGGGCTGACACGGGGCTCGAGGGACATTGAAGAAGCTTGCTCGCTGGTTGACCTCTCCCGTCCTTACGGGAGAGGAGGGGCCCGCCGCGAAGCGGTGGGAGGTGAGGGTCTGTACGCCAGAGTCGGCAAGACCCTCACCCCCCAAGCCTTCGGCTTGGGTCCCCCCTCTCCCGCGGAAAGCGGGAGAGGAATAGAGCGCGCGATATGGTCGCCGAAGCGTTGAAAGCCAATGCAACTTTTTCCAGAATGTTATGTTGTATCTTTACGGCTGCGAGATTATAAAGGTGCCGTCAGGAGAGCGGCGAGTCTATGTTCGCGAAGGTGGGAGCAAATGGATCGATGGACCGGGCGGCGATGGCGCTGTCCGGCCTGTGCCTCGTCCATTGCCTGGCGACGTCGGTCGTTCTCGCCATGCTGGCTTCGGCGGGGGGGCTGCTTGTCGCCCCGGTGATCCACGAGGTCGGCCTGACGCTGGCCATCCTGCTCGGCGTTCTGGCGCTTGGGCGCGGCATCGCCGAGCACGGCTTCATGATGCCTTCGGCCGTCGGCGGCCTCGGCCTCGGCGTGATGGGCGGAGCCCTCACCATGCCCCATAGCGGTATCGAGACGGTCTATACGATCGTCGGAGTCGCCATCCTTGCCTTGGGCCACGATCTGAACCGCCGCGCCGTGAGCTGACTGCCCGTCGTCCCAGCGAAGGCTGGGACCCCGGCGCGTGAAGAACGCGGCGCCGTTCACCCCATGGGGCTCCAGCCTTCGCTGGGGCGACGAGTGCCCGTCTCTTGTTCCGGCTCCGCAAAATCCTTACCTTGCGCCCATGGCGCATCACCACCACCACGAAGCGCATGAGGGGGCTTCCCTCATGCAGGCGGCGCAAAGCTCGATGGAGAAATCGGGCGAGCAATGGACGCAGATGCGGTCCGCCGTCTTCGAGGCCCTGGCCGGCTTCGACCGCCCCGCTTCCGCCTACGACATCGCCGACAAGGTCAGCCAGTCGCAGGGCCGCCGGGTGGCGGCGAACAGCGTCTACCGGATCCTCGACCTGTTCGTCGGCGCCAACCTCGCCCGCCGGGTCGAGAGCGCCAACGCCTATGTCGCCAACGACCATCCCGACTGCCTTCACGACTGCATCTTCCTGATCTGCGACACCTGCGGCAACACCACCCATCTCGACGACGACAAGCTCTCGGGCGGAGTCCGCGCGGCGGCGACCCAGGCCGGCTTCACGCCGGAGCGGCCGGTGATCGAGGTCCGCGGCACCTGCCCGGACTGCAAGGAGGGCTGAGCCGGCCACCTGGCCTGCGCTTTGCGGCGTCTTTCGCCCTGTGGCTCCAAATGGTAGAAGGAGCGGGGGGATTTCGACGTGGTTTCACGGACGCTGCTCATCCTGCTGTTCCTCGGCGGCTGCGCCCGGGAGGTCCATGAGGCTCGACCGCAGCCTCCCGTCGCGCCGGCCGTTCTGGACGCTCCGCGGAGCGAGCCGCCTCTCATCGGCCCGGCTCCCGAAATCGCCCCGCCGCCGCCGCTCCTGATCGCCGGGCAACGCACGTTCTTCCTCGAGTTCGAACCCGGAAGCGACGATATCACCGTGGAGATGAGGCGAACGGTCCAGCAGGCCGCGCACCTCTATTGGGCAACCGGCGCGGTCGTCGTCGCTTTGTCCGAAGAGGGGACGGCGGCTCGGCCTGTCCTCATGCGTGCCGCCTGGGCGGGCGGGTCGGAAACCTTGCTCGAACGCCGGGTCGAGGCGGCTCGAACCGAGCTCATAGTCTGGCGCGTCTGGAGCCGCCCGGTGGTGAGAGCGGCCGACGACTCCTGGCGGGAATGGTCGCCGGGAGAGGGTGGGCCGGTGTTCCTGTTGCTGGGGCCGCGTCCGGAGGCGTCCCCGGCGCCCACGCCGGGCGACGGCGGACCGGGCCCGGGAATCGATCGGGCTCCGGAGCAGCGACGGCCTCCGCAAAACACGAATCATTCCGCTCAAGCGGTCAGCTGGGTCCGGACTTCCGCGGCGGTGGTCGATCAGGCCGAATGGCTCTTCGAAGACCGCACCTTGCTTCTGAACGCGCTGGAGATTCTGCTCGCCGAATGCCGTCGGCAGCGTGGCCAGGTGACTGCCGAATGCGCCGCGGCGGCGCGCGCGGGCGGCGGGGGCTTCGCCGGAGTTCCAGCCGGCGCCATCGACGAGTTCGTCTTCCTGCTGCGACGCTGCGCCGGGATCCAGGACGAACGGGAATGCGTCGGCGAGATGCGAATGGAGCGCGAATATCGGGCGCTCAATCGGGGCAGGCTCGATCCGGGGCCGCTCACGATGGCGCAAGGGGAGCGAAGGCTGTTCACCGCCAAAGTCCGGTATGACGAGACTATCCGAGGTCGCCTCGGCGCCCAGATCGGAGAGGAAGGGGGCGGCGGCTCGGGCGTGACACCCCAGACCCCGGCGGGAACGATCATCCCCTACACTCGTGAAATGTGCTTCACGCTGAAGGCCGAGCAGGAAGACGCCTTCATCATCGAGCGGGTTACGCCGGAGTGTGTGAAGGCCCAGCCCGGCGGCCGAGTCCTCTTCGACCCGCAATGGTGGGTCACGCCGCGGCATTCCGGCCGGCTCGGACTGGTGCTCGTGACCGAGCTGGTCATCAACGGCAGGAAGCGCGATTACCCCCACGATCCGACGCCGCTAATCGTTGAGGTAAGCCCCGCTCCGGATTGGCTGGCCCGGCTGGACCAGACGCTCGACCGGCTGACCAAGACCGTCAATCGCGCTACCGGGCTGGCCAAGGCAATCGGGGCGCTCATCGCCGCGGTGAGTGCATGGGGGATCTGGGCATTTTTCAGGCGGCGCAGCCGGCGTCGCGGCGCCCGGGCGGACCAATCGGGTCAGACCGCGGGAGCAGCGCCGGCCGCGCGCAAGCCAAGCCGTCGCGGCACTCGCGCCGATGAATCCGAAGACCCTGCCTAGCTAGGTGCGCGGCTTGGTCTGGCCGCGTTTGCCGGCGGCGGGGTTGGGAACGGCGCCCTTGCCGCCGCCCTGTAGAGCCGCCAGCCGTTCGGCGATCGCCGCCTCCTTCTGAAGCGCCTCGAGCTCGGCGACCTTGGCCGCCGCTTCCGGGCTTGCTCGACCGCCGCTCAGGCCGCCGGCGGACTCCATCGCCCGCTCGAAGGCTTCCTGGGCGCGTTCGGCCCGCCGCTGAAGGCGCGCATCCGGCGATCCGGGGGCGTCGTCGCCGTCCGCTCCTGCCCGCTGCGCCGCCTCGAAGGCGCGCAATTCGTCGTACATCTGGCCGCGGCGAAGCTTGAGCTCGGCGGCGCTTTCCTCGAGCCGGCGTTCCACGGAAGCGGCTTCGGCCTCGGCCTTGGTCAGAGCGGCGGCTTGGGCCTCGACGTCGAGCTGGCGGGCGATGGCGGCCTCCGCCAGGTCCATCCGGTCCTTGCCGAGCGCGAATCGCGCCTGCTCCTTGAGAGTCACCAGCTGCTTGCGGCATTCCTGGAGCCGGTGCGCGGCCTGCAGCCGCTTCGCCCGAGCGCTCTCGCCCTCGGCCCGCGCCTTGTCGATGGCCGAATCCATGTCGCGGATCGCCTGCCGCATGACGCTGGTGCCGCCGAGCCGCTCGGCCGCGTCGAGCGCGCTTCCAACGCCTCCCGTCACGACCCGCTGGACCCGGACGAAAATCGAATCTGCCATTCCCACCCCCTGAGTGAACGAGACGCGCCGTCCCGCGCATTCGCCGGGGATAATGGCGCCGGCTTAAAGCCGCGTAAAGCACGGATCGTCCCTGCAAGGCGTGGGAAGACAGGATTCAGTCATATAAGCCATTGTAATTGCAGTCGCCCAGGCGGAGAATGATCCGTCGCCGAGGGTTGGCCGATGATGTTGCGTCTCGAACCCCAGAACAGGGACCGCCTCAAATCGGCCGCGGGCGTCGGGCTGCTTCACGCTCTGATCGGCTATGTCCTGCTGACCGGCCTCGGCTACGGCCCCACGGCCGCACTGCCCGATGCCCTGAAGCTCTTCACCGTCCACGAGGAGCCGCCGCCTCCGCCCGCGGAGCCGGCGCGGCCGGACGTCGAGAAGAAGACCCGCAAGGCGAAGCCCAAGGACGCGGAGGGCGCCGCCGCCCCCGCCAACCTGCGCAACACGCCGACCGAGATCGTCGCCCCGAAGCCGGAAATCCCGATCCCGGTGCCGCCGCCCATCCCCTCCGCTCCGGCGGCGGGGCAGGGGAGCGCGATGGCGGCGGGCGCCGCGATGGTGCCCGGCCCCGGCACCGGCAGGGGCGGCATCGGCACCGGCCTCGGCTCCGGCCGCTTCGGCAACGGCACCGGCGGCGGCGGCGGGGGCGGCCGCGGCGCCCGCGCCCGCTGGCTCAGCGGCAGCATCGACGCCTCCGATTATCCCGACGGCGCCTACCGCTCGCGAGTCGGCGGGACCGTCCACCTGCGCTTCACCGTCGCCCCCAGCGGCCGGGTCAGCGACTGCGCCGTGACCCGCTCGAGCGGCAGCCGCGAGCTCGACAACGTCACCTGCCGGCTGATCGTAAGGCGCTTCCGCTACCGGCCGGCGCGCAACGCGGAGGGCAGTCCCATCGCCTCGTCGGTCGTCGGCGAACATGTCTGGGAGGTGGCGCCCCAGCCGCCGGACCGTTGGGTGGAGCCGGAGATAGAGGAGCCCGAATAAGGCACGCGGAGAGGCGCTTGCGCGATGGCGGAATTGCCGCTGCGACTTGGATGGCGGTACACGATCGGCTCGAACAGCGATTCAGTGTCCCGGCGACGCTGCTATTCGAACGCACCTTCATCGGGCTCACGCCGGGCGGTTTCGATGAGCCGTTGCAGGCGCGACGCTATTTCGGCGGCGCACAGCCGAAGTTGAATGTTGTCGCTCGCGCTCAATGCTTCTGCGATTGAACGGCGGCGGATATATTTGAGCTCTCGGTCGCCGTGCCCGGGATCCACCATCCGGCTTTCGAAAGCTCTCAGGACGGAAACAGGATCGGGGGCGAGTTCGAGGAGCATCGATGCCAATCTGGTCCAGTGCGCATCCTCGATGTCTTCGTCGCCGGGGAGACTGCAATAACGGATGAGTCTGGCCAGGCGGACGATCCTCGGCTGCGGATCCACCTCTATCCAGGTTCTTATGACGGCGTCGTTTGGCTGGCCTTCGAACTCGACCCTGTACCGGTCGTCGTCGTTTAGGCCGGCGCCACCGAAGAGCAGATAACCGAGATCATCGCGCTCGTCGGCGGGTTGCGGTCCAACGAATTCGTCCAGAGCGATCGAAGGATAGCATTCGAGCAGACAGTCGACGACCTTCCTTTGCCCGCGCTCCGACCAAAAATCCCGAAGCAGGCAAGCTTCGCGCACGCGCCGGCACATTTCGATGGGCAATTTGGAGGTAGGAGCGTGTGCGAAGACATGCTTTGCCACGTCTGCCAGCATGTCGTCGGCTGTTTCAGTTTCGGAGAGGTAGCATCGTCGATCGATCAGCAGCGCATGTGCCACCCGCAGGAGTTCCGAGGACAGGGCATCCGGACCGGCTCCATGGCCGGTGACCTGCCGATGCAGGACCCGGAGGGTTGGAATGGCTCCGTCCTTTCTCGCCACGATGCTGTCGAGAAGGTGCGCCAGGGCTTGCTGTTCGGGCCGGGCGGAGAGCGGGTGAATCGCCGTGAGCAATATTTGCGACGGCGTGTCGGGATTTTGCGCCGCCTGCCTCAAGCGGGCGATGTCGTCGAGGCCGATCGTGCGACCGCTGTGCATGGCTCCGATCCAGGGCTCCAGGACGGGATCGTGCGCAGCCCGGTTCAGAAGCCGATTGGCCCAGTCGCGGTGGCCCGGCCTTGGGGAGCGGTTGGCGCCGGACATCATGCCCATCAACAGTGCCGGAGGCGGGCCTGCAGAGTCCGCGTTGCCATAGGCGCGGTAAGCCAGATCCCAAGCCGCGGCTATGTCGGGAGCGGCCCAGGCCACCCCTTCGCCGAAATAATAACTACGATTGGGCTGCGGCGCGCCGGTCGCGAGAGCGATCAGCTCACCCAAAGCAGGCGCAGAATTGGAGGCCGCGCGCCCGGTCGCTCTGGCAAGCAGATCGACGTTGCGCCAGATCCATTTTCGCTTTCCGGTTCGAACGTGGGGGCGATCGCTGTCGCCCAGCACGAACGAGGCGAAACAGGTTTCCAGCGTCCTGGGTGAAAAACGATCGCGAAGCCCGATCAACTCGCCGCGGACTTGCCGCGGATCGTCCTCCTCGACTGCCAGGAGTGCTTCGGCGGCGGCCTTCCACCCCGCGTTCCAAGCTCCCTCGGGAGCAACCGCCTGGATTGTATTCATAAAATCGCCTGCCGAATCGGTGGTGATGTTTCCGGGCAGCGTCGACGCGATTATGTCCCGTGCGCGATCTGCGTACGGGTCGTCGCTGGCCGCAATGCCAGCCAGTCGGGCAAGGCTCCTCCGAGCCCATTCTGTATAGATGATCTCGTTCGTACGCGGCATATCCGGAAGGATTTCAGACACCGAGCGCCCGCTTCGAACTATCCTTCTCTCCAGGGTCGCCTCGAGCGCTTGCAGGGCCAGCTCCTTCATACGGTCGTCCGGATCGGCGAAGAGATATTCTATTATCTCCCTGATCTGATTTTCCGATGCATGCGTATTTTCGAAAGTGGTTGCGAATTTGGACAAGAATTGAAACTGCGCCTCCCCGATTCCTTCCGAGCGCGGCTCGACTGTGGACAGTCGCGCCAGCAGGAGCATTGCGTTCCTGAACGTCTCGGGGAGCGAGGCGATGATCGCGAGGAGGACCGTGGTCTCCCTGTAGCCGAAGGGCAGCTCGACCCTGCGGCCGTCCAGTAACGACTCGACCATGTTGGAGAGAGCGCCCAGAGCCGCCTCGGGTGCGGCGGGAATGATGCCTTCAAAAGCCGAATAAAGCTCCGACGAATTAGGCCTAAGCGCCGCCAGCCATCCGCCTGAAGCAAGCAGCCGCTCGGCGATCCTTCGCGCGGCGGGAGAGCTCCCAACCTGTCCAAGGCGACGTGCGAGCGACCCCAGCAAACGTGGAGGGCCTTTGCAGAAGCTCTCAACGACTGCGTCAGGGTCGCTTTCGGCCAGCGTGCGGATGGCCAGATGATTGGCGATCGGATCGGGCTTGATCGCGCGCTGACCGCCGCGCTTTTGCGCGATCCCCCAGTCGAGCAGCAGATGAATCGCGCGATAAAAGCGGGCGGGCGTAAGGCCGGCGATTTCCGCCAGGGTTGCATATTCCGATTGATGCTGTCCGGTCTCGTCGACATGGAAAGCAATAACCAGCGATGCGGCGCCAGCCGCCGACCGTGCATCCAGGTCGACCGCGCGCCCCGTCTGGAACAGCCTCTCGAGCAGCTCCCGGTCATTCAGAGGGGCAAGATCGGCCCCTTTCTTGGCTCGGCTGGCGATGGCCAGGGCGACACGCGCATTGCCTTCCGAAAACCGTGCCAGGCGACGGCAGGAAGCGGAATCCAGCTCACCGAAGCGCCGCTCCAGCAATTCCTCTAAAAGCTCGTCGCTGCTCGGACCGAGTGAAATGAGCTCGGTTGGAATCGTCTCCTCATAGACCAAGTCGAAATCGATGGTGAGCAGGCGGACCGCGCCGCCGTGGCGGCGGAGGATTTCAGCAAGTTGCGAGTGTAGCTTGGCTGGGCAATTGTCCAAAATGAGGATCGCCTCGACACGGCTCGCGGCCAATTTTTCGGCGATCAGAGCTGGGCTGGTAGAAAGCTCATGCGTTGCGTCGGCGTAGATTGCGAGGGAGCGATGCAGTGGGACGCCACCCTCTACCGCCGGGTCGAAGAGCGCTTCAGCAAGCCGCGTCTTTCCCATTCCCGAGCGACCGACCAGACGGACGCTTCCGCCCGCTTTGGCCAGGGTCGAGCGCATCCCCGCTATGGCAGCGCCGACGGTCATTTTGACCGAAGCGATTGACACCCGCTCCGGGGAATCGACGAGAAACCTGTCGTCCTCGAACGGAGCGGACCACGGGCCGTAGGACTGCCAGCCGGTCAACGGCCGCCCGCTTTGTTCGAGCAGCCACAAGGCGACCCCGGGATGCTGATTTGCCCATCGTGCGATCCGGTCCGCCGCGTAGAAATCGAGGTGGATACCCTCGCCGCCCGACAAGCCTGAAATCGCCTCGGCCATGGCCGCGGTGCGACGATGAACTGCCTTCAACCCCGAATCATCGGACGAGAAAATGATGTAGGCGCCCTGTGTGGCTGCGAGCTCTGCGAAAATCGGCCGGAGCGTGCCTCTGGGCCGCATTTCGCGGGCGATATCGGCGGGACGCATCGTCTGCGCTTTCGACTGGAACAACACCTTCCGGCGCGGCAACCAGCCGGCGGGTTCCGGCGGCCCGGTCCAGCTGATTGCCGCATCCACGCCCTCGTCCGGTGCATCCTGGTGGCCGCCGGCATCGACTCCGATCATCGGCACGCCGGCCGCCGCAGCCTCCGCTTCGAGCAGCTTGACCAGCAAATCGAGGAGCGACTGATCCCCCAGGCCCGCCACCAGGTCCTTGGTGACGGCGAAAGGGCCAAGGCTCACACCCTGTTGGCGGAGGGTCCGATCAGGCATGGGCCTGATTTGGATTCGATCGGGCATGACTAAGCCTCTCGGCATCGAAGTGAACGGTCCGCCTAAGTCTCGGATGGTATCGCCTTGAAGCATCCGATCACAAGCGAGCAGAAATAGCTTTGCCCGCGCGCCGGCCGCGCTCGCCTGCACCGGCCCTGCACATCATCCCCATTCGACACCGCTTCCGCTTTGGGCTAGCGGGGCCCTGCGACAGGGACCATATCGCCGCCCATGACCGACCGCCCGAACACGCCGCTCCTCGACACCGCCGGCACCCCCGCGGAGCTGCGCCGGCTGAAGCCCGCCCAGCTTCGCCAGCTCGCCGACGAGCTTCGCGCCGAGACCATCTCGGCCGTGTCCGTCACCGGAGGCCATCTCGGCGCCGGCCTGGGTGTCGTCGAGCTGACCGTGGCCCTTCACTACGTGTTCGACACGCCCGACGACCGCCTGATCTGGGACGTCGGCCACCAGGCCTATCCGCACAAGATATTGACCGGCCGCCGCGACCGCATCCGCACCCTTCGCCAGGGCGGCGGCCTTTCCGGCTTCACCCGGCGCTCGGAGAGCGAGTACGATCCGTTCGGAGCGGCGCACAGCTCGACCTCCATCTCGGCGGCGCTCGGCTTCGCCGTCGCCAACAAGCTGGCCGACAAGCCGGGCCGGGCGATCGCCGTGATCGGCGACGGCGCGATGTCGGCGGGAATGGCCTATGAGGCGATGAACAACGCCCAGGTCGCGGGCAACCGGCTGATCGTCATCCTCAACGACAACGACATGTCGATCGCGCCTCCGGTCGGCGGGCTCTCCCATTATCTCGCCCGCCTGGTCTCCTCGCCCAAATATCTGACTCTGCGCCATCTCGCCCAGAAGCTGGCGCGCAAGCTGCCCAAGCGCCTCCACGTCATGGCCCGGCGCTGGGAGGAATATTCGCGCGGCTTCTGGACCGGCGGCACCCTCTTCGAGGAGCTTGGCTTCTATTATGTCGGCCCGGTCGACGGCCATAGTATCGAAGGCCTCGTCCAGATCCTCGAGAATGTCCGCGACGCCGACGAGGGGCCGATGCTCGTCCATGTCGTCACCAAGAAGGGCAAGGGCTACGGCCCGGCCGAGGCCGCGGCCGACAAATATCACGGGGTCCAGAAGTTCGACGTCGTCTCCGGCGAGCAGGCCAAGGCCGAGCCCGGCCCGCCCAGCTACACCGGAGTCTTCGCCAAGGCGCTGACCGCCGAGGCGGCGCGCGACGACAAGGTCGTGGCGATCACCGCGGCGATGCCGTCGGGCACCGGCCTCGACAAGTTCGGAAGCCTCTTCCCCGACCGCATGTTCGACGTCGGCATCGCCGAGCAGCACGCCGTCACCTTCGCCGCCGGCCTCGCCGCCCAGGGCTACCGTCCGTTCTGCGCCATCTACTCCACCTTCCTCCAGCGCGCCTACGACCAGGTCGTCCACGACGTCGCCATCCAGAACCTTCCGGTCCGCTTCGCCATGGACCGCGCCGGGCTGGTCGGCGCCGACGGCGCCACCCACGCCGGCAGCTTCGATCTGGCCTATCTGTGCACCTTGCCCAATTTCGTGGTGATGGCCGCGGCCGACGAGGCGGAGCTCGTGCACATGGTCCATACCATGGCGCTTCACGATTCGGGTCCGAGCGCGGTTCGCTATCCGCGCGGCAACGGCATCGGCCTGGCCCTGCCCGAAGTCCCCGAGCGGCTCGAGATCGGCAAGGGCAGGATCGTCCGCGAAGGCAAGAAGGTGGCGATCCTCTCGCTCGGCACCCGCCTCGAGGAGGCGCTCAAGGCCGCCGAGGCGCTCGAGGGCCGCGGCCTCTCGACGACGGTCGCCGACCTGCGCTTCGCCAAGCCCCTGGACGAAGCCCTGATCCGCCGGCTGCTGACCTCGCATGAGGTCGCCGTGACGGTGGAGGAGGCGGCGATCGGCGGCTTCGGCGCCCACGTCCTCACCATGGCCAGCGACGAAGGCCTGATCGACGGCGGCCTCAAGCTGCGCACCCTGCGCCTTCCCGACCGCTTCCAGGACCAGGACAAGCCCGAGAAGCAATATGCCGAAGCCGGGCTGGACGCCGACGGCATCGTCGACGCGGTGCTCAAGGCGCTCAGGCACAACAGTGCCGGAGTGATCGAGGGCGCGCGCGCCTGAGGCCTAGGGTCCGTACTCAATACCCGCAACGGTCGTGACGGAGCGGCTTTTGGGCCAGGGCAAGGAGCGAGGAGGGAGCGATGCTGTCGCATCGTGACCGACCGAGGGACGTAGCCCTGGCCCAAAAGCCGCCCGCCGCTTCGGGGTCGCCACAAAGTAGTACTTTGTGGGGACCCCTTCGCGGTCGCCCGGAGAAGGCCGCCGGCTACGTCGAGCGGCTTGTCCGGGCAAACCAGCCCGGCCTGCGCCGCCCTCCTTGCCGGCGGCCTTCTCCGGGCGATCCCGACCATTGCGGGTATTGAGTACGGACCCTAGAGGCTGTCGACCTCCGGGACACGGCCGCGGCCGCTTGCCAGGATCAGCCGCTCGAGCCTCTGGCCTGAATCCACAAGGGGCCTTCCGTCGACGAGCGCGATTCCGGACCCGAACATTGCCTGACGACGCCTGCCCCCTGTGTCGGTGAAGTCGATCCTTACCCCGGAGTAACCGAGGCCGCCGTAGGGTGAGGCGCCCTCCGGGGCCTCGGGCAGGTCCGCGATCGCCCGTTCGACCTCGAGCGCGAATTCCTCCTCGACCCGCCAGACGGGATTGGGCCGCCCGGAGTAGATCAGCAGGGTCGCATCCATGGCCGTCTCAATCGATGACGATCCCTTTCCGGGTCGTCATGTAGGAGCAGAACACCGTGTAGGGACCGCGGTTGCAGGTCTGCGGATCGCTGATCGTATTGCCGCTATTGTCGGTGTTGCGCGCCGGAGTCGAACCCGGCTTGTGGGACCAGCATCCGTTATTGTCCTGCCGGTACCAGTGGTAGTCCATATCGGGCCAGATCACCAAGGCCACGTACCAGCCCTTGATGTCGGCGGTAAAGCCGGCGACCCCCTGCAGGCCGTCGCTTTCGGCGGCCGTGAACACGTTCTTGCATTGGAGGGCGGTGTACATGTGTCCGCTGGCCCGGCCCGGTTGAGCGAAGGTGTTCGTCGCGTTGTTGTTGGCGTAATTGTAGCAATTATTGTTGCCGAGGCGGACCGGATCGTCGTTCCAATAAGCCGGATCGTAGGCGGGTGCAGATGCCCCATGACAGGGCGGACAACGCGTAGTTGCCCCGATTTCGGCATGGGTGGACAGCGACTCGCGCACCGCAGCCAGGATGCTCGGGTCGAGATGCCGCTCCGCCGATTCGAGCAGCCTGCGCTCGAGGGTCGGACTATCGTCGACGAAGGCCTCGCGGCGCTGCTCGGGCGCGGCCAGCACCCGTTCTGTCAGCAATCCGTCCTCGTGACTCTCGCTGGTTTCGATGAGGCTGAAGCCTCGATAGCCCAGGCCCCGCCGGGGCGGACGGGCGGCGGCGTCCTGGATCGAGCGCGCTTCCAGGAACTGCTCGGGCCGTTGGCCCTCCTCTTCGAGCAGTTCGGCCGCCTGACTGTCGGAGATCGCCCAGACCGGATCGGGGCGACCAGAAAAGATGTGGAGCTTGACCAGATAAGGCATGTTCCCCTCCTTGGAGGACGGTCGCGGCGAGCGCTCACGATTCTACAGGGAAGCGCGGTCGGGTGCCACTGGAGACGCCTCCGAAACGGTGCATCTTGCGGTCGTTGGCGAGGCAGCGGTTCATGCCAGGCGAGCTGCCCCCAAAAATGCAAAAGCCGCCGGAAATCCGGCGGCTCGCAATATTCCTCGATCGGCGGGTCCTAGAGCAGGACGGCGGCGACGATCAGGAACTGGCTGGCAAGGGCGATGACGCCCGCCACGCCGGTTTCAACGATACGCATTTCAAACTTCCTTTTAAGCGGGAGCCGTTTCGCTCCCGCAACGCATCTGGCAGGCGGCAAGGTCATTCTCAACTGCAAAGATAGACATATGCAGATGCATTTTCTGCAACTCGCGCGGCGACCTCAAGCAGCTGCGCTGATTTCTTTGTGCCGTCGTGGTCTTCGCGCGAACCCATCCTTCCTTTGCTCACCCGCGGGGCGGGGCGGTATGGGGGGGCGATGGCGAAGGAACGCGCGGATCAGATGCTCGTCGAACGGGGGCTGGCGGAAAGCCGGGCCAAGGCCCAGGCTTTGATCCTGGCGGGGCTGGTCTTCTCAGGCGAGCGCAAGATCGAGAAGGCGGGGCAGGCGCTGGCCGGCGACGCGCCGCTGGAGGTGCGGGGCAAGGAGCATCCCTGGGTTTCGCGGGGCGGGATCAAGCTGGCGCATGCGCTGGAGCATTTCGAATGGGACGTGACGGGGGCGGTGGCGCTGGACGTCGGCTCGTCGACGGGCGGCTTCACCGACGTGCTTCTGCAGAAGGGGGCGGCGAAGGTGTTCGCGGTCGACGTCGGCACCAACCAGCTGGCCTGGCGGCTTCGACAGGATCCGCGGGTCGTCGTCCACGAGAAGACCAACGCCCGCTATCTGACCGACGCGGTGGTGACGGAGCCCGTGGACATCGTCGTCTGCGACGCCAGCTTCATCTCGCTCGCCAAGGTGCTCGACAAGGCGCTCGGTTTCGCGAAGCCGGGAGGGCGGCTGATCGCTCTGGTGAAGCCGCAATTCGAGGCGGAGCGGGCGGAGATCGGCAAGGGCGGAGTCGTCAGGGATCCCGAAATCCACGCTAGAGTCTGCGCGTCCGCGCGGCTATGGGTTGAGGCTCAGGGGTGGAAAATCGCCGGGCTCGTCGAGAGCCCGATCACCGGTCCTGAAGGGAATAAAGAGTTCCTACTCGCTGCACAGCGCGCTTGATAGGGGAGGGTCCGCAGGCTAGCGCCCACCCGATGCGCACCTTGAAGTTGAGCTTTTCCCTTGTGTTGCTGGGGCTTGCGGCCGCCTGCGGAGGCGCCGGCGCCGAGGAGAAAGGCAAGGCTCGCCCCGCGCCCGTGGTCAAGGTCGAGCCCGCCACCACAATCCGCTTCGTCGAGACCATCGAAGCCGTCGGCACCGCCCGCGCCAACGAGCAGGTGACCCTGTCGGCGCCGGTCACCGAGCGGCTCGTCCGCCTCGGCTTCGACGACGGCGCCTTCGTTCGCCGAGGCCAGGTCGTCGCCGTGCTCGCCCAGGGCCAGGAGGCCGCCCAGCTCGCCGAGGCCCAGGCGCGGCAGCGGGAGGCGCAGCAGCAGCTCGGCCGGATCCAGACCCTCAAGAATCGCGGCTTCGCCACCCAGTCGCAGCTCGACGTTCAGAACGCCGCGGCGGCGGCGGCCCGGGCGCAGGCCTCCGGAGTCCGGGCCTCGATCGGCGAGCGGGTGATCACCGCGCCTTTCTCGGGCTACGCCTCGCTTCGCACCATCTCGCCCGGGGCGGTGGTGAATTCCGGCACGCCGATCGCGACGATCAGCGACATCTCGACCATCAAGCTCGATTTCCCGGTGCCCGAGACGGTTCTCGCCACGCTCCGCCCGGGCCTCACCATCGCGGCCGTTTCCGCGGCCTATCCGGACCAGCCCTTCCGCGGCCAGATCGCCAATATCGACCCGGTGATCGATCCCAACACCCGGGCGGTCATGGTCCGCGCCCATCTCCCCAACACCGACGGCAAGCTCAAGCCCGGCATGCTTCTCACCGTCGCCATCGAGACCTCGCCCCGGCTCGGCCTGTCGGTGCCGGAGCTGGCCATCGTCGGAGAGGGCGATTCGCGGTTCGTCTATACGATAGACGGGAGCGGAACCGCTCGGCGGACCGCGGTCAGGACGGGGTTGCGCAGCGTGGGCCGGGTCGAGATCCTGGAGGGGCTGAAGCCGGGCCAGAAGGTGGTGACGGAGGGCGTGGTCAAGCTGTCGGAGGGGATGAAGGTGCGGGTCGCCGGCGCCGGCAACGCCGCGCGCGGCCCGCGCGCGCAGGGCGGCGCGCCGCCGGCCGCCGGTAAGGCCCCGTGAAGATTTCCGATCTCTCCGTCCGCCGGCCCGTCTTCGCGGCGGTGGTGGCGATGCTGATCGCGGTCGTCGGCCTGGTCGGCTTCTTCGCCCTCTCGGTGCGCGAATATCCGGACGTCGACCCTCCCGTGGTCTCGGTCCAGACCCAATATATCGGCGCCGCCGCAAGCGTCGTCGAGACCCGGGTGACCCAGGTGCTCGAGGACCAGCTTTCCGGAGTCGAGGGGCTTCAGACCATCACCTCGCGCTCGCAGGACGGCCAGTCGTCCATCACCATCGAATTCTACCCCGGCCGCTCGATCGAATCGGCCGCCAACGACGTCCGCGACCGGGTCGGCGCCGCGGCCGGCAACCTCCCCGACGACGTCCGCCCGCCTGAGGTGCGCAAGGTCGATGCCGACGCCTCGCCGATCCTGTTCCTCGTCGTCTCCAAGCCCGGCTGGTCGCGGCTTCAGCTGTCCGACTATGTCGATCGAAACCTGCTCGACCGCTTCTCGTCGATCGAAGGGGTCGCCCGGGTCTTCGTCGGCGGCGAGGCCCGGCCGGCGATGCGGGTGTGGATGCAGCCCGGCCGGCTCGCCGCCTACGGCCTTACGCCCGGCGATCTCGAGAATGCGCTGCGCCGCCAGAATGTCGAGCTCCCCGCCGGTCGGCTGGAATCCGCCCAGCAGAACGTCACCCTCCGGGTCGACCGGCCCTTCCAGAACGCGCAGCAATTCGCCCAGCTCGTCGTCGGGCGGGGCAGCGACGGCTATCTGGTCCGCCTGGGCGACGTCGCCCGAGTCGAGCAGGGGCCGGAAAACCCCTATTCCGCCTTCCGCCTCAACGGCCAGGAGGCGGTCGGCCTCGGCATCGTCCGCCAGTCCGGCGCCAACACGCTCGCTGTGGCCGATTCCGCCAAGAAGGCCGCGGAGGAGCTCAGGCCGAGCCTCCCGGAGGGGATGAACATCGTCGTCGGCTCCGACGAGAGCCAGTTCATCAGCCGCGCCATCGAGGGCGTCTGGAAGACCCTGGCCGAGGCCGCGGTCCTCGTCGTCCTCGTCATCTATCTCTTCCTCGGCAACTGGCGGGCGACCCTCATCCCCGCGGTGACGGTGCCGCTCTGCCTCCTCGCGAGCTTCGCCGTGCTGTGGCTGTTCGGATTCTCGATCAACCTCCTGACCCTGCTCGCCATGGTCCTGTCGATCGGGATCGTCGTCGACGATGCCATCGTCGTGCTCGAGAACGTCTATCACCGGATCGAGGAGGGCGAGCCGCCGCTCGCGGCCGCCTTCGAAGGCACCCGGCAGGTCGGCTTCGCCATCGTCTCGACCACGCTCGTGGTCTGCGCGGTGTTCGTGCCGATCATGTTCATCGCCGGCCAGACCGGGCTGCTCTTCCGCGAGCTCGCCGCCGCGATGATCGGCGCCGTCGCCTTCTCCGGCTTCCTCGCCCTCAGCCTTGCGCCGATGCTCTGCTCGAAGCTGCTCAAATATCAGGAGCGCGGGCGGATGGCTCGGTTCGTCGACGATCGCTTCCGAAGGCTCGAAGGCTTCTATTCGCGCAGGCTCGACGGCGTTCTCCGCCGCCCGATGGTGCCCGTCATCGTCGTCGCGATCTTCCTCGCGGGCGCCGGCGCGCTCTTCGCGACGCTCCGCTCGGAGCTGGTTCCGGCGGAGGACGTCGGAATCCTCTCGGCCAACGTCAGCGCTCCCGAGGGCACCGGCTATGCGC
>Ga0190273_10000373_pt1 | contig 17710 bp, 10 predicted proteins | sample Popmic504IS_FD_134513 | JGI IMG/M metagenome (GOLD analysis project Ga0190273, IMG submission 134513) | Populus adjacent soil microbial communities from riparian zone of Shoshone River, Wyoming, USA - 504 IS | ecosystem: Environmental > Terrestrial > Soil > Riparian zone > Trees stand | place... | reverse complement strand
TATCGTCCTCAGTTCTACTTCCGCACCACCGACGTGACCGGCATCATCCGGCTGCGCGAAGGCGTGGAGATGATCATGCCGGGCGACAACGCCGAGCTGGACGTCGAGCTGATCACCCCCATCGCCATGGACCAAGGCCTGCGCTTCGCTATCCGCGAAGGCGGCCGCACCGTCGGCGCGGGCGTCGTTGCCAAGATCGTCGAGTAAGCAACTCGCATCTAACGCTGAGCTAATGCGAACTCCCGGAGCGATCCGGGGGTTCGTTTGCTTTATGAAGTCGGCATGAGCAGCCGCACCGACGCCTCACCTGTCCTCGTCATTCTTGGCGGCGCGGGCGATCTCGCCCTGCGCATGCTGCTGCCGTCGCTGCTGAACCTCGAGTGCGACGGCCTGCTGCCGGGTGGCCTGCGGATTATCGCCGTGGGCAGGGGTGAGGGCGACGCCGGCAGCTACCGGGCCGAGGTCCATGCGCATCTGAAGGACCGGGACGGCTTCGCCGAGGACGACTGGGACAGGCTGTCGGCCAGGCTCGACTACTGCGCGGCCGATGTCACCAATGCGGAGGGCGCTCAGCGGCTGGCCGCGCAGGTCGGTGAGCACGGTCTGTTGGTCATCTACTTCGCCGTGTCGCCGAGCATCTTCGCGCCAGCCTGCGCGGCGCTTTCAGCAGCCGGGCTGACCGAAGAGCGCACCCGTCTCGTGCTGGAAAAGCCGATCGGCCGGGATCTGGCGAGTTCGCAGACGATCAACGCCGAGCTGGCGAAAGCCGTGCCGGAAGAGCGGCTGTTCCGGATTGACCACTATCTCGGCAAGGAGACGGTGCAGAACCTCATCGCGCTGCGCTTCGCCAACACCCTGTTCGAGCCGCTGTGGACAAACGTTTCCGTCGACCACGTCCAGATCACCGTCGCCGAGACGCAAGGCGTCGGCGAGCGCTGGCCCTACTACGACGAGTACGGCGCACTGCGCGACATGCTGCAGAACCATATGCTGCAGCTCCTCTGCCTCGTGGCCATGGAGCCGCCGTCCGATCTCGCGCCCGACGCGGTCCGCAACGAGAAGGTCAAGGTGCTGCGCTCGCTGCGGCCCATCGGCCGGGCCGATGTGACGCAGAACACCGTGCGTGGCCAGTACGGCGCCGGCTCCGTTGATGGCCGGCCCGCCGCCGCCTATGCCGCCGAGGTCGGCCGGACCAGCGGCACGGAGACCTTCGTCGCCGTCACCGCCCACATCGACAACTGGCGCTGGGCCGGCACCCCCTTCTTCCTGCGCACCGGCAAGCGCATGCCCGAGCGGCGCACCGAGATCGTCATCCAGTTCAAGCCGGTGCCGCACTCCATTTTCGGCGGCGCGGCGGAACAGGACATGGTCGCCAATCGTCTCGTCATCGAGCTGCAGCCGGACGAGGACATTTCGCTGACCCTGATGAACAAGCGCCCCGGCCTGACCCAGGACTCCATGCGCCTGCAGCCGTTGCCGCTGTCGCTGAGCCTCGCCCGCGCGCTGGGTGAGGAGGGCGGCCGTCGGCGCATCGCCTATGAGCGGCTGCTGCTCGACGTGTTTCGCGGTGATAGCACCCTCTTCGTGCGCCGCGACGAGGTCGAGGAGGCCTGGCGCTGGGTGGACGGCGTCGAGGCGGCCTGGGCGGAGGCCGGCATGGCGCCCAAACCCTATCCCGCCGGCTCATGGGGACCGGCCGGCGCCTTCGCGCTGATCGAACGCACCGGGCGGGAGTGGAATGGCTAGGCCTGTCGTCGAGGTCTTCGACAGCCCGCGCGCGGCGGCCGAGGAAGCCGCCGACGCCATCGCTTCAGCGTTACGCGACGCGGTTCTGGAGCGAGGTTCGGCCACCTTCATCGCCAGCGGCGGGCGCACGCCCGAGCCTGTCTACGACATGCTCGCCCGCGCCGACCTGCCCTGGGACAAGGTGCGGGTGACGCTGACCGACGAGCGCTGGGTGGACGCCCAGTCGGCCGACTCGAACGAGCGAATGGTCCGCGACCGCCTGTTCGTCGAGCGCGCCGAGGCCGCCAGCTTCGTGCCGCTGAAGTCGGCGCATGCGACTCCGAAGGAAGCGGCGGCCCATGTGGAGCGGGCGCTCGGGCCGACGCTGCTGGCCGACGTGGTCCTGCTCGGCATGGGCGAAGACGGCCACGTCGCCTCGCTGTTTCCCGGCGGACCGGTGTTGGCGGAAGGGCTGGTCGTCGGAGTCGATGCCGCCGATCCTGCGCCGCCGCAGCCGCGCCTCAGCCTGACCATGCAGTCGCTGCAGCCCCGTCGCCTGACGGTGCTGCTGATTTCCGGCCAGGCCAAGCGCCGGGTGCTCGAAGACGGCGCCGGGCTGCCCGTGCACACCTTGCTCGGCCGCACCAAGGCCCCTGTCCGGGTGCTCTGGTCGGCCTGAGGAGGCGCTTCTCGCGCTTCTCGAACGATGGACGGTCGAACACTTGTTCGATCAGTATTGCGCTCCGGCAAAACATACCGCATCCTCGAAAACGTGAGGGCAATCATCGTTCAGGGCGGGCAAACCGGTCTTGGCGCGGCTGTAACTCACGCTCGAAGTCGTCCAGGAGGTCTCTTGGCGGTATTGGCGTCCGTATTCGCGCGATCAATTGAACGGCCCCGTGCGGCCGTGCGCTTCCCTTCATCCTGCGCCCACCCCCGGCCCGGCGGCTCCCCGGCCGCCGCACCTGTGCACATGATGATGAAATTGCTCCGCTTTCCGGACACCAGCGCGCCTGACACCGGCTGACACGCCGCATCCGTAACACCGGCTCAAAATAGAACGTCGGGTACGTCACACATAACGGGAGGGAGTTAAATGAACAGGATCAGGTACTTCGGCGGTGGCTCTGCCCTCGCCATAGCACTAACGCTTGGCATGTCGGGCACGGCCTTCGCACAGTCGGTCGACGTGGACGCCGGCGCCACCACGGAGGTCGAAGAAGTCGTCGTCACCGGGTCACTTATCCGCGGCACGCCCGAAGACGCGGCCTTGCCGGTCGATGTGATCGGCCGAGAGGAACTGGAAAGACAGGGCTCGCCCTCGACTGTCGAGCTCTTGAAGGGACTCTCCGCGTCGAGCGGCGTCCTGGGCGACACCAACCAGTTCGACCCGCGTGCTCAGGGCTCCGAAGGCTCCGGCTCGGTGAATCTTCGCGGCCTTGGCGCCCAGCGCACGCTAGTGCTCCTCAACAGCCGCCGCATGACGATCAACCCGTTCGGCCAGGCTGGTGCAGGTATCGTCGACACCAACCTGATCCCCATGGCTGCCATCGGACGGGTCGAAATCCTGAAAGACGGCGCGGCATCGACCTATGGCTCGGATGCGATTGGCGGGGTCGTCAACTTCATCACCCGGCAGAACTTCAATGGCCTCGAGGTGAGCGGCAGCTACCGCTTCGTGGAGGGGTCGGACGGTGACTACACCGGCAGCGTGGCGTGGGGTTGGGCGGGCGACAATGCGAACGTGTTGCTGACTGCTGGATATCAGCATCGCTCCGAGCTGCCGACGACCGAGCGGTCGTGGGCTAACCGGCCCTATCTTGAGAACCCCGAAGGCGGCTGGTCGGCGGGTAACGCGATCGCCCCATTCCTTCCGGTCTACAGCCCGGCCGCCGGTGTGTACGCGCCAGCGGCGGGGTTTCAGCTCGACGCCGGTTGCGAACAATTAGGCGGTGTGGTGCAGCCTGGCGCGCTGCCGGCATGTCTCTTCCACTACATTCCCTATGACAACATCGTCGAGGACGAGAACCGCTACCAACTGTACGGCGAGATCAACGCCGATCTGACGGACACGGCCAAGCTCCACGCCGAGGTGCTGTACTCTGCCAGCAACGTGCCTCACTGGAAGACCTCGCCGTCCTATCTGGCGCTTCAAACACCGACGTCGACGACGAACCCGACGGTGGGCACGCTTACCCCGGCGGTTCTGGCCGGCTATTTCGTACCGATCGGCAACCCCGGCCTGCAGGACTACATCGCCAACAATCCGGGTCAGGTGCCGGTCTTCGCCAACGGGGTTCATATCCCCGGCGTCCGCTATCGTCCGTTCTCAGTCGGCGGCAACCCGATGTTCGACCATGGGCCGTCAGAGGGTGAGCGCGACTACAAGGCGTTCCGCGTCTCGGGGGGCGTGACAGGGGAAATCAGCGACAGCCTGAACTACGACGTGGCGCTGACCTACTCTCAGGACACGGGTGTGAGAACCGGCTTCGACACCGTTGTTTCCCGCTTCCAGTTGGCGCTGCGCGGCTATGGCAGTCTCGCCAGCGATCCGGATGGCTGTACGGCGGCGGAGACCAGCAACTTCACGACCGGAGCCGGCAACGCGGCCTTGGGGTGCAACTGGTTCAATCCGTTTTCCAATGCTGTGCAGGTCAACACCATCACTGGCCAGACGAACCCGGATTTTAACGCGGCGGTCGCTAACAGCGCCGACCTGACACGCTGGTTTTTCCAGGAGAACAGGATCAAGGCCACCACTCGGCAGTTCGTCGCTGATGCAGTTCTGAGCGGCAAGACCGGCATCACACTCCCCGGCGGGGACCTTGCCTGGGCGCTGGGTGCGCAGTACCGGAAGGACTTCTACACCAGCACCTACAACGACCTGACGAACCTCGCGTCCACCCCGTGCATCGACACCGTCGTCACCGGGACCACGAACTGTGCGGTCAGGAACGGGCCTATGATGTTCCTGGGCGGTGGGATGAATGCTGACCTCTCGTCCGACGTCTACGCGCTCTTCGGCGAATTAAGCGTGCCCGTCACAGAGGCAATCCAGGTTCAGCTTGCCGCTCGTTACGAGGATTACGGCGGTGAGGTGGGCTCAACCTTCAACCCAAAAGCCTCGGTGCGTTGGCAGCTTACCGATTGGTTCGCCCTTCGCGGATCGGCCGGTACAACCTTCCGCGGCCCGCCGCTCACGCAACTCGACGAGAGCAGCGTCACTGCCTTGAGCTTCATTGCAGGAGCGTTCCGCGCCATCGATATCTTCGGGAATTCCGAGCTCGAACCCGAGACTGCCAAAACCTACAGCGTTGGCGGAATCTTCGACATAGCCGACCGGTTCACTGCGACCGTGGACTGGTGGCAGTTTGACTTCGAAAATCCGATCATTGCGGAGCCTTCAGCGTCGATCGTCAGCACCATGTTCCCGGGCAACAGCCCAGTGAACTGCGACAATCCCGCCTTTGCCGGCCTGCAATCGCGCTTTACCTTCCAGTCGGGCTGTGGCGTCACCAGTATTGCTCGCGTCCGAACCATGTGGGTCAACGGGCCGGGGGTGAAAACGTCCGGTGTCGACCTCCTTGCCGACTATGAGGTGGGCGAATTCTTCGGCGGCGAGATCAAGGTCGGCGGAACGGCGACTTACACCATCGAGTACAAGGTAGAGCCGTTCCAGGTTGAAGGCGTGCAGGTGGAGAAAGCCTTCGACGCGGTCGGGCTGCTGAACTATCAGCTCGGCCCGACCTCGCTGCCGCAGTGGAAGGGGTCTGTCTATGCCGAGTTTGAGACAGGGCCGCACAACGTCCGCTGGACTCTCAACTACATCGACTCCTACCGTGACCAGCGGGCCGACAACATCCTAAGCGGCCCGTTTGGTCCAAATCCCGTGACCGGCCAGCGGATCACGACGGGTGAGACCATCGACTCCTACATCACCCATAATCTGACCTATCGGGCGCTGCTGCCTTGGGACACCACCTTTGTCCTGTCGGTCGATAACGTGTTCGACCAAGAGCCGCCGTTCGCTCGGCTAGACCTCAACTACGACCCGTTCACGGGCAGCGCCTTGGGCCGCACGATCAAGGTGGCGGTGACCAAACGCTTCTGACCGCTCTCCCCCCATTGGGCGGTTGTGTGGGCGGAGACCTTCGGGTCTCCGCCCTTCTTTTTAGGTCAGCGGGAGAAGACGCCCAGCAGCAGCGGTCGCGCGAAGAGAGCGGCGGCTTCTTCGCGTTTCACGCCGGGGACCCAGCTTTGCAGTGAGGCGGCGGCGTTGAGGGTGGCGTTGAGCATGTGGGCGGCGATCATCGGGTCGACGGGCCGGATTGTGCCTTCGGCAATGCCGTCGGAGATCATGCCGGCAAAGCGGTCGGAGACGCGGTTGTAGCGCTCGATCATGGCTTGGCGCATCTCGACCGGCAGGGCGGCCATGGCCGAGGCGCGGAGCAGGGGTCCGTGTTCGGAGAGCTGGTATTCCACCAGCGCCGACGTGGCGCTGACCAGCCTTTGCCATTGGCCGCCGGGCAGGTCGCGGGTGGCCAGCTGGGCCCGCCGCATCACCGCGAAGGTGCGCTTGAAGCAGTCGACCACCAGGTCGTCCTTGCCCTCGTTGTGGTGGTAGAACGAGCCCTTGGTGACGTTGAGCAGGGCGGAGATGTCCTCCACCGAGGCGCCGCGATAGCCACGCTGGTTGATCAGCCGGGTGGCGGCGGACAGGAAGGTCTCGCGCGCCGCGTCGTGCCGCGGGTCGCCCGGGATCAGGGTCAGTTCCGACAGTGGCGACGGCGCCCACGGCCGCTCCCCAGCCGCCAGTCCGCGCGACAGGATGTCGAGCATGCGCTCGCGCAGGCGCGGGTAGTCCTCGACGTCGTAGCGGCGCAGCCAGTTGTTGGTCCAGAAGGCCTGCTCGAGCAGCAGGTGGGTGCGGGCGTTGGCCTCGCGCCGGTCCATCCAGGCGAACTCCGGGGCGTCGAAGAAGCTGCGGAACTTGCGGAACATGGCGCTGAACGCCTCGACCACCTCGGTGCGCTGCGGCTCCTTCAGGGCGCGCATCTCGGTGAAGCTGACCATCGGCGGCGCCTCGCGCAACCGGATGCGGCGGGAGAGATCGAGGTAGGCGTCGAGGAAGCGGGTCAGCCGCACCTGCCAGCTCTGCGCCTCGGCGGCGTGGCTGATCATGGCGTCGAAGGTCTCGACCCCGCGCAGCAGGCAGGCGGCGGCCAGATCGTCCTTCTTGCGGTAGTAGTAGGTGACCGAGGTGGTGATCAGGCCGACCTCGGCGGCGACACCGGCCAAAGTCATGCCCTTGACGCCCTGGCGGTTGAGGATGGCTGTCGCGGCGGCGAGGATCGCCTCCTTCTTGCGGGTATATCGCGGCGTCGATATCGGCGCGGCCGGGCCGTTCATCGCAATAGATCCGTCTGCCATCGCGACCCCTCGCACGCCCCCCCGGGCCTGAGGAACTAATAAGCCCGCAAACGGCAGAGGTGCAATGCGGTGAAGCTGCCTAGGCCGCCGCCGAACCGGCTCTGGGCTCTGCGCCCAGAACCGACGCGATTTCGGCGATCATGGCGGTGGGCGATAGTGGCTTGGCCAAAGCGCCGTTCATGCCGGCGGCGATGTAGGAGGCTTGCTGGTGCGACAGGGCGTTGGCGGTCATGGCGATGATCGGCGCGCGGCCCATCGGCTCGGGCATGGCGCGGATGTGGCGGGTGGCTTCGACGCCGTCCATCACCGGCATCTGGACGTCCATGAAGATCAGGTCAAAGGGCGAGCGCTGAACCGCCTCCACGCCGACCAGGCCATTTTCGGCGGTTTCCACAACGGCGCCGAGGTTCTCCAGCATGCGGGTGGCGATGAGCCGGTTGGTGGAGTTGTCCTCGACGATCAGCACCCTCAGGCCGGCCAGTAGCGTGTCATCGCCGGCGTGGGCTTGAGTGGCGGGTTCAGCGGCGGGCGCCGCGAGTTCGGCGCGGAAGGTAGAGCCTGCGCCTTCGCAACTTTCAAAGCTGATCTCGCCGCCCATGAGCGACACCAGCCGCTGGCTGATGGCCAGGCCCAGGCCCGAGCCGCCGAAGCGGCGGGTGGTGGAGCCGTCAGCTTGGCGGAACCGCTCGAAAAGCGTGTCCTGCGCAGCCGGCGCGATGCCGACGCCGGTGTCCTCGACCTCGATGCACAGCCGGCGGTCCGCGCCTTCGCCCGTCCCGGTGAGCCGCACCTCGACCCCGCCGGACAGCGTGAACTTCACGGCATTGCCGATCAGGTTGAACAGCACCTGCCGCAGCCGCACGGGGTCGATCCGCACCCAGCCGAGGTCGGGGGCGACGACGGTGCGCAGGTAAAGGTCTTTGGCCTCGGCTTCCGGACGCAGCAGTCCGGCGACGCCGCAGAGGACTGCCGCCGGCTCCACCGGCTCCGGCGCCAGCTCCAGCCGTCCGGCCTCGATCTTCGAGAAGTCGATGATGTCGTTGAGCAGCTCGGCGAGCATCGAGCCGCAGCCGAGCGCCTCGCCGATCAGGCGGTGGCCGTCTGCCGACAGCGGCTCGCGCTTGAGCAGGTGAAGAACGCCGAGCACGCCGTTCATGGGCGTGCGGATCTCGTGGCTCATGTTGGCCAGGAACTGGGACTTGGCTTCCGCCGCCGCCTGCGCCGCCTTTTCGCCCCGCCGCGCCGCGTCGCGAGCCCAGGCGACTTCAGTCATGTCGTGGGTGATGCCGAGCACTTCCCATGCGCCGCTCCGCATCTGGCGAACCCCGCGCCAGGCCGCCCGCAACGTCGCCCAGACTTCGCCCGCCGGATACCAGTGGCGGTACTCGACGATCTGCTGCTCGCCCGTGGCGACGGTGGCCAGCAGGGCGTCGGTCATCCGCTGCCGGTCTTCGGGATGGATTTCGCTGAGCATCTGCGCGGCAGTCAGCGTGCGGCTGCGCGCATCGCCGACCGCGGCCAGATCGTAATCGACGACATAGGTCATCGTCAGCGGACAAAAGCGCCACATGAAGATGCCCGCCGCCGCCCGCAGCAGTTCGCTGGCCCGGAGCGCGTCCTCGCTCTCGTGCTCGCGCCGCCGGTCCTCGGTGATGTCCTGGCTGACCACCAGTGCCGAGCCGCCCTCGGGCCGTGCGGCGCGGCTGCGCAGCCATACCCAGTCGCCTGATTTCGTTCGCACGCGGTGTTCGGCCGCGGACTGGTTAGCGGTCTGCAGCGTGATGACAGCCTGAGCGAGCATCTCCGCTTCGTCCCGGTGGGCAAAGCGGGTCAGCGGCTGGCCGATGATGTCCTCGGGAGCCCAGCCGGTCAGGCGGGTCCAACTAGGGTTTACCCAGGTGACGACGCCCCGCCGCATGACGATGAAAAGGTCATCGCTGTGCTGGAAGAACCAGCGCGCGGCTTCCGCCTCCACCTCGGCGGTTTCTGAAACCGGTTGATCGGCCATAACGCTCCCCAATTCGGGGAAGATGCCGGATGTAGGTAAAGTTATGGTTGCTAGGCTCCGCCGCGCCCCTAAGGTCTTGCAAAACAACGAACAACAGTGAGGGGGCCCCCCATGGCGAAAGCCGAAAGCGTCGGCATGTCGGCGGAGCGCCTGAAGCGCATCGACAGCTTCATCAGCGCCAAATACATCGACACCGGCAAGCTGCCCTGCGCTCAGACGCTGGTCTGGCGGCGGGGCGAGCTGGTGCACTCGTCCGTGCTCGGCATGGCCGACGTGGAACGCGGCACGCCGCTGCGCGAGGACGCCATCTTCCGCATCTATTCGATGACCAAGCCGGTGACCTCCATCGCCTTCATGATGCTGGTCGAGGAGGGGCGGGTCGCCCTTGATGACCCGGTCCACCGCTACATCCCGGAATGGCGCGGCATGGGCGTCTATCAGGCCGGGATCGACGGGGCTTACCAGACCGCGGCGACCGACCAGCCGATGCGCTGCATCGACCTGCTGCGGCACACCTCCGGGCTCACCTATGGCTTTCAGAACCGCACCAATGTCGACGCGGCCTACCGCAAGCTGAAGATCGGTGACTTTGCGACCGAGGGCGGGCTGGAGGGCATGATGGCCCAGCTCGCCAAGCTGCCGCTGGAGTTCTCGCCGGGGTCGGCCTGGAACTACTCGGTGGCCACCGACGTGGTCGGCTACCTGGTCGAGAAGATCTCCGGGCTGCCGTTCGACCGCTTCCTTCAGGACCGCATCTTCGGGCCGCTGAAGATGGACGATACCGGCTTCTTCGTGCCGGCCGACAAGCACGGCCGCTTCGCCGCCTGCTACGCCCTGACGCCGTCGGGCCGCACAATCCTCCAGGATGACCCGGCCAAGAGCCAGTACCTCAGCGACCCCGCCCTCAAGTCCGGCGGCGGCGGGCTGGTCTCCACCGCCGCGGACTACCTGCGGTTCGCGCGCATGCTGCTGAACGGCGGTGAGCTCGACGGCGTGCGCATCATAAGCCCGAAAACGCTCAGGCTGATGACCATGAACCACCTGCCCGGGGGCAAGGAGCTGGTGGAGGTCTCCCGGTCGCTGTTCAGCGAGGCGGTGTTCGAGGGCCTGGGCTTTGGCCTGGGCTTTGCCATGACCGTCGACCAGGCCCGCACCAAGACGCCCGGCTCGCTGGGCGAGTACTTCTGGGGCGGCATGGCCTCGACCGCCTTCTGGGTCGATCCCGTCGAGGATCTCACCGTGGTCTTCATGACCCAGCTAATGCCCTCGAACAGCTATCCGATCCGGCGGGAGCTGCGGACGCTGGTCTACGCCGCGGTCATGGAATCGGCGGCGGCTTAGCCGTTAGTGGACGTTGCCCGAGCGGTGCAGGATGGCCTGCAGCCCTAGCAGCCGGGACTCGCAGTCGGCGACCATCTGGCGGGCCATCTCGCGGGCGCCGACCGGATAGGCGTCGCCACCCTCGGCGATCTCGGCGGCCAGCAGGGTCATGTCGGCCAGCGAGGCTTCGAGCATCTTGATGTGCTCGCGGGCCATCGCCTTGGCCTCGGCCTGCAGGCGGCGGATGCGGCTGGTCAGCGGCTCGGCGGCCGGGGTTTCGGCCTCGGGAGCGGGGTTGTTGGCGACGACGGCGAGAGAAGCGGACATGGACTGTTCCCAGATGACTGTGGGGAGGAGCCGCCGGCGCGCCGAGGGGGATCGGTCACGGTCGGCGAGCTCCCCCATTGCCGGTGAATACGCGCCGATACCCCGCCGGGTTCCGCTCCCGTTCCCACATAACTTGACGACGCAAAACGAATGTGCCTGTGGAGCAACATTAACCAATGTTGCTAACTTTGAGGGGCGCGCGGGCCGTCCGTAAGCGCCGTTTCCGCCCCTCGCGCGTTGATCACCCATGATCGACACCTGGCTGCTTCCGGCCCTGATGGGCATAGGCCTGGCCGCGTCCTGCGGATTGCGGACCTTCCTGCCGCTGCTCGGCGTGGCGCTGGCGGCGCGGTTCAACCTGTTCGGCTTCGAGCCCAACGGCGCGCTGGCGTGGCTGGGCTCGTGGCCGGCGCTGCTCGCCCTCTCCATCGCGACGGCGGCGGAGTTCGTCGGCGACAAGATCCCGGTGGTCGACCATGCGCTGGCGGCCGTAGGCACCGTCAGCCGCCCGGCCGCCGGCGCGGTGGCGGCGGCTTCGGCCTTCCACCTGGCCGACCCCGGCACGGCGGCGCTGGCCGGGCTGATCGTCGGCGCCCCGACGGCGCTGGCCTTCCACACCGCCCAGTCCGGCACGCGCCTCGCCTCCACGGCGACCACCGGCGGGCTCGGCAACCCTATCGTCTCGCTGGTGGAGGACGTGCTGGCCGTGGCGACGGTGGTGCTGGCCTTCGCCGCCCCGATCCTGATCCCGCTGGCCCTGGCCGCCGTCTTCTGGCTGGTCTGGCGCATGGTGCGGGCGGTCAAGCGCCGCATGGGAGACGTGAACCCGGCGACGGGATACCCGCGGTAGGGGTCAGTTTCCACGGTGGTTTGAAAACTCCAAAATGACCGCTCGTGTGCGAGGATAACCGCACCCCAAACCGCTCATCCCCGCGAAAGCGGGGACCCAGGTTTGTTATCGGGGCGCGCGAGGGTTTCATAAAAAGCCTGGGTCCCCGCCTACGCGGGGATGAGCGGAAGTGAGAGAGGGCCGAGGTCACTGAAAATCCTCCGCCCGCTCGGCCCGCGCCGTGGCGAACTCCTCCGGCAGCGGCTCTCCGGCGGCGAGCTTTTCGGCCAGGCTGAGGGCGATGGTGCGGATCATGGCGCGCATGTGCTCGCGCCGGCCGTCGGGGTCGGCCTCGTCGGCGACGTCCTCCCAGTAGACGCGCGGCAGGTACTCATCGAGGTCGCGCAGCTCCCGCGCCGCGCGCATCAGCCGGGCGGCCTCCAGCCCCCGCCCTTCGCTGATCGCCCGCCCCGCCATCCCCAGCGCCCGCCGCACCATCTCGTCCGGCTCCTCATGCAGAGGGACCATCTGCCGCGCCACGATCGCCTCGATGCGGAGCTTGATGGCGTCCTCGGCGGACAGCTCCGGCGTGAGCGGGAGGGCGGCGGCGCAGGCCGGAGCGGCGGGCGCCCCCTGCGCCGGGGCGCCTTGGGCCCTGGCGAACGCCTGCTTCGTCCACCCCTCCCTGGCCGCCCGCTTGCGCAGCGCCGTCACCGACACTCCAAATCGTGCAGCCGCCGTGGGTGCAGACAGTCCAGAAAGATAAGCCGCCCTGATCAACTCCCACGTCTGGGGCGAAGCGGCGACATAGGTGGTCCGGGGCCTGGCTCTCATGGCGAGAGTGTGCGGCCGGAGGGGAGGGCGGGGATTAGTTAGGGGTCAGAGTGGTGCGTTTGGGGCGCGAAGGGGCGGGAAGATGTGTCTCGTTACTTCTTGGGTTTACGGCCGGGTGTTTGCCGCTCAATCAAAAGACGCTGGCGGGCCATGCCCTCTATGATCTGGTTTTTTCTCCCCGCGATCTTGTCCTTGGGAGCCGATTCCAAATTGACGTACATCTCACTCACGAAGGCACGAAGGCTATCCAGCTCATGTTTAGGAAGCCGGAACCTAACCGCCACCTCATAGAGCTTGCGAGCAAGCACATGTTGCAGATAGCGGGAACCCTTCAGTTTGGCGGCGACCTGACGAGCAGAGGTCGATATGTCTTCAAGACCGAGGTCAGCCAAAACTGCTAGGCGCATAAACTGCCTCGCCGGCGGCTCCTCGTCTCCGCCCAACCCCTCTCTTAGCTGCAACTGGAGCTTCTCCGTGCCCAAAAATGTCGTAGCCATCCGGGCAGCGGCGCTCGGCATTGATAAAGATAGCCGCCTTGCGACTTCCCCCATTGAGAGGTTCTCAGGTAGCGTCGACTTATATGTGACGCCGTTAAAAGTTACGCGGCGTTCCTTAGCAAGTACAGCTACAATCCCGAGGGAGTTCGCGGCGAACTGTACCCAACCCTGTAGCGCACCTTTGAGAAATCGGCGCTTGTCCGCATCTGGTATCAGCTCAGTGTGCTTCACCATCCCACTTACTAGGATAAGATGCGCTAACCAACGCTCCTCATCAGTGTCGAACTGCGGCCGGCAAACGACCTGGGAATGTTCATCGTCTTCTCCAGTCTCAACACCTTCTAGAAGGGCTCTGCGGTCTTGTTCTAATTGTTCGTTAGATTTGATCTGCCGAAATAGCGCTTCAAGCTCTGCATCCGATATGCTCCGGCCCGGAATCTCGTAATTTTGCAACAAAGCGTCAGCATCAGGCTTCCCCTCCTCGGGCGCCCAGGTTTTGCGCGCAAGAGAGTCGAAATTGGAGAATATTCGCTCAAGCTGTGCCTTGTCTCGACGACTGAGAGCCGAGTAAAAGCCAATTTCGTTTATAAAGGACAAGTAGTTTTCATCATCAAAGACGTAGTTGCGAAAAGGCTCGGAGTCCACCATCCTTGTGGCGGTGAAGAACTCAAAAAACATCCTTAGGCGGAATTGAACGTTGTCACCGTCTTTTTCTAGGATGCGAGCGCCTAGGAAATATTTCATCAAATCGGTGGCGTTGAAATTCAGCCCGTAATCGGTAAGATAATCTATACACCATTGCAAAATCGTGTTGTGAGTCGGCGTGTAATCGCTCGATCGAACCATCTGCTCGCAAATGGTGCAGAGCAGATCAACTTTGTTTTTAAAGTCAAATGTTCCTGGCAGTAGCTCTCGGGGAGCGTACTTCTCCAAGAGCATCTCTATGTATCGCTCGATCAGCGCTGCTTGGTTGAGCACCGTGTGGTCGGGATCGTCTTGCAAGATCTGGATTAAAAACGTGCCCGTCACCGCAGTCAAAGGCACGTTAAGAGCGCTCACGTCACGAAGGACGCGCTCCAGCATCTGGTCAGCTTGTCGGGGGTCTGTCGTGCCGTAATTCTCTATAAGGGTTAATAGTTGCCCTTTCTCCATCGCGCGCAGGCGAACGCGAGTGAAAGGAACGTCGGGTGTGATTTCAGGTCGGAGGGTAGACGTTTCTACAAACGTCGTACTGGACGTAAAGACATATCGGCACTTCGGATATTCAGAGACAAAGCCGACGAGCGCTTTGCGACGCTGGGCAACGGAGAAGTCAACGTCATCCACAAGGATTGTCAGGCCACCCGTCTCTAGAAGGGCGCGCACGTTTAACCCGGCCGGTAACTCCGGCAATTTCTGGCGTATGAGCGTTTCCAGGTACCCCTTGTAGGGTCGAATGGCGGCGAACTGAATGACGACCGGTATACTCCATCTATCCGACTTAGCGGATTTACGCGCTAACGCGAGGGCGAATGCTCGCAGCATTGTGGACTTGCCGGTTTCCGGTTGGGCCGACACAACGTAATTGTCAGTCGAGTCTACTAAGCCTTGGAATGTAAGCTTTTCGAGGCGAGATCCAACTCTGCCATCTACTTCTGTCCTGAAAGGAATCTCGTGGTCGAAATGAGGCGGGACAAAGATGCAATCAATGTGTTGATTGGGGAGCGGCTCATTCGCATCATTCAAGATGCTTGGTAGTAAAGTGATTTCACGCCAGCGCTCAAGAGCAACTACATCGATGTTCGGCGTAATGACGTCAAAATAGGCTTTCGCTTCATCGGACGAATAGAAAACTCCATCGTCACCAAGGTCTTCCGCCTTGGAGAACTCCCGCCTTGGCTCAAACCAGCGTCTAAAGCTTATGCGTGCTAATCCTCGTTCCGTATCAATCGACGTTAAGGCGAACCCATTCCAGTATGATCTACTGCTGTAGAGCGCTCCCGCCTGAGACTGGAGAATGGATCCCGCCAACCCCTTGCTTTGGCGAGGATTATTCATATGGAGGTGGCCGTTGAAGAAACCGAGTCCTCTGCGAGAAACAACCGTCTCTACGAGAGACGCGTTCGCCTCGTTTAGCCAGGTGAGTGGGTGATGGGAGAGGAAGAATAGGGGGACTCCATCCGGGAGAGTCTTGATTGCCTCGACCAAGGCTCGTTCGGGTATAACCAACTTGGCTTGATCCGTCAGATTGGGAAGTCCTGCACCTGTAAGGGATGCTGAATTCAGTGCGACTAGCCCCAAGCCGAGATCGCGCAGGAAGTATGTCGAATATAGCGCCTCGCTTGCTACGAGGTACGGTTGTCCGAAAATCAAACGTAAATCGTTGATATGTGAGAAAAGTTCGCTGGCATAACGATTAAACTCCTCGTCCTTCGCCAACTCATTTGCGCCTGCTAGATCGAGAGCCCTGCTGCGCCAAGCAACTACTGCTTCTTCATTGGCAGCGATGCGATGTCGGTCAGCATCATGGTTGCCGGGGCAGAATATCAGCCGACTGGGGTCGAGTTCCAAAATCGCCAGCACCTTTGAAAGGTACTTGGATACCTGTGTGTAGACACCCGATTCGGCCCCCGAATAGGCGAGGTCACCCGTGAAAAGAACGAGCTGCGGTGAATGTTGGGAGTACCGGATCCGTTCTAGGTCGTCGAGGAGGGCGTTGAGCAGAACCTCTTGGTCCCAACTCAGTTCGCTCTTCAGATGCAGGTCCGTAAGATGGAGCACATTCAGCAGCACGTCAGCTTCCCCCAACACAATCTTGACCTTGACCGTGCGATAGATTCGCGGAGCGTTCAACCTTTGCGGGAGCCGGAACGCTAAAGATTTTTCGGCCCGCTACCGCCTTCCCTTCCTGAACCGCTCCTGGGCCTCCGCCCGCGCCTCGGCCCGCACGCGCTTCACCGCCTCGCGGTCTCCCGTCTCGCCGGCCGGGGCCAGCGCATCGGCCGCGAACTCCAGGTCCAGCAGCTTCAACCGCTTCACCTCGTCCCGCAGCCTCGCCGCCTCCTCGAACTCCAGGTTGCTGGCGGCCGCGCGCATGCGGTTCTCCAGGTCGCGCAGCGTGGCCTTGAAGTTGTCGCCGATGAAGGGTTTGCCGCCTTCTTCCACGCCGGTCGGCACGGTGACGCGGTCCTTCTCGTACGGGCTGGCGAGGATGTCCTTGATGCGGCTCTTGATGCTCTCGGGGGTAATGCCGTGTTCGGCGTTGTACTCGAGCTGCTTTTCGCGGCGGCGGCTGGTCTCGGCGATGGCGCGTTCCATCGAGCCGGTGGTGCGGTCGGCGTAGAGGATGACGCGGCCGTCGACGTTGCGGGCGGCGCGGCCGATGGTCTGGATCAGCGAGGTCTCCGAGCGCAGGAAGCCTTCCTTGTCGGCGTCGAGGATGGCAACCAGGCCGCACTCGGGGATGTCGAGGCCCTCGCGCAGCAGGTTGATGCCGACCAGCACGTCGAAGGCGCCCAGCCGCAGGTCGCGGATGATCTCGATGCGCTCCAGGGTGTCGATATCGGAGTGCATGTAGCGCACGCGCAGGCCCTGCTCGTGCATGTACTCGGTCAGGTCCTCGGCCATCTTCTTGGTCAGCACGGTGACCAGGGTGCGGTAGCCGGCGGCGGCGGTCTGGCGGCACTGGTCGATGACGTCGTCGACCTGGGAGAAGCCGCCGGTGGAGACCGGCTTGATCTCCACGGGCGGGTCGATGAGGCCGGTGGGGCGGATGACCTGCTCGGCGAAGACGCCGCCGGTGCGCTCCAGCTCCCACTTAGAGGGGGTGGCCGAGACGTGGACCGTCTGCGGGCGCATGGCGTCCCACTCCTCGAACTTGAGCGGGCGGTTATCGAGGCATGAGGGCAGGCGGAAGCCGTACTCCGCCAGCGTGAACTTGCGACGGTAGTCGCCCCGGTACATGGCCCCGATCTGCGGGATGGTGACGTGGCTCTCGTCGGTGAACAGCAGGGCGTTGTCGGGGATGTACTCGAAGAAGGTCGGCGGCGGCTCGCCGGGGCGGCGGCCGGTGAGGTAGCGGCTGTAGTTCTCGATGCCGGCGCAGCTGCCGGTGGTCTCGATCATCTCGAGGTCGAAGCGGGTGCGCTGCTCGAGGCGCTGGGCCTCCAGCAGCTTGCCGTTGGCGATCAGCCAGTCGAGGCGCTCTTTGAGCTCGGCGCGGATGCCGTGCATGGCCTGCAGCAGGGTGGGGCGGGGCGTGACGTAGTGGGAGTTGGCGTAGACGCGGATGGAGGGCAGGTCGGCGGTCTTCCTGCCGGTCAGCGGGTCGAACTCGTGGATGGCCTCGACCTCGTCGCCGAAGAAGGAGACGCGCCAGGCGCGGTCCTCGTAGTGGGCGGGAAAGATCTCCAGCGTGTCGCCGCGCTTGCGGAACGTGCCGCGCTCGAAGGCGGCGTCGTTGCGCTTGTACTGCTGCGCGACGAGGTCGGCGAGCAGCTGCTTCTCGTTGACCTGGTCGCCGACCGCCAGGTTGAAGGTCATGGCCGTGTAGGTCTCGACCGAGCCGATGCCGTAGATGCAGCTGACCGAGGCCACCACGATGACGTCGTCGCGCTCCAGGATCGTCCGGGTGGCGGCGTGGCGCATCCGGTCGATCTGCTCGTTAATCGACGAGTCCTTCTCGATGTAGGTGTCGGTCCGGGGGACGTAGGCCTCGGGCTGGTAGTAGTCGTAGTAGCTGACGAAATACTCGACCGCGTT
>Ga0190273_10000372_pt1 | contig 17742 bp, 16 predicted proteins | sample Popmic504IS_FD_134513 | JGI IMG/M metagenome (GOLD analysis project Ga0190273, IMG submission 134513) | Populus adjacent soil microbial communities from riparian zone of Shoshone River, Wyoming, USA - 504 IS | ecosystem: Environmental > Terrestrial > Soil > Riparian zone > Trees stand | place... | reverse complement strand
TGGCAGTGGGAGCGATCCTCTATTTCGCAACCAACATCCACGTTCAGGGCGTCAGCATCGACACGATCGGCCTTATCCTCATGGTCGCCGGCCTCGTCGGCCTGCTGATCGGGCTGTTCCAGGAAATCGCCTGGTCCCGTCGCCGGCCGGTCGAAGGCGCCCCGGTCGCCCCCGTGGAAGAACGTCGCGAAGTTCGAGATCCCGCCTACCGCGACGCGCCGCCGCGCTACTAGCGAGCTAGGAAGGGCAGCTCGAGACGTCGGTCTTGGCGCAGTTCGCCACGATCGGCGTCTACGGCTTTGACGGCCCGGGGTTCATCCGCGCTCTGCAGGAGGCCGAGGTCGGGATCGTCCTCGACGTCCGCCAGCGGCGCGGCGTGCGCGGCAGCGAGTACGCCTGGGCGAACTCGAAACGTCTGCAGGCGGCTCTGACCGAGGTCGGGATCGGCTACAGCCACCTACCGGAGCTGGCGCCGACGACGGAGATGCGAGAGCTGCAGTACGAGGAGGACGCGCGCCGGGGCGAGGGCAAACGCTCGCGAACCGAGCTGGCGCCGGAGTACGTGCGCCGCTACACCGAGGAGGTCCTAGACCGGGTCGACCTCGAGCCGCTCGTCCGGTTCGTCGGCAACAACCGCGCCGCGCTCCTATGCGTGGAGCGCGACCCCGAGGCGTGCCACCGCTCGCTGATCGCGGCCCGGCTCGAGCAAGAGCTCGGGGTAAGCGTCACGCACCTGAAGCCGCCGAGCGACTAGACGGATTCGAGCGCCGTCCGCGCAACCAGCGCGAAGGACCCAAAGACCAACAGCAGGAACGCCCAGCCCGGCGCTCCCAGCAGCGCCGTCAAGAGCGCCGTCGCCATGCCGACGTAGAAGACGATTCCGAGGCCCTCGACGAGTTTGTCCGAGGAGTAGAGGTCCAGCTTCTCCAGCTTCGAGTTCACAGCGGCCTATTCGCAGCGAACCGCCGAAGTCCTCTCAGTCGCCCCGGTCCAGCCCCTCGACCTCTTCCGCCCGCACCCTCCCGCATCTGCGGAAGGCAAGCGCCAGCTCCTCCTCCACCCAGCTGGTTCCGGCTTCCGTCAGCCGGACCGCCGCCGCCTGCCGGATCGACTGCCGCGGATCGACGTTGCCGATCCCGCGATCCGCGTTCTCGGCCGTCGGGCCAAACGCATAAGCGCCCATCTCCTCCATCAGCTCCCCAAGCGATACCCCGTCGCCCAAGGTCCCGTCGACGAACTCCAGCCCCCGCACCCGGATGAAATGCGGCCACCGCTGCAGCCAAGGCCGCAAGGCGATGTCTTTCGCATCCGCGTCATCTCGCCCCTCCTCATAAGCACTGGCCAGCGCCCGCCCATAGACCCTGATGTCGTTCGGCCCGCTCACCAGGTGCCCCATGAACATCACGTCCCCGTCGCGAACCGCCCGCGGCCGGCGACCGCGCGGGTAGGTGCAGATGCGATGGCTGCCGGAGGTCTTCACCGCGTCGAGCACTGAGCGCTCCCGCGGCGAGCGGTTGCTGCCCTGGCCGAAGAACTTGACGAAGCCCGGCATGTCGGAGGCAACTTAAGGCAGTTTGTCCAGCTCTAGGGTAGGCGCATGGCAACCGCGGAAGAGCCAGGGAGCGAGTTACGCGCAGAGGACTTGGTCGACATCCTCCGACACGCCGGGCGACAGCTCGAATCGTCGCCCGGGGTAGTGGTGTCTCAGGGTGAGGAAGGACTTCGCTGGATTCTGCTTGCCGCCATCAACGGAGCGACGCGCGGGCGTGGGTTCGCCGAGGCGTTCAACCGGCGCGGCAAGACCGACATCCTGGTCCGGGACAACGGCTCCAACGTCTATATCGCCGAGTGCAAGAACTACGGCGGCCCCAAGAAGACGCGAGAGGCAATCGGCCAGCTCCTGGGTTACACGGGCTGGCGCCAGCGGCATGTCGGGCTCCTGATCTTCGTGCGCTCGACGAGCATGACTACCGCGATCCGATCGACCAGAGATGCATTGGAAGACGAGCGTGGCATCCGCTCGATCGAAGCTCTCGACGGGGATGAAAGCGAGCTCCTTGCGATCGCCGACCACCCTGCCGACCCCGCCGTCCCGCTCGAGATCACGGTCCAGCTCTTCCACCTGCCGATACCTCGTGGCCGCGAGGAGCTGATCGGCGGCGAGCTCGCGGACGAACCGGCCGAGGCCGGCGGGCTACTCGAAAGCCGCGGCCTGCCGGCGGAAGAGGAGGGCTTCGCCTACCAGACCCACGAGGGGCCGGGGGGTGTCGAGCTGCCGATCCGGCCCGACGCCGTGATGCGGCTCGAACGGATAACGCCGGAGGGGCGCGTTGCGATCGACGCCATTCCCCTCGATGACCAAGCGGCACAGCGGCACGCTCCCGCCGGGCAGATCGAGTTCGAGGACGAGGAGAGCGCGCGGCAGATGAAGCGGGCTATGCGCGACAACGTCGCGATCGAGGTGCCCGGGGTCCGCATGCGCTTCGATCGTCTGCCTCCCTTGTTCCGGCAGGCGGCGGAGGAGATTTCCGCGGCTGATCCTGAGCACGTCACGGTGCGCCTGTCCCCGATCGGCCTCTGGCAGTGCAGGATGCATGTCGCAACGGACCGCGGCAACCTGGAAGTGCCGATGGCTTTCGCTCCTGTCGAGACCGACCGGGACGACGAGTTGGCGATGCGCGGGAGCTTCCACGACCTGGCGCTTACCATCCGGGTCCGGCGCGGCGAGGAGGCCAACCTCGAGTGGGTGGACCACCCCACGGGCTCACCGGTGCGCGAGCGGCTGGCATCGCTCGACTTTCTCTATGCCTTGAGCGGTGCCGGCGAGATCCGCTGGGAGAGCATCGACCCTTCCGAGATCGGTCCCCTCAGCGTTACCAAGGAGCTGCAGGAGCTGCCTGAGGAGCTCGTCTTCGACCGGAAATTCTTTGCGAATCTTGTCCTACTCGAGGACCACCTCGGCGTCGGCTTCGACCTGCCGGAGGAAATCGAGGAAGACGAGTTGATGCGGATCTTCGCGGCGGCCGAGGCGGTGCGAACCGGAAAAACGATTGTTTTGGTGGACCACCTGACGCTAGAGGTCGACTCGAGCAAGCTACAACCGGGTGATGATTCCGAACTTCACGGGCTGGTCCCGGTTTACGCCACGATCCTCGGCACCAAGTTCCGCCTCGGTCTCGGCCGAGGCAGCTTCCAGGGCCGGGTGAGCGCGGTGGAGCGCCAAGGTGAGGTCGATCGCATCACCTTGGTGCCTGTGGACGATGCGGCGGCAAGAGTGGAGGTCTCCGATATCCAATCACCGGAGAAGCGGGAGCGACGGGACTCGAACCCGCGACCTCCGGCGTGACAGGCCGGCGCTCTAACCAGCTGAGCTACGCCCCCGAGATGATCGGAGTGGGTCGGGGTGCGACCCAGAAATGGAATCTAGCGGTTGGCGGCCATCTGGCGGTTGGCGGCGCCCGCGGCGTCGGCAGAACGCGGGGGAAGCGCCTCGGGAGGCTCCTTGCGGCTGGACTCGCCGCCCATCTCGATCACCAGCGCACCGGGGCGGCTCTCCTGACCGACCTTGAAGGCCCGCGTCACCGCAGCGATGCTTTCCACGCCCTGAACGCCCTTCTCCTGCAGCTCCCGGTTGGCGATCGTGTAGAGCTTCTTGGTCTCCCTCGTCAGGTCCTCGTTCTCGGCCTCGCTGGCGAAATCCCGCAAGACCCGGGGGGCCCAGGTGTCGTGCACGAGGCTCTCCCATAGGCGCCTGTCGCCTCCGAGCATCCCGTTCAACCTGTTCACGATCGTCTCGACTTTGCCGCAGCGAGGGGAGTACATCCGCATCCAGCCTCGCTCGACCTCGCAGGCGGCGACGCCGGCCGGGCTCCCCATCTGCCAGTAGATGTCCTCGGCCAGTTTGATCAGGCCTTTGACCTCTTTGTCGTTCGGCTTGATCCCTTCGCCGGAAAGACGGCGGGCGACCGTCGCCTGCCGCCGGGCGTTGAGCGCGATCCCCTCTTTGTGCCCACAGCGATTGAAGATCTTCTGGGCTCCCCGGAGGGTGACCTGCGCTCGTTCGAAGTCTTTCTCCTGGAACTCCATCGCCCCGATCGCCGAGATCGCGAAGGCCTCCGTCACCACCAGGTCCATGCCGCCGGCGAGGTCGACCGCCTCGTTGAGCAGCTCTCTCGCCTCGGCGCCGTGCCCCTGACAGCGCCGCACCTCCCCCATCTGCATCAGGCAGTTGGCCCGGGCGCGGGTGAAGGCGTTCCCCTGCGCGACAGCGATCTCCTTGGCTCGCTGCAAGCAGCTCAGGGCCTCGTCGAATCGCCTCAGCAGGCGTAGGTTGAACCCGAAGAGGAACCAGCAGTGGCTTTGGCCGTAGTCGTCCTCGAGTTCGTCGAACATGCGGAGCGCCGACGCCGCGTGGCGCAACGACTCCTCATACATCGACTGGCGGCGGAGGTTGGTGGCCAGGCTCAGCACGCTCCACGCCTGCCACCCGCGCCAGTCGAGCGCACGGGGCTTTGGCGAGTGCGCCGTCAGCTGCTCGAAAAGCGACACCGCCGCGGTGAGATGTCGCGCCGTCGCCGCCAGGTTTTCCTCCGCGAAGGCCTTGCTCTTGCCCCGCTCGTATTCGAGGTGGGCGATCGCCGGCAGGATCAGGTCCCCCGACCGGGTCTCGCCGAGCGCGATCTCCTGCAGGGCGTCGAGCGACTGGGCCAGCGGCTTGCGCCGGCGCGCCTGCCGCTGGGTTTTCGCCAGCTCCGCCAGCGCCTCCAGGGCAATCCCGGGGGCTTCGAGGTCTTCCGCGCGGAGCCTGATCTCCTCGAAGCGGTCGGCCGCGTCCCGCAGCTTGTTCTCCTCCTGCCGCATGGCCGTCGCATCGGCGAGAGCCTCGCGCATGAAGCGTTCCTTCTCCTCCCGGCCGGGCGGCGGCGGGGCCGTTCGGCCTTTCCCGAAAGCCAGGTGGGCACCCAGCGCGTCGCGCCCTTGCGGGGTCAGCGAGTAGGCGCTCTGGCGACGGTCATCGAGGTCCTGCTCGGCGGCCAGGAGGCCCGCCTTTCGCATCTCCGTCAGTTTCCGGCTCACCGACTCCGGCCGTGCATCGACGATCTTGCTGAGCTCCGTTGAAGTCGCGGGACCCTTGCTGAGGGCGATCAGCAGGCGGCGCCGCAGCGGCTCCTTGCTCTCAAGCTCTCCGACCTCGCGGCGCTCCTTCTCGAGCCGCTCGGCCGCGTTCTTGGAACGATTCATGTTCTTCCCTTTTTAGCGGAGCCTTCTCCGCTGGTAATCAATAACCGATCAATGATTGATTTATACCTATTCGGTACCCGGCCCCACATCTTGAAAACTGGGGTTTTTGGGCAGATCTGGACGCTCACTTCCACCTCACGGCCACCGACAGGGGCTCGTTGGGGTTGAAAATCGCGAGTTCCGTCGCTTCTTTGCCGTCGATCGCGACGGATTGCTCTGAAGGCTGCTCTCGCGGCACCGACAGCATCAGCAGGAACGGCTTGCCGGTCTCTCCGCAGCGCGCGTTGACGACGGCGGCCACGCCCTGGCAGTAGCCGGCGATGTCGCAGATCGGCGGATTGAACGAGCCGATCTTCTTCGTCATCGCCGGCACCAGGAGCAGATTCACGCCCGCGGCCGGAAGCAGCCTCGGGATCACGGCGTCGATCAGATCGGCGCAGATCACCACCGCCAGGCGGGTCTTCCGCCCCGACAGCACCATCACCGTCTTCTGCTCCACGGTCAGGTCCTCCTTCAGCGGCTCGGGAAAGGTCTCGCTCCCGATCGTCTTGGTGGCAAAGACGTGGTGCTTGCGGGCGAACGCGACGCACTTGCCGTCGAGATAGATCCGCGATTCGTTGGACCGGATCTCGTGCTGCGCGCCCGCGGCGGTGCCGTCCTTGGTGTGGGCGCTGCCGGCCACCACGATCGCGGGGTAACGGTCGGGCTCTTCGGACAGGGCCTTCTGGAGCTCTCCCGGACGCGGCAAGGTGAGCTCCGGCAGAACCGCGATCTCGGCGTCCTCCTTGGCCGCGGCCAGCAGCTCGAGCACGGCTTCCTCGTCCCACTCTTTGGGTTGGACCCCGAAGAAGCGCTTGCGACGACGATCGACCTCGTTTACCTCGATCTCGCCGCTTCCTTCGCGGTGGACCGTTGCGATCGAGGGCAGCCCCTCCTGGTCAGACCAGGTGAGTTCGTCGATCCGCTCCATATGGGAGAAGTCGAGCACCACCCGGACGTCTTCGTCGGCCGAGGATGGGAACAGCGAGTAGGGCAGCTCCCCCAGGAGATCGACGCGACTCGCCGTCACCTGGCTGGTCGTGCATTCATCGATCTTCTCGTGCACGGGCCGAACCGCGAACCTGACCGGCACCCCCTTGTCGAGCACCAGCTGGCCGTCGGCAATCAGGAACTGTTCGGCCAGGGCTTTCCCGCAAAGACCCCGCAGAACTCCGAGGAAGTCCAGGGGCTGGCGCATCCGGGCCCAGTCGATCCGCTCCACGGCCTCCTCTCCGAGGCGCTCCCGCCAGGAGGAGGGGTTGGCGACGATCTCTTCCCATTCCTGCAGGGAGACTTCGCCCGTCCTCACCTCGATCTGCTCCAGTTCCTCCGCCGTCTGCTCGTCGAGCAGCATCTTCCGCAGCCGTTTGGAGTTTTCGAGGCAGGTCTCCCCCAGCTGGCGCGCCAGGTCCATCGCCGAATCGGCGGCTTCGAGTTGAACGCTGAAGTCGATAAGTGACATGCCGTAACCGCTGCTGTCCCCCGCCCACACTTGGGGCGGGCGAAAGACTAGTAAGCGAACGGTTTCGCTTGAGTACCGGGAGGTTCTTCAGCGGAGCGAGGTCAGACGTGCGTCAGCTCTGGTGCCGCCGCGGGCGCCTCGTTGGCGGCGACCTCCTCGAGCAGCTCGCGGACCCGGGCGATGCGCTCGGCGCCGTAGCGCTTGGCCCACTGCTTTTCGACCTTGGCGAAGAGGGCGAGGCCGGTGGCCTGGGCGCGCTCGCCGCGCTCGGTCAGGCAGATGATCTTCGCGCGCTTGTCGTCGGGGTCGGGGATCCGCTTGACGTAGCCGCGGACCTCGAGGTCGTCGACGATCTCTCCCACCGACTGCTTGGTCATCCCGGCCATCTCCGCGAGGACGGTCAGCCGCAGCCCGCCGCCCTTGACGAAGCGGAAGACGCAGCCGTGGGTCGGCCGGATGTCGGCGAACTCGGTCTGCTCGAGCTCCGCCCGGAAGTCCTCGAAGAAGGCGTCTTTGGCGATCTCGAAGAGACCCGCCATCGGGATCCAGAAGTCGGCTTTGCGGGAGTCGCGGGTCATATCGTCAGGAAGCCTGATAAGGTCGCCTGGTCAGGACGCCTTACAAGGTTGCCTTACGAATTGTACCCGATGACCAGGAGACCTCAAATGGACTCGACTTCAAGCGCGACGGCCGCCGGCGCCACCGACCGCAAGTGGTGGACGCTGGGCGCGGTCTGCGTCGCGACCTTCATGCTCTTGCTCGACATCACCGTGGTCAACACGGCGCTGCCGGCGATCCAGCAGGACCTCGGCGGCAGCTTCACCGACCTGCAGTGGGTGATCGACGCCTACGCGCTCTCGCTGGCGGCGCTGGTGCTGACCGCCGGCTCGCTCGCCGACCGGCTCGGCCGCCGGCGCGTCTTCGCGATCGGCCTCGGCGTCTTCTCGGTCGCCTCGCTGCTCTGCGCGCTGGCGCCCGACCCGACCTTCCTCAACCTCGCCCGCGGTCTGCAGGGCGTCGGCGGCGCGATCATGTTCGCGGTCTCGCTGGCGCTGGTCGCCCAGGAGTTCCCCAGCGGCCCCGAACGCGGGATGGCGATGGGGATCTACGGAGCGACGATCGGGATGGCGGTGGCGGTCGGGCCGCTGGTCGGCGGTTTGCTGACCGACGGCCTCGGCTGGGAGTCGGTCTTCCTGATCAACGTGCCGATCGGGCTGGCGGCGATCGCCGTCACCTACTGGAAGGTCGCCGAGTCGCGCGACCCGAACGCGACCCGGATCGACTGGGGCGGTCTCGTCACCTTCTCGAGCGCGCTCTTCCTCCTGGTGCTGGCGCTGGTGCGCGGCAACGACGAGGGCTGGGGCAGCACCTTCATCGTCGGTCTCTTCACGGGCGCCACGGTCCTGATGGCCGCGTTCTTCGCGATCGAGCGCCGCGTCGAGCAGCCGATGCTCCCGCTCGGCTTCTTCCGTCGCCGCGCCTTCACCGGCGTCCAGCTGGCCGCCTTCGCGGTCAGCGGCTCGATGTTCGCGCTGTTCCTCTACCTGACGCTCTACCTGCAGAGCTTCCTCGGCCTCTCGCCGATCGAGGCGGGGCTGCGCTACCTGCCGATCACGGTCGCCTCGTTCATCGTCGCCCCGCTGTCGGGGATGGCGCTGGCGAAGGTCAAGGCCCGCTACCTGATGAGCGCCGGCCTGGCGCTTACCGGTCTCGGCCTGCTGCTGATGTCCGGCCTGAAGATGGACTCTGAGTGGACCGCGCTGCTCGCCGGCTTCCTGATCAGCGGCATCGGCGTCGGCCTGCTGAACCCGGTGATCGCCGACGTCGCCCTCAGCGTCGTGCCGAAAGAGCAGAGCGGGATGGCGGCCGGGATCAACGACACCTTCCGCCAGGTCGGGATCGCCGTCGGCATCGCCGCCTGGGGGGCGATCTTCCTCGGCGCCGCAGCTGACAAGACCCAGCAGGCGGCGGATGGGGCGCTGACGAACGACCAGGCGCGCGGGCTCGTCGAAGCCGCGTCGTCGGGCCACCTCGGCGAAGCGGTTTCGTCACTGCCGGCGCAGGCGCAGAGCGCCGCCGCGAACGCGGCCCAGCAGGGATTCCTCCATGGCTTGAACGAGATCCTCGTCCTCGGCGCGATCCTCTCGTTCATCGGCGCGGTCTTCGGCCTTTGGCTGGTCCGCGAGGACGACATCGAGCGCGAGACGCTGGTCGATACGGCGTTCGAGGTCGAGCCGGAGCCCGAGCCGGCGCGGGCTTAGCCGTCGAGCCGACAGATGCGATGATGCGGCCCGTGCGCCGCATCGTCCTTCTGTCGGTACTCGTCGCTCTGGTCGCGCCCGCGAGCGCGGTGGCGCTGGACCGCACCGTCAGCGTCCAGGCAACCGTCGAACGCGAGGTGCCCAACGACGCGGCGGAAGTCCACTTCTCGGTCAGCAAGGAACGGCCGGGACGGGCCGCCGCGCTGCACGTCGTCGCGATCCGCCTGCGAGCTGTGATCGCGGCGGCTCAAGCCGCACCCGGAGTCGGCCCCGGCGACGTCACCACCGGCTCGGTCTCGGTGCGGCGGGTGGAGAAGGGCGAGCGACCCGTCTACCGGGCCAGCGAGGGGGTCACCGTCGTCACCCATCGGCCTGAGGCCGCGGGCGAACTGGTTGCGGCCGGCGTCGCCGCCGGGGCGACGAGCACCCGGGGCCCGAGCTTCTTCGTCGGCGATCGCGAAGCCGCCTACGACGCCGCCCTGGTCGAAGCCCTGGAGAAGGCGAAGACGAAGGCCGGGTTGCTGGCGACGGCGGCCGGCGCCACGCTCGGCCCGGCGATCACGATCGTCGAGGGCGGCGCCGTGACCCCCGTCAACGAAGCCGCCGCCGCGGAGCCGGTGAGCAAGTGCGTCGCCGCGGCGCCGCAGGGCAGCGCCGGCAGCCGCCGCGGGAAGGCCGGGGCGAGCGTCTGCGCGACGCCGCCGCCGGTCAAGCCCGGCAAGTCGATCGTCACGGCGTCGGTCAACGCGACCTTCGCCCTCCAGTAGCGGTCATGAGGCTGCTCACCTTCGACGCCGGCGATGGCCCCCGGGCGGGTCTGCTCGAGGACGAGCGGGTCGTCGATGCCTGGGCGCTGCTGGGAGAGCCCCACCGTGGGAGCCTGCGGGAGCTGATCGCCGCCGGGCGGGTCGACGCGCTGCGCGGGCGGCTCGGGGACACGGGAGCACCCTCGCACCCGCTCGGCTCGGTGCGGTTGCTGCCGCCGATCCCGGACCCCCAGAAGATCGTCTGCATCGGGCTGAACTACCGCAAGCACGCGGCCGAGGTCGGGGTCGACGTCGACTCCCTGCCTGAGGTGCCGACGATCTTCGCCAAGTACCCGAACGCGCTGGCCGCGGACGGGGCGACGGTGGCGGTGCCGACGGCGAAGACCGACTACGAGGCGGAGGTGGCTTTCGTGGTCGGGCGCCGGGCCCAGGACGTGGAGGAGGCGGAGGCGCTCGACTACGTCGCCGGCTACACGCTGCTCAACGACCTTTCCGCGCGAGACCTGCAGGGGGCGACGCCGCAGTGGATGCCGGGCAAGGTCTTCGACGGCTCGGCGCCCTGCGGGCCTTATCTGGTGACGCCGGACGAGGCGGGGCCGGCGGACGCGATCGTGATCCGGCTGACGCTGAACGGCGAGGAGATGCAGAACGGCGCCACCGACGACCTCATCTTCAGCGTCCCGCGGCTGGTCGCCCAGCTCTCGAAGCTGATGACGCTCGAGCCCGGCGACATCGTCTCCACCGGCACCCCCGAGGGCGTCGGCATGGGGCGCAAGCCGCGTGTCTGGCTCGCCGACGGCGACGAGGTCGCGATCGAGTCGCCGACGCTGGGCCGGCTCGTCACGCGCATCAGCGCTTAGGCGGGATCTCGTAGGCCTTTGCCGGCAGGCTCGCCGAGAGCGGGCGGGTGGCCGGGCGCACCCTCGACGAGCTCGCGCCCGCCGCGGTCCAGCGGGGGCGGTAGGGCGTCAAGGTCAGCAGGGCGTTCCAGGTGTCGGTGTCGACGATCGCGTTCGCCGGCAGGCCGTGCTCTTCCTTGAAGGTGTGGACGGCGCGGGCGGTCTGGCGGCCGAAGATCCCCGTCACCGGCAGCTCGGCGCCGGCGGCGATCAGATGCTCCTGCGCCCAGACGACCATGTCGCCCTTGCTCCCCTTCTTCAGCAGCGGGTGCACGACTTCGAGGCGGTAGCCGGGCACCGACTGCAGGGCGCTGGCGGCGCCGACCGCCCCCCACTCCGAGCCGCTCGTCTCCTGCCAGGACCACCAGCTCGGCGGCAGCCCGCCATAGCTCTGGGCGAAGCGGCGGAAGAGGCGGATCGAGGCGGCGCCGGGGCCTTCGTAGGTCTGGCCGATCGGGTAGATCGGGTGTCCCCAGATGCGGTTGAAGAGGTAGGTGTGCTCGTAGACGGTCCGCACCGAGGTGCCGATCGTCTTCCAGTACATCTGCGGCTGGTTGTAGGTGGCGCCGCCCGGGCCGAAGAAGACCGAGTAGGGGAAGGACGGGTGGTAGTCGACGTAGGGGAAGCCGGCGAGCGCGACCGGGAAGCCGGCGCCGATGCGGGCGCGCAGGGCGCGGACGTAGGTGTCGGCGGCGGCGTACTTGCCCTCGTAGTCGGCCTCGGCGTCGATCACGAAGCAGTCGGCGCCCTTCGCCACCGCGGCGGCGGCGATCCGCGCCTCGGCGAGCGGGGCGTCGCCGTAGACGAACTGCCAGGCACAGACGTCGAGGCCGCCGCGGTGCAGCGCCTGCACGAGGCCGCGGCTGAACTGGCTCCAGTAGCCGCCACCGTCGCCCGACTTGACGTAGACGGTGCCGACGTCGTTGCGCTTGGCGCGGGCGATGATCGCGCCGATGCTGCCGCCCTCGGAGTGAGAGACGTACCAGACCCACATCCCCTGGCGGTCGAAGGCGGTGTTGCTGACGTTGCCGCCCGTTTCGACCTGCCCGGCGCCGCCGGTTTCGGCGCTCGCGGCAGCGGGTGCGGACGCGCACACGACCAGGGCCGCGAGCGCGGCGAGCAGCGCCAGGGCGCCGCGTCTCCTCTGGGGCTGGTGACTCACAACAGGCATCAACACGGTAGTGACCGAGGCGCCGCGGCTCGCCTTGGTGCCGCTCCTCGGTCTTAACATCCACAGCCTCCCTAAGTCCCCGCTCGGTACCCGGCTATCTCTCCCACCCGCAAGATCCTGTGCGCCGCCGCCCTCGCCGCGGCCGGGCTGCTGGCCCTCCCGGGTGGCGCGGGCGCGCAACCGCGGCTGCAGCACGCGGGGCTGGCCCAGAAGGGGCGGGAGCTGATCTTCACGGTGCGGACCTCGGAGCCGGTCGGGCTGGCGAGGCTCGAACCGCACCCGGATACGCGGCGCGCGGCGGCCCGTTACCTCTGCCTCGAAATGAGCTCGGTCCCGGCCCAACCGTTCCTTCGCTTCTGCCTCGGCGGCCGCAGGGCGCACCGTCGCCTAGGGCTGGAGCAGGTGAGCCCGGTCGGCCGGCCGGAAAAGGAGCTTTGGGCGCGGGCGACGGTGAAGCGGCCGCAGCCGCGGAAGCTGGTCGTCGCGGTGGTCCCGCGGGAAGTCGGCCTCTCACCTCACCGCTACCGCTGGGTGGCGACCCATAGCTCGGGCTGCGAGATCAGGAACCGCTGCGCCGAAAGTTTCCCCACCTCCACCGCCACCGCCAGCTTCCGCCTCCGCCCGGTCCGCGCGGTCGGCTGCACCGGCGGCAGCGCCGGCCTCGTCACCAACGGGCCGCGCGACCGCCCCGTAGTCGCCCTCACCTTCGACGACGGCCCCAGCGACTACACCGACGACTTCCTCCGGGTCCTGCGCGAAAAGGGCGTCGACGGCACCTTCTTCGAGATCGGCCAGGAGATGCCGGGGCGGGAAGAGGTGATGCGCCAGATCCTCGCCGAAGGCAGCGAGCTCGGCGACCACACGATGAACCACGTCGAATTCCCGGGCTACGACCAGATCGCCGCCGCCGCCTCTCGGATCGCCGCCTACACCCACTTCAAGCCCTGCCTCTTCCGCCCGCCCGGCGGCGGCGTCGACGCCGGCGTCATCGGCACCGCCGGCAGCCTCGGGATGCGGACGATCAACTGGGACGTCGACCCCCAGGACTGGTCGCTGCCCGGCACCGAGGCGATCTACTCGAGCATCGTCAGCCACGCCCGTAACGGCTCGATCGTCCTCATGCACGACGGCGGCGGGCCCCGCGGCGAGACCCTCGCCGCCCTGCCGCGGGTCATCGACACGCTCCGCGCCCGCGGCTTCGGCTTCGCCACCGTCTCCGAGCTGCTCGGCTACCGGATCCTCTACCGCCCCTACGGGTAGGAGAACGGCATCGAAGCCGAGCGCAGAGATGACGACATGAGCGCCACCCGCGAGCCGCTGCTGCTGTTGCACGGTCTCGGCGGCACCCGCAGCGTCTGGGAGCCGGTGATCCCGCTGCTCGAGGGCGAGCGCGAGGTGCACGCGATCGACATGCCGGGATTCGGCGAGACGCCGCCGCTGCCCGAGGGCGAAGAGGCGACCGCCGCCAACCTAGCGCGCGCCGTCCACGAGGAGTGCCGGCGCAACGGAATCGAGCGTCCGCACGTCGCCGGCAACTCGCTTGGCGGCTGGGTGGCGCTGGAAATGGGCCGCTGTGGCTGGGCGGCCTCGGTGACGACCCTCTCCCCCGCCGGCCTCTGGTCGCGGCCGCTGGGCGAACCGGAGGGCGGCGGCGCCCGGATGCTGTTGCGCGGCTCGCCCTGGCTGAAGGCGGCGCGCCCCTTCCTCTCGGTGGCGCTGCAGTTCCCGCAGACGCGCGCCGCCGCCTTCCAGTCGATCGCTGCGCACCCGGAGCGGATCCCGCCCGACGCCGCCCACGACCTCGTCGTCGGCTGGCTCGACGGCGAGGGCTACGACGCCGCCAACCGGGCGATGCGCAGCCACGTCTTCGACCCGAGCGGCTACCCGGAGGACGTCCCGGTGACGATCGCCTGGTGCGAGAAGGACCGCCTGCTCGGCCCGCCGAAGCCGCACCGCCGACCGGCCCACGCCCGCTTCCTCGTCCTCCCCGGCGTCGGCCACACCCCCACCTGGGACGACCCGGAGATGGTCGCGCAAACCCTCCTCGACGGCAGCGCCCACCGGGCCCCCGCGGACGTGTCTGACTTGAAGGGGTCTATATGACCCGTAAAGTCAGACACCCCCACCCCAGACGCGAGGAGAAGCAGTGATCGTCGAGAGGACCGAGAACCCGCAGTGGCTGTCGAACGCCTACCTGGTCGCCGACCCCGAGCGCAAGACCGGCGTCCTCATCGACGGCAACGACGAGCTCGGGCCGCTGCTCGAGCGGGCCGAGCGCGACGGGATCGAGATCACCCACGTCCTCGTCACCCATCCGCACCCCGACCACGTCGCCGGCCTCGCGGAGGCGCGGGCGCGGCTCGGCAACCCGCCGCTGGTCGCCCACGAGGCGACCGCCGCCGAGCTCGACGACGAGGTCGAGATCGTCCTCGGCGACGGCGACGTCCTCGACGCCAACGGGATCGGGATCGAAGCGCTCTTCACCCCCGGCCACGCCGCCGGCCACCTCGCCTTCCTCGTCGACGCCACCGACGTCTTCACCGCCGACGTCCTCTTCAAAGGAACGGTCGGCGGCACGATGGCCCCCGGCGCCAGCGGCTTCGCCGACCTCAAGGACTCGGTGATGCGGCTGATGGAGCTGCACCCGGAGACCAAAGTCCACCCCGGCCACAAAGAGGCGACCACGATCGCGGCGGAGTGGGAGCACAACCCCTTCGTGCGAATCTGGCGCGGCCTCGACTCGACCGGCGAGGAGCAGGTGACCGTCTGGGGCCGCCCGGCGACGCTGAAGCTGTGGGCCCCCGACTACGACGGTGGCAACAAGGCCTGGATCGTCTTCGGCGACTCCGGCGAGGAGGCCATCGTCGGCGGCTCGCAGGTGGAGAAATAGCGAGTCCGTGAAAAGTCCGGCTCAAGCGGACTTTTCACGGACTCGCGGGCTGTGACGGGTGGACCTTTAGGGGTTTGCGCACATTTGGACAAATGTGCGATGGGTTAATCGCGCCTTTGTCTCCACACTTCACCGATGGCGCAAGACATCCAGGAATTCTTCTTCAACTGGTATCCGGTCTTCGGGGTCTTCTTCATGGCCCTGCTGCTCTACATCTTCCTGAAGATGACGCGGGGGATGATGGGCACGACCAAGCCGGAAACGGTGAAGGCGAGCCGGACCGCGCCGGTCCTCTGGGAGGAGGTGCAGGGGGTCGACGCCGCCAAGGACGAGCTGATGGACGTCACCGCCTGGCTTCGCGATCCCGACCGCTTCTCCGCCCTCGGCGCCCAGGCCCCGCGCGGCGTCCTCCTCTACGGCCCGCCCGGAACCGGCAAGACGATGCTCGCCCGCGCCGTCGCCGCCCAGGCCGGCGTCGACTTCTTCGCCGCCTCCGGCTCGAGCTTCGTCGAGATGTTCGTCGGCCGCGGCGCCGCCCGCATCCGCCGTCTCTTCAAAGAGGCGCGCAAGGCCGGCCGCGCGGTCATCTTCATCGACGAGCTCGACGCGATCGGCGGCTCCCGCGGCGGTGGCGGCGACGGCGGCAGCAGCGAGCGCGAGCAGGCGCTGAACCAGCTGCTGGTCGAGCTCGACGGCTTCGAGAAGGACCCGGGGATGGTGATCGTGATCGCCGCCTCCAACCACGTCGACAAGCTCGACCGGGCGCTGCTGCGCCCCGGCCGCTTCGACCGCCGCGTCCTCGTCGCCCCGCCCGACCGCAAGGGCCGCGAGGCGATCCTCCGCTCCCACGCCCGCAACAAGCCGCTCGCCCCCGACCTCGACCTCACCGACGTCGCCCGCAAGACCACCGGGCTGACCGGCGCCCAGCTCGCCAACGCCCTCAACGAGGGGGCGATCATCGCCGGCCGCGCCGGCCGCTGGTACATGACCCGCGAGGACCTCGACGAGGCGCTGCTGCGCCAGGCGGTCGGCTCCCAGCAGGCGCGCCGCCTCAACTCGAAGGAGCGGCGGATCGTCGCCTACCACGAGGCCGGCCACGCGATCTGCCGCAAGCTGCTCGGCCTCGACCCGCCGGAGATCCTCTCGATCGTCCCTCGCGGCCCCGCCCTCGGCTTCGTCGCCCACTCGCCGCAGGAGGACAGCTACCTGAAGTCCCGCGACGAGCTGCTCGACGAGGTGGTGACGCTGCTCGGCGGTCGCGCCGCCGAGGAGGTCGTGCTCGGCGAGGCCTACACCGGCGCCTCCGACGACCTCAGCCGCGTCCACCAGGTCTGCAAGCAGATGGTCGCCGAGCTCGGGATGGGGGTGGCGACCGACCACGACGGGCCGGCGCCGATCGCGATGCCGACCGACGACTACGCCGTCTCCGACCAGACCCGGCGCGAGGTCGACCAGGCGGCGATGACCCTCGCCCGCGAGGCCTACCGCCGCGCCCGCGCGCTGATCTCCGCCAACCTCGAGGTCGTCGACCACCTGGCGGTGCTGGCGCTGGAGCGGGAGACGCTGACGCGCGAGGAACTCGACGAGATCTTTGCCGCGCACGAGCTGCACGGCCTCGCCGCCCCAGGTTCCGGTTCGGCGCTCGTCGCGATGAGTCTAGAACCGCCCCGTTCGTAGATTTGTCTAGGTAATGGTTTGTTAATTTGACCAATTTGTCACCCCCTGATTAGACTCGCTGGCTACACGGCCAGTAAGTGACCACGAGATGACTCTCCGCCGGGCCGACCGATGGCTCGGCGGCTTCACGGGGGCGTCTTTTCGGCAAAGATTGAGGCGTGCTCGAGCTGCTTGCCGTCGCCGCGGCCGGGATCGCCGCCGGCGCCGTCAACTCGATCGCCGGGGGCGGTGCCCTGATCACCTTCCCGACCCTTGTCGCGCTCGGGCTGCCGCCGCTGTCGGCCAACGTCACCCTCACCGTCGGCATCGTCCCGGCCAGTGCCGGCGGTGCCCTCGGCTACCTCGACCTGCTGCGGGAGCAGAGCGACCGCTTCGTCCGCCTGCTCGCGCCGCTCTTCCTCGGCGCCCTCGCCGGCGCCGCCGCCCTCCTGCTCACCTCCAACGCCGCCTTCGAAGCGATCGTCCCGGTCCTGGTCGCCCTCTCCTGCGTGCTGCTGTTCCTCCAGCCCCGCCTCACCCCGCGCATCTCCCACGCCGGCAACGAACGCTCTCCCTACCTGCTCGGCAGCATCTTCTTCTGCGGTGCCTACGGCGCCTACTTCGGTGCCGCGGTCAGCATCCTCATCCTCGCGATCCTCGCCCTCTTCGTCACCAACACCCTCCAGCACCTGAACGGGATGAAGATCGTCCTCGCTGGCAGCGCCAACCTCCTCGCCGCCGTCGTTTACGCCTTCCTCGCGCCGGTCGACTGGCGTTACGCGCTGACGATCATGGTCTCCTCCTTCGCCGGCGGCCGCGTCGGCGCCCACTACGCGCGCCGCATCCCCAGCGACCCGCTGCGGATCGCGATCGCCACGGTCGGCCTCGCCGTCGCAGCGGTGCTCGCGCTGCGGGCCGTGTCCTGAGTAGATCTAGGAGTTGAACTCAAGTCAAGGTGCGGAAGAGTCCCCTAGCTCGAAGCAGGTCATTCCGGCAACCGCTTGGATTGCATCTGCTTTCGACTTACTGATCCGCTCCGCCGCGGCGGCCTGCTCCTTGAGGATTTGAGCCAAGGCCCTAGCCTGGATCTCTGAGACCTTGCGCCAGCCCCTTTCGTCAAGAACCAGTGGCGTGCGGCTCAGGTGGCGGTCGTCCCGCCGGTCGAATACTCCGGCGGCGAGAGAGGCCGCGGCATCGCTCATCAAGGTTTCGATGACGTAGCCGGAGAAGGCGCTACGCACCTTCGGGCTGAGCTTCTCCCAGTCCGGGTTGTCGATCAATGGTCGTTCCACTGCCTTGTAGAAGTGGGCAACGGAGCCACGCACCGATTCTTCTTCGACGATCTCCACCAGCCCC
>Ga0190273_10000371_pt1 | contig 17787 bp, 14 predicted proteins | sample Popmic504IS_FD_134513 | JGI IMG/M metagenome (GOLD analysis project Ga0190273, IMG submission 134513) | Populus adjacent soil microbial communities from riparian zone of Shoshone River, Wyoming, USA - 504 IS | ecosystem: Environmental > Terrestrial > Soil > Riparian zone > Trees stand | place... | reverse complement strand
TTCGGTGATCGCCGCAAGGCTCTGCTAGAAGACATCGCCATCATGACCGGAGGCCGCGTCGTCAGTGAAGACCTCGGCATCAAGCTTGAAAACGTCAAGCTTGAAGATTTGGGCAGCGCCAGAAAAGTTTCGGTTGATAAGGAAAGCACGACGATCATTGACGGCGGCGGCAACACGGACGACTTACAGGGTCGCGTGAAAACGCTCAAGGCTCAGATAGAGGACACGACATCGGATTACGACCGCGAGAAATTACAGGAGCGCCTGGCGAAACTCGTCGGCGGAGTCGCCGTTATCAAAGTCGGCGCGGCCACTGAGACCGAGCTCAAAGAGAAGAAGGCGCGCGTTGAAGATGCTATGCACGCCACGCGCGCGGCGGTCGAAGAAGGCATCGTGCCCGGCGGCGGTGTGGCGCTGATTCGCGCGGCCAAGGCACTCGACAAATTCAGGATTTTCGAGCCAGACGAAGACGGCTTAGTGACCGGAGATGTGGACGAACAGATCGGCGTCACCATCGTCAAGCGCGCGCTCGAAGAGCCGCTGCGACAGATCGTACAGAATGCAGGCAAAGAAGGCGCTGTGATCGTCGAGAAAGTTCGCGCCGAACGCAACAGCAACTTCGGCTACAACGCGGCGACCGATACTTTTGAAGACCTGGTCGCAGCAGGCATCATCGACCCGGCGAAAGTCACACGCTGTGCGCTGCAAAACGCCGCGTCAATCGCCGGTTTGATGCTGACCACCGAGGCCCTCATTTCCGATCTACAGGAAGATGACCAGCACGGTGCGATGCCGGGCGGCATGGGCATGTAAAAAGGATGCGGGCAGTTTGGATATGCAGTTTCAAGACTGCCCGCATGTTTAAGCTTACGAGGAGACTGATGATAGCGAAGTCAAATGAAGATGATCTCGGATTGCCAGAGAGCCCGATCTATTCAAACTACGCCAGGTATCTTTGGAAGGCGCACACTCGACACGGAGGAGTCCAGTCTCCGAACAGGTCGCGCGCAAATACGGATGGGCCACGGCCAGAGCTGGTTGAAGCATTGCCTGTCATTTCTCCAAAGTTTTTATGGACGGTGAAAAATGAGCCAGCCGCAGAGAACTAACACGGCGGAAACATGCGCATGGTGCGCCGGGACGGGGACGCGTGCAATATCGCTGGGCCATATCATCTCGTGCATGGTCTGCGGCGGGAAGGGCACAGTCTCTGTGGCGCAGCCCGCTGGCCCATGTCGTCAATGTGGAGGCAGCGGCAGGCGCAGCGCTACCAACTCTTGTCTGACATGTGCCGGGACAGGTTGGTCGCGTGTGTTTGCTCAGGGGTAAAAGAGTTTTCAGCAGAGAGCGCAGAGAGCGCCCACTTAAGTCTTTGGCACATAAGGAGCGGAGGTCACAATCGTGAATATCAGGAAGAGTCCAACAAATGTTTTAGCGGCAGGCATCACCCTGGCGTCTATCGCCGCAATCGCCCTCTGGCAGTTCTATCTATTCGCGACATACAAGAATCCGCAGGGCCTCGTTGATGTACAGGGCGGCACACATCATTTGTGGTGGGCCATCGGCGCGGGCGTCATAGCGTGCCTTGCGGGCGTCTTCGTGTTCTCGGTTTTCGTGCGCTATGACGCGGATAATGAGATGCACATTACTTCCTGAAGCCACAGGGGCTTCCCTGAAAGCTCTGTCGATGAATGGAACGGGGAGACGAGCATTCCCAAATTGAGGAGACAACAGTATGAGTAGTATGTTCGCCATGCAGCGCGCCAACGGTGACTGGTTCGCAGTTAAAGATAACGGCCGTTTGCGCGTGCCTGTGTTTCGCAGCAGTCGTGAAGCAATGGAGGCGCGTGCTCGCAACTCCGGAATGATGCTCTTTAAACCTGTGGGCCTGGACGAGGTCGCGCTGGACGACTTGGCAGCCACAAAAACGGAGGCTGGCGCGGGCTTTTGGCTGGTCAACAACCCGTCTATGAATCTCAGTCACGGCCATCCGTTAGAGCACGCACAGCTTGCAAGGCTCATACGCGACGAAGTGGAACAGGCATAGGAACGCTGACGGGAGTTGGCCCACAAGATAAAATGTCAGGCCATCCAACAGGCGACGATTATCTTTTACCTGCGAAGGTTCAAATGGTGACTATCCCAGGGAAAAGATTTTCAGGTGCAGGGCAACTTTGGTTGATAACCATAATGCGGGAACGGAGTACTTGATGCAGAGAACAGATCGGGCGACGCACAACGGCTTTAGCCACATCTCGAACGAGGAAGTGTGGCCCGGCATAGATTCAAGATACAGGCTGATCGTCGTCGCGGCTCTTAGAAGCAAGCAGCTTCAGCGCGGCTCGCTTCCGCGCATAGACGCCGACCCGCAGCGGCGTAAACCGACCAGCATCGCGCTTGAAGAGGTCAAACAAGGGCTTGTGCCTTTCACCATCATAGATGAGGAGCGAAAGGTCTCGGACGATACTAATGGCGAGCCTTACATCTCTTGACGAATTTGATTGATTCGTCGAAGATCAAGCAAATCTGCGACGGCGAGAGCTTGGACTGCGCCCTGATCTTCGACGATCAGTAACTCTGTCTCGCGCGAGAAAGAAGTTTATGACAACCAGTCGTAGCAAAGCAGAAGAGCCGTTCGCCGCCAGTTTCGTCGAGGCTGAAGCAAGGCTCGTTTTAGAATTGATGAATACGACCGATCATCAATTGAAGGCTGTCGAGATTCTGACGGTCTTTCTGAAAGACGAAGATACTCCGGGCGGCGGCCCTTCGCGTGCTCATATCAAATTCGAGCCCATCAAATGTATCCAACCACACGAGAAGGTGATCCTTTCGCACAGAACATGGATCGACGGGAAACCGTCTGCACCCAACCAAGACAAACTGGAACGTCTCAAAGGCGTCACGGGCGAGACCAGACCGTACGTGCTGGATATTTCCTGGGAGGATGCCGAAGGTAAATCTCGCTTTCAAAGGATACCCGTCGGGCATTGATCTGGTAAGAGTATACAAGTGCCACAGAAGGAAGCGCCTGATGATAGTTTGTGATTTTTGTAAGCGGTACGAGCCGGACGGTAGATGCGGGATTGGCCTGACGATACCCAAAGGCATGGGCTGCCGTGAGTTTGACCCCGGCATAGAGAAATTCTGCTCCGACCCTAAAGATTTCGTCAGCCCACGGCAGATCATCGAGATGGCCACCTTTTTCGGCATCAAAGGAGTTGAGCTTAAGAAGATCAAGCTAATGACCGCCAGAGAAGAAAGCGCTCGATTGTAAATTGCGACATCCCCTTACCCTTCGGAACAAGAATTGGGCATGAATAAATTTACGGACGAGAGCTTCGGGGAATTATGCCGCGTGGTGTCGGATATTTACACAGACCCGGAACACATCAGGGCAATTGGCTGGGGCGCATCGACGCCCGTGCATCATATTGAAGGGGCTGTCATCGCCGAGATACATTCCAGAATGGAAGAGTTCATCGGAGAGAGAATAGAAGTCGCAGAGAGGATCAGCGCAGAGCACGCGCCACCAGAAGCTCTAAGCGAATCTCATACGCGGCGGCGCAGAGAAGAGATCATAAATTTTATGAGGAAGCACGGCAGCGAAAGCCTCTCGCACCCTGACACGATTCTTAATCGGACAGTCCGCGCAGTGGTCGATAACTGGCGTCGCGCATTCGGATCAACTCCCTCTTGATGAAGGCGCGAAAGCCGAGAGATATGAAAGGAGATCGCCCGTGAGTAAATACGCCGTCTATGCCAGCTCAAGGATTTATCACACGATGTTGGACGAGCAGCACACAAGTTGCGGTGTACAGGTGTTTGCTTCCACGGCGTCGAAAAGTAGTAGCAACGGCAGCAATGCGCAGGGCGATTGGTCTGTATTGAAGATCATGGAGAGCATCCCCGAAGGGTTGCGACTCTGCCAGCATTGTTCAGGTGAAAGCGTTAAGAAGTAATTTAAAAGAAGAGCTAAAGGAGAGGTTATCGGAAGTGAAAAAATTAGATACAGGCTACACGTTCGATCCGCATGCCGGGGCGACCTACAGCTTCGATCACATGCCCGTCGCCGACGCCGAAGCGCGGGCGCAGGTGGCTGAGACTCCGCACATCGTCGAGGCCGTCAACTGGACGAAATCCGAAGACGGCGAAGTCCATTACAATCGTTACTTTGCTCATAGCTTTGACGAGGCGCTCGGCCTCGCCGTCAGACTCAGGATTGGATTCGAAGAGGGCGTCGAAGAGATATTAGCCATCCGCCCTGCGACCAGAAGTGAAACGACCGGAGGCCGCAAAGCCACAGCACACTTTCTGGAATTGATGCCGCTCGCCATATCTAGCATCGACAAGAACAACGGTACGGCGAAAGCAGGAAAAAAGAAATAACGTTAAGCCTAACCCGGAATCGAAAGTCAAAAGCTCGCGGCCTGAACTGGCCGCGAGCTTTATTTCGCCGCATGCTTTATTTTAATGACACCGAACACGAAGCATGAGCTTGAGCTTTAACGCGAGCAGCGCTTTTCTATCCTTAATCTGATTTGCCCGCGCTCTCTTCCAATTGTGGCGTCGCTGAGATGACGCGGCTCACTAGACGCAGCCGCTCCAGCGCTTGAATGACGTACCCCGACGGGTCTATCTCCCACCAATGATGTTTGTGCAGCGCGGCGCGCGGATGCGCGTGATGATTGTTATGCCATCCTTCGCCGAGCGCCCATAACCCTACCCACCAGACATTGCCGCTTCGCTCGCGTGTAGGATGCGGACGGCTTCCCCATCTGTGACAGATACTGTTGACGCACCAGGTCGCGTGCCACACGAAGACCGTACGGACAACCGCGCCCCAGATCACTCCGCTAAAGCCCCCTACGAGAAAGCAAACAGCAGCGGTCGCCGCCCACGGCAGGAAGCCGTTGATGCCGCGATCAAGCCATCGCATCAATCCATCGCGCGAGAGGTCTCTGGCCAGCTCCGGATGTTGCGGAAGCTCCGCTTTCGTAAACATCCAACCCATGTGTCCGTGCCAGAGGCTTTCCCTGGGCGTATGTGGATCGCCTTCCAGATCGCTTGTCTGATGATGACGGCGATGCACGCCCACCCAGAAGATGGGCCCACCCTGTAAGGACGCCGTGCCTAGAAGCGCCAGCAAGCGCATCATCAGACGTGAGCAACTGAAGCCTTTATGAGTGAGCAGGCGATGAAAACCGATGGTGATGCCAAAGCCCGTCGCCAGATAAAACGCTACGAATAAAGAGAGATCCGTCAGAGACGGGCGAAAAAAGAGGGCCGAGAGCGCCGCCACATGCATAGAGATGACAGTGATTGGAACAGTCGTCGAGGAAAAGCTTGTCCATCTGTTATCGACTAAACTTTCAATCCAGTTGCCGCGCGCCCGCCGAGAAATTATGTTCACTGTGTTAAGCCGCCACCTTGATCTGCGTCCGTGTCGAATGTGCTTCTTTAAGTGAACCGGCGGCATTAATTAACTTAATGTCCTTTGCCAGTCCCAGAAGTTGAAGCGTGCGTATGCCCCACCAGTTGATGTCCACTTCGTACCAAGCGAGCCCGTGACGAGCGGCAACCGGGTGAGCATGATGGTTGTTGTGCCAGCCCTCGCCCCATGTCAGCAGCGCTACCCACCAACTATTGCGCGAATCGTCTGTCGTCTCGAAACGGCGCTTGCCCCAGAGATGTGTCGCAGAGTTGACGAGCCACGTCGTATGAAAATTGAACGTCACGCGCAGAAAGACGCCCCAGAAGAGCATCGACCAACCGCCAACGCTCAGGAGCAGCACGCCGAGCACGATCAGCGGCACGAAATACCATTTCTCAAAAGCGCGATGCACAGGGTCTTTCATCAGATCGGGGGCGTAACGCATGCACGTTTCATCGTCATAGCGTTGCGCCGTGCCCGTGAGAATCCAACCCATGTGGGCCCACCAGCTTCCCTCTCGCGGTGTGTGCGGGTCGCCGGGGGCGTCCGTGTGCGCGTGATGAATACGATGCGTCACGACCCAGGCAATGGGCCCGGCTTCAAGGGCCAGCAATCCACAGAGGGTCAGGAAATACTCGACCACCTTCGGCGTTTTAAAGCCGCGATGTGTTAAGAGTCTATGATAGCCCATGCCGACGCCGAGGCTTCCTGCCACCCACCAGAGCAAAATGCTCGCGATGAGCGCGGGCCAACTGAACATAAAGAGCGCCGCCACCGCGCCGATATGAAAAGCGACCATCGTAATGCACGTCGCCCAGTTAATGCCGGTCTTGCGTTGAATATCGATGATTGCTTCGTTGCGCATTTAATCTCCCTGGCTTATTCGTAATGTGTTGGGTGGATGTATGTTTTGATGCGATGTAGGAGGCGATTGTGGAGGGTCTTTTGTAATAGTTATGTATGGACTCTCTCAATCGGTCGTCTTAAAACTAACTCAAGGCAGCAGCGTTGTGCATTGATTTGAATCAAAAAAAACAGATCACGGGAGAGACAGCAAGAAGCGTACCGGGAGGCCGGTACATAAGATAGAAAATCGTTTATGTCTTATTCAGGATGATTCACCGGATATTTCTTTGCCGCTACTCTGTGAGTTGTGGCATAAAAAGCACGGTCATCTGACAAAGTTATTCTAAAGAGAGCATAGGCGCTCAGTCTGCTTGATAAAATGGCGGCGAGACTGTTTTCATTTCGCTCATGGGTTCAAGGCTCTGGCACATGAATGCCGATTTCGAGATCGAATTGTCTCAGACAGTCGGCACGTACCGCCGTCTTCCCTCTTCGGACGCTCTTAATCAACGGCTCGCTCCGCACCTGTTATGGCTGGCCCGCGCGGGCGACGCGCTGCTGCTCTGTGAGCCCTGGACGGAACAACTACGGCAAGAGGCCAGAGGGCGCGGCGTACAACTCGTCTCGCCGGATCGTCCAGTAGATTTTAGTGCTTATACTTTTACGCCGTGGGGATGGACTCCGAGCGCTGTGGCGATGGGCCAAAGGGTCAAAGCTATTGTCTCGCAGCCTGTGCCCTTCGATGTGTTGGCGCGTGTCAACTCAAAGCTCTGGAGTCATGAGCTTGAGGTCGAGCAGGGATGGGCCCAACCGGGCGCTGCAATCGCCAACGCTTTCGATGAGCTACAGCTTGCAGTGGCCCGCGCCTGTCCCCTTAGCGATGACAAATGGGTTATCAAGAGCCCGTTTGGTTTCGCCGCACGCGACCGCGTGCTTGGCCGTGGCCCGGCATTAGAAGGGCCGCAGGCACGCTGGTGCGAGCGTCGCTTTGCGAGAGGCGAGCGGCTTATCTTTCAGCCATGGCTTGAAGTCATTCGTGAATACGGCATCGTGATGGAAATATCATCAGACGGAGCTTACAGTATTCAAGGCATCAGCGATCTGCAAACCAACGGCGCAGGCACAGGCAAAGGCTATCTGCTGGGTCGTCCTCCCGCTCAGCACCGCGTCTTTGAGCTTGAAAGGGTGGCCGAGGTCGTCGGCGCACGCCTTTTCCGGGAGGGTTATGTTGGGCCCGTCGGGATAGATGCGCTTGAGCACTCGCGCGGGTTTCATCCGCTGCTGGAAATAAATGCGCGCTATACGATGGGATTCGTCGCCGTCGAAGTCGAAAAGAGCCTCAAGCCTGCGTCCCCGATTTTCTGGAGTCTGAATTGAGCCGCGCAAGGCGAGCGCCGGCTTGATATAATCAGCGCTCTGAGAAAATCAGTAAGCGAAGAGAGCGTGCGCGCGATCAGAATCCGTCTCAATCAGAAGGAGCACCCTAAGGATGACCCCGGCAGAAACCGTTAAAGTCACGATCTTTAATCAGACCTATAACCTTCGCTCCGCCGGCGGCGCTGAGCATGTCAGGGAAATCGCCGGCCTCGTAGACGAGCGCATGCGACATATCGCCTCGCAGCTTACAACTCATGACATCGCAAAAATCGCGATCCTCGTGGCCCTGAACATGGCCGACGAGATGCAAACGCTCAAAGCGCAATTCGCCGTCGAGATAGAAGAACTGTTAAGGCGCACCTCCGGCGGTGAGGTCGATCAGAAAAAGAATGAACGGCAGCCCGTTGATGAGCGTGCCTCCTGGTTCGACGAGATTTTCGAGGCAGAGATACCCGTCAAGGATCAGGCGCAGAGGCTCAGCAGTCAGGTCGCGGCCAAACTGCAATCGCTTCGCAGAAGCGAAACGCAAAGGCCCGGCATAGAAGAGACGACGGAGGATAAGACTTAAGATTTCAGCAAGGCTGCTATATTTTTTGAAGATAACTTGTGCATTCAAGGTGGCCCCGGCTAAAATGCGGATCGCAGCACCCGAGTCGTACTCAACTGAAACTCGCTCGACAAGGCTAAAAATGGCCGGCAAGCTCATCAAGGACAGGTTCGCTCAAGCGAAGAGCAAATCCCTCTCCGATGTGATCCGGCGCGGGCCATGTATGCCTCTTCAGAGAGAGGGATAGCTGTCGGCTTGAAACCTGCTTGCCGGGTCAAACGTATTTAAGGGGTCGTCCCACTTCTGTACTACCTTTTCAAGGAGAAGATCATGCGTAGATTCCTGCTGGGAATTTTGGGTCTGGTCATGTTCACCATGCCCGTCTCGGCACAGACCGCCGAGGAGATCATCAATAACTACATCAAGACCATCGGCGGCATGGATAAGATTCAAGCCGTCAAGACCCTGCGCCGCACGGGCAAGTTTATCGGCGGCGGAGGCTTCGAGGCCGCCATCCTTGAAGAGAACAAACGCCAGAAAATGGTTCGCCAGGAGTTCTCTATCCAGGGCATGACCGGCATCAACGCCTACAACGGCCAGGCCGGTTGGAAGATCGAGCCGTGGCAGGGCAAAAAGGACGTGGAGCCGCTCGGCGAAGAAGAGATGAAGCAGATCATAGAGGATTCGGATTTCGACGGGCCGCTCGTCAACTACCAGCAGAAGGGGAACAAGGTCGAGTTCGTCGGCATGGATCAGGTCGAGGGCACGGACGCCTACAAGCTCAAGGTCACACTCGCCAGCGGCGATGTTCGTTACTACTATATGGACACGGACTACTTTGTGCCCATCAAGATCGATACCAAGCGCATGATACGCGGGGCAGAGCGCGAGTACGAGACCACGCTCGGCGATTACAAGGAAGTCAACGGCTGGTATCTGCCGCACTCGGTCGAGACCAACCTCAAAGGCAGCCAGGATAAACAAAAAGTTGCCTACGAGAAGATAGAGGCCAATGTCCCGATTGACGACGCGCGTTTTCAAGTGCCGACCGCTGCCGCTGCCAGGCCATCGGCAGAGAACAAGCCTGCGGACGCAGACGCTTCAAAGACTCAGCCGAAGAAGCCGCAACAACAAGGCGCAAAGCCGCCCACCAAACCGCAGGACTAAGGACACAGATTCAGAGCGAGACAGCAAGAGAGGGATCACAACAGCGATGAAGAAAAAATTGATGCGTTTGTTCTCGGCAAGCCTTCTTAGTTTGGCGCTCTGCGGCACTCTGTCCGCGCAGGCACAGACCGCGCCCGCAACGACAACAGCGCCGCAGCCTTCGACCGTGAGGGTCGATTCCGAAACGATCTCGGGCCTTGGGGCTCGCAATATCGGTTCGGCGGCGATGAGCGGTCGCATCTCTGCGCTCGATGCCGTGCAGGAAGGGCAGCGCCTGACCGTTTACGTCGGCTCTGCGAGCGGCGGCGTGTGGAAATCCGTCAACGCCGGGGCGACCTTTAAGCCCGTGTTCGACAAACAGGCGATGCAATCCATCGGCGCGGTCACGATTGATCCCAAAAACCCCAAGACCATCTGGGTCGGCACGGGCGAGAGTTGGACGCGCAACAGCGTCTCTATCGGCGACGGCGTCTACAAATCGACGGACGGCGGCGAGAACTGGGCCCACATGGGTTTGAAGGAGTCCGAGCGCATCTCCAAGATTCTCGTCGACCCGACGGCGACCGACACGGTCTACGTCTGCGTTCCCGGCAAGCTGTGGAGCGACAGTGAAGAGCGCGGGCTCTACAAGACCACGGACGGCGGCAAGACCTGGGCCAAGATTCTCAAGGGCGCAAACGCTTCGACGGGCTGCTCCATGATCTCTATGGACAAACAGAGCCCGAAGACGATCTATGCGGGGATGTGGGACTTTCGTCGTCAGGGCTGGACGTTTCGCTCCGGCGGCGATGGGCCCAATCAGCCTAGCGGCAGCGGTCTCTTCAAATCGACGGACGGCGGCGCGACGTGGACGGAGCTTACTGACACGAGCGCGCAGGGTCTTCCATCAAAACCGTGGGGACGCGTGGCCGTGACGGTCGCTCCCTCGAAGCCGAACGTCGTCTATGCTTTTATTGAAGCCGAGCCGCCAAAGAATGCTCTCTATCGCTCGGACGACGGAGGCCGTACGTGGACTATGGGCGACCGCAGCCAGAGTATGATCTGGCGTCCGTTTTACTTCGCTCACCTGATCGTCGATCCGAAGAACGAGAACAAAGTTTACAAGCCGGACTTTTCCTTGATCGTCAGCAACGACGGCGGCAAGAGTTTTAGTAACATCTCCGGGGGCGCGCACGGCGACTTTCACGATCTGTGGATCAATCCGAATAATACGGATCACCTGATCGTGGGCGATGACGGCGGTCTCTGGTATTCCTACGACGGCGGCAATCGCTGGTGGAAGGGCGAGAACCTGCCCGTCTCGCAGTTCTATCACGTGAGCACGGACATGGAGCGGCCCTATCGCGTCTACGGTGGACTACAGGACAACAGCTCTTGGGTCGGCGACTCGCAATATCCGGGCGGCATTACCAACCAGCGATGGGAGAACATGTACGGCGGCGACGGGTTCTGGATGTTCGCAGACCCATCCGACCCGGACTATATCTATGCGGAGTATCAGGGCGGCGTAATCTCGCGCATCAATCGCAAGACGCACGAGTCGCGCAACATACAGCCGCTGCCTCAGTACAAGGAAGGCAAGCTGCGCTATAACTGGAATACGCCGATTCACTTGAGCCCGACCGGCAACGGCACACTCTACATCGGCGCGCAGTTCCTCTTCCGCTCGCGCGATCATGGTCAAACATGGGAGCGCATCTCGCCGGATTTGACGACGAACGATCCTGAGAAGCAGAAGCAGGAGCAGTCTGGAGGCGTGACGGTCGATAACTCCGCCGCAGAGATGCATACCACGATCTATTCAATCGCAGAGTCGCCGAAGAATCCTAATCTCATCTGGGTCGGCACGGACGACGGCAACCTACAGATCACACGCGACGGCGGAAAGACCTGGGCCAACACGGTCGGAAATATTCAGGGACTGCCGAAGAACGCCTGGGTCTCTTATATAGACGCGGGCCATTTCGACGAGGGCACGGCCTACGCCACTTTTGACCTGCACATGTTCGGCGACATGCGCCCTTACGTGTACCGCACGACGGACTACGGGCAGACCTGGACACCGCTCGTCGCAGAAAATAGTCCTGTGCGCGGGTACGCGCACGTCGTCAGAGAAGACCTCGTCAATCGTGACCTGTTGTTCGTCGGCACAGAGCATGGGCTCTGGATTTCTCTGGACGGCGGTCGCCAGTGGGCGCAGTACAAGGGCGGCGAAATGCCTAACGTCGCCGTGCGCGATCTGGTGATTCATCCGCGCGATCATGACTTGGTGATCGCGACACACGGGCGCGGCATCTGGATCGTAGATGATATTTCGCCGCTGCGCGCGCTCACGCCAGACACGCTCGCCAAAGAAGCTGTCTTTATACAGGCGCAGCCCTCCGTCCAGCGCGTTCCGGCGCAGGGCGGCTGGGCCAACGGCGATGCCGTCTTCGTCGGCCCGAATCCGCCGGACGAAGCGATCATCACCTATTATCAGAAGAAGCGTCATATCTTCGGCGACCTCAAGATCGAAGTCTTCGATCCGCAGGGCAAGTTGCTCGGCACGATTCCGAGCAGCAAGCGGCGGGGCTTGAATCGCGCGACGTGGTCTATGCGTATGAGAGCGCCCAAAGTTCCGACCGCCGCGAGCGCGGCCTTCGGCGCAGCCTACGGCCCGCGCGTTCCGCCAGGTATCTACACCGTGAAGATGACCAAGAATAAGGAGGTCTATACCGCACAGCTTCCGGTCGTGGCCGATCCACGCGCGAAGCACACGGCTGAAGACAGGCGTGCGCAGTTCGATCTCGCGATGAAGCTTCACAACATGCTCGGCGAGATGTCGTTTGCGACCGAGCGGATCAACAGGCTGCGACTTGCATTAAACGACCGCGCCTCAAAACTTCCGGCGGGCGATGAGCTTCGCCAGCGCCTTGAGGTCGCAAGCGCGCAGGTAGACGAGCTGCGCCGCAAGATCGTCGCCACCAAAGAGGGCGGCATGATTACGGGCGAAGAGCGGCTGCGCGAGTTTTTGACAGACCTCTACGGCAACGTAGTCTTTTATGAAGGTCGTCCTTCGCAGGCACAGGTGCAGCGTACAGAGGTGCTCGGGCGCGAGATGAGCGACGTGGTCAAAGACTTCGACGCCTGGACGGCGAAGGAGCTGTCTGACCTCAACGCGGCGCTGGTCAAGAAAAAGCTTGAGCCGATCAGGCCGCTCACACGCGAAGAGTGGGAAAAAAGCGAATAACAGCGCAGCCGACGCCGCGCTCTTTCAAGCTTAAAAAATTTACTCTTTCGCGGAAAAAGATTAGGGCCACCCCGCCGGGTGGCCTTAATCGTATATACTACCTCGCGGCGTGCGCTCCGCATCAAAGCTTTTTTTGACGAGATGTTTTAAGCTGTGTGATGAGACATGGGCCAACGCACCCTCTGATCCGAGACCGGAAAGAAAACGGCTCTGCCTCGCGTTCAATGCCCTTGCAATGTTTTTATGACCCCCGACAGGCAGAATAAAGTTGAAGAGATATTCGAGTCGGCACTGAGCCGCGCGCCCCATGAGCGTGACGCTTACCTGACGCGGGCCTGCGAGGGGGACGAGTCTCTGCGCACACGTGTCGAGACGCTGATCGAAGCTCACGAGCAGGCCGTCGGCTTCGTCGATGGAGTCTCCGCGCTTGATTCCGATTCCACTCCGACTCTGGTGGACGACGTGCCCTTCGGCATGATCGGGCGGCGCATAGGCTCTTACAAGCTCGTGCGCGAGATCGGTCGCGGCGGCATGGGCTCTGTCTATCTGGCCCTTCGCGCCGACGCCGAATACCAGAAGCAGGTCGCCATCAAGCTCATCAAGCGGGGCATGGATACGGACTTTATCATCCGCCGCTTTCGCCACGAGCGACAGATTCTAGCCACGCTCGATCATCCTTTCATCGCTCATCTCCTGGACGGCGGGACGACCGAAGACGGACTGCCGTACTTCGTCCTGGAGTACGTCGAAGGAAAATCCATCTACCATTACTGCGACGCGCTGAAGCTTCCACTAACGGAGCGTATCAAGCTGTTTCGCAAGGTCTGCTCTGCCGTTCACTACGCGCACCAGCAACTTGTCATTCATCGCGACATCAAGCCCGGAAATATTCTGGTGACTGCGGATGGCACGCCGAAGCTTTTGGACTTCGGCATCGCCAAGATACTGAACCCGGAATTCGCCTCGCAGACTCTTGATCCGACCACCGCCGCTTTGAGGATGATGACGCCCGAGTATGCCAGCCCCGAACAGATACGCGGCGAGGCGGTCACAGCCGAGAGCGACATCTACACGCTTGGCGTGATGCTGTACGAGTTACTCACCGATCATCGTCCGTATCGCCTGCGCAACCGTTTTTCTCCGGAGCTGGCGCGCATCATCTGCGAAGAGGAGCCGGAGCGTCCGAGCGTCGTTGTCGGACAGATAGAGGTCATCACGGTCGAAGGCTCAGAGCCCTTCGAGGTGACGCCGGAGACGGTCGCACAAGCGCGCAGCTCCACGCTCGAACAGCTTCGTCGTCAACTCTCAGGCAGCCTCGACAACATCATCCTCAAGGCGATGCGCAAAGAGCCTGAGAGGCGCTATCAATCTGCCGAAGAGTTATCGGAAGACCTGCGCCGCTATCTGGAGGGACAGCCCGTCTCTGCGCCCGCGTACCTGCCCGGCGCAACAGTCCTGGGAGCAGTCGGCGCGGAGATCAAGACGGACGAGCCGACGACCTCCGCCAGGTCAATCGCCGTGCTGCCCTTCAAGGTGCTGCGCACTGAAGAGAAGAGCGATGAATTTCTGGGGATGGGCCTGACGGACGCCATCATCACCAAGCTCAGCAATATCCATCGCATCATGGTTCGGCCCACCAGCTCTGTGCTCAAATACTTTGACGGAGAGCACAACGCGCAGGCCGCAGGCTACGAGCTCGGTGTCAGCTACGTGCTCGACGGAAGGATTCAGCGTGCAGGCGACCGCGTGCGCGTCACAGTCCAACTGGTTCGCGTGCGTGATGGCGCTCCCTTCTGGGCAGCCAAGTTCGACGAGAGCTTTACGGACATCTTCTCCGTCGAAGACTCTGTCTCGGGCCAGGTGGCAGAGGCTCTGATCCCGCGACTGACGGGCGAGGAACGAGAGCTGCTTAACAAGCGCGAGACCGAAAATGCCAACGCCTATCAGGCTTATCTCAAGGGGCGTTACTACTGGAATCGTTTTACGAACGACTCGCTGGCACGCGCGCTCGAACAGTTTCAGGAAGCTATCCGCCTAGACCCGAACTACGCGTTGGCCCATGTCGGTGTGGCGGACTATTACAACTGGGCGGCGATCTATCACATGCTGCCGCCGAAGGAATGCTATGCGCGCGCGAAAGAATCGGCGATCCGCGCGCTACAGATAGACGACACGCTGGCGGAAGCCTACGCGACGCTCGCCTCCGCGACGCTCTGTTACGACTGGGACTGGGAGCGCGCCGAGCAGATGTTCAAGCGTTCCCTTGAGCTGAACGCGAATAACCCTGGCTCGCACGAAGCCTATTCCTATCTCTTGAACGCGCAGGGCCGTTTCACAGAGGGGCTCAAGGCTATGAGACGCGCAGCGGAGATCAATCCGCTCTCTGTGATGGATGCCGCGATGGTTTCGTGGAGTCTGTACCAGGCGCGCCGCTACGACGAAGTCATCACACAGGCGCAACGTGTCTTCGAGATAGACCCGGACTTCGGAGTCGGCTACATCGCTCTCTCCGCCGCCTACGAGCGCAAAGGCATGATCGAAGAGGCGATCGCGGCGGGGCGCAAAGCCGTCACTTTTCTGCCCGGCGCAGTTATCCCTCTGTGGGCGTTGGCCCATGCGCTGGCCGTCTCCGGCAGTGATGTGGAAGCCAGACAGATTCTGGCCGACATGGAGCGATCGTCAAAGGAGCGTTACGTCTCGGCCTATCACATGGCGATCATTCACACGGGGCTAGACGAGCCGGAGGAAGCCTTTAAGTGTCTGCAAAAAGCTTATCAGGATCACGACCCCTGGATGATCTGGCTCGGCACAGAGCCCAAGCTCGATCCGCTCCGCACTGATCCGCGATTCGCAGACCTGATGGTGCGCGTCGGTCTGGACGAGACGACGCGCGCACTCTCTCTCCCCGGTGCTCTGCAAAGACGTGACGCGTTCAGTACCAGAAAAATGGTCACGAGCGATCCCGTCTCGCGCGAGAGCAGCATCACGGATGAAGCGAGCGCTCACCGCAGCGTTGCAGAGGCCATGCGAACGGCTGACATCATCGCCGGGCGCTCGACCAGATCAGAGCCCGAGAGCTTCTTTCGTCGATACAAGACGGCGCTGATTGCGCTCGCGCTGCTCACGTTCATAACCGTTATTGCTTTGGGCCTATACAAATTCTACGGTCTCTCTCGCAACGCGGTTAATTTCCAGACGATGAAGGTAACGAAGCTGACGGCGACGGGCAATCTAACGCTCGCGGCCATCTCGCCCGACGGCAAGTACGTCGCCTATACGATGGATGAAGCGGGACGACAGGGCCTATGGGTCAGACAGCTTTCGGTCGCCAACAGTATACGCATCGTCGCTCCGGCGGACGTGGATTATCGCGGCCTGACATTCTCGCGCGACGGAATCTATATCTATTACGTCGTCGCTGAGAAGAACAACAAAGGTCAAAGGGGTCGCCTGTATCAAGTTCCGGCGCTGGGCGGATCGAGCAGAGAAGTGAAAGCTGATGTGGACAGCCCCATTAGCTTTTCCCCGGACGGTAAGCGCATGGCATTTATTCGCAGCGACACTACACAGGGCACTGAAGCGCTCATCATCGCGGGCGAGGATGGCAGCGCGGAGCAGCAACTCGCTTCCAAGAAATATCCCGAGCATCTCTCGACCGTGTCAGCTCCCGCTTGGTCTTCGGACGGGCAGAGAATCTCGTACGGCATCAGTACCTCCGACGCACAAGGGTTTTATATGAAGCTGGCGGAGGTGCGCGTCGCGGACAGGGTGGAGCAGCTCATCACGCAGCAGCGTTGGGTGGAGGTGGGCCAATCGGCCTGGCTCTCTGACGGCAGCGGACTCGTGCTCTCCGCACAGGACGAAAACTCTTCGCTGCTTCAGCTCTGGTATATCTCTTATCCCGGCGGAGAAGCGCGACGCATCACGAACGACCTGAGTGATTATAACGGCGTCAGTCTCTCTGCGGATTCACACGGGCTGCTGACCGTGCAGAGCCAGACGTTCACAAGCATCTGGACGGCGAACATAGAAGACACTGGCCGGCTCTCTCAGATTACTTCCGGCGCGGGCCGCTACGTCGATCTCTCTTGGACGCCGGAGGGCACGATCCTTTATGGCTCGGACGCCTCGGGCACTGCCGACATCTGGGAGATGAACGCGGACGGCTCGAATCAGAGACAGTTGACTGCCGGGGCAGGAAGAAACTATGCGCCCGTGGCTTCACCGGACGGGCGCTTCGTTCTCTTTCACTCGAACCGCTCGGGCGTGTGGCAAATCTGGCGTATGAATCGAGACGGCAGTGGTGCTGCGGCATTGACGGACGGTAAGGAGAACAGCAACTGGCCGCAGGTCTCGCTGGATAATCGCTGGGTGATTTACGAGCACATAGACGCCGGGACGTTTCCGGTTCTCTGGAAAATTCCGATTGACGGAGGCGCGCCACAGCGCCTGACAGACAAGCTCTCTATGCGAGCGTCCATCTCACCGGACGGACGACAGATCGCTTACTGGGAAAAGGACGCGGAGCCAAACGCGCCCTGGCGCATCAGTGTAATTAATTTTGAAGACGGACGACCCATTGGACGCTTCGATATTCCGCAGAGCGCGGCCAACGGCAATTCCGGTCTTCGCTGGGCAAGAGACGGGCGGGGCGTAATCTATATAGACTTTCGCGACGGGGTAATGAACCTGTTTCTTCAACCGCTGGAGGGAGGCGCGCCGCAGCAGTTGACCCAATTTACCAAAGAGCAATTTTATTCATTTGATCTGGCGCGCGATGGCCGCCTGATCTTTACGCGCGGCCTTATGACCAACGACATCGTCCTCATCAGCGATACTCAGAAATAAATAACGGGGGCGCTGCCGTCCCCCGCTTACGGTTATCCGTCACAATCTTTACTGCTTAATATTATCCCATGTGCCAGCCAGGCATTGAGCCTGAAGTTCTAAACAACATGGAAGAAATCATAGTCACGCTCGGCATCATTATCTTATTCTCCCTTGCCCTGTGGCGCGTCTACATCTTTGTTCGCTACTTCTGGCGTATCACAAAGAGGAAATAGTATTAATGCCTCTTGCGATACACTCGATAGAAATTTGCTCTAAGATGTGACTGAAAGCTGCTGCCTGAGCATCCAGGGAAGCAGCTCGCGCTCTGCTAGCACCTTGAGCCAGACGTTGTGGCCCACG
>Ga0190273_10000370_pt1 | contig 17812 bp, 13 predicted proteins | sample Popmic504IS_FD_134513 | JGI IMG/M metagenome (GOLD analysis project Ga0190273, IMG submission 134513) | Populus adjacent soil microbial communities from riparian zone of Shoshone River, Wyoming, USA - 504 IS | ecosystem: Environmental > Terrestrial > Soil > Riparian zone > Trees stand | place... | reverse complement strand
GGCCACTACATCGCCCACGTCGGCGAAGGTCATCAGGCTGCACAGCGGGTGGTAACCGTCCGCGCCCCCCGGTCCCACATGCAGGAACAGGTTCACCTTGGCCGGGGCGAAGGCGGACAGTTTCATCGGCGGGTTCGGCTAGCGTTCGGCGACGCGGTGAGGCGGCGGGGCGGGGGCCATGCCGGACTTCAGCTTGGCTTCGACGGCGGCCTTGGTCTCGACGCTCGGCTCCAGAGTCAGCACCCGGTTCCACTGGAACTGCGCCTCGCGGCGGCGGCCGACGCGCCAGTAGGCATCGCCGAGGTGGTTGTTGATCTCCGGGTCGGCCGGTTCCAGTTCGACGGCCAGCTCCAGCTTCTCGACAGCGGTCTTGTAGTCGCCCAGCCGGAAGTAGGCCCACCCGAGGGAATCGACCATCGCGCCGGAATGGGGGTTGGCCTCCGACGCCCGGCGGACCATGTCGAGCGCCTGGTCGAGCTTCTCGCCGCGGTCGATCCAGGTGTAGCCGAGGTAGTTGAGCAGCTCCGGCTCGTCCGGCTGCTGGGCCAGCGCGCGGGTGAGGTCCTTCTCCGCGTCCTGCCAACGCCCTGCCCGCTCCAGCGACACACCGCGCATGTAGAGCAGCCGCCAGTCGGCCTTGTCGCCTCCCGTCGCGATCAGCCGGTCGAGCACGCCCGCCGCCTCGGCGTAGCGGTCGTTGGCCCGCAGCAGGTCGGCGTAGGTCACCGCCGCATCGCGGTCGGTCGGGTTGGCCGAGGCCGCCTCTCCCGCCAGCCGCAGGGCCGAGGCCTTGTCGCCGGCGGTCTGATAGCTCCAGGCCAGCTTGGCGCGGGCGTCGGCGTAGTTGGGCGAGCCGGCCGGCACCTTGGCGTAGGCGTCGCGCGCCGCCTGCGGATCGCCGGTCGCGGCCATCACGTCGCCGACCAGCACCAGCGCCTCGTAGCGCTCCGGATCGAGCCGCAGCGCCAGCCGCAGATAGGCCAGCGCCAGCTCGGCCTGCTTTTCGGCGATCATCGAGGCGGCCGGGGCCATCAGCGCTCGGGCCGCGCCCTGGCGGATGGTCGGCAATTCGGGAGCGGACCCGCGAGCAGCGGCGCGGGCGCGGGCGGCGACCAGTTCGCTGTCGTCGGCGCCGCTGGACAGCGCCGCGTCATAGAGCGTCAGCGCCTCGGCGGTGCGGCCCCGGCGCTCCAGGAGCCCGCCGTAGTCCATCACGAACAGGCTGCCGAAGTCAGGGGCACTGGCCAGCGCCTTGTAGTCGGTCTCGGCCTCGTCATAGCGTTTGGCCCGCTCGAACAGCATGGCCTGACCCAGCTGGCCGAAGTACTCGACCACCTTGTCACCGGCGACCACCGGCCGCACGAGCGAGCCCTGCACGTCACCCACTGCCGCGGCCGCCCACGGCGCCAGCAGCGCCCCTGCCGGACGGTGCGGGAAGCCGAGCGTGTCGGCGCCGAGCAGCGGCCGGGCGTCCTTGCCGCCCTGGGCGATGGTCTCGACCGCCTTGACCAGCAGGCCCATGCGATAGGTGGCGGCGTGCTCGCCTTCCTCGACGGGCGCCAGCGAGGCGGCCTTGCTGATCTCACCGGCCAGCAGGGCGGCGGTGAAGGCGCGGTCCTTCAGGAAACCGCCGTCCATCGCGCCGCCCTTGCTGGCGCGCTGAAAGTAGTCGGAGGCTTCCTCGCTGCGGCCGTCCTTCTGGGCCGCCTGCCCGGCCAGGAACAGGCCATAGCTCGAGCCCATCGGCGCCAGCTCGAAAGCCTGGTGCTCGAACAGGCCAGGCTTTTCCGCCGTGGCGCAGGCGCCCAGCAGAGCCAACGGCAGGAGGGCGATCAGAGAACGGTGTGCGCGCATGACTTCACCCTCGGTGCTTTCCCCCCGGCCCGCAAGCGCCGCTTATCGTCACATATTGGGGTAATTGGGGCCGCCGCCGCCTTCGGGCGTCGTCCAGACAATGTTCTGCGACGGGTCCTTGATGTCGCAGGTTTTGCAGTGGACGCAGTTCTGGGCGTTGATCTGGAAGCGCGGATTGTTCCCCGCCTCGTCGTACAGCACCTCATAGACCCCGGCCGGGCAGTAGAGCCGCGCCGGCTCCCCGTACCTCGGCAGGTTCACCTGGATCGGAACCTCGGGGTCCTTGAGCCTCAGGTGCGCGGGCTGGTCTTCCTCGTGGTTGGTGGCAGACAGGAACACCGACGACAGCTTGTCGAAGGAGAGCACGCCGTCCGGCTTGGGATAGACGATTTGCGGGTAGTCCTTGGCCAGCCCCGTCGAGGCGGAGTCGGTCTTGGTGTGGTGCAGCGTGCCGAAGAACGAGAAGCCGCCGAGAAGATAGGTGCACCACATGTCGAACATGCTGAGGAAACCGCCGAGCGCCGTGCCGAACTTCGACAGCAGCGGCTTGCCGTTGCGTACGATCTTCAGCTCCTTCTTCACCCAGGAGCGATCGTAAGCTTCCTCATACTCGAGCAGCTCGTCTTGATGGCGGCCGGCCTGGATGGCTGCAAAGGCGGCTTCGGCGGCCATCATGCCGGTCTTCATGGCGTTGTGACTGCCCTTGATGCGCGGCACGTTCACAAACCCCGCCGAGCAGCCGATCAGCACCCCGCCCGGGAAGGTCAGCTTGGGCACCGACTGGTAGCCGCCCTCGGTGATGGCCCGCGCGCCGTAGGCGATGCGCTTACCGCCTTCGAGGTAGCACTTGATCGAGGGATGGTGCTTGAAACGCTGGAACTCGTCGTACGGCGAGAGCCAGGGGTTGGTGTAGTTCAGGTGGATGACGTAGCCGATGGCCACGTAGTTGTCCCCGAAGTGATACATGAAGCTGCCGCCGCCGGTGTTGTTGTCCAGCGGCCAGCCGGTGGTGTGCTGGGCCAGGCCCTTGCGGAAGTTCTTGTCCGGCACCTGCCAGACTTCCTTCAGCCCGATGCCGAACTTCTGCGGGTCGGCGTTGTCGCAGAGGCCGAACTTCGCCTGCAACTGCTTGGCCAGCGAGCCGCGCACGCCCTCGGCGATGAAGGTGTATTTGGCGTGGAGTTCCAGCCCCGGCTGGTAGTCGGGCTTGCGCTCGCCGTCCTTGCCGATGCCGAAGACGCCGGCCAGCACGCCCTTCACCGAGCCGTTGTCGTTCCAGACGAGGTCCGACACGGCCATGCCCGGATAGACCTCGACGCCGGCGGCTTCGGCCTGCTCGCCCAGCCAGCGGCAAACGTTAGCCAGCGAGGCGATGTAGCAGCCGTCGTTGTGCAGGAACGGCGGCATGGCGAACAGCGGCAGCTCCAGGTCGCCCTGGGGGCCGAGCATCAGCCATTTGTCCTTGGTCACCGGCGTATCGAGGAGCGGCGCGCCGCGTTCCTTCCAGTCTGGGATGAGCTCGTTCAGCGCCTTGGGGTCGATGACGGCGCCGGAGAGGATGTGGGCGCCGACCTCGGAGCCTTTCTCCAGCACGGCGACGGTGATTTCCGTCCCGGCTTCGGCCGCCAGCTGCTTCAGCCTGATCGCCGCGCCCAGGCCGGCGGGACCGGCGCCGACGATGACGACGTCGTACTCCATGGACTCGCGTTCGACGTCTTCGCTCATGGCCTGTCCCCGGTTTGGCGCAAGTGAATTGCGGCGACTTATCAAGAGGTGACGCAGGAATGGTCAAGGCCTCTCTTTCCGCTCATCCCCGCGAAAGCGGGGACCCAGGCTTTTTCTGACAGCTATTGAGCCCTTCGATAAAACACCTGGGTCCCCGCTTTCGCGGGGATGAGCGGGTGTATTGGATGACTGGACGCGCTATCGATCTCTGCCAATGACTCCCACCCTCGACCCCAAGGCCGCCGAGAGCCTGCTCGCCTTCTGGGCGGAGGCGGGGGTGGATGCGAGCCTGCTCGATACGCCGGTCGACCGGCTGGCGGAGGGCGCGGCGCGGCTGAAGGCTCGGCAGCAGCCTAAGGCCGTGGCCGCAAAGCCGGCAGTCGTCGCCAAGGCGGGGACACCGGACATCCCCGCCGCGGTCGCCGAGGCCAGGCGGCTGGCGGCCGAGGCCCAGGACCTCCCCGCCCTCGCCGCCACGATCGCCGCGTTCGAAGGCTGCGGCCTGCGCTTTGAGGGTGCGCGACAGGCGGTGTTCTCGCGCGGCAACCCTGAAGCCCCGCTGATGATCGTCGGCGAAGGCCCCGGCGGGGACGAGGACCAGCGCGGCGAGCCGTTCGTCGGCCGGGCGGGGCAACTGCTGGACAAGATGCTGGCCGCCGCCGGCCTCACCGGCCGCGTCTTCATTACCAACACCGTCTTCTGGCGCCCGCCCGGCAACCGCACGCCCACGCCCGCCGAGCAGGCCGTCTGCGCCCCCTTCGTCGAGCGCGCCATTGCGCTGGTGAACCCGAAGATGTTGATGCTGGCCGGCGGCGCCTCGGCCAAGGCGATGCTGAAGCGCGAGGAGGGCATCCTCTCCCTGCGCGGGCGCTGGTTCGAATGGAAAAGCGAAGACGAAACACTTGCTTTACCGGCTTTGCCTACACTCCACCCCGCGTTTCTCCTGCGGCAGCCGGCCGCAAAGAAGAAGGCGTGGACGGATCTTCTGACGTTGACGGAAAGGCTTGATCGGCCCGACCGGCCTGCCTAGGCTCACGGAAGATCATCGATGAAGGGGCGCGCTGAGTCTCCGCTAAGGAGTGGCGCGAGCGTACATGAAGCGCACCATGCGCGGGCCGCTCCTGGCCCTGGTCGTCTTCGGGGCCATGACCGCCGGCGTCGCCGACGCCAAGACGCGGCATGAGCGCGCGCCCGCTCCCATCAACTACGCCGCCGATGCGCGGACCGCCTACTACGCCGGTGACGTGGTCAAGGCCTTCGAGCTCGCGCCCCAGGGCGGTGAGCGCTGGATCGCCGGGCTGGCGGCCTTTCGCCTGCAGAAATACCCCGAGGCGCGCGGCTTCTTCGAGACCGTCGCGGGCGACCTGAACGAGGACCAGTGGCTGCGCTCCGCCGCCGCCTTCTGGGCCGCGCGATCCGCGACCGCCGCGGGCGAGCCGGAAGAGGCCCTCCCCCTGCTGCGCATGGCGGCGATGGCTCCGGGCACCTTCTACGGCATGATCGCCCAGCGGCAGCTGGCCATGCAGGCCGGCGGTCAGGTGATTCGCGTCGCCAGCCTGGCCGGCTCGCCGGTGTCGTGGTGGAGCGGCGACGACCATCCGACGCCCGAACTCTACCCCTCCGGCGGCTTCACGCTCGGCAAGGCGCTGGTCTACGCGCTGGTTCGCCAGGAGAGCCGCTTCAACCCCTATGCGGTGTCGCCGGCGGGCGCGGTCGGCCTGATGCAGCTGATGCCGGCGGCGGCGGCCTATGCGGCCGGCGACGACAACCTCAAGACCAACGTCATCCCGCTGTTCGACGCGCCCACCAACCTGCGGCTGGGCCAAGACTATTTCCAGTGGCTGCTCGAGGCGGGCGTCGGCGACCACGACATGCTCAAGGCCGTGGCGGCCTACAACGGCGGCCCCGGCACGCTGCAGAAGGTCGCCTCGCGGGTCGGCTCCAACGACAGCCTGATGGTCATCGAGAGCCTGCCCTCGCGCGAAACCCGCAACTACGTCGAGCAGGTGATGGCCGCCTACTGGACCTACCAGCGCAAGTTCGGCGGCCAGACGCGCACGCTCGATGCGTTGGCGCAAGGCGCGCGGGTGGTTGATTACCGGCTCGACCGGTAAGTCGGGCCGTCGTCCACGTCGGTCAAAGTTTCCAGCTCAGTAAGCGGCCCTAGCACGCTCAGAGTGTCCGCCAGTGTGTGAGCGCTCGACCAGCGAATATCATCCAGCCGCACGCGACGAGCTCTCGCTGCGCCTAGAGCCAGCAGCCAGAAGCCGCCGTCGGTGGCCGGTCCAATCGCGTCGCTCGCCCGAAACGCCTTGGCGAGACGCGCTCTCGTCACGTCTGGAGCGTCCGTGCCGATGACAACGGCTCCGTTCCGCGCATGGGATCGAATGGCTCGGGTGAGCCGCTCGCCGAGGTCACCCCTACCCTGCGGCTCGGTAATCAGCCGTGGCCAAGCCGCATCCAACCTCCTGCCCTCCAGCCTCACCACCACCGTCCAGCGCGGATCGCGCAGCGCCCACAGCAGCCGCGCGCTCATGGCGCGGTAGACCCGCCAGGCCTCTACCCGCCCGATGTCGCGCGCCAGCCGCGTCTTGCCGACGCCGATGGCGGGCGAGCGAGCGAAGACGATCAGCGTCGGCCTAGCCATAAGCCCGGGCGAGCCGCTCCGGATCGGCCCCGGCGAAGTAGCGCGCGAGCAGGACCGTGTTCCTCATCGAGCGGCCGAGATAGCCGTCCCGGCGGTACCGCTCCGCGCTGGTGACCGCCCGCGCAGAGAGCGGCGCCAACCGCTTCGGCCCAAGTCGCCGCACCAGATCGACGTCCTCCATCAGCGGCAAGGGCCGATAGCCGCCGACCTCGTCATAGAGCCGGCGCGAGATCAGCAGCCCTTGGTCGCCGTAGGGCAGCGACAAAGCCCGGCAGCGCAACGCCACGCCATGCTCCCACAGCGCCGAGCGAAGCCCGCGATCGTCCAGCGCGAACCGGAAAAACCCCGCCTTGTCCGGGCGCTGGGCGATGTGGTCGGCCGCCGCGAGCTCCCAGCCCTCGCCGAGCCGGGTGTCGGCGTGCAGCACTAGCAGCCAGTCACCCTTCGCCGCGGCGCATCCCGCCGCCAGCTGAACGCCCCTGCCCCGCGCCGTGCTGACAATCCTCGCCCCGGCATCCTCCGCCATCTCCAGCGTGCGATCGGCCGAGCCGCCGTCGGCGACCACCACCTCCTTGACCAGCCCCTCCACCGCCGCCGTCACCAGCGGCGCCAGCGCCTGCTGCAAGGTCGTCTCGGCGTTCAGCGTCGGGATCACCACGGAGATCATCGCCGCATCAAGCCCGGCCGCTGGAACGCGTCAACCTGAGTTCTTGTTATGTTCTCGCATCGTGGATAAGTTGGGACGCATGGCCACACTGGCGAACAGCGTGCGAGGGCGCGGCGCCCAATCCAACGCCAGCGGGCGCTACGAGAGCGCCATACGCGAGGCGTTCGACGACGGCTGGACGCCGGATGACCTGGAGCCGGTGCAACTGACCACCACGGTCACGCCTGAAAAGGCGCGGGTGATCATCACCAGGAACGACAGCCCCGACATCGGCTTCGACCAGTCGATCAACCCTTACAGAGGCTGCGAGCACGGCTGCATCTACTGCTACGCCCGACCCGCCCACGCCTACATGGGCCTGTCTCCCGGCCTCGATTTCGAGAGCAAGCTGTTCTTCAAGCCGCATGCCGGCGAGCTGCTCGAACGCGAGCTCGCCAAACCGACCTACAGGCCGAAGGTCATCCACATCGGCGGCAACACCGATCCCTACCAGCCGCAGGAGCGCCGCCTGCGCGTGACGCGGCAGGTGATTGAGGTGCTGGGGCGCTTCAACCATCCCTTCTCGATCATCACCAAGTCGGCGCTGATCGCCCGCGACCTCGACCTCATGGGTCCGATGGGAGCGAGGAACCTCGTCCGCGCCGCCGTCTCCATCACCACCGTCGACCGCAAACTCGCCCGCAGCATGGAGCCCAGAGCCGCCACGCCCGAGCGGCGGCTGCAGGCGGTGCGCCAGCTGACCGACGCCGGCGTGCCCACCATTGTCATGTTCGCCCCCGCCATCCCCGGCCTCAACGACCACGAACTGGAGGAGGTGCTCGAGCGCGCCAAGGAGGCGGGCGCGATCGGCGCCGGCTACGTCGCCCTGCGTCTGCCGCTGGAAATCAAGGACCTGTTCCGCGAATGGCTGGAGGCCGACCATCCGGAGAAGGCCAGGAAGGTGATGTCGCTGGTCCGCCAGATGCGTAAGGGCAAGGACTACGACTCCAACTGGGGCAGCCGCATGACCGGCCAAGGCCCCGTCGCCGACATGCTCTCCAGGCGCTTTGAGCTGGCGTCAAAGAAGCTCGGCCTCGGCGCCCGCTGGGACGGTCTCGACCTCAGCCAGTTCCGCGCGCCGCCCAAAGCCGGCGACCAGTTGAAGCTGCTCTAGGGCGCCTTCTCACCCACCGCCGCGGCCAGGATGTGGTCCTGCTTGGGCGTATGGGCGGCGCCGCTTTCGGGGGCCTTCAGCATGTTGAAGGTCACGAACGCGGCGACGATGCAGGCGGCGGCCCAGATGCCGAGGCGCACGTTCTTGACCATGTCGGGGCGCTTGCCGCGGCGCGAAGAGCGAGCGGCGGGGGCCATGACCGGCGAGCCCGACGGCGCGGGCATGGTGTTGAACTGCTGGCGCATCTGCGCGAGTTCGGCGCGCATGGCTTCGAGCTCGGGATTGACGGCCGCGGCGGGGGCGGGCTTGGCCATCGCCGCCGCCTGGCGGTCGCTGGGGACCGAACGCGGCGCCGACATCTTCTCGTAGGCGTCGCGCGCTTCGGCGGCGGCCTTGGCCTTGGCTTCGGCGGCGGCGGCGGCGGAGGCGGCGGCCTTGGCTTCAGCGTCGGCTCTGGCCTTGGCTTCGGCGGCGGCGGCGGACGCGGCGGCGGCGGCGGCCTTGGCTCTGGCTTCCGCCTCGGCGCGGGCCTTGGCTTCAGCGGCGGCCCGGGTTTCGGCTTCCGCGCGCGCCTTGGCTTCCGAGAGCGCCTTTTCCTCGGCTTCGGCTCTGGCCTGGGCTTCCGCACGGGCAGCGGCCTCGGCCTTGGCGTGAGCGTCGGCTCGGGCGCGAGCCTCGGCAGCGGCCCTGGATTCAGCTTCGGCCCGCGCTTTCGCTTCCAGCACGGCCTTGGCTTCGGCTTCGGCTCTGGCGTGAGCTTCGGCCCTGGCGGCTTCTTCGGCCTTGCGCGCAGCCTGGGCCTGGGCCTCGGCTTCGGCGCGGGCCTTCATGGCGCGAGCATCGGCTTCGGCCTGGACCTTGGCGTCGATCTCGGCCTGGGCGCGGGCTTCGGCTTCCTTGCGGCGGGCTTCCGCCCTGGCTTCGACGGCGGCCCGGGCGTCGGCTGCGGCCTTGGCGGCGGCCTGCGCTTCGGCGGCTCTGGCCTCGGCTTCGGCTTCGAGATCGTCAACCGGCTGGGAACGATCGGAGTCGTTCTCCGCCTCCGGCCCGTCTTCCGGCGCGGGGTTACGGATCACCTGGTAGAGGCGCACCGGCTCTTCAGCCTTCGGCGCGGGCTCCTCCTCGGGCACGGGGCGGCTCAGCGCCTCGGGCCGCGGATGATAGCTGAGCAGCGGCTCCTTCTCAGGGGCCGCTTCGTCAACGGCCTCCTCGGCTATGCCGAGACGGCTCAGCATCATGGCGCGCTGATCGTCGTCATTACGCCTGAAGGGTGAGGGCCGACGCATCTTTGTTCTCCGCTTTGGGAGAACGGTACGCCGGACGCCTTAAAACTAGCTTAGGCGGCGGGGTTAACGCTTCCTGAACAGCAGGGCCTTGGTCAGGAAGGCCTTGTCATCGCCAACGCTCGCTAACCCTTTGTTTTCAAACAGCACCGACAGGTCAGTGGCGGCATAACTCGCGTAGTAGGGCTCGTGGAAGAAGGCCGGGAAGGCCTCCAGCAAACGGGCCAGATTCGGCTCGTCCTGCGGCTGCACAGAATCAGCGAAGGCCAGCACCCCGCCGGGCTTCAGCACCCTGGCGATTTCGGCGGCCACGACGGGACGCACGCGCGGCGGCAGTTCGTGGAAAAGGTAGATGCAGGTCACCGCATCGAGGCCGGCGTCGGCGAACGGCAGCCGCTCGGCGTTGGCCTGGATGCAAGGAGCGCCCGAACGCGTCTTTGCTTCGGCGGCATAGGTCGGGGAAAGATCGAGCCCCATCACCCGCGCTCTCGGGAACGCCCGCCGCAGGTCCTTGAGGAACCCGCCGGAGCCGCAGGCGATATCCACCACCTTCAACCCGCGCTGGTCGCGTCCGCGCCACGCCTGCGCCAGCAGCGACAGGGCGCGGCGCCGCATGGCTCCGCCCGCGCCGGAGAACAGCGCCTCGACCTGGGCCTCATAGCGGCGGGCGCTGTCCTCGGTGAACCAGCCGCCGGTCTGGTAGTGGAAGTTCTGGCGGTAATAGGTTGGATAGCTTGTGGAACTCTCCTCCCGAACCTCGGTGGCGTGGGCGTTCCTCCGCCGCCGGTCGACGGCGCGCGCGTCGGTCAGCACATCGCCGGACCGCCGGAACACCTCCAGCGCATCGACGTCGGTGTCCATGGCCGGATAGAGACCCGCCGCCACGTCGCGGGCGTCCTTCTCGAACGCCGACAGATAGGCGGCGCGCAGACGCTTGCCCGAGACCGGCGGCGTGGTCGGCTCGAAGGCCGTGGCCTGCTCGCCCTCGGTGGGACGCACCAGCGCCCGCGTCGCCCGGCCGGCAGCGGTCCACCAGGCAGCCTTGGCGGCGGCGGCGGCGGTATGAACCGCCACATCCAGCGCAAACGCCCCTCGCCTCTCGTCCCGTTTCATTGCCTACCTGGAAAAGATGCCGACCACCTCGATATGGGGCGACCACAGGAACTGGTCCACCGGCAGAACGCGGTCGAGCGTAAATCCGGCGTCGGTCAGCGTGCGAGCGTCCCGCGCGAAGGTGGCGGGATTGCAGGAGACATAGGCCACGCGCGGCGTCGCCGAGCGGCCGATCTCGCCCACCTGCTCGGCGGCGCCGGCGCGCGGCGGGTCGAGCACCACCGCGTCGACCTTGGCCAGTTCCATGGCCAAGACCGGGCGGCGGACGAGGTCGCGCGCGTCGGCGGCGATGGGTTTCAGCCCCGGAGCGCTCGCCATCGCCGACCGCAACGCGGCTATGGCAGGCGCGGAGGAGTCCGCCGCCAGCACCGATCCGCCCTGGGCCAGCCGGAAGGTGAAGGTGCCGACGCCGCAGTAGAGGTCGGCCAGCCGCGCCGCGCCCGCCACGCCCTCCAGCACGAACGCCGCCATCGCCGCCTCCGCCTGCGGTACGGCCTGCAGAAACGAGCCGGGCGGCAGGGCGACGACGGCCGGCCCGAGCTTCACCATCGGCTGGCGGGCGCCGTAGATGATCTCGCCGCCCATGGTGACCCGGGCCATGTCACCCGCCGAGGCGGCTTCGGCGGCCCGCATCCGGGCGTCGGCCGAGAGCTCGCCGCTGCGGCGCTCGACGCCGGTGATGTCGACGTCCAGCCCGGTGGCGGTCCAGGTGACGTGCAGGGTCGGCGCGGACTTGGGGTGTTCCAGGAAGGGGTCGGCCAGCCGGCGCAGGGCCGGAAAGGCCGCCACCAGCCGCGGATCGGCGATCGGGCAGACCTCGACCGCCACCAGCCGCCACGACCGCCGGGCTTTGAAGCCGATCTCAACCCCGCCCCTGCCCTTGCGGGCGTGCAGCGCGAGGCGCCGCCGCGAGCCGGGCGCTGAGGCGAACGGCGGCAGGATGTCGGTCTCGATCCGCTCGCGAGCCAGCGCCAGCCGCACCTGCTCAGCCTTCCAGGCGAGGTAGGGCCCGTGCGCCCAGTGCTGCAGCGAGCAGCCGCCGCATTCGCCGTAGTGCGGCGACACCGGCGCGATCCGGTCGGGGCTGGCGCGAAGGATCTCGACCAGATCGGCGCGGCCGCCTTCCACCCGCGCGCTGACCCGCTCGCCCGGCAGGGTCAGCGGCACGAACACGCCGCCGCCCGCCACGCCGTCGCCCTGCGCTCCGATGCGCTCGATTTCCAGCTCGCTCAGCGACATCGTTACTGGAACTTCCCTATTCGACGCGGTCTAACAATTGTGAATGGCAATAGAGCCGCGGCCACTTCATAGCACCCGCGCCGGAGACATCATGAGAGCCGTTCTCGCAATCATCGCCGCCGCCACCATCGCGGCCCCGACCCTGGCGAGGCCCGATTTGGCCGCCGCGCAGGCGCGGACCTACGGCACGGGCGACGTCTGCGCCGCCCAGCAACGGGCGGCGGCGAACAAAGGTACGGTAGTGGGCGGCCTGATCGGCGCCGTCGTGGGCTTGCAGGTGGCGGCCAAGGGCGTGCGCACCGAAGGCGCGGTCGTCGGCGGCGCGGTGGGTGCGGTGGCGGGCCATGAGATCGCCAAACGCAACGTCCGCTGCACCGACTACCCCCGCCGCATCGCCAGCCACCGCCCCATGCCGCTGGGTGCGGGAGTCGTCCGCCACCCGCACGCACGGGTTCGAGGTCTGCCGAGGCCGCGACGGCGTGTGGCGGCCGAGCGGGCGCAGCTAGGCGGCCTTCGTCGCCCACAGCAGATACTCGATATTGCCGTCGCCGCCGCCGGTGATCGGGCTTTCGGCGCGCGCCTGAACGCTCCAGCCGGAGGCCTCAAGAAAAGCCGTAACCTCCCGCACCGTGCGCTCCCGGGCATCCTCGTCCTTGACTACCCCGCCTTTGCCGACGTGCTCGCGCCCGGCCTCGAACTGCGGTTTGACGAGGCAGACGAGGTCGGCTCCCGGGCCGGCGAGCGCCAGGGCGGCGGGCAGCGCCTTGGTCAGGCTGATGAAGCTGACGTCGCTGACGATCAGGCCGGGCGGCTGCGGGATCAGCGCCGCGTCCAGGCTACGCGCGTCGACGCCGGATAGCTCCACCACGCGCGGGTCGACCGCCACCTTTGGGTGCAGCTGGCCGCTCCCGACGTCCACCGCGTAAACCCGCGCCGCGCCGCGTTGCAGGCAGACCTGGGTGAAGCCGCCGGTCGAGGCGCCCACGTCGAGCACCACCCTGCCCTCCACTTCTACCGGCCAGAGCTCCAGCGCATGCAGGAGCTTCAGAGCCCCGCGTCCGACCCAGGGATGCGCGGCCTGCGCGCGGATCGCGGCGGTCTCGTCCAGCAACTCCGAGGCTCTGGCGATGACCTGACCGTCAGCGACGACGCCGCCCGCTTCGATGGCCGCGCGAGCCTTGGCCCGGCTCTCGAACAGGCCTCGCTCGACCAGCAGGACATCGGCGCGTTTGCGGCTCATGCGCACGGCTTGCCAAGCTCCACCCATCCGGTCCACCGTAATCGTCCCCCGGAGAGACTTACCCCATGAGCTTCATCACCCGTCGCGGCCTGCTGAGCGCGTCAGCCGCCGTATCGGTCACCGCCTGCGCCAGCGCGCCGACGACAACGCCCGCACCATCCGTCAGCGCCAGGTGGACGCCCGACGCCACCGAGATCGCCTCCCGCATCCGGCGCGGCGAGGTGACAGCGGCGGAAGTCATGGAAGGCGCCATCGCCCGCGCCGAGGCGATGCAGCCCAAGCTGAATTTCCTGGTCACGCCCGACTTCGACCGCGCGCTCGCCGCCGCCCGGCGCGGCGGACAGACCGGGCCGTTCGCGGGCGTGCCGTTCCTGGTCAAGGACCTCAACGACGTCGCCGGCCTGCCGACCCGCAACGGCTCGCGTTACACCGCGACCCTGCCGCCGGCCACGGCCAACGACGCCTTCGTGGCGCGGGCGCTGGCCGCCGGCCTGATTGAGTTCGGCAAGAGCGCCACGCCCGAACACGGCTTCCTGCCCACCACCGAGCCGCTGGCCTTCGCACCAACGCGCAACCCCTGGAACCTGAACCGCTCGACCGGCGGCTCGTCAGGCGGCTCGGCGGCGGCGGTCGCGTCCGGCGTCGTGCCCATGGCCCACGCCAATGACGGCGGTGGCTCGATCCGCATCCCGGCCTCCAACTGCGGCCTCTTCGGCCTGAAGCCCTCGCGCGGGCGGATCGTGCAGAAGGACCCGGCGGTCGCGGTGACGGACCTCGGCGTCGAACTCGCCGTCACCCGCTCGGTGCGCGACAGCGCCGCGCTCTTCGCTGCCACCGAGAACGCTGGCCCGCTGGCGCCGGTCGGCTTCGTCACCGGCCCGTCGACGCGCCGCCTGCGGGTCGGGCTGCTGCGTGAAACCGGCGTCGGCCGCCAGCCGGACGCGCAGGTCTCCGCCTCGCTCGACTCTGCCGCCGCTCTGATGGCCGAACTCGGCCACAGCGTCCGGCCGGCGGCGTGGCCGATCGACGGCACACGGTTCGCGCAGGACTTTCTGACCCTGTGGTCGATGGGCGCCGCCGATCTGGTCAAGCAGGTCGGCCATCCGGAGCTGCTGGAGCCGTTCACGGTGGAGATGGCCCGCTCTCTAGCCCGCCTGCCGGCGAGCGCGACAAACGGCGTCGTCGAACGGCTGCAGGAGGTGGCGCGGCGCTACGACACTTGGTTCGCCGACTTCGATGTCATTCTGTCGCCGGTGCTGGCCCATCCTCCGGTCGAGCTCGGCTATCTGCGCGGCGACGTGCCGTTCGAGGAGCTGTCGGAGCGGCTGACCGACTATGTCGGCTACACCCCGCTGCACAACGTCGCGGGAGCGCCGGCCATGAGCGTGCCGCTGTGGTGGACCCCCGATGGCCTGCCGGTCGGCTCCCACTGCGCCGCGCGGGTGGGCAACGAGCGGACGCTGTATGAGTTGGCCTATGAGCTGGAGCGGGCCCGGCCGTGGGCGTCGCGGCGACCGCCCGTCAGCGTTCTCTAGACCTCGTCGAAGACCTTCTTCAGTTCGTTCTTCATGATCTTGCCGTTGGCGTTGCGCGGCAGGGTTTCGTGCCAGAAGACCACCTTCACCGGCACCTTGAAGGCCGCCAGCCGCTCGGCGACAAAGGCGCGCAGCTCGGCCTCGGTGGCTTCCGCGCCCGGTTTCAGGGTGACGACGGCGGCCGGCTCCTCGCCCAGCGTCTTGTGCGGCTTGCCGACGAGGGCGGCGTCCATCACCGCCGGGTGGTCGTAGAGGACGTTCTCGACCTCGATGCAGTAGATGTTCTCGCCGCCGCGGATCAGCATGTCCTTGGCGCGGTCGATGATGAAGACGAAGCCCTCGGCGTCGATGCGGGCGAGATCCCCGGTCTTGACCCAACCGTCGACGAAGGTCTGGGCCGTGGCTTCCGGCTTGTTCCAGTAGCCCTTCACCACCTGCGGGCCCTTGAACCACAGCTCGCCGACCTCGCCGATTTCCAGTTCGCGGTCGCCCTCGACGGTCATGATCTTGACCTCGCCCACCGGCACGGACGGGCCGCAGCTGTCGGGGCGGTGCTCGTAGTCCTCGGCGCCGTGGCTGGTGGCGGTGGCGGAGGTCTCGGTCATGCCCCAGCCGTTGCCGGGCTGCGACTTGGGCCAGGTCTCCTTGATCTTGCGCACCAGCTCCGGCGCCGACGGCGCGCCGCCGTAGGAGACGCTCTCCAGCGACGACAGGTCGTAGTCCTTGCGGGCCGGATGCTCGATCAGCTGCCAGGCGATGGTCGGCACGCCGCCGGTCTGGGTCACCTTCTCGCGCTCGATCAGTTGGAAGGCGCGCACCGGGTCCCACTTGTGCATCATCACCAGCTTGGCGCCGGCGAAGAGGCTCGGGTTCATCACCGCGAAACAGCCGGTGGCGTGGAAGAACGGCACGCTGATCAGCGAGGCGCGCTGCGGCTGGGTGGGATCGGGCTCCGGCGGCATCTCGCCCCGGCGCAGGAACGAGCGCGCCGCCGAGCAGGCCGAGGACATGATGTTGGTCAGGATGTTGCGGTGGGTGGCCAGCGCCCCCTTCGGCTTACCCGTGGTGCCGGAGGTGTAGAAGATGGTGGCGTCGTCCTCGGGGCCGATCTCGACGTCCGGCAGCGGCGCATCGGGCAGGTCGGCCCAGCTGTTGGGCCCGCCGATCACCTTTTCCATCAGCGACACGGCCGGATGGGTGACTTCCTCGGTCTCGCGGCTGACATAGATGCGGGTAAGGTCAGGGCAGTTGGGCAGGTGCTCGCGCAGCCGCTCGGCCCGCTCGGCGTCCAGCACCACGACCTTGGCGCCGGAATCGACGAGGCCGTACTCCAGCTCCGGCCCGGTCCACCAGGCGTTCAGCGGCGTGACGATCGCGCCCACCGAGATGGCGCCGTAGAAGGCCACCGGCCATTCGGGCAGGTTGCGCATGACGATGGCCACCCGGTCGCCCTTGACCACGCCGCGGCGGGTGAGGTCGGCGGCGAAGGCGGCGACGGCGCGGTGGAAAGCCTCGAAGGTGACGCGCTCGTCCTCATAGACGAGGAACACCTTGTCGCCGAACGCCCGGCCGATCTCGACGACGCTGCGCAGGTTGGGCGGCAGGTTCTTCCAGACGCGGGTCTGGATGCCGCGGATCTCCAGCTCCTCCATCTCCAGCGGCGAGCCGGGCGCGGTGAGCAGCGCGTGGGCCTGCTGGATGGACATGGCGGGCCAAGGCTTGGGCGCATCTGTGGTGGCGTCTGTCATCGGTCGTCCTCCCGAAATCCACTGGGCGCTCTTGCTTGACGGGGGTCAGGCGCCTTGGGTTCCCTGAAAGCATACAGGGCACGCCGATGCAAACGGGCGTTTGGACGCCAGCGTCCCTTCTCCCCTCGCGGGAGAAGGTGGCCTGCAAAGCAGGTCGGATGAGGGGGCTCTCAGAACTGGCAGCTTCAACAAGGGCGCTGACGGAGAGGGCAGTGCGCCCCCTCATCCGTCAGCCTTCGGCTGCCACCTTCTCCCGCGAGGGGAGAAGGGTCACGCAACATTCTCCAGCCTCGCCAGCGCCGCTTCCAGCTTGGCCTTGGCCGCTTCCGCCTCGGCCATGCGCTCTCGGTTCTCCTCGACGACGGCTTCGGGGGCTCTAGCGACGAAGTCGGCGTTGCCGAGCTTTTTGGCGGTGTGCTGGATGTCGGAGGCGGCGGTGGCGATATCCTTGACTAGCCGGGCTTTCTCGGCGGCGAGGTCGATAAACTGGGCGATGGCGAGCGCGCCGGTGGCCTCGCCGACCACAAAGGGCGCGGCCCCGGCGGGCGGCGTGTCGGCTTCCAGGACACCGCCGAGGCGCCCCAAGGTGACGATCAGGTCACGGTGGCGGTTCAGGCGGGCCCGGGTCGCCTCGCTCGCGCCGCTGAGGGTCAGCGGCGGCTTGGCCGAGGGCGGCACGTTCATCTCGGCGCGGATGGAGCGGATCTCGCTGACCAGGTCGACCACCCAGCCGATCTCGGCATCGGCTTCCGCATCGATCCAGGCGGCGGGCAGCTGCGGCCACTCTTGCGTCATCAGGAAGCCGTCGCGTTTGGGCCCGAACTCGGCGGTCTTGTCCCACAGCTCCTCGGTGATGAACGGCATCACCGGGTGCAGCAGCTTCAGGCACTGGTCGAGGGTCCAGGCGGCCGTGGCGCGGGTTTCGGCTCTAGCGGCCTCGTCGTCGCCGTTGAGGATCGGCTTGGCCAGCTCCAGGTACCAGTCGCAGAACACGTTCCAGATGAAGCGGTAGAGCGCGCCGGCGGCATCGTCGAAGGCGCACGCCTCCAGTGCGCGAATGACTTCGGCGGCGGTCTTGGCGGTCTCGCCGCGTATCCACTTGTTGATCGTCTGGGTGACGCCGGCGGGGTCGAAGCCATCGACGCGGACGCATTCGTTCATCTGGCAAAAGCGCGTGGCGTTCCACAGCTTGGTGCCGAAATTGCGATACCCTTCAACGCGCTGGTCGGACAGCTTGATGTCGCGGTTGGGGCCGGATAGCGCCGTCATGGTGAAGCGCAGCGCGTCGGCGCCATACTTGTCGACCAGGCCCAGCGGGTCGACGACATTGCCCTTCGACTTGCTCATCTTCTGGCCCTTGGCGTCGCGGACCAGGGCGTTGATGAAGACGCGGCGGAACGGGACTTCGCCGGTGAAATGCAGGCCCATCATCATCATCCGGGCCACCCAGAAGAAGATGATGTCGAAGCTCGTGATCAGGGTGTCGGTTGGGTAGAAGCGCTTGAGATCGTCGGTCTGCTCGGGCCAGCCCAGCGTCGAAAACGGCCACAGGCCGGACGAGAACCAGGTGTCGAGCACGTCCTCGTCCTGGCGCAGGATGGTCTCGTC
>Ga0190273_10000369_pt1 | contig 17814 bp, 14 predicted proteins | sample Popmic504IS_FD_134513 | JGI IMG/M metagenome (GOLD analysis project Ga0190273, IMG submission 134513) | Populus adjacent soil microbial communities from riparian zone of Shoshone River, Wyoming, USA - 504 IS | ecosystem: Environmental > Terrestrial > Soil > Riparian zone > Trees stand | place... | reverse complement strand
TTTGTGTTGCACGATGTGGAGGGGCATGAGCACGAGGAGATAGCTAGAATGCTGGGGTGCTCGGTAGGGACAAGCAAGTCGCAGCTTCACAAGGCGAGGATGAAATTAAGAGGCTTGCTCAGGAAAAAGTCTAACCTGCTGTTTTAGTCTGTAAAGAATCCGTGGGCCCACAAGTCTAGCCGGAAGCCGAGACGGCATTGTCATAGGCCACGAACATTTCGTTTCGACCCGTAATACAAATATTCAACTCACGCAGCAGACCATCTTGCAGCCCGTAAATCCAACCGTGGACGGCTATCTCCTGCCCGCCTTCCCAGGCCTTCTGTAAAATAGTCGTCTGGCTTACATTCATTACCTGCTCTATAACATTCAATTCGCAGAGTCTGTTCAAACGCTCCGTCTCGTCCTCAACGGCGTCGAGCAGCCCCTTGTGCTTGTCTATCACGTCATGCACGTGTCGCAGCCAGTTATCGATCAAGCCGAAATGTAGATTTTGCATGGCGGCCTGCACGCCCCCGCATCCGTAGTGGCCGCAGACGATGATGTGTCCCACCTTCAGCACCTCGACGGCGTACTGTATGACGGACAGGCAGTTGAAGTCCGTATGGACTACTATGTTGGCGACATTGCGGTGGACGAACATCTCGCCGGGCGAGAGGCTGACGAGTTGTGTGGAGGGGACGCGGCTGTCCGAGCAACCGATCCAGAGATAAGTCGGCGATTGCTGCCGGGCCAGCTTCGTAAAAAAATCCGGATCCTTAGCCGTAAGCTCGGTCGCCCACTCTCTGTTTCTCTCAAGAAGTTCTTTTAGTTCTTTCATATTAGTAAAGTTTGACTAAGACTATTCCTTTTGAAGGTCGCCGGTTTTATGCCAGATCAAAAAGTAGTATTTCGGACGGCTCAAGGCCAGCGACTCTTATTGATTGTTCTTCGCTGATGCTCGCGCCGTCGCCCTGTTTCAGTTGCTGTCCACCAACCGCCACCATGCCACGCGCCACTTGAAGCCAGGCGTATCGCCCCTGCGCTATGGGGTGTGTGACTTCTTGCCCCGCGTCGAGCAGTCCCGCGTACAGGTTAGTATCCTGATGAACCGTCACCGAGCCATCGCGCCCATCAGGCGATGCGATCAGACAAAGTCGACCGCGCTTCTCTTCATCACTGTACATCTTCTGCTCGTAACCGGGCGCAATGCCCTGCTCGTCGGGCATGATCCAGATTTGAAGAAAATGTGCGGCCTCGTTCGGTGAATGATTTTTCTCGCTGTGCGTGACGCCAGTGCCTGCGCTCATGCGCTGCACTTCGCCCGGACGAATCACAGACCCGTTGCCCATGCTGTCTTTGTGTTCCAGTGCGCCTTCGAGCACGTAGGAGATGATCTCCATATCTCTGTGCGGGTGAGTCGGGAAACCGCGACCCTCGCGCACTCGGTCTTCATTGATTACGCGCAAATCGCGAAAGCCCATAAAGCGCGGATCGTAATAGTCGCCGAATGAGAAAGTATGATAGGTATTGAGCCAACCGAAGTCGAAGTGGCCGCGATCTTCCGCCCTGCGTACTGTAATCATAACTCGTCCTCCTGCGGCTTTAGCTTTTGCGCGCGGCCATGATGCGCTCGATCTCGTCTGGCGCGGAAGGAATTTTCTCGGACATCTTACGCAAACTATTCTCGGGCGTGATTAGATAGTCGTCTTCGATACGAACGCCCAGCTTTTCCATCTGGATGTAGATGCCTGGCTCGATGGTAAAGACTTCGCCTGGCCGCATGGGCAAAGAAGAGTTGCCGACATCATGCACATCCATGCCGAGATAATGGCCGAAGCTGTGAATATAGAAACGATCCATAGTGTACTCGCGCCCATCGGCGTCCCGCGCGCGCAAAGGGCTCTTGCGCAGGTACTCCTGTGTAAAGCGTTGCAGGTCGGAGTGCGTCATGCCTGGCTTCCAATGGGCTGCGATGGCCGATTGCGTATCGAGCACAAGCTGATAGACGGCGCGCTGGCGTTGCGTGAATTTGCCGTTGGCCGGATAGGTGCGCGTAATGTCTGCGGTGTAGAGCGAATACTCCGCGCCGATGTCGCAGACCACCAGATCGCCGTCGTCTATCTTTTTATGGTTCTCTCCGTAATGAAGAATGGTCGAATAGATACCACTGCCGACGATTGAAGGAAAGCCTGGACGCTCAGCGCCGTTTCTGGTAAAGGCCGCTTCGAGTATGGACTGTATCTCGAATTCGTACATGCCGGGCTTGAGATTAGCCATGATGTCGCGCTGCGCTTCGCCGGTGATGTCTATGGCTTTTTGCAGCAAGGCAATCTCGGCGGACGATTTCGCTTTGCGCATTTCCGCGATGGCTTGCATGTCTGAGACGATCACAACATCCGGCAACTCTTTGCGCACGCGTTCGGCCAGCTCATATTCACGCACGAAGCCATTGACGGCGCGACGCGGCGCGAGCGTATAAAGCTTCATAGAGCTTTGCCCGGCGGCGTTCTTAAATGGCGCAAGCAATGAAGCCTCTTTCAACAAAGGCAAGAGGTCTTCTCTTCTTGCCAGTGGGAGCACACGTTCCACGCCAAAGGCTTGTGCGGCTTCAGGGCCTGGCCCGAGTTGCACTCCCGTCCAGCGTTCGGCCACGGGGTCGCGCGGAGGAATAAAAACGATTTCGCGCGCGCCGCCTGCGGAGGGCAGCCCGGCGGGCACGAGCAGGAGTGCTGCTCCGGGCGTGCGCACGCCCGTCAAGTAAGCCATCCAGTTGTTCTGCCGGTAACGTATCTCGACGCCCGCGTCCTCTTCGACATTACCGAGGATGAGGACGACGCCGTCCTTCGTCTGCTCCATCAGCTTTTGACGACGCGCGCGGTATTCGCCGAGCGGCTGATTCAGAAGGCGCACGCCCGGCTCGTCATAGAAATCCCCGGCGGGCGCAGCCGCCTGAAGAGAGAGCGGCGCGAACGCCAGATTGGTTAAGAGCAGAGAAAGGATAAGCAGGTGCGGCGCGGCGCGAAATGGTTTCATGCGAATAGGGCCATCTACTAATTTTTAAGGTTTGGAGTTCTCTATTCTACACTGAAGCTTCAGAGTTTCAGGCACGACCTTTGAGCGGCAGAGGCGGCCAGAGCGATTTAAAACGTCTTCCGCTCGCCGTCTGTAGAATACTCATCAGGCCCATGTAACCATACCCGAAGAAAAAGAGGGTGAGAAAGGGGATCGGCCCCCACATGTGCATACGCGCGGCATAGAGGATGGCCAGCAGAAAATAGACGGCGAAAGACAGCTCAAGCAGCGGCAGCCAGCCGCGTTTGCGTTTGTACTTTTTACGTTTCCAGGTCTCGTCGCTCGATTGCTCGACCTGATATTTCGGCGTACGTACGAACTCGGACTTCATCCCGACGAGCGCTTCCAGCACGGCGCGCGCATTACTGAATGCGAGACCAATCCCTAAGGCCATGACGAGCGGCAGATGCAGCAGGCGCGGCACTCTGCGCGTGTCCAGATACCAGACGCCCGTGCCGTAAAAGAGCACCACAGAGATCGTCGAAAAGAAAAGCAGCGGCACATCGAAGGCCATCAACTGATAAAAGCCCTGGTTGTAGCGCGTGAGCAGGAGCGGAAACTGTAGGAAGCTGACGACGATCATCAGCGGATAGCTGATGTTGCCCGTCAGGCGAAAGAACATCTCAAGCTTGACGCGCAAAGGGAGCGGCGCGAACCAGATACGACGATAGAGCTTGATGCCGACCTGCATCACGCCCTTGGCCCAACGACGCTGCTGCGCCTTAAACGCATTGATCTCGACGGGAATCTCGGATGGCGCGTCCTCTTCCAAAAGGTAAACGAATTTCCAGCCCATCAACTGCGCGCGGAAAGAGAGGTCCGTGTCTTCGGTGAGCGTGTCGTGCTGCCAGCCGCCGCTCATCTCTATAGCGCGGCGTCGCCAGATACCCGCCGTCCCGTTAAAGTTAAAGAAACCACCCGTACGGTTGCGCACGGTCTGTTCGACGACGAAGTGACCGTCGAGCATGATGGTCTGAAGGCGCGTTAATAGATTGTACGAGCCGTTGATGTGTGACCAGCGCATCTGCGCGCAGCCCACCATAGGGTCTGTAAAGTAATCGACAAGCTTTCGCAAACAATCCGGCTTGGGCACAAAGTCTGCGTCGAAGATGGCGACCAGATCGCCCGTCGCGCTCTTCAAACCGTTTTCGAGCGCGCCTGCCTTAAAACCCGTGCGATCCGTACGATGAATGTAATGAATATCAAAACCCTTGCGCGCGTAAGCTTCCACGGTCGCGCGCCCGAGCTTGACGGTTTCATCCGTCGAATCATCCAGTACCTGTATCTCAAGACGCTCGCGCGGGTAATCTATCTCCGTGACGGCCTTTAAGAGCCGCTCGACGACGTACATCTCGTTAAAGAGCGGAAGCTGTACGGTGATGCGCGGTAATTCGGTTTCGCTCCAGATCGCCTTCGGCTTTGGACTAAAACGATGATAGCGCCAGAAATCTATGACCTGCTTGATACGGTAAGCGCCGTAGATCGAGAGCACGAACAGGAGGCCGAAGTAGAGCGACAATACGATCCAGTCGAATGTGTCGAGCTGATAAAGCGGACTGATATTTCCGTATGTTTTGTTGATAGCGCCGTAGAAACTCGTCCACATCCCGGCAATAGTTTTTTCCAGGTCTGCGGGCGGCGGGATAACTTGTCGTTCAATCATCACAGTCGATTCCAGAAATCTTCAAACCAGAGCGTGCTTCACAAAGCGAGGAAACTTCCTTAACGATGGTCAAGGCCCGGACTTAGAACGCCAGAGTCCCTGAGGGCCGTCGCCACACGAAACGAGCAGCGCATGTGCTCGAAGTCGCAAGCAAGCGCTGCCCGCCATTAGGATGATGATTTTACAGCAACGGATGTATGCGCGCTAGCCGCGAGCGGGGTTTAGTTGTGCCGCCCGTGTGACGCGCGCTCAACCCTGTCCTGCAACTGACGCGCGCTCGCGCTCTCTACGGGCGCGCTTGATCTAGATGCGGCTTGAGGGCGAGCCGTAGTCGCTCGGGGCAGAGCGTGTTGGCTCTGCGAGCGTCGACTCCACTGCCGTGGCCCGCGTCGAGACGACGGCATTGACACTCTGCTTAACGGTGCGCGCGTCTCCTTCTGTGACAACGCCGAAGCGACGACCGAGGAGATTCTGGACTAAATCAACCAGGCCGGGCAAGACATAAACGGCTGCGACCACGCTAAAGAGCGCGCCCGTGAAAAACCTTGACAGATGCGTATTCTCCCAGAGTCCTAAGACGGTGAGCGACCAATCAAAGATGATCGGCACTGTGGCCAGCAGCAACCACTGTAGTCGAGGCGTGTCCACTCTCTTTAGGGAGCGTGCCAGCGGATAGAGCAGGACGCCCAGCGCAAAGCCGAAGTAAAGACCCGTGCAGCGCGAGCACACTGCGAGCTTCTGGCCTTCTAGATGCAAAGACCGTTCGGGAAGCTGGTGACAGAGATAACTGAAGATTTCGTAGATGGGAAGCGCAAGCGCCGTATGCCCGCTGGCGAGAAGAAGCGGCGCGGCGACGATCAAAATTGCCGGAATGAGCGCAACCACGGCAGTCGCGGCCCACACAACGACGGGCGTGCGACTGTGTCCGGCGCGCGCCCCGAACTGTGGAATATACGTATCAGCAGTTTCCATTTTGGATTTTAGATATTGGATTTTGGATCAAGAGGCGCGTGATTTCAGATTGAGCTTTGCTATTCGATATTTCAAATCTGATGTTTCAGACTCAAATTTCTATACGCGCCAATCCGAAATCTAAAATCCAAAACCTAAAATCGAATCACTGAGTCCGGGCCGCCCTCTACGTGAACCGTGTCGACGAAACGTATGTGATGCGAGTCGGTCGTCATCACGAGCGAGTGCGTGCGCTTGCCCGAGCCGAAGAAGCGTACGCCCTTGAGGAGCGCGCCGTCGGTTACGCCGGTCGCGGCGAAGATGATCTTTTTGCCGGGCGCGAGATCATTCGTATCATAAATCTTGTCGGGGTCGTTGATGCCCATCTCTTGCAGACGCGCGATGACCTCCTCTTTTGCGGGCACTTTGTCTTTATCCACGCCGAGGCGTTCGGGGTCAAAGACCAGCTTGGCCAGAATCTCGCCGTTCAGACATTTCATCGCGGCGGCAGTAATGACGCCTTCGGGCGCGCCGCCGATGCCCATCAGCGCGTGTATGTTCGTGCCCGCGACCGCCGCAGAGATGCCCGCAGACAGGTCGCCGTCCGAGATCAGGCGTATGCGCGCTCCGGCCTCGCGCACTTCGCTGATAAGTTTTTTATGGCGCGAGCGTTCCAGCGTAATAACGGTCAGATCGTCCACGTCGCGCCCCAGACGGCGCGCAATATTTTTGAGGTTGTCCTTGACGGGCGCATCTATGTCGATTGCGCCACGGCATGATGGGCCAACGACGATCTTGTCCATATAGATGTCGGGCGCATTAAGGAGTCCGCCACGCTCTGCTGCGGCCAGCACGGCGATGGCGTTGTTGGCTCCGAGCGCGCACAGGTTCGTGCCTTCCAGAGGATCGACGGCGATGTCTACTTCCGGGAACTCTTCGCCGCCGTCTTCAACCTTGAAGCCGCCGCCGACCTCTTCGCCGATATAGAGCATAGGCGCTTCATCGCGCTCGCCTTCGCCGATCACAATGCGGCCACGCATCGGCACTGTGTCCATCACTTCGCGCATCGCTTCGACTGCGACATGATCCGAATACTTGCGGTCGCCCTGTCCCATCGTGCGCGCAGAGGCGATGGCCGCCGCCTCGCACACGCGCAGGAAATCAAGCGACAGTTCGCGCTCCGTTCTTATCTCGTGACCCATAAAGTGATTATTCTCCTGATGTGAAATTTGCAGCCGCGCACAGACGGCGCTGACCTGATCGCTTGATAGTATTGCAGGGAAATCTGGTCGCCATAGTAGCAGACGGTGCACGGAATTTGTAGAGGCGAACGGGAATCTCAAGCTTTGTTCGCCGTCGCAACAAATGAATGGCGACGCCGTAAGGTTGAATTACCTTTTTTATTTGACCCTGCCGCCGCGATTAGCGTAAGTTTCCTTTCTATTCCCTGGTCTAAAGTGTTCCGGTAATTCATCACCCATCCCTCGCGCTTAATCTCTGTGGAGACATTTTCCGTTTTCGTTCCCGCAGGCCGGGCTGCAACTTTTTGATGGAGACGAACAGGATGAAAAATGCGTCCAGACCCCTCGTGCTTGATCTGAGCGAAGTCGGTGCAGGTGATGTCGAACTGGTCGGAGGAAAGTGTGCGAGCTTAGGAGAGTTGTACAGAGCGCTCGCGCCGCGCGGGGTGCGCGCCGTTGACGGGTTTGCAACCACGAGCGAGGCGTATCGTCTGCTGCTTCAAACAGACGGTTTGGGCGAGCGGCTGCGCGAACTGATGGACGGGCTCGATTACGATGATATGAAAGCGCTCAATGCCGCCGGTCGCCGCGCGCGTGCGTTGATGCTCGACACGCCTCTGCCCGCGGTCGTCAACGACGCAATCCTGGACGGCTACAGGCGCTTGTGCGAGCGCACGCGACGCTCTTGCGAAGTGGCCGTGCGCTCCTCTGCCACAGCTGAAGACCTGCCGGAAGCTTCTTTCGCCGGTCAGCAGGACACACTCCTGAACGTGCGCGGCGAAGATCGTCTGATCGAAGCCTGCCATCAATGCTTCGCATCTTTGTGGACTGATCGTGCGATCTCTTATCGCGCCGCGCGCGGCTTCAATCACTTCGACGTGGCGCTCTCAATCGGCGTGCAGCCGATGGTGCGTTCCGATCTGGCATGCTCCGGCGTGATGTTTACCCTCGACACGGAATCCGGCTTTCGCGATGTCGTAGTCATCAACGGCGCTTGGGGTCTGGGCGAAGCCATCGTGCAGGGCATGGCGACTCCGGACGAGTGGGTCGTCTTCAAGCCTACGTTGAAGACGGGCGCACGCCCCATCGTCAGTCGTCGCCTCGGCGGTAAAGAAGTCAAGATGGTTTACGGTATTGACGAGAGGGGTACGCGCACGCGCGAAGTGGTCGAGGCGCAGCGCAATCGCTTCGTGCTCGGCGATTATGATGTCCTGCAACTGGCGCGCTGGGCCTGCATGATCGAAGAGCATTATTCGGAGCGCGCAGGACACCCGCAGCCGATGGACATAGAGTGGGCCAAAGACGGTATTACGGGCGAGCTTTTTATCCTGCAAGCGAGACCTGAGACGGTTCATGCGACAAGGCGCGAAAACTTCGTGGAGACTTATCGTCTGACGGGCGAGCGCGCAGAGCCTCTGGCAATCGGCATCGCCGTCGGCAACAAGATCGCGCAGGGCTCTGTACATGTGCTTGCAGACCCGGATCATCTGGCCGAGTTTAAAAAAGGCGATGTGCTCGTGACTTCGATGACAGACCCCGCTTGGGAGCCGATTATGAAACGCGCGGCGGCCATCGTCACAGATCGCGGAGGCCGTACCTGTCACAGCGCTATCATCAGCCGCGAGCTTGGGCTGCCCTGCATCGTCGGCACGGGCAATGCCTCGCAGAAGCTCGCGACGGGAATGGAAGTCACCGTCTCTTGCGCAGAGGGAGAGCGCGGCAACATCTACGAGGGGCTGATAGATTTTGCGGTCGAGCGCCGGACGGTCACGGAAGACGAGCGCCCGCGCACGCAGGTGATGATGAACGTTGGCGATCCGGATCATGCCTTCGCGCTCGCCTCGCTTCCCAACGACGGCGTGGGGCTCGCGCGTCTTGAGTTCATCATCAACAATCACATAGGCATTCATCCGATGGCCCTTGTACGCTATCCGCAGCTTGAGCGCGCAGAAGATGTACGCGAGATCGAGCGACGCATCGGCGAGGAAGACCCGCGCGAATTTTTCGTTCGCAGACTCTCCGAAGGCATCGCACGCATCGCGGCGGCCTTTTATCCGAAGCCCGTCATCGTTCGCATGTCGGACTTTAAATCGAACGAGTACGCCAGATTGATCGGCGGGCGCGAGTTCGAGCCCGTCGAAGAGAATCCCATGCTGGGCTTTCGCGGGGCGTCGCGCTATTACGACGAGCGTTATCGCGAGGGCTTTCGTCTTGAATGCGCTGCGCTGCAACGCGTGCGTGAAGAGATGGGCCTCATCAACGTCAAAGCGATGATCCCTTTTTGCCGGACGGTCGAAGAGGCAGAGCGTGTTGTAAGTTTAATGGCAGAATACGGCGTCAGGCAGGGCGAGCAGGAACTTGAGATTTACGCTATGTGCGAGCTACCGGCCAACGTGATTTTCGCGGACGAGTTTCTGCGCATCTTCGACGGCTATTCCATCGGCTCGAACGATCTGACGCAGCTCGCGCTCGGGCTCGACCGCGATTCAGAGATGGTGGCGCACCTTTTCGACGAGCGTAACGGCGCGGTCGAGCGTATGGTCGCGATGGCGATTGATGCCGCGCACCGCGCTGGCAAAAAAATAGGCATCTGCGGCCAGGCCCCTTCGGATTATCCGGAGTTCGCCAGCTTCCTGGTCGAGCGCGGCATTACTTCGATCTCGCTCAATCCGGACACAGTCATTCAAATCACGCACATCATCATCGAGGCCGAAGCGATGCTGCCGGCAGGCGGCCAGGAGAATGCTCTCGCCGGAGCAGCCACCTCCAATTCCAAGCTGCTTTAGTGTAATGGCGCGTAGATAAGATATACTGCGCCGATTTTCAAATGAATGAGATCGGACGCGCGTGTGACACGTAAGTAAATAAAGCGCGCGCAGTGTCCAACGGTTCAAAATCAATTCTCCAGGAGATAAAGATGAAGATACGACGACGCAGTGTGCCCGGTATTATGTTCGCCATTTTAATGCTCGCTTTTGTATCCGCTTGCAGCCAACCCGCCACGAACACGAACGGCGCTGGAACAACCAGTAATGCCAATGCCGCGAAACCTGCGGCAACGACGACCGCCCCCGCGACGACGACAGCGCCGGCGGGTTCACTGTCCACCCCGACGAGCGCTTTTATGGCATTTTATGAGGCTTCGAAAAAGAACGATGTGCCCGGCGTGATTAGAACTATCTCGAAGGACAGCCTGGATTTTTTGACGGCAGAGGCAAAGAAAGAGAACAAGACGCTGGAAGCGGCGCTCGCCGAAGCGCTCAAGAACTCAGACATTCCGGCAAACCCTGAAGTGCGCAATGAAAAGATAGTCGGCGATAAAGCGACGCTCGAAGCCAAGTCCTCGAAGACAAACGATTGGGACACATTCAACTTCGTGCGGGAGAATAATGAATGGAAGATTAAGGTCGGTGTTGAATAGATTCGTCGAGCTTCCTCTATGAAGGGATAGTCAAAGATAAAATTGAAGAGCCCCGTAAGGGGCGAAAGACGCTCAACACAGGAGAGCTACTCTCGTATTGAGCGTCTTTCGTCCCTCGCGGGGCTCTGGTACTAATGCTCGTCTATTCACACGGCTCACGCCGTGGGCTACATTCTTTCGCCCCTTGCAGGGGCTGCGGTTCTTTTAATCTGCCGCTACCGATTCGCGTGATTCAGCCTGACGCCAGGGCGGCAAGGTCTTGCGCGCGCGTTTCTCTTTCTTGAGGCCCAGCGCCCAGTCGGCCTGCATCAGCGTGTGTATGTCGCGTGTGCCTTCATAGATGACGGCGGCCTTGCAGTTGCGCAGGTAACGCTCGACGGGGTAATCGTTCGAGTAGCCGTTTGCGCCGTGAACTTCTATCGCCATCGACGCGGCCTTCTCGCTTCTGGTGGTCGCCTGCCACTTCGCCAGAGAAGTCTCTTTCGCGTTCAGCTTGCCTTCGTTTTTCAGATACCCTGCTCTGAGCCACAGCAGATGGCACATCTGGTAATCGGCTTCCATCTCGGCGATCTTCTGTTTTACCAGTTGATGATTGGCGATCTTTGTGCCGAAGGTCTCGCGCTCTAAGGCGTAAGAAACGGAAGCATCGCGCGAGGCTCGTATGACTCCCGTCGCGCCCGCCGCCACAGTGTAGCGGCCCTGCTCCAAAGCGAACATCGCGATCTTAAAGCCCTCGCCCTCTTCGCCCACCAGATTCTCCGTAGGCACACTCACGTTATCGAGCGCGAAATAGCCAGTGTTGCCCGCGCGTATGCCCATCTTGCCGTGAATCGTACCCGAAGAAAAACCCTTCATCCCGCGCTCGACGATAAAGCAGGACATGCCTGTGTGATCGCGCTTTTTGCGTTTCTCTTCGTCCGTCCAGCAGAAGAAGAGAAAGTTATCCGCCACATCGCCGAGGCTGATCCACATCTTCTCGCCGTTCAAAATATATTCGTCGCCCTCACGCCGTGCCGTCGAACGAGAGCCGACCACGTCAGAGCCAGCGCCGGGCTCAGTCAAACCGTAGGTCGCAATCTTTTCACCCTTGGCCTGCGGAACTAAGTACTTTTGCTTCTGCTCTTCAGTGCCCCAGGTGTAAAGCGTCAGACAGTTGAGACCCGTATGCACGCTCATCACGACGCGCATAAAGGTGTCGACGGCTTCCAGTTCTTCGCAGACTAATCCGAGCGAGATGTAATCGAAGCCAGCGCCGCCGTATTCTTCCGGGATACAGACGCCAAGGAGATTAAGCTCGGCCATCTTGTCCAGAATGGAACGATCGAACTGCTGTTTTTCGTCCAGCTCCTTGATGCGCGGGGCAACTTCTTTGAGCGCGAAATCGCGCACGGTCTGGCTAATCGCCCTGTGGTCTTCGGTCAATTCAAAGTCAATCATGATTCTTCCTTAAGCGATGGGGAATAGTTGAAGCGGGCGCGCAAGATAAGAAGTGCACGCCCGATAATTTGGCTGTGTTGATTGGATGCGATTGCAACCGCGTATCTTACAACAGGCTCGCGCCCGCGCGAAAGCAGAGCGAGCGCGAGTCACGTCGAAGCTAAGGAAATATCTGCTTCAAATACGCTGCCAGCCTCAGCCCGCCTCTCATCAATTGTCTGTCGATGTGTTTGATGTTGGCGGCCTGATAACTTTTACTGAGAAAATAATGATCGTAGAATTTCTGGTCGGCGACGTTTAGTTTGCGGCGCGGCGGCGGCAGGCAGTAGACATACTCTGTCGCCAGGGCGTGCGATTCTTCGGCCCAAAGTGATGGCTCGCCACGCTCCATACGCGCCACCTCCTGCGGAGAGAGCTTGGAGATTATGCGCTCAAGATTCGACGTGTACATTTGTTCCTTGATCTTAAAGCTCTCCTCTTTGCTCAGTCTCTTTTCGTTTTTGACCTTCAACCCCGCGAGCATCGTCTCGATCAGGTAAGAGTCCCAGGCGGCGTGCAGATTTCGTTTGCGCCGATTGCCTTGAAAGTCTATGTACGAGCAGGCCTCTATATCGCGCGTGCAACTCGCCTCGTCCGGATCATTCCAGACTCCCTCGTTGAGATAAAAGATGATCTTGAGATTACCGCCAGCATCGCCCGTCTTGTCGTTATAGTTTTGAAATGTCACGTCCTCCGTGGCGTGCAGCGGTTGATGCAGGTCGCCTATGAAGTGGACGATAAAGCTCAGGGCATCGCGCCGCGCCGCGGTGCTCGCGGACGTATCACTCAGCACTTTTCGGAAATGCTCAAGTGCTCCGATGACGCAATCGCCTTCGGGGACTTGCGGGGTCGGCTTGCACTGCGTGGCGCGGTCGTATTTTTCTTTCTCCTTCGGAATACTGACCCAGTGCAGATTGGTCGTGTACTGGTAAGCAGGCTCGCCGCGAATGGTATCGGGCCAGACAGACGCTTCCTCTATGGTGGTCGGCTTGGATTTTAAGAGCTGCTCGATCTGCCGCAGAGCATTCGTGGCCTTGAGCTTTTGTAATCTCCAGACGGCGATCTCCGCGACCGCGCGATGCCCCGTCCCGCCCCAAGCACGCGCACTCGACGGGACTAGGCCCACCAGGCAGATCGTGATCGAGAGATAAGCGAATTGCTTTGTCAAACTCTTTCGCATGGTCTTTCTCCTTCAGCGTGCGCGCTTCCTCTATCATCTCGCGTGCGCGCTTCGACAGAATTCAGAGCGAGAGGTCGTCGTCTATGATACGGCGTGCAGCTTCCTTTGCCTCTTCGAGCGTTTGCACGCGCCCGTCGAGTTGCATCTCGTAAACGGCGGCGATGATGCGTCCCATGAGCGGCGATGGTTTGAGGCCCATTTCCAGCAGATGCCGTCCCATCAGAATATGATCCGGCGCTTTCTCTTCGACGGCCAACTCGCGCGCGCGTGCGATGAACCATTCCTGCGGCACTGCCGTGTACCACTTCTCGCGCGGAACCCAGGGAGCGTTGCGGCCAAGAGTGTCCGCGCGCGCCACGCGATACAGAAGCTCAAGCTCGCACTTGTGTGCGAGGCGTCGAAACGCGCCGTCTGTGATTTCGTCCCGCCTGTGATAAAACTCTCCCGGCTGTAGATGATAGTGGACGAGCGCAATAACCTGAGAGCGCACATCGTAGCCTTCAAGGGTGTGTATATTGAGCCGTTCGAGCAGGGATTCTGTTGGGCCAATGCCCGCCACGTCATGACCGCGCGAGCGCCAGTGCCCTTCTATAAACTCGGTCGTCGCAGGCTTGCCCAGATCGTGACAGAGCGCCCCCAGCATGACCGTCACCTTTTTAGCGTAAGGCAGATCGTCTATCAACGCGCGCGCGCGATCAACCGTGAGCCAGGTATGCTCATCGCAATCCCCCTCGGGATGCCAATCTTTATCTTGCGGAACGCCGATCAGCGCATGTAGTTCCGGGAAGAGTTGTTCGGTCACGCCTAAACGAACGAGCCAGCGCAGTCCGATAGAGGGCTGACGTGCGGCGAGCAGCAGCTTTTCCATCTCGCCCCAGATGCGCTCGCGCGGTAGGTCCGTGAGATCAATCCCCCGGCACAGCTCAATCGTTCGTGGCTCGATGTCGAATTCGAAGCGCGCGGCGAACTGCGCAGCACGCAGCACACGCAAAGAATCTTCTACAAAGGTTTCGGCAGAGACGGCGCGCAAAGTTCGCTGCGCTATGTCTTCGCGCCCGTGAAAAGGATCGATCAACTCACTGGTGAGCGGGTCTTGAAGAATCGCGTTGATCGTAAAATCGCGACGCCGCGCGGCTTCCTCAATCGTCATAGAGGGGTCGCCCTCGACGATAAAAGCGCGATGGCCGCGCCCGTGTTTGCGTTCGCGGCGCGGCAGCGAGACATCCAAGTCCATCCCGATCTTGTAAACGGTGAAGGCTTCGCCGACGGCGTTGACGTGGCCGAACTCTTCCAGGACCTCGCGCAGGCGCGCAGGCTCAATACCATAAACTTCCACGTCCCAGTCCTTAGGCTCGCGGCCCATTAGCGGATCGCGCACGCAGCCGCCGACCAGAAGGGCGCGACCCGCAGCTTCACGCACGCGCCTTGCCAGCCTGATAACTTTCTCTGGAATGTGGGTAGACATCGAAGGGACGCGCTTTCACAAAAGAAGGGCGAGCGCGCTTGCGATCCGGCTTAATTCAATTTCAAGTATCCGTGTAATCTTCGTCCGACTCTTCCGGCTCATCGTCTTCGTGTGTATCGACGACGATCTGTAGGCCGCGCGTCGAGGGCAGGCAACTGATGACCTGCACGCGCTCTATGCTTTTCATCTCGGATTGGGCCGTGTGCCAGATTTTTATCCAGAAGGTGCGCGTGCGCCCGTGAACCATAAAGGTCGAGCCGTCCATCATCACGGGCACGGGGTCGGCGGTCGTACCCTCGCGCAGGACTTCCAGAAGCTCCGGCGTGTACTGCTTGAGATTCTCGAACTGAACGAGCACCGCGCCGTCCTCTACAGCGGCGGGCGGCAACTCCACCGGCCCATCCGATTCAAGCAGCAGTCGCGTCTCGGTCTGCTGATTACGCTTTTTTACTATCGGCATGTTTCTTCCACAATCCCGATTTTTTAAGTCTTACTTGTCCAGGTCAAGGACGCTCGTCTGACCCGTGTCCTGTGAGCTTAATCTGGGGACTTTCAATCTGCTTTGAAGATGTTCAGCGAGGTCTGCGACCGCGACGCGTTTCTGTTCCCAGGTATCACGGTCGCGCACAGTGACGGCCTCGTCTTCGAGCGATTTATGATCGACCGTGACACAGAAGGGTGTGCCGATCTCGTCCTGTCGCGCGTAGAGCTTGCCGATACTGCCCGTGTCGTCGTAGACGGCGCGCAAGATTGGTTGAAGCGAGCGCTTGATGGCTTTGGCCAGACCGACAAGCTCGGGTTTGTTTCTGGCGAGCGGAAGGATGGCCGCCTTGATCGGCGCTAAGTCCGGATGCAGTTTCAAGACGACGCGCTTCTCGTCCCTGTCTGTAGTCTTCTCCGTGTAAGCATCCATCAGAAAAGCGAGCACGGAACGGTTGACCCCGGCGGCGGGCTCTATAACGTAAGGATAAAAACGCTCCCTGGTCGCCTCGTCGAAATAGGAGAGGTCTTCGGTCGAGTCCGGGTTCAATCGTTTCCCTTCTTCGTTCTCCGGCTTTTTCGAGTGCGCTCTCAAGTCAAAGTCCGTGCGATTGGCGATGCCCATCAGCTCATCCCACTGCCGATCAGCGTCTTCGCGTTCGGGAAAGAAGCGATAGTGAATATCGACTGTGCGCTTGGCGTAGTGGGCCAACTCCTCAGGTGGTTGTTCGTAAAGACGCAGGTTGTCGGCTGAAAGCCCCAGGCCCAAGTACCAGTTCATGCAGTAGTCGATCCACTCCTGATGAACACGTTCATCATCGCCGGGACGGACGAAGTATTCCATCTCCATCTGTTCGAACTCGCGCGTGCGAAAGATAAAGTTGCCGGGCGTGACTTCGTTGCGAAAAGATTTTCCGATCTGCGCGATGCCGAACGGAATCTTGCGCCGCATGGTGGTGAGCACGTTCTGGAAATTGATAAAGATGCCCTGCGCCGTCTCCGGCCTGAGATATGCAAGCGCCGATGGGTCGTCCTCTTCTGCCGTCGCACCGATGGTCGTGCGAAACATCAGATTGAAGGGACGCGGCTCGGTCAAATCGGTCGAGCCGCAGCTCGGACATTTAAATAATCCACTCTGAACCGTTGATTCAGTAGCCCCATAACCAACTGCCTTTGCATCTTCAGAAGGTTCTAGCTTGTCATATCTCCAACGACTGTTGCACTTTTTGCAATCAACGAGCGGATCGCTAAAAGTTTCTTCGTGGCCCGAATACTTCCAGACCAGACGATTCTGGATGATAGATGAATCCAGGCCCTCCATGTCGTCGCGCTCGTAGATCATCCAGCGCCACCAGGCCTGCTTGACGTTGTTGCAGAGTTCTACGCCGAGCGGGCCGTAGTCCCAGGCCGAGCCGAGTCCGCCGTAAATATCCGATGAGGGGAAAACGAAGCCGCGCCGCTTGGCGAGGCCGACGATGGTTTCGATGTTTGGTGCTGGCACTCTTCTTTTGTTGTCCCTTTGAGAGTTGATTCCCGGAAAAGCCTCAATGGTAACAGCCCGCTGCGCAGAATGAAAAGAAGAGAGGAGCACTCTTCTTAAAAGAAGCGCTCCTCTCTTTCCTTGAACTGAGGCCGGATTCGTCTCTTTAAATCTTTATTTGGAAGTCGGCGCGGGCACGTTGACATCAACCTGGGTCTTGCCGCCGAAAAGACGACCGCCGAACATAAAGAGTATAACCAGAACGATGATCACAAAGATCACCAACACAGCGACCACTCCGGCGCTGCCGCCACCATCACCATCACCCATAAGACCACTCCTCCTTCACAAGTTTTAGCAGACTGATTACGACGTTGGGGAATTGTCTATAAACGTTTCGGAGAACGCGCGCTCTGCGTGATTGTTACCATACCCTTGTGAGCAGTGACAAGTAAAAAGTGAAAGGTGACGATACAACTACTAGCTGCTCGTCACCTGTCACTCGTCACTTATTACAGACCTTCTATTCGTCGTCGCGGCGTGTGCGACCGCGTCGGCGTCTTGGGCTTGTGCTCGGGCCTGTGCCTGGCCGCGCATCGCTCGGTTGAAGAGTGGGCTGTGGGACGGGCTGCGATGCGCCCTGCGGCACGATCCACAACTCGAACTCGTCTTCCTCACGATAGCCGCCGTTGGCGACCATGACTCGGCTCGGGTCGACGCCGCGCGTCCTGACCAGATAATCGCGTGCGCGCTCCGCCAGTCTGTCGGCCTGGCCTGTGCGGCTGGTGCGTCCCTGATAGACGATGATGTAGCCGGTCGAATCGGGTTGGTTCGCCAGTTCGATGGCCAGATTGTCGAGACGCGCCTTCTGATCGTCGAACGCGAGGTTCGGGAACTCGTCGAACTTGCGCGGGACGATGGGCGGAGGCGGCGTAAAGACGACCTTCGTCACGGCCTGCGCCGTTTGACGGCACTGCGGTACACCTGAGCCGTCGTCTACGACGAGGATGGCAGAGATGCTTTGATTGCCTACGCCCGCCGTATCGACGGCGATGTTCGGCGTGCCCGCGCCACTAACGATCTTGGCGGAAGCGGGACTGACCGTCCAGGTATAGTTGAGCGCCGAAGTACCGCCGTAAGCGACATCCGACGAGAACGTGATTACGTCGCCGTCATTGACCTGCGACGGAGCGGAAACGCTGAGCGAAGTCGGGCACGGCTGCGTGATGATGTTCTTCGTGTACCTGAGACAGAAGCAGTGAACCGCTCCGCCCTTAACCGTGACCTGCTGCGAAAAACGCTTGGTCGGCGAAAAGATCACTTCGACCAGATGCTGTCCGACGGGAACTTTGTCGATGATGCGCGCCTGCTCGACATCGGTGACTGTCGAGGTCAGACCGAAA
>Ga0190273_10000368_pt1 | contig 17832 bp, 16 predicted proteins | sample Popmic504IS_FD_134513 | JGI IMG/M metagenome (GOLD analysis project Ga0190273, IMG submission 134513) | Populus adjacent soil microbial communities from riparian zone of Shoshone River, Wyoming, USA - 504 IS | ecosystem: Environmental > Terrestrial > Soil > Riparian zone > Trees stand | place... | reverse complement strand
TCGGTTGCCGTTCGCATCGTAGAGATTGCCGACCGAGCGGGCGGTGCCGCCCATGTCGCTGCTGCTCGAGACGAGCCGGCCGAACCCGTCATAGACGTTGGTGACGCCCTCGCCGGCGGCGCCGTCGAACCGGGCCCGGGTCTGCAGCCCGCGAAGGTCGTATTCGTAATGGACGTCGCGGGTGTGAGCGGGGGCGAGGCCGGCACGCTCGGGCACGATCTTCGCCGACATCCGTCCCAGCGCGTCATATTGGTAGGCGAGGATCGAGCCGTCGCGCTTCCTCAGGCTCGTCCGGTTGCCGTTGGGATCGTAGCCATATTCCTCGTAATCGGCCTGGTCGGCGGCGCCGGCGGCAAGGACTTGGTGGGAAAGATCCAGCGTTTCTGCCGATCGTAGGCATCCCAGCTCAGCTCGGCGCAGTTGCCGTTGGCGTCGATCACCGCCTTGCGCCTGCCGTTGGGCGTATATTCGAAGCGGGCGTAATCCTGCTGCAGAGTCGACGGAAAGCCGTTGGCGGTGGTGACCCCATAAGCGCGCTGCTCGGTCGTGAGCTGTCCCGCCGGGTCGTAGGCATAGCGGGTGATCCGGTCGGGGCCGTCGCCGCCGGGCGCGCCCAGAGTGCAGGCGGAGGCGGGAAGCGAGCCGAACGCCGCCCGGTTCATCCTCACCGCCGTGCATTCGAGGCGTCCCGCCGCATCGTAGCTATGCTGGGTGACAGTCTCGCGCGCGCCGCCGGCCCAAAGCTCTTCCTTCAGCTTCCGGCCCGCCCCGTCGTAGCTCATCTCGACCGTCTGAAGGATCGTGAACCCGCTCCAGGCGGCCGGAGCGATGCTGTGCGACTGCCAGGCCGAAAGCCGCCCCTTCTCGAAGCAACTGCCATGTGGCGGTGGTCGGGCTGGTTACCCACCTGAGACTCGGCCGCTATCGGCCTTTAGCTGACACTAGCTGAATAATTCTACGATTGAATTGCTCAGCAAACAAGTGAGCTTGTCGCTGATAACGCCAACACGAGGAGTCTTTAATAACGTCGCTGGTTCCCTCCATAATTTTGTATCCAATTTGGGAAACAACTTGCGGGTCCTCCACACCTGGAAACGAGAGAGCGAACCCCTTTACTCCAAGAAAATACGGCTCACCGGAACGGACTACGCGTTCTGCTCTAACCACCGCGCGTTCGACAGCAAGAGACCGCAGATAGCCGGCGCATTGTCCCGTAGGAACTTTTGCCGAACTACATCCGGATGCGAAAACGGCGGCGGCTAGGAAGCCAAGCTGGATAATTTTCATGCTATCTCATACAATGAAGGGCTGGGCAGGATGCTTGGGCAATGGAGGCGGTGACGGCGGCGGGGGAGCTGGAGCTGGAGCGGCAGGATACGCAGTGCGGGCAGGCTCGCCGAGTTCTATCATGATTGGGTTTTCGTTCTTGTCGATGTTGTCCATGCTGCCGGGCCCGTCATCGAAATCTCCGAATATCGAATGGCCGAGTTCGTGTGCGACCTTTCGCTCTGCACTAGCCTCTCTTATCCCTTCCGTGGTGTACACATAGACTTTGACGTCCGGGTCTACCCGAGCCTCTCCGGTGTTTGGATCCCCTCCCAGCTCTCCGGAGTGGGACACTCTGAGTATCTCTCGCCGAGAACTCGTCCGAGCAGCTTGCTCCATCTCTTGCCCTCGTGAGGTTCCAAAGATCCTCTCGACGACTCGCCTCATTTCTCGGCGCTCCGGCTTCGTTCCACCCACCACTCTTACTGGATCCCGGAAGAAACCGATGGGATCCACCAGATTGACTGGATCGTTCCCGACATAAGCATAGAGATTGACCTGATCGTCATACCCGATCGGATCGGTCTGCAGGAACCGTCCCGTCGTCGGCGAGTAGAATCTCGCCTTGTAATACCACAGCCCGAGCTCGGGCACCCAGGTCTGGCCCGTATAGCCGAACCTACCAGCATTGGTCAGAGCAGGGATGCCCCAGGGGTCGTAGCTGTTGGTGGCGACCGGCTGGCCGTACATGTCGGCGACCTGGATGACCGAGCCCTGGTGGTCGGTGAGCAGCGCCCGCCTCCAGCCGCTCGCGAAATTGTCGTACCAGATCAGCGGATCGTCGCCCGCGTCGTTGCCGTGGATGTAGCGGTGCGGCATGTTGCCGGCCGTGTCGTACTCGGCGACCAAAGCGTCGCCGTCATAGACCAGCCGCCGGATGCCGCCGCTGGGACTTGAGACCTGGAACAGGCGGCCGAGCGGGTCGTAGACGAGCTCGGCATTGTGCGACCCCGTCGCCGACACTAGCCGGTTCTCAGCGTCGTAGACGTAGCTCGTCGACCAGGGCGCGTTGGCGGTCGAGGCGAGGTTGCCATTGGCGTCGTAGCCGAACGTCGCCGGGCCCGCCGACACATATTGGTTGAGCCCGTTCGCCGCATAGGCGCGGGCGACGTTCTCGGAGGGCCGCCAGGCGTAGGCGTCGTTGCTCGCCGAGCGGGTAAGGACCTGCGAGGCGGGGTTGTAGGTGAAGCCGAGCATCTGGTCACGGCTGTCGCCGATCAGGTTGTGGCTTAGGGTCTGGAGCCGCCCGGCGGGATCGTAGGCGTAGATGGTCACCGCCGCCCAGCCGCTCGTCGCCCGGCGCCCGGCATTGTCGTAGGTGAAGGCGGCGATCGGGGCGCCGCCGTTCTCGCGGATCGCGGTCGGCCGGTCGAGCCCGTCCATATCGTAGGTGAAGTAGCTGTTGTCGGGGTGGACGACGCGGATTCGGTTGCCGTTCGCATCGTAGAGATTGCCGACCGAGCGGGCGGTGCCGCCCATGTCGCTGCTGCTCGAGACGAGCCGGCCGAACCCGTCATAGACGTTGGTGACGCCCTCGCCGGCGGGACTGTCGAACCGGGCTCGGGTCTGCAGGCCGCGAAGGTCGTATTCGTAATGAACGTCGCGGCTGTGCACCGGAGCCAGCCCGGCCCGCTCGGGCACGATCTTCGCCGACATCCGGTTGAGAGCGTCGTACTGATAGGCGAGGGTGGAGCCGTCGCGCTTCCTCAAGGACGTCCGGTTGGCGTTGGCGTCGTAGCCGTAGCTCTCGAAGTCGCCCGTTCCGAGGGCGCAGTCGCCGCCGAGCTGCCCGGCGGCGGTCTTCGAGGGAAAGATCCAGCAGGTCTGCCGGTCGAGCCCGTCATATTGCATCCCGGCGCGGTTGCCGTTGGCGTCGGTTACGCTCGTCGGCTTGCCGTTCGGCGAATAAGTGTAGGCGGCGTAGACCTGGGCGACGGCGGTGCCGACCGCCTTCTCGACCCTCTCGAGCTCGCCGTTGAGATTGTAGCCGTTGCGGGTGATCCGGTCGGGGCCGTGGACGACGTGCACCGGCCCGGGCACGCATGTGTCGACGAGCGGAGTCGCCCAATGGTCGGGGTTCATCCTGACCGCGGCGCATCTGAGCCGGCCGGCCTGGTCGTAGCTATATTCGGTGACGCCCGTCGTCGCGCCGTCGCTTCCGCTCACCGCCTCTTTCAGCTTCCGACCCGCCGCGTCGTAGCTCGTCTCGACCGTCTGCAGGATCGTGAACCCGCTCCAGGCGGCCGGAGCGATGCTGTGCCCCTGCCAGGCCGAAAGCCATCCCTTCTCGATCCGGACCAGCCGGCCGGCGCCATCATAGCTGTTGCGGACCGCGGCGAAGACGGGAGTCCCGGTGCCGGGATCGGGGGCGATCGTGCCGGTCAGCCGCCCCGCCAAGTCATAGCGGAACGCCGACGTGTAGCTCGAGGGAAGGGCCTGAGCGAACGCCGGGCCGGGGAGGCCGGCGAGCGCGGCGCCCAAGCCCGCGACGGCTGCCAGGAAAGCGCGGGCCGGGGTCACGGGCAGCTCGCCGGATTGGCCTTCGGGGAGGTCTCGCTGATCCGGTTGCCCGAATCGTCATAGCCGTAGCAGGTCCGCCGGGTGACGATCCCGGCGCCGCCGTCGGCGGTGACCGCCACCCCGCGCAGGAGAAGGTTGTTGGGGCCGGAATCGGGGCCGTAATCATAGTCGGTGACGATTTCATCCGCGGCGCCGGCGGCGCAGCCCGATCCGGCCGCCGCACTGGTCCGGCAGCTGCGTTCCCGCACCGGCAGCCAGACCGGCGAGTCCTGGACGTAGCCGCCGGCGCCGTTCGAGACCCAGGCCCGGCGCTGGGCATATTCATATTGTTTCCGGGGACGGACGCTGGCGACGCTCCCGTCCCCCTGTCGGGTCGGAACCGCCGGTCCCGTCTCGGTCAGCACGCCGCCATGGTCGGGGCTGTAGGTGTAGTCGGTGGTCTTGGCGTTGCGATCGGTGACCGAGGTCGGGCGGTTGCAGGAGCGCCGGTCCGCCGCGGTGCAGCCCGGCGGGAAGATCGCGCTCGACTGCAACGTCGGCAGGCCGGAGCCCGGCTTGGGGATTTCCTTCACCAGGTTGAGGTTGCCGCGGGCGTCGTAGGAGGCGGTCACCTCATTGCCCTCGGGCGGACGGCGCCGGACGAAGCGCATGTAGCCGTCATAGCCGAGCCACGTCTCCCGCCCCAGCGGATCGAGGATCATGTAGGGCGATCCCTGGGAGAAATAATAAATGGTGGTGGCGCCGCCCGGCTCGGACGCTTCCGTGAGCGCCCCGCCGCTCGACGGCCTCCAGCCATAGCCCCAGGTCCGGCCCGCCTCCGTCAAGGTCGCGAGGGTTCGGTAGGTCGGTCCTTCCTGCTCGCTATATTCCTGGTAGGTCATCGTCCGGGTGACGCCGCCAGGGCGCGCGACGCCGGTCAGGTTGACTGAGGTTCCGACGCTGAAGGCGAGCTCGACCTGCTCGCCATTGGCCTTCGTCACCATCACCTTGTGGTTGGTGCGGTCGTAGGCGAAGGCCACCGCGGTGCCGAGCGCGTTGACGGACGCGCAGCTCAGCAGCGCCGTCTCGTCGCAAAAGACCGACGCCTTGTTGTAGGCGACGACCCGTGTCGGGGAGACGAAGTCGCGGATGACGCTGGCCGAAGTCACGGTTCCGGCGGCGTCGGCGGCATAGTTGAACTGCAGGCCGTAGCCGCGGCTGGAGACGATCGAGCGGATCCGCGAGACCTTGGTCGAGGGCGAGCCCGGAGCGGCATATTGCACGTCGTTGTAGCGATAGGTCCACGTCTCCCCGTCGGGATAGCGAATCCGGTCCGCCGTATCCCACACAAGCTCGTTCATGAAGAACGGCGGCGGCGTGTGCAGCGCGGAAAAGGTCGCCTCCGTCCCGTCGCCGCCCACATAATCGAGATAGACGTAGGTCGGATCGAACGCGGCGGTGACGTAGGCCGCGTCGCCGGGAACGATGGTTCGGTTGAAGCCGGAGCCGTAGACTCCGAATTTGGCGCTCTGGTGAGGGAGCACCGCCGTGAACAAGGCCGTGCCGACGGCGGTGTTGCCGAAATAGGCGTGGGAATCGAGCGCGTGATAGATGAGGTTCCCGATGTCCCCCACCCCTTCGGGTCCCGGACTGGCAAGATGCAGGTTGAGCGCGAGAGGATGCGGGCCGTTGCCGATCCGGAGCAGGCTTTCATGGTGACGATAGATCGCGCCGTCGACATCTACCCCGTTCGCGTCCGTGAACTCCTGCCGCGGCACGAGATCGTTGAGCCCTTGAGCGCCGGCTGACGGGACGCCGCCGAGCAGGAGGATCATCCCGCCGAGGACCGGCACGATGGCGGCGAGCCTGGCGCAACGTTCGATCGCATCGGCCACGTCACCGCGAAGCGCCGGACCGCTGACGGCGGCGGCCGGGAAGCGGCGGAGCAAGGCGGCGGTCACTGGCAATAGTCCCGCGGGACGTCGATGTAGAGCGTTGCGGCGGCGCTGCCGCCGCGGCCGTCGCTGACCGTGTAGGCCGCCGAAAAGGGGCCGGTCTGGCCGCCATTGGTGTAGCGGACGGTCGTCGCCGACAGGATCGAGAAGCCCGGATCGCCGCTGACCGAGGTCACCGTCAGCGGATCGCCGTTGGGGTCGCTGTCGTTGGCGGCGACGTCGAAGTCGCGGCTCTGGCAGCGCCGGCCCTCGCCATAATCGTCGACGGCCGTCGGCGGCTGGTTCGGGCCCGGCGGCGGAGGTGGAGGTGGAGGTGGGGGCGGTGGGGGCGGAGCGGGTGTCCCACCCGCGCCCGTCACCGCATAGCTTGAGCGGTTGCCTGCCGGATCGTAGCCTATTCCGGTCGTGACCCCGTTATTGACGGTGCCGCTGCTCGATGTCCCGGTCAGGCGTCCGAGCGCGTCGTAAGTGTAGCTGGTCGTCTCCCCGGCCTGCGCCGCCGCGGCGATCGTGAGCAGCGACGTCGCGACGAGAAGCCTGGCTCCCGCATAGTCCATTTTTTCAAGTCGCCCGTGCGATTGCGCGCGAAATAGATCAATCGCCCGGCTTCCGGTCAACGCGATCGGGCAGGTTGTTTGATCCGAAATGAACACGCTTATGGTTTGATCGCGTCCCGGCCGTGCGAGCGCTCGGCGACACCGCACGGAAAATTCCGCCGTCTCCGGCGGGGCTTGGCCCCTCGCTCCGCGACACCCGCCCAAAGAAAAGAAGGTTAACCCCCCATCCACCCTCTTTATGCGGCTCTTTCAGGAAGTTAGCGCGTTCCTTGCGCCATGCCCCATTATTTCTTCCACCTCGCCCGAGAGGGCGGCCGGCTGCAGGACGAGGAGGGGCTGAAGCTGCCCGACGCGGAGGCGGCCTGGTATCAGGCGGTGCGCAGCGCCCGCGAGCTGATCCGGGGCGAGCTCGCTCTGGGCACGCGCTGGGACCGCCAGGCGATCGAGATATGCGACGAGCGCGGCACCCGCCTCGACCAGGTCGCCCTCGCCGACATCGTCCATTACGCCCTTTAGAAATCAGCCACTTAAAAATCGGTGCCTGGCACCAATTAACCGGGTTTCCGTCAAAGTCCCGCTTCGACGGGGTTCGTTAGCGCTCGACCCGGCGGAACACGCCCTTGACGATCTTCCGCGGCGCCGGGGCGACGATCACCTCGAGCTCGCGCGGGTGGAGCGGCCATTCGAACTCGCAGCCGATCTCCCAGCCCGGTTCGCCGCCGCGGGTCCAGATCACCCGGCTCCGCCTCGGCTCGAGGCCGGCAAGCTTGAGCCAGACCTCGTCGCCTTCCTGGTGCGGCTCCTCGGCCTCGGCCTTGAACCCGCCCACCGAGATGTCGACGACGACGATCTTGCTGCTCTTCGCCCCGCTTTCGCGAAGCGCGGCGGCGAGGTTGACGATCCGGCGCTCGGCCTTGCGGCCGTCGGTGATCGGGATCCGGGACAGCTCGGCGTCGATGAACAAAATCGGCCCCCTCAGGCAAGTGATCGCCCGGCTAATAGCGGCTGCCGGTAAAGATAAGGTTGCTTGGAGGCGGCGGGGCTCCGGGAGGGCCCGCGCCGGGGAGGGTCGGGGCCGGCGCTTTCAAGGGCGCCGGCCCCCCCTCGGATACGCGACTCGAGGGACCGCCTTTCGCGTGGCCTGCATCGGGCGGCAGGGGAGGCTTATGGGGCAGGAGGGTTGAGGAAGGGCTGAACGACAGCGTTAGCGAACGTTAAGCCTTTCCCGCTTCCAGCCGCTTTGGTTGCGCTTTCGTTCGCCGGAACGGGTTCGGAGCCGTAACGTAAGCCGCGGACCCGAAAAGATTTTTCGATGGGGAGGGGTCCGGGACCCGGAAGAAGGCGGAAGCGGCGAAGCCGCCCCCGCCCCCCCGGTCGCGTACCAAGCCGCCCTTGTAGCCGGCCAAGGCTTGAAAAAAGGTTAGCCGCTCAAAAGCTCAGGATCCGGGGCTCGGCCCGCCGCTCGCCGAGCATCAGCTCGGTCATAGACCATCGCATCGCCCGGTCCGGGCTCCCCTTCCCTTCATACCCCCCGATCCCCTGCCCCCGCCTGCGCAAAAGTGGCGCGTTCATTCTTCTGCCTCCCCATCGCCGGATGGGGAGGGGGGTGGAGCCGCGCGGCCTGCCGGGGGCAGGCCGGAAGGCGGAACCGGCTGCGAAGACAGCCGCGGGGCGGAGGGTGGTGGAGGGGTAACTGGGGCAGGCCCCTCCGAAATTGCCGCGGGAGCCGCCTGACTTAGCGCCGGCTCGGCCCTTACCCGTATCCCATGCGCCCGAAGCGCCCTGAACAGCGCCTCCTTCACCTCCTCGTTCGACGCCACCGACACCGGCCGCCCGTTCCCCCGCCCCGGCCCCATCCGCGCCGCCCGCTCCCGCCGCGCCTGGCTCTGCTCATGGTCGCGAAGGAACTGCATCGCCTGCTCGACCGAAAGCCGAGCCGGCGCCGTCTCCCCGCCCGGCTCTTCCTCGTCTTGCTGGCCCAGCGCAGCGTCGGCCAGCCGCCGCCTCTCCTCCTCCGCCGCCTCGGCCAGCCACGCCCGAAGCCGAGGCACCGCCTGCGCCTCGGCAAGATCGTAAGCCTCGGCGAACGCCGGATCCTCCGCCCGATGCCGAAGCACCGTCGGGTAATTCACCCCCGCCTCCCGAGCCGCCCAGCTCAAATTGGCCGACCCCGTGAAATATTCCAGGAACCGCGCCTTGCGCGCCGCATCGAACAGATGCCGCCCCGAAGGCGCCGCCAACTGCAGCTCGCGCCCCTTGTTGCGGGTGATCCGGGGCACGGCCTCCCCCCCGCTCCCCTCCGCAGCCCCACGCTCCGGCCCATTCGCTTCGCTCATTCTCCCCTCCCACGCCAAAAATAAAAAAGCCGGCACGTCCCCGCACCGGCTTCGGCCACCAGCCTGCCCCGGACCACGATCCGGGGTCATCCCGGACTTGATCCGGGATCCATGAACACGGACCTTCGAAAACTCGCTCCGAAGCCCCTCACCCAAAGGCGCTTCAGGCTCAAACCCGCCGCCACCGTGCCAGTCGTTTTTTCAACGCAACGACGCAACGACGCCCAGGCGCAACGAGCGCGGAGCACTCTCCCCACCTCGGGCCGATGGAAGCGGGCTTCATTCGGGTTACCGGGGCGTTTGTCCGAGCCGCGGCATCGTCGCGTCGTCGCGTTCAAAAATGCGTTCGCACGGATGGTCCCGAAAAAAACGCCGCGCCATCTCCCCCGACCGCCGCAGCCGATTTTTTCAACGCAAAGACGCAAAGAGCGCGGAGCGCTCCTCCCCGACCCAGCCTGGCGGGCAAAGGCGCTTGCCCGGGATGCCCGGCGTAGGTCCGCTGCGCGGAATCTTCGCGTCTTCGCGTCGTCGCGTTTAAAAATGAGTTCGCACCGAGATGCCGAAAGAGCGCCCAGAACCTCTGCCGACCGCCCCTCGAATTTCGCTTCCCGCAGTCCGCCGAAGCCTAGGCGTAGGCGTAGGCGTAGGCCGGGAGCGTTCCTGTTTTGTACATGACCAGCGCGACGCTGTCAAGCCAAACTAACCGCTCCGGCAAATCCTATTTTTCCGCGCGATCCGCGGCGGATTTCCGCCGCTGGGGCGGAATGCTATTCGGCCGGGCAAATCCTATTTCTCTGCGCACAAGAAAATTTTCGGAGCACCGTTCGGCCCTGAAATGCCGGACCGGCTATCCCGCGAGTCGCAGCAAGCGCGCATTGCCAATCCCCCGCGCCACCCTATCTCGCTCAGAGTTGAGCCCCCGATGGAGTATTTATGCCCGGCCCCATGACTTGCCCCCATTGCTCCGTCCCTCTGGTGATGAGCGAGCGCCAGGGCGTCGAGATCGACTATTGCCCGCAATGCCGCGGCGTCTGGCTCGACAGGGGCGAGCTCGACAAGATCCTGGAGCGCGCCTCGGCCGACCTGCCCCCCGCCGCCCCGCAGCCGCCCCGGGCGCCGCAGCCGCCAATCGCCCCGCAGGCGCCCTACCCGCCGCAAGGCCAATACGATCCGCGCTACGACCAGGGCCGTCACCACGACCAGGGCTACGGCCGCCACCACAAGCGCAAGAAGTCGTGGCTCGAGGACATTTTCGACTAGGCATCCCATGGATCAGTCGCAACTGAAACTCTGGGCTTGCATTGATCATAACGACACTCGACACTTGCCGAGAGGGGGTGAGGGTGGCCGAGCAGCTTCCATTATTGCGGATTCGCAACCTGCGGAAGAGGCTTGGAAACGTCGACGCCCTTGATGGCGTCACCGTCGATCTTCCTAGCGGTGAACTGGTAGGCCTCATAGGCCCCAACGGCGCCGGCAAATCCACCCTCTTGAAGTGCCTAGCCGGTCATCTTCGCCCCGACCATGGATTGATAGTACTCGATACGAAGCCATTCTCCCCCGGAAATCCAGGCGCTGCCCGCGCTGCCGGCGTCAGGCTCGTAGAGCAGGAACTTGCCCTTTTCCCCAGCCTCACGATCAGCCAGAACTGGGAGCTAATCACTGGGTCTTCCCGGAATTCTCGGGAGCATTCTTTCAAAGGCCTAGCTGCATTAGATTGGAACGGGCCAGTCGGGTTACTCGAGGCGGCCGATGCTCAGCGCCTGCTGCTGGGCGCAGCCCTCTCTGGGAGGGCGCGCGTCCTGATGTTCGATGAACCCACCGCCTTGTTGGACGAGCACTCTGCCAGCTCTTTCCTAGAGACTTTGAAGTCCGAAAAGGGTGGCCGAACCTGTCTAATGGCCACCCACCGCCTGAATGACTTGGCTCATTTAGACCGGTGGTTGTTTCTGCAAGATGGTCGAATCGTCCTTGACACCCGCACTTGGTCAGAGGCTGAGGCGTTCTTCCTGTCGTCCGGCAAAAAGGCCCCGACCCCGGCCTCAATCGAGGGGCAGGACGGCAAATCCTATCAGGTCGAAGTGAGCAGCGCGCCCTTTCCTCCGGTGCCATTGGAACTCAGGGGAGGGTCCATCGTCGGCTTAACTGCTGCGTCAGGAGCGCCGCTCTACGATTTTGCAAGGACTCTGATCCGAGAGTTGCGCGCCACCCCCTTGGTCGTGTCTTATCTGGGACCCGAACGACAGTCTGACCATGTGTTTGGCGAGCTCTCCGTGGGCGACCATCTCGCCTTAGCTTTGGATGACGGGCCACGGACCGCCGAGAACTTCCGGGCCGTCACCGAATCGATGCTTGCTCTTGGCTTGGAAGTGGCTGAACCATTCAGAAAGCGCTCCATCCGGACTCTCAGCGGGGGGATGCAGCAAAAGCTGTTTGTAGCGATTGCTTGTGCCAAACGCGCTGATGTTCGCATCCTGTGCGATCCATTGCGTGGTGTCGATCGTGGGAGCGCTAGGGCGATTGTTGAGCTGCTTCAGCGCTTAAGATTAAGTGGAGACGCCGTCGTGGTCGTCAGCCAAGACCCCGAGCTGCTGCTGGACTGTTGCGATCCAATCGTCATCATGGCTCCTCACGCCGAGCCGACTTTAATCGCTGCCAATGAGATTGCGTCGGCGAGCCAGCTAGTGAGGCAACTGTGAGTGCTTTAGTTTGGTTGCGACGCCAGGCTTTGCTCGTCCTTCTTCTGGCGATTGCCGTCGCCATGGGGGTGATGACCCCGTACTTTTGGACCACGGCGAACATCATAAATATCTTTGAGCAGGCGGCGATACCTACGATTCTCGCCTTGGGTATGTGTTTTGTTATCGGATCCGGTCAGATTGACCTCTCAGTTGGGTCTACTTTAGCGCTCGCGGCTCTTGTCTTTGGTGAAGTTGCCAACCAATCGGGAAGCGTAAGCGCAGGAATAGTTGCCGCGATAATGGTCGGCGGTGCCTGCGGCACTCTTAACGGCGTGTTTTCCGCATGGATTCCATCATTTATCGTAACGTTGGCTACGATGGCCTCCTACCGAGGTTTAGCGCTCGCCTTCTCGGATGAGAATGCCGTGGTGCTCTCGATGACACCCCCGGACTTGGCGCGGTTCGGAATACCATGGCTAACTGTGATTGCGCTTGCTGTGACCGCCGCGGCACTCTTCATCGTCCGTCGTACTAGGTTCGGCCTGCGAATGCTGGCAAGCGGCTCGAACGAGTTAGCAGCGTGGAATCTGGGGCTCGACGTTCGAAAAATCCGCGGGGCCGCATTCGCAATAAGCGGTGCCGCCGCCGGACTAGGCGGAGCACTCTTGACGCTTCGGATAGGCGGAGCTCGCCCATCGGCGGGTGTGGGATACGAGCTTGACGCAATTGCGGCAGCTATTGTCGGCGGAGCTGCTCTCTCTGGCGGTCGAGTGAGCGTTATCGGCACACTTGCCGCAACGCTGCTATTCTCCATCATCAGAAACAGCCTCACTCTCCTGGATGTGACAGCGGCATTGCAGCAGGTATTTATCGGGGCCATACTGATTACGGTGGTGTTGACTAGAAACGTCGGATTGAGAACACTGCGCGGCGAAGGTGCTTCTCGCTAACGGGGGACGGGCATGATGCGGATGAAAACGACACGGCGCGTTTTTGCGCTAGGTGCGATTAGCACGCTGTTGGCACTTTCGAGCTGCGATAAATGGTCTCGGACTCAACAAGACAGTGCCGCGTCGACCGCCCCCGTGGGCTTCGTCGTCACTTCGATCGACAACCCATATTTCGTGGAAATGGTCTCAGGGGCGCGCGCCGGGGCAGCGGCGGAACCTAAGGTAAACCTCACCATTCAAGCCCCGGAGCGTGGGGCCGTTGACCCCGAGCGCCAGCAGCAACTTATCGAGGCTCTTATAGCTCGACGTAGTGGGGTCCTGCTTGTGGTTCCTGCGGATTCAAAACAGATCGTTGCATCGATCCAGGCCGCAAACCGAGCCAATATCCCATTTATCGTTCTTGACAATGACGTTGACCAAGAATTGGCTCGGCAACGTGGAGTGCGCATAGCGGCATTCATCGGCTCGGATAACGTGGCAGGCGGCCGTTTAGCCGGAGATTTCGTAAAAAAGCGCCTGCCCTCTGGTGGTGAGGTAGCCATCCTCGAGGGGGTGGCCGGCGTTCAAGCAGCTATCGATCGCAAGAGTGGCTTCACCCAATCAGTTAGTGAGCAGCAATCACTTAAGGTCGTAGCCAGCCAAGCTGCAGACTGGGATCGAGAGAAAGCCTATAACGCCACGAGGGCGTTTCTTGTCGCGCATCCGAAGCTCAAAGCGATCTTCGCTGCAAACGACGAGATGGGGCTTGGCGCAGCAAAAGCTCTGGCTGAGGCGAAGAGACGAGACATAATCTTGGTTGGTTACGACGCCACTCCGGATGGACGCGCCGCTGTGAACGATGGAAGGATGGCAGCGACCATCGCTCAGCAGCCGCGAGAGGTCGGACGTCTTGGGGTAGATTTCGCCAGAAAAATACTCAACGGGGAGCAGGTACCTCCTCGGACATCAGTTCCACTTCAAGTCATCGAGATGTCACGGCGCCCTCAATGAGGGTATGCTCGTGAACATCGCGTTTATCAGTTCGGCGCTGTCCTCGGAAAAACCGGAGGGCACAGAGAGTTTTGACTTTTTTGCTGGGCTTCTCAGTGGGATTGTAAGATCAGCGCACGACTCTGGCCACCGGGTTAGTGTTTTTGTACCAAAAAAGGAAGGTACTAGCAGTGATCAGGCCGACCTGCTCGCAGATGTCTTAAGGGAACCTGGGGCATTTGATGCGTTTGTTATTGCTCCCTTTGAGGTAGAGCCCGTCAAGAAACTTATACTTGACTTGCTAGGTCGAGATAGTGCGCAGCCTCCTTGCGACGGCGAAGGTAAAGCACCAACAAAGCCTATAGTCTTCGTCGACAAAGTCGTAAATTTATCGGAGGTTCAAGAAAAAATAAATCCCCGATATGTGGTACAAAACGTGACCTGCGGTAACGAACAAGGGGGATATAAGGCAGCAAACATTCTTTACCGTACCTTCAAGCGTTCCGGACTACCTAAAGAGGGCGACAGACTCAGATTTTTGATTATCAGAGGCTTAGAGGGAGACGAGGATCGGGTGAAGGGCTTCCGCAACTATATCAAAGAAAATCTTGCGACCTGCAGTGTGGATGAAGCGAAATCTCCAGATCTTCTAAATTTTACTCGCGGAGGGGCGCGGGAGTGGATGGAGGAGCAACTTATTTTGTTGCGCAACGGCCAAATGAGTAAATTTGGCAGCCTAGACGATAGGACTCCCATGGGTGTATTTGCGTGCAATGATGAAATGGCCCTAGGAATTCGTGGCATTATAGCTGACGAATATCGAAAAGTTCGTGAATCACTGTCTTTGGCTACTAATACAAGCACCGAAATAGATTTTGGCGAAGCCGAAAAGATGCTTAAGGAGCTTTACTTTTTTCAAAACATTCGGATCGTGGGGTTTGACGGCATCGCTTCAGCTGTTGAATTAATTGGAGTTTCTGACGGAGGTAAGGACACGAGGTTTAGGCAAGATCGTTGGCTTGTTGGAACAATTAGGGCTGAGGCAGAGGCACAATCGAAAAAGGCGATTAAGTGGGTTGATATTCTTAGAAAGAACCCTGAAAGGGCAATTCTTGGCGGCGACGTGGTTGAAACGAGAGTCGTGCAATGACGAGTATTGTTGTCAGCTTTTTTTTCGTCGTTCTGGCGAATATTCTTGTCTGGTTCATACCTGCGCTTTTTCAGCGTGGAGTTGATGGCGCGATTACTAAGAATCTTACGACGCTGTCGGATGATCAGCGACGGCTTGCTGGACCTATAGTTTTGAACTCAATGGACTTCGCAGCGAGTGTGAGTGCCATTTTCATAGTCTCAATGTCCATTGCATTGGAGCTTTGGAAGCTCGTCGTACGGGATCATGATGTCGCAATTGTCTTACTTGCACTCGTAATCATCGTTCCCCCCGCAACTGCATACATTTTGCGGCTACGTTGGGCGAAACCGAGCGCGTCTCAGTACAACCGGGGTATCGGGCGGGCGCTAAAAGCTGTCGTGCTGGTATTGTCGGCAATACTTCTATGCATACCCCTCATTGGTGACAGCCTGCCTGTCGAGGGCCAAGCTCCCGCCACAAACGAGAATCGTCGCTCGTAAGAGCCTAGGGGTGTCCAGAGATTTTTCGTCCTGTTTCTCCATAGAGCTCTAGCGGGCGCGGAGATGGCGCCGCTAATGAGCTCGTTGCCGCGTTCAATCACGTAATCCCCGTTCACCCGCCCCGGCTACAAGCCGGGCGACATTGCCAAAGTCCCGCCAAACCCTATTTTAGGACGCAAGCGGCTCGTCGCCGCGCCGGCGCGTAACGCGCCTCAGGAGAAGCGAATTGTCAGAATCCCCCCGCAAGCCCGACAAGGACCCCTCCAACCCGTGGATGAAGTCGCTCTTCATCTGGGCCGGGATCCTGCTCGCCCTGATCCTGTTCGTTCAGATCGTCGACGGCGGCGGGTCGCGGTCGGCGGCGGGGAATGCGATGGCCTATTCGGAGTTTTTGAACCGGGTCGACGAGGGCTCCGTGAAGGAGGTGTCGATCGGCAAGGAGGTGATCTCCGGCAAGCTCACCAACGGCGACGCGTTCCGGACCAACTTCATCCCCGATCCGCAGCTCACCTCGAGGCTTCGCGAGAAGGGTGTCTCGTTCCAGGGCGAGCCGGAGGCGCAGACGTCGGTGTGGCTGATCCTGCTCTACCAGTCGCTGCCCTTCCTGCTCATCCTCGGCATCGCCTTCTTCATCATGCGGCAGATGCAGAAGAACGCCGGCTCCGGGGCGATGGGGTTCGGGCGGTCGAAGGCGAAATTGCTGACCGAGAAATCGGGGCGGGTGACGTTCGACGACGTCGCCGGCATCGACGAGTCGCGCGAGGAATTGCAGGAGATCGTCGATTTCCTCAAGGACCCGACCAAGTTCGCCCGATTGGGCGGCAAGATCCCCAAGGGCGCCCTCCTCGTCGGCGCCCCGGGCACCGGCAAGACCCTCCTCGCCCGCGCCGTCGCCGGCGAGGCGAACGTGCCCTTCTTCACCATCTCGGGCTCGGACTTCGTCGAGATGTTCGTCGGAGTCGGCGCGAGCCGCGTCAGGGATATGTTCGAGCAGGCGAAGAAGAACGCCCCCTGCATCGTCTTCATCGACGAGATCGACGCGGTCGGGCGGCATCGCGGGGCGGGGCTGGGCAACGGCAATGACGAGCGCGAGCAGACCTTGAACCAGCTGCTCGTCGAGATGGACGGCTTCGAGGCCAATGAGGGCATCATCATCATCGCCGCCACCAACCGGCCCGACGTGCTCGATCCGGCTTTGCTCCGGCCCGGCCGCTTCGACCGCCAGGTGGTGGTGCCGAGGCCCGACATCGAAGGCCGCGAGAAGATCCTCGCCGTGCACATGAAGAAGGTGCCGCTGGCGCCCGACGTCGATCCGCGCACCATTGCCCGCGGGACTCCGGGCTTCTCCGGCGCCGACCTCGCCAACCTCGTCAACGAGGCCGCCCTGCTCGCCGCGCGCAAGGGCAAGCGCCTCGTCGCGATGTCCGAGTTCGAGCTCGCCAAGGACAAGGTCATGATGGGCGCCGAGCGCAAGTCGATGGTGATGACCGAGGACGAGAAGAAGGCGACCGCCTATCACGAGGCCGGCCACGCCCTCGTCTCGCTCCACGTGCCGGGCTGCGATCCGTTGCACAAGGTGACGATCATCCCGCGCGGCCGCGCCCTGGGCGTGACCTGGAACCTGCCCGAGCGCGACCGTTACTCGATGTCGATGAAGCAGATGAAGGCCCGCCTCGCGCTCTGCTTCGGCGGGCGGATCGCCGAGCAGCTCATCTACGGCGTCGACGAATTGAACACCGGCGCTTCCAACGACATCCAGCAGGCGACCGACATGGCCCGCTCGATGGTGATGGAATATGGCATGTCGGCGAAGCTCGGCTGGCTCCGCTACCGCGACAATCAGGAGGAGGTGTTCCTCGGCCACAGCGTCGCGCGAAGCCAGAGCGTCTCCGAGGAGACGGCGAGGCTGATCGACAGCGAGGTCCGCCGGCTGATCGAGGAAGCCGAGGCCGCCGCCCGCAACGTCCTCACCGAGAATCTCGACGAGCTCCACCGCCTCGCCGGAGCGCTTCTCGAATATGAGACGCTGAACGGCGAGGAGGCCAAGAAGGCGATCAAGGGCGAGGATATCGGCCGCGAGGACCCGAACAACCGCCGGCCTTCCATCCCCGTCGCGGGCACCTCGATCCCGTCGACCCGGCGCCCGCGCGGCGGCGGCATCGGCGGACCGGCGCCGCAGGGGGCCTAAGGGCAAACCGTCATCCCGGCGGAAGCCGGGATCCATGAACACCGTCATCGGAAAATTGCGTACAAACGTGTTCATGGATCCCGGATCAAGTCCGGGATGACGGTTCAACCCGCGTTCAGGCCGCGGGCGCTCCCTTGCCGCCCTCACGTCGGAAGGGAGATCGAGTGAAGAAGAAGCTGCTTGCCGCGGCCCTGCTGGCGGCCGTGCCGATCGGCGCGGCCCAGGCGATGGATGTCGCCACCTTCCTCGCCAAGGCCGACGCCCTTCAGAAGAAGGGCATGATGGCGCTGATGTCGAGCGACTATAAGCTCCTGAAGAACGAGGTCGTCGCGCAATCGCAGGTGCTTCGCAACGAGCGGCTGGCCGCCCAGCGCGCGGGCCGCAAGCCGGCTTATTGCCCGACGGCCAAATCGGACCTCGAAAGCGGCGAAATACTCGCCGCCTTCCGGACCATCCCCGCGGCGCAGCGGCCGCGGATCCAGGTCAGGGACGCGCTTCGCGCCCTCCTCGCCCGCAAATATCCCTGCCGCGCCTAGGGTCCGTACTCAATACCCGCAACGGTCGGGATCGCCCGGAGAAGGCCGCCGGCAAGGAGGGCGGCGCAGGCCGGGCTGGTTGCCCGGACAAGCCGCTCGACGTGGCCGGCGGCCTTCTCCGGGCGACCGCGAAGGGGTCCCCACAAAGTACTACTTTGTGGGGTGCCCCGAAGCGGCGGGCGGATTTTGGGCCAGGGCCACGT
>Ga0190273_10000367_pt1 | contig 17921 bp, 15 predicted proteins | sample Popmic504IS_FD_134513 | JGI IMG/M metagenome (GOLD analysis project Ga0190273, IMG submission 134513) | Populus adjacent soil microbial communities from riparian zone of Shoshone River, Wyoming, USA - 504 IS | ecosystem: Environmental > Terrestrial > Soil > Riparian zone > Trees stand | place... | reverse complement strand
TCGACAAATATCTGTGGTGCATTATTACGCATAGTAACATTGCCATCTATATCCACTGAGAGAGAAGGAATACTTCTCATTATATCGGTAGCATTGCCACCTGTGGAAGTGATATTTTTTTCAACATTGAACACCTTACGGTCAATACCCATCGACATCAACGGCTTTGATGCAGTCACGGTAACACTCTCAAGGGTCTTTGTATCAACCGACAATTTAATATTCCCAAGATCTTTATCAACGGCCGCCAGAGCAGCGCTCATATCGCCTGGTTTTCCCATTTTCAGATCAAAGGCAACAGGTTGCTCAACTTCTTTAAAGCCGATTGCGGTGATCTTAAGTCGATACCGGCCAAAAACAGGAAGTCCTTCGATACTGAAATCGCCTGACTTACGGGTGAGCATACCTCCAAGAACGGTATCCTTACGGGTTTTGGAAACTGAGTCAAATTTGGTTGAAAGTAATTGTACGGATACCGCTTCTATTCCTTTATTTGTTTTTTCATCAACAACCTTTCCATAAAAGTGGCCGATGTTCATTGCCTGGCCGCCCATTGCACGACCTCCACCTGGTGGGCCCTGCGCAATCGAAGAAAGAAATCCAACCAATAAAAAGACGGCGAGAAGAAAAATTCTTTTGGTTGAACGGGGAACGAAATGTGTAATCGGGTAAAATGTAAACATATAATATATCCTGATTGGTTATTGAAGGATTAAAGGTTAGACTCTGCTTCGCCCGGAAACCTGCGCGTTTTGTCATTTATTTGTGTTAAAACATCTTAACAATTTTTCAGACAAATGTTTATCCCAGTGATATAAATCAGACAAAAAGCGCCCGGCTTAGCCAGTTAGAAGAATATGAATAAGGAGATTTATCACGCCGGTGGTTACGCCGATAATAAGGCCTGCCAGGAGGCTATATCTGGTAATTACCGGAGAAATAAAAGAAAGAACCCTTGCAGAAGGGACTGAAAGTAATTGGTCGCGTATTTCACTTCTCAGATCGAAATTTCCCGCCGCGGACAATACATATTGCCTCACAACCAGCGGGAATATTAATTTGAGTTCGTCCATAAAGACGGCCTTCAACTGAGCAATCGTACGCTCGCCAATCATCATCCCAATCATTGGTATTGCTATCTTCAAACGATTACGCAAAAAGTCATCGATATGCGATTCGATAACCGGCATTAGCGCGAGGAAAGACTCCGGGGTTGCAACTTTATCCAGCACTCCCGAAACGTCGGGCAACCGCGATGTAATGAAAGATGCGAGTTCATCTGCCAGCCGTGTTTTGCCCTTCCCGTTGATGCTATTAACTGCAAACTTCGCAAAGATGAAACCGGTTAAGGCACCGGTAAAGGCACCTGAAAGTGGATATAGCAATAGTTCAAAACCCATAAGCGGCTGCAAAGAAAGCACAAAGAAATTTGTTCAACATGTTTTTTGAAGGAAATCATAAATCTATTACTTTTGCAGTCCAGACGGTGGTTGTAGCTCAGTTGGTTAGAGCATCAGATTGTGGTTCTGAGGGTCGTGGGTTCGAGCCCCATCAGTCACCCAAAAGGGACAAAATCATATGAGATGATTTTGTCCCTTTTTTACTTTATACGTTTTGATCAGGAGGTTTGGGTGCCTGAACTATAAAAACGATAATATCAGATTTATCGCAAGTGAGATGATTGTTGGAGAAGCTTCCTTGCTTTCAGCGACTTCAGCACAACCTAACATTGAACCGTGAGTTCCCGGCAAAATAACCAGTCGGGCATTTGGGATAGCCTTTGACATGTCGACGGTGTGTTCCGTTCTGACCACATCTTTATCAGCTGCCATCACCAAAGTTTCTGCTTTAATCCTGCCGAGGTCTTCTTCACTTAGATCCGGGAATGCGACACGTCTTGCCACATCTTTTTCGAACATTGTTTGTAAACCCTGTGGGTCGGGGGCAACTTTTAAATACGCGGTCTTAAGCGCCGTTGGCATATTTGCAAGTGTTGCAGTTTTAAATCCTTCGTTGAAACCTGGAACCATGCCATCCTTTTTATAACTACCGGAAATAACAATCAATTTATTAACTAACCCGGGATGATCCATCCCTAATTGCATGGCGGTACATCCGCCATCACTGTAACCAAGTACATCGGCCTTCTCAACGTTGAGAAGTCGCAGCAGTTCAGCAACATCATTGGCGTCTGTCTTAAAACTTTCCGGCGTATCGCGATCAGAAGTGTGGCCATGAGCCTGTAATTCCACCGCAATTATCTTGCGAGTCTTAGCCATGGCCGGCAGAACGCGACCAAAACTTGTTTCAATGGTAGATCCTCCTCCATGAATAAGCACGAGCGGCATTTCACCCTGCCCATGTATTTCATAGTACATTTTTAAGCCGTTAACGGCCTTGTAGCCTGTGATGATTTCGGGAACTGGTTGCTTCTTAAAGCCGGGCCCCGGCAGAGTGTTTTTCAGATAAGCCGTCAGCTTTTCAAGGTTTTGTTTTTGCCCTTCTGCAGCATTAAAAGCCTTGATCACCTTTAAGAGCAACCCGGCTGATTCAAACAGCATATGCCACCGGATAAAAGTCTCTTCACCACGTGCCTCAAATTCAACCGTTACCAGCATAGGCGGATACGAGACATGTTCGTAAACTATCTTTTTGTGCAGCACCACTTCCATAAACACACTTTGATTGTCGTAGTTCCTGCCGTCCGGACCATGCATAATTAGATTCCAGGCGCCGCCCGGTACCAGATCCATTGTAGTAATGGTGTTGGTAAACCCGATTGGCCCCCACCAATTTGCAATATGTTCCGGGTTGGTCCAAACTTCCCAGACAAGATCAACCGGCGCGTCGAGCAGTCTTGTAAGAACAAGTTCCCGGTCCTTTGTAGCCGAATTACTGTTTTCCATTTTTTCGTTTTTCTTTTATTTTAGTGATGTAGTTCTCCATTGAATCCAGGTGGCTTTCCCAATGTTGCCTGTACTGGTTTAACCAAAGCGCCACTTCCCCCAACTTATCCAACTGAGCCTCGCAGATTCGATTTCTCCCCTCCGTTTTTACTTTGATCAGCCCGCAGTCGGTCAGAATCTTTACCTGTAACGAAATAGCTTGCTGACTAACCTTAAAATGGTCACTGATCGCCTTTATGTTGCTTGGCCGGTGACCGAGAATCTGGATGATCTGACGCCGGGTGGGGTCTGCTATCGCCTGGTATATGTCACGTCTGGCTTTCATTATACAAGTGTTTGCTTGTAAATATACGTACAAGTATTTACTTGTACAATTCTTAGTGTTTTCAGATCGTTCACAGTCTGATGTTATCGGGAGTGCACTGATGTTTCGTTAAATTTTTCGAAACACGGCCGTTTGAAGTTTCGATACTAAGAATTGCGCTTTTTTCTTTGCATCTTGGAACCAGGTGGTGAATGGGTGAGTTGCTTTTATAAAATCGTAGGAGATTAAGGTTAAAAGAAGTGATTAAATCAAGGACTAGAATGCCCTGAACTTTTCGCCTAACCTGATGTTAATATTGATTTTACAGAGCAACAAGACATCTTAATTATCGTTATTTTTGGAACAATGAAAAATGCGTTAGCCTTTATGTTTAAAAAGAAAAATTTACCGGTTGTTATTTTACTGGTTGGTGCAGGAATGATACTCGCGTTCCGGAGTTTTGGCTTAGGAACAGTTGGCAGCAAGCCACCGACGAGATACGAAAAAATTCTTCATAACGTAGGCGACATGATCGCTGAGATACATTATAGTCCTAAAAAAATCAATGATGAATTTTCACAGGAGATCTTTAAAAAGTATCTCGAAGAAAAGGTAGATGCTCAGAAGAATATTTTCATCATGGCAGATATCAATGCGTTGAAGAAATACGATACGAAACTGGATGATGAGATAATGGGTGGTGCGGTCCAGTTCGTTCCCTCGGTTTCGGAAATTTACAAAAAGCGCCTGCTTGAAACAGAAGCCATCTATAAGGAGATTCTTGCAAAGCCGTTTGACTTTACAACAGAAGAGTCGCTCAATATGAATTCGCAGAAAACCGAATTCCCAAAAAACGAAGCAGACAGGAAGGAAGCATGGAGAAAGCGACTGAAATACTATGTGCTTGATCGTTATTCAGAGTCACAGGAAGTGCGTGAAAGAAATAAAGGCAAAAAGGATTTTGTTGTTAAAACAGATGCAGAGCTTGAAAAGGAAGCAAGGGGGAAAGTGCTTGCTATTATGAACCGTACGTATGAGCGCCTGAAGTTAAAGGTGACCGATGACGATCGGTTTAATGATTATGTAAATACAATTACAGAAACCATGGATCCTCATAGTACGTTTTTTCCGCCTGTGGAAAAAAGGTACTTTGACGAGCAGATGAGCGGTAAATTTTTTGGTATCGGTGCTTCTCTGATACGAGAGGAAGACGGCAATATAAAAATTGGTACACTGCTTACCGGCAGCCCGGCCTGGAAATCTGGGAAGATTGCAGTCGGAGATTTCATTATGAAGGTTGGACAGGGCAAAGAAGAGCCCGTTGACCTTACCGGTTTTGCTGTTGAAGATGCGATAAAGGTAATACGCGGTAAGAAAGGTACTGAAGTGAAACTCACCCTGAAAAAAGCCGATGGTTCTGTAAAAGTAATATCACTGATCCGCGATGAAATTGTGCAGGATGAAACCTTTGCCAGGAGTGCTGTTGTAAATGGCCCCAAAGGAAAAATCGGCTTTATCTATCTGCCGGAATTTTACGCTGATTTTGATGATCCAAAGGGGGCCAGATGTTCTGAAGATGTAAGAAAGGAAATCATTAAATTGAAAGAGCAGAAAGTCGATGGTATTATTCTTGACCTCCGCAACAACGGCGGTGGTTCTCTTTACGATGTTGTACAAATGGTCGGTCTTTTTATTGAAGGCGGCCCGATAGTGCAGGTTCGTGATCGCGATGGTAAACCCCAGATCTACTATGACCGGGATAAATCAGTATTATATGATGGACCACTTGCTGTAATGGTTAATGAGTTCAGTGCGTCGGCTTCTGAAATATTTGCAGCTGCTATCCAGGATTATAACCGCGGTGTGATTATCGGCAGTACTTCAACATATGGTAAAGGAACTGTGCAACGGAATATCGGTCTCGACAAGATGTTGGGAATGGTAAACAGCAACAGCGACCTTGGAACTATCAAGCTAACGCTTCAAAAGTTCTATCGTATAAATGGCGGATCTACCCAACTTCGCGGTGTCGCATCTGATATCATTTTACCAGATATCACCGAGTACTACAAGGCACGGGAAAAAGATAATCCGGATGCATTGCCCTGGGATGAAATAAAAAAAGCAGATTATACTGGTTGGAAATACGGACTTGATCTTGCGCCAATAAAACAAGCAAGCCAGGAAAGGACCAGAAGTAATAATTTTTTTAGCATCGTTTCTTCAAAAGGCGAGTGGCTGGTAAAACAAAACGATAACGAGGTTACACTCAATCTTAAAAAGTATAAAGCAGAACAGAACCAGATCCGGGCAACCACCAAACAAATCGATAGTCTTAATAAACTAACGCAGGAACTGGATGTACAAGCTCTGGCAGAAGATACAAAACGCCTGGAAGCTGATACGGCTAAATCGGATAGATTCAAAAACTGGATTAAAAATCTTCGCACGAATGATGTGTATCTTAATGAAACAGTAAATATCGTGAGTGATATGATAGTCCAGAAAAATGTCGTCTACAACAATTCTTCCAAAGCACTCAAGTAAATAATTCGTCTTATTTCGAAGCTGTTCAGATCTACTGGGCAGCTTTTTTTTTGAATCGATGTCACCACCACCCGTTTTTAATTTATGTTTGTCAGGCGAAGATGTACTCAATAACTTTTCAATATCAACACAAAGTAAAGAACGACGTTGTTTTGCGGGACATTGAGCCGGGGCAAAGCCTTCTCGAAGTTGCGCTTGATTATTCTTTGCCTATTCCGCACGAATGTGGAGGCATGTGTTCCTGTGGAACCTGCCATATTTACCTTGCCGAAGGGGATGGGTACGTTGAGTTTAAATCTAAGCGTGAAGCTCACCGTCTTGCCATGATAAAGAGCACAATGATTACTTCAAGACTGGCCTGCCAGTGTGTATTATTACCCGGCAATGGCCATCTTTTAGTCATGTTGCCTGAGACCCATTCTTCGCTTATCAAAAAACAACACGAATGATGCTGCTCGATATGTTTAAGTCTATACGTTTGTTTGTGTTTGATGTTGATGGAGTACTAACGGATGGTTCGATCCTGATAATTGATGGGGGCAACTATATCCGTAAGATGAGCGTAAAGGATGGCTATGCACTTCAGCTTGCAAGGAAGAAGGGTTACGATGTGTTGGTTATCTCGGGTAGTGATGCACCTGCCGTTGAAGAACGTATGCGAAAGCTTGGAATCCAGCAGGTAAATATGAAGGTTACTGATAAGCTGACGCTTTTAAAAAAATATATGGTCGCTAATTCGTACGAACCTGCGCAGGTGCTCTTCATGGGTGACGATATGCCGGATATAGAAGCACTGCAGCATGTGGGGCTGGCCTGCTGCCCGTCTGATGCCGTAGCAGAAGTAAAAGAAGTCGCCGCTTATATTTCTCCGTTCAATGGAGGGCAGACCTGCGTGCGGGATGTTATCGAGAAGGTACTGAGGTTAAATGGAGATTGGCAGCATGTAGAGGACGTTGCCAGCAGATAGTGATTTAATCTTTAACTTAGGCTGGAAATGAAATTATTGCTGGCTTTCCTGAAATTAGTGCGGTCACTTAACCTGGCGTTTATCGTACTAACCCAGTTCTTGTTTCAGTATTGTATTGTCTTGCCAGCTTACACTCAATATAATCTGGCACCCCGTCTCAACGATAAATTGTTTATCATGCTCGTAGCCGCTTCAGTCTGCATCGCAGCAGCCGGGTATGTGATCAATGACTATTTTGATCTTAATATAGACCGGGTAAATAAACCGGATAAGCTCGTTGTTGACAAACTGATCGGCAGGCGGTTTGCAATACTCTGGCACTTCGCCTTATCGTTCGTTGGGATCGTACTAAGCTTCTATGTGGGATGGAAAACGGGTAATCTTTTTATTGGTTTTGCAAATGTTGGTTGCGTTATCCTGCTTTGGTTTTACTCTACCACCTTCAAAAAAAATCTCCTCATTGGAAATGTGATTATCTCCTTACTCACAGCCTGGGTTGTACTTGTTCTTTATGTTGTAGAGATACCACAGCTGCCTTTTCAACCAGTTGAAGTCACCTTGCTGAGCGTCGTGAAAAGGATCTTTAAGCTGGCAGTTCTTTATGGTGGTTTTGCATTTATTATTTCATTAGTCAGAGAAGTGATCAAGGACGTTGAAGATATGGCAGGTGATGCCAGGTATGGCTGTCGGACTATGCCAATAGTCTGGGGCCTGAATGTTTCAAAAGTTTTTGTTGCAACCTGGCTTATCGTGCTGGTCAGCGTGTTGTTTATCATTCAGCTTTATGTGTTTCCCTTTCGCTGGTATGGGCTGTTGGCATATTGCATCATCCTGATCATTGTGCCTTTGTTGTACATCTTCCGTTCATTGTTTGCGGCGAGAACCTCTGTTGATTTTCATCGTTTAAGCAGTTTGGTTAAACTGACAATGGCTACCGGTATTTTGTCAATGGCGTTTTTCAAAATTTATCTGTGACCGATGACTTTCACATTTTATAAATCTAATAAACTTGTGTTTGGTGATGGTCACTGTAGTCTGACTAACTTGCGGCAATGAACAACCGAATCTGATTACTATGCAATCTGCGATCGCTCATCGAAAAATTATACTTGCCTCACAATCGCCACGACGTCGCCAGTTGCTGGAATGGGCCGAAATTAAGTTTGAAGTTGTAATTGTTCCGACCGAAGAACAATATCCTGCTGCTTTGCCGGTTGAAGAAATACCGATTCATATAGCAAGGGAAAAAGCAAATGCTGTGCAACACTGGCTCTCGACCCGGCCCGACCCTCGACGAGATGAGACCGATGCTCAACTGCTGGCGTCCGCCATCGGAGCAGATGCACTTCCATCCGTCATCATTGCTGCTGATACCGTAGTTGTTGCAGCGGGTCGCATTATAGGAAAACCCGCTTCACCCGAGGAAGCGTTTCAAACCCTATCGCTTTTGTCGGGCAATGTACACCAGGTGATTACCGGGGTTTGTGTTCGTGGCCGCGAAGAAGTTCTATTCTCTGACATCACTTCGGTTGAATTTCATCATCTGACTAAAGATGAAATTATGTTTTACATTGAAAAGTATCGCCCTTACGACAAAGCAGGAGCCTATGGCATCCAGGAATGGATCGGAGTTACTGGAATAAAAAGGATTGAAGGTGATTTTTATAATGTTATGGGCTTGCCTGTAAGCCGTGTATTGCAGGCATTAAAAAGCGGACGGTTATAAGGAAAAAACGGCTGCCATTGCTTGAATCATCATGGTAACTTTTCGAGGCGGTTCTAACTTGTCTTCAAAGAGAAGGGATGACCGAAAAGTTACTGCAGTACATCTGGCAACAGCAATACTTCAACAAAAATGATCTTTACTCGGAAGGGTTGTCGCCCGAGAGCATACAAATTGTTTCACCAGGAATATATAATGTAAATCAGGGACCGGATTTCAAAGAAGGCAGGATAAGGATAGGCCAGCAAACCTGGGTCGGGAACATCGAATTGCATGTTAAAGCCTCAGACTGGGACCGGCATAAACACCAGGTGGACCCGAATTATGTTAGTGTAATACTTCATGTGGTTTGGGAGAATGACCTCGCAGGAACAAACCACCTTCTGCCGATGATTTCGCTGGCACCGAGGGTTCCCAAACTATTACTTGAACAATATGAAGAATGGATGATGAGCCCGTCATTCATACCATGTGGCTCGCAGATAACAACTGTGCCTGAACTTGTTTGGATAAAGTGGAAGGAAAGGTTGCTGATTGAAAGGTTACAGGAAAAAACAACAGAGATTTACGCTGATCTTAATGTAAATAAAAATCACTGGGAAGAAACGCTTTGGTGGTTACTCGCAAAAAATTTTGGCATCACTGTAAATCGTGAAGCCTTCACGCTGCTTGCAAAGTCGGTCTCCCTAAATCTTATTAGTAAACATAAAAATCAGATTCATCAGCTTGAGGCATTATTGTTCGGTCAGGCTGGGTTATTGGCAGGCAAGTTCACTGAAACATATCCGTTGCTGCTAAAAAAAGAATATCATTTTTTGAAGAAGAAGTATAGTCTGAAACCAATCTTTGCACCGATCCATTTTTTGAGGATGCGTCCCGTCAATTTTCCTACAATCCGGATCGCGCAACTTGCCATGCTGCTACACCAGTCTGAGCACTTGTTTTCAAAAATGCTTGAAGTAGAACATTTGTCGGACCTTCGACGCATTTTTGATGTTACCGCAAACGATTACTGGCATTATCACTACCGCTTTGAAGAGACTTCCGCTTATCTTCCAAAGAAGCTCGGTGCACAAATGATCGACAATCTTATTATCAATACAGTAGCGCCCCTGGTTTTTGCACATGGTCTTTACCATGATGATGAAAAAATGCGTGACAAGGTCCTTCATTGGCTGGACATGATCGCTGCAGAAAAAAACCGGATCACTAACCGGTTTTATAGCATTGGCATACGTTGTGAAAACGCATTCGACAGCCAGGCCTTGTATGAATTGAAAACAAAGTATTGCGATTCAAAGCGCTGTCTGGATTGTGCAGTCGGCAATTCAATCCTTAAGAGACCAGCGATGTTTTCCAGTTGAAATCAGCCTTGACAACTATTTCAGGATTTATACTATGTATTACCGGGCAGGTATGCGCGGCACGCTCAAGAATAGTCCGCTGCTTATCATCCAAGTTCAGCGTATCCGGGAAATGAAAAGTTAAATTTATTCCACCTATTCTCCTGGGATCGGCTTTCATAATTTTTTCTATATCGATATTTACCCCACTCAGATCGATATCCATCTCTCTGGCTTTGATGCCCATGATAGTCAGCATGCAGCTTCCAAGCGCAGTCGCCACCAAATCGGAAGGTGAAAATCGTTCGCCTTTTCCCTGGTTATCCGGTGGAGCATCTGTTTGAATCGTTGAACCCGATTTCAAATGCGTACAAACTGTCCTAAGATTTCCTTCGTATACAACAGTAGAGGTCATATCAGTTTTTAGACTAAATTTACGTTAGATAAATCAAATCATTACCGGTGAAGAAAATTGTTTCGTTATTTATCGCTTGTGTTGTAATCGGATCGGCCATTGCTCAAACCAGCCCCAGTTCTGGAAGAACTTCAAGAAAAGAGAATAAGAAGGATGCGAAAAGAGAACGGATCAATGCCATGCTTCGCCAGGAAGAAGAAGGTGAGTTAATCTTTAATAAACATAGCATATTTGGTATTAAACTCGCTACGGACGGATACGGTTTAACTTTCGAATCCGGCAAGTTTAAGACACCGAGAAAGGCTTTCCTGATGCAATTTGAGCTCAGTGAAAAAAAGCACCCGAAAGAGAAAAAACAAGCTGCCTCCGCTAATGCTTTCCAGGTTAATTCTGTTGTATATGGCAAGCTGGCCAATTTTTATCAGTTAAAACTCGGTGTAGCTGAACAACGAATCATAGGTGGAAAAGGAAACAAGAATGGTGTCGCGGTAAGCGCTATATATGGTGGTGGCATTTCAATCGGCCTTGCGAAGCCTTATTTTGTAGATGTACAAAATCCGCAAAACCAAACGTTGCGAAGGTTATATCCTCTTATTATTGACAGTAATTATTTTGAAATAAAGGCCGCTGGCCTTGGTGCAGGATGGCATGAATCACAAGTAAAGCTTGGTGTTCATGCACGCACAGCCATGCGTTTTGACTATGGCCGTTTAAACGATGGCGTTACTGCTATAGAAGTTGGTTTGCAGGGAGAATATTACGGGCGCAAGGTTCCCCAGATGGCCTTCAATAAACAGAAACAATTCTTCTTCAGCGCCTATGTATCATTGTTATTAGGCAAGCGAAAGTGATGCGACTGTTGCTTTCAAACATTTTGCTAAAGCAACTGTTTCTTTCGTGAGACAACTTTCAAAAGAAAGACAAATTTGAAAACATGGACGAACTACCTATAGTTACAAATTTAAATGCTGAGACAAGGGTTAAAAAGCCAGATTGGCTTAGAGTGAAACTTCCTATCGGTGAGAGTTATAAACATGTTCGTGGCCTGGTTGATACGCACAAGCTCCATACTATTTGTGAAAGTGGCAACTGTCCCAATATGGGAGAATGCTGGGGAGAAGGCACTGCTACCTTTATGATTCTTGGCAACGTTTGTACCCGCAGCTGTGGTTTTTGTGCAGTTGCTACCGGCCGGCCGGCGCCGGTCGACTGGGACGAACCTCAAAGGGTAGCCGAAGCAATAAATCTCATGAAAGTGAAACACGCGGTATTAACTTCTGTTGACCGCGACGAGATAAAAGATGGAGGCAGTATAATCTGGTATAATACAATTCGCGCAGTAAAGGCTTTGAATCCAGGAACAACACTTGAAACATTGATCCCTGATTTTAAGGGACAGGTTGAAAACATTCAGCGTGTGATTGATGCTGCCCCTGAAGTAGTTTCTCATAATATCGAAACCGTTGAAAGACTGACACGGCAGGTAAGGATCCAGGCTAAGTATCGGCGTAGCATGGAAGTGTTGAAAATATTGAAACAGGGAGGTATGCGAACCAAAAGCGGCATCATGCTGGGTCTTGGTGAAACAAAAGAAGAAGTTATCCAAACGCTTCGCGATCTGAGCGAAACCGGCGTCGATGTGGTGACAATCGGGCAATACCTGCAGCCTTCAAAAAAACATCTCCAGGTTCACCGATTCGTACATCCTGACGAGTTCAAAGAATACCGTGAAATCGGATACGAATTCGGGTTAGACTATGTTGAAAGCGGACCATTAGTCCGGTCATCATATCATAGTGAGAGACATGTTATACCAGGCTACGGCCGTAATCAATGGTTGCAAAGCAAAGAAGCGGTAGCATGAATTAATCCGGGACGCTAATGGCGTGATCTGGTGGATTGCTCATTTGCCTACATTGCAGACACACAAAATTTATCTTCATTGAATTTTATAAAATTAATTGTCTTCCTGCTGCTTGCGGCGGGAAGTTCTGTTTCCGGCCAGGGAGGTTGGAAGAACGTGAGTGCTGATTTCGGTGTCCTTCCGTCATCCGTGAGTGTATTTAAATCAACCGATTCATTTCATGGCAGGCCTTTTATTGGTTACTACCTGGTGGCCGATCTCAAAGACAGGTCAATTGAATTTACAACTCAAACAGGGGCAGGGGAGCGCTATACGCCAACCCAGTATTTTCTGAAAGAGGATTCTCCATTGCTTGTTGTCAATGGCACCTTTTTCTCCTTTACAACGAATCAAAATCTAAATACCTTAATAAAAGACGGAAAGCTGCTTGCGTATAATGTAACCGCGTTAAAAACAAAATCCGCTGATTCCTTTTATTATCCGACTCGCAGTGCCATTGGCATATCAAAGAAACGTCGCGCAGATGTTGCGTGGCTGTTTACTGATACCGCCGAAGAGTATGCCTATGCTTTCGAACGTGATCCGGTTATCGCCAAAGGCATCAATGCGGATCCTTCACTAAAAGATCTCAAAACTTTTGACAAACACAAACGATGGAAGGTGCAGACTGCTATAGGTGGTGGTCCGGTTCTGATTCATCGCCGAAAATTACGTGTGACCAACAAAGAAGAGCAGATGTTCGTGAACGGCGAGAATGACAGACACCCGCGGACTGCCATGGGTTACACACGTGATCGTAAATTAATTATCCTCGTTGTACAGGGCAGATTTCCAGGAGAAGCGGAAGGAGCCACCTTGGCTGAAGAAGCAGAAATACTTTTAAAACTTGGTTGCGTAGAAGGTCTTAATCTGGATGGTGGTGGAAGCAGCTCAATGGTTGTAAATGGAGTGCAGACAATCAAGCCATCAGACAAAGGTCAGGAACGTCCAGTCCCAGGCGTATTCCTGATAAAGCGAGCTTCGGTTAGCAGGTAGAACACAACTATTTCAATTCCCAGGCAAGCGCACTTGCTCCAAGTATAGCTGCATCAGATTCTTTCAGATGACTAACGAGGATGCGCACCTTGTTTTGAAAAACTTGTATTAGGTTCGCCTCCATGGATTCGCGGGTTGGTTTCAATATATAGTCACCGGCTTTCGTGAGTCCACCAAAGAGGATTATTGCCTGCGGACTCGAAAACATGATAAAATTAGCTAGTGCTAACCCAAGTATTTTGCCAGTGTATTCAAAGATAGATTTGGCAAGTTTGTCACCCTGTATCGCAGCATCATATACCGCTTTGGAATCAAGTTTTTCCTTCGCAACATCACGAAGAAGACTTGGCTCGGTACTTTTTTCAAGCATCTCGATAGCTGTTAGCATTACGCCCGTAGCTGAAGCATAACTTTCAAGCGAGCCATATTTTCCTGTGCCCTGGTGAAGCCGGCCGTCCGGGATTATAATGGTGTGCCCCAATTCGCCGGCAAAACCATCATGGCCATATATCAGCTGACCGTTGGCGACGATTCCGCTGCCTACGCCGGTGCCAAGCGTGATCATAATGAAATCTTTCATGCCTTGCGCCGCTCCATACATCATCTCACCAATTGCTGCCGCATTTGCATCATTTGTAAGTGATACCGGCAACTGGAATTTGTCTTTTATCAATTTCGCGAGTGGAATTATCCCTTTCCAGGGAAGATTCGGCGCGTATTCAATAGTACCCGTATAAAAATTACCATTTGGTGCGCCAACCCCGATTCCTTTTATACGCCCTTGTCCCCCTGCTTTAACTATTAGTGGGTAAAGGCTGATGTGCAGATCATCAATAAAGCTATCAACGTCTGCATGCGCGCGCGTGGAGATTTCGCTGGAAAATAACACATTTCCGTTCCTGTCAACGATTCCGAACTTTGTTCCGGTGCCGCCGATGTCTATTCCAATAACCAGCGCATCCAATGAGGAACTTATATTTTCCATATGTGCAAAAATGCAGTTTAGAATTTCTTAATCGATCGAAATGAATTCTTGCAAGCCTGGTTTTTAATGACCCCCGCCGATCTGTTGGTCGAAGTCGAGCCCCTGGCTGCGAAGAACACTTCTTAATTTAAGGGCAATAAACGCCAGTAAGGCAAAACAAATAGCGGCGACGATATAAGAATGATGGAAGCCGATTGATTTGTAATCACCCAGTGAGCCCTGGAATGGCGGAATTACTGCGCCACCGAGTATCATCATGATGAGAAAGGCCGAGCCCTGGCTTGTGTATTTGCCAAGTCCTCCCACGCCTAGTGAAAAGATACAAGGCCACATTACTGAACAACAAAGCCCACCGGCCATGAACGCATATACCGACATGATACCTGTTGTAAATATCCCGATCAGCATAGCAACAGTTGCCAGGATCGATACGGTCATTAATGTTTTGACAGGTTTTTCCTGGCCATAAAAAAAAGCAATGATGGCTATCAGTACCCAAATGGCAAAACCGTAGAGGTCACTAACGTCTTTACCGTTAATATGATTCGCAAAGAGAATAACACCAAACGCGATAAATGGAACAACAACTGTTGCGATCCGTTTGTAAAATATTGACAGATTAAATACCGAAATGGCCCCGGTCCATCTTCCGATCATTAAGCTGCCCCAGTATAGGGAAATATATTTTGAAATCGTACTTTCCGTTAAGCCACTTTCGGTAAGATAGCCGGGAGTTTGTAACAATGCACCGAAATTGTTATCGATCGTGACTTCAACGCCTACGTATACAAATATGCCGATCATGCCATATATCAATTGCTGATATCGCATTGCTCCCCAACCTTCTGGACTCTTTACAGCGCTGTTGTTTGAATAGAACAGAATCGCAATAACGCTTGCAATAGTCAGAATCAGCAACGTAAGTTTCGGCACTTCGGTAAGCTGGCCTATCAGGATGATGACTACTATGCTCGCTGTCATCATCATTAAAGATCCTGCTGCCTTATTTGCCTTTTCAAATTTATCGTCGTTTTTGCCTGCTGGCAGTTTCGAAATTGCAAAGAAGATTGCTACTGCCAGGAAAACACCGGCAACGATAAGATATAATATGTTGATGTTGGTAATTGTCACTTCTTTCACGGCAGAACCGGGTGATCCGAAAAGAAAAATGTTGATGATGATAGGGCCAAGTGTAGTTCCGAAAGAGTTTATACCACCGGCGAGGTTTAAACGATGCGAACCGGTTGACGGATCACCAAGTGCAATTGCAAAAGGCTGTGCCGCGGTTTGCTGAAGTGAAAAGCCAAGTGCTACCACGAATAAAGATGCCAGTATCGCTGGGAATGAATTTGCATTTGCAGATGGTATTATTAATAAAGCGCCCACGATCGAGATCAGAAGACCATATATGATACCTTTTTTATAACCCATCCGGTTAAGGATGTCATGCCCTGAAGTATTCGAAGCAATAAATAATATTAATGAACCAATAAAGTACGCTCCGTAAAACGCTGAACCTATTAACTGCGATTGAAACTGGTTTAACTGGAAATGTGATTTACAGAAAGGGATCAATATGCTGTTTGATGCTGCTATAAAACCCCAGAAGAAAAAAACGATTACTAAAGTTGCTAACGCTCCTGTATTTGTTGGAAGTTTGCCTGAGTTCGTGAGCAAATCTCCGGTGCCTCTATCAGTTGGTTGTTTAACCTGGTTCATAAGCGATAGCCCAATTTGAATTAAGTGCTGAAAGTAGCAAGTTTTTCCCGCCTGAAAAATTTTTTCATTGCTTGACGGTTCATTTACAAAACCTTCCTAAATTGAATTCCTTATTCACTTAAATTCACGAGTATACCAAGAATGGAAATTCTACACGTTTCGGCCGAATGTTATCCGGTGGCTAAGGCAGGTGGTTTAGGTGATGTAGTTGGCGCTCTTCCTAAGTATCTTAATCAAATGGGTCATACAGCAAAAGTTGTTATGCCTATGTATCGAACAAAGTTCCTCTATGCCAACGAGTGGGATGTGGTTCATAAAGGCGGAACTAATCTCGGAAACTGGTGGTTTGAATTTACCGTAATAAAAGAAAAGACAAATAAGCTTGGGTTCGATCTTTATCTGCTTGATATAAATGGATTGCTTGACCGCGAGAAAGTTTACGGCTACGATGATGATACCGAAAGATTCGTAGCCTTCCAGATAAGCGTGCTGGACTGGCTTTCGGCGTGGAAGCATCAGCCCGATGTGGTCCATTGCCATGATCATCATACGGCACTGATACCGTTTATGATGAAATACAGCCATCGTTTCGCGAATATCAAAGCGATCTCCTCAATCCTTACAATTCATAATGCAGAGTACCAGGGTTGGATGGGATGGGACAGAAGTAACTACATACCTGAATGGGATATGTGGCAGTGGGGCATGCTCGACTGGAAGAACAATATAAACCCTTTAGCGAGCGGTATCAAATGCGCCGACAAAGTAACCACTGTGAGCCCGAGTTATCTCGACGAGCTTAAATACATGAGCAACGGCCTCGAAGCTTTGTTTGAATATGAAAAGGGTAAGTGCAGCGGTATATTAAATGGTATTGATGCGGACGTCTGGGATCCTTCAACCGATACTTATATCAGTCATCAATATACGCTGCAACAGATTGAAGCAGGTAAGGCGAAAAATAAAATGCAACTCTGTGAACAGTTCAATCTCGATTTTGAAAAACCATTGATTGTTTTTATTGGCCGGCTTGTGGGTGAAAAAGGTGCTGATCTTCTTCCACAGGTAATCAGCGATACTTTTTATTTTGTTGGCCGCAGAATGAATTTCCTGATCCTCGGCAGCGGACAACCTGAAGTTGAAAAAGGTTTATCCGATCTGCTCAATATTTCGCAGTACGACTTCAATGTTTTCATAGGCTACAATGAAACGCTTAGTCATGTTATGTATGCGGGTGCGGATTTTTTATTGATGCCTTCACGCGTAGAACCTTGTGGGCTTAACCAGATGTATGCTATGCGTTATGGCACTATACCGATGGTAAGAAGAACCGGGGGCCTGCGGGATACCGTGAGAGATTTTGGAGATGCGGGTGGCTATGGTATATGTTATGATTATGCAAGCGTAGGTGATATATCTCATGGGGTGTTCCGTGCTGTGGAACTTTTCCGTGACCGGAAAAAAGTAAGCGCAATACGTAATAATATAATGCAGCTTGATTTCAGTTGGGAAAGTAGTGTAAAACAATATATCAGCCTGTACGAGAGCCTGAGCTGAGCTTTATACGGGGCTTTCAAATCCGGCCGCCTTTAATGGAATATTAAGTGTTGAGTATTAAATACTTCAATATATTTACTGCCGGTGGTTACTATAAAAACGAATGTTATGACACAGAAAACGCTTGCTATTATTTTAGGAGGTGGGGCAGGTACGCGATTGTACCCGCTTACAGCCAGCCGTTCAAAACCGGCGGTGCCCATCGCCGGCAAATACCGCCTCGTTGATATTCCGATCTCCAATTGTATTAACTCCGGCATCACAAGGATGTTTGTGTTGACACAATTTAATTCAGCTTCACTAAACAAACACATCAAAAATACCTATCACTTTAGTGTATTCAGCAGTGCCTTTGTTGATATACTTGCCGCTGAACAAACACCAGACAACCCATCCTGGTTCCAGGGTACGGCCGATGCTGTACGCCAGTCCTTGCGACATCTTAATCAACATGACTTCGAATATATCCTGATTCTTTCGGGTGACCAGCTCTACCAGATGGATTTTCAGGAAATGCTACAGAATCACCAGGACAAGGGTGCTGACATCACTGTGG
>Ga0190273_10000366_pt1 | contig 17947 bp, 16 predicted proteins | sample Popmic504IS_FD_134513 | JGI IMG/M metagenome (GOLD analysis project Ga0190273, IMG submission 134513) | Populus adjacent soil microbial communities from riparian zone of Shoshone River, Wyoming, USA - 504 IS | ecosystem: Environmental > Terrestrial > Soil > Riparian zone > Trees stand | place... | reverse complement strand
TCCCGCTCGGTCCTGCCGGCGAGCCCCTGCTCGGTGCTCCACCTCAGGGCCTCGTCGGCCAGCTTCGCGGCCTCCTCGATCAGCGCCAGCTCCTCGGCGTCCTTGACCCGGCGCAGCTCCTCGACCCGGCCGCCGGCCGCGACCATCTCCACCCCGTCGCCGAGTTTCTCCTTCAGTTTCTCCAGCAGCCGCACCGACATCTGGTCATCCTCGAAGCCGACGCGGCCCTGCAGGTGCTCGGCGATCCCCCCCAGCCAGTCGTTGGCGATCGTCAGGATCTCCCAGCCCTCGGTCTCGGCTTCGGCGCGCTCGGTGTAGCGGAAGTCGGTGAAGAAGAGGCGCACACCGGGGCCGCAGACGCAGGCCCCGTTGGTGCCGGTGAAACCGGTCAGATAACGGATGTTGATGAGGTTGGTGACCAGGATGCGGTCGAGCTCGCGCTCGGAGAGCTGCTGCTCCAAGCGGTCGCCGCGCCCCCGCATCAGGGGGTCACTTCCAGCTTCGTCGCCAGCATTTCCAGCGCCTCGCGGTAGCCGTCTGGGCCCTTGCCGGCGATCTTGGCGATGACCAGGCCGTCGAAGACGGAGAGCTTGCGCCAGTCGTCGCGCGCCTCGACGTCGGAGAGGTGCACCTCGACGGCGGGCAGCCTCGTCAGCTCCAGCGCGTCGGCGATCGCGCGGCTGTAGTGGGTCCAGGCGCCGGCGTTGACGATGATCGAGTCGGCGAGGTCGATCGAGCGGTGCAGGTACTCGCAGAACTCGCCCTCGCCGTTGGTCTGGAAGAAGATCGGTTCGAGGCCGAACTCGTGCGCCCAGTCGGAGATCTTGTGTTCCAGCTCGCTCAGCGAGAGGCCGCCGTAGATCTCGGGGTCCCGCCGGTCGAGCACGTCGAAGTTGACCCCGTGCAGGACGGCGACGCGGTTGTGAGAGGTGGTCATCGGTACAACTCTTCCACGGCGGCGAGGACCTCGCGTTTGGGAACGATCTGGCCGGTTCGCGGTTCTCCGGGTGCCGTGAGCAGAACGAAGCCCACGCCGGCCGCGGTCCGCTTCTTGTCGTGCTGCAAGGACTGGCAGACGTCTTCAGCCGTTGCTTCGGTCCGAAGCCTCACGGGCAACCCATAGTCGTCGAGCAGCTGCTTGATTTCCGCCCGAAGCTCATCCGCCCCTGAAAGTCGCAGGGCCGCCAGCAGCCCCAGCCCCACGGCTTCTCCATGGCGGTAGCCCCCTTCGCCGGCCTCGCCGAAGCCCGTGACCTCCTCGATCGCGTGCCCGACGGTGTGACCGAGGTTCAGCACATGGCGCAGATCCGCGTCGCGCTCGTCGGCCGCGACGACTGCGCACTTGTAGCGGGCGCACCCAAAGATCACGTCTCCCAGCTCACGGTAGTCGAGCTGATCGACGGCTCGGATCCTGTCCCATAGATCTCCGCCCGCCAGCAGGCCCGTCTTGATGACCTCGACGAATCCAGCCGCCACATCGGGGCCGGGAAGGCTCCGCAGGCTCTCGGTGTCGGCGATCACTGCTATCGGTTGATGGTAGGCGCCGACGTAGTTCTTGAACCCGGGCAGATCCACACCGGTCTTTCCACCGTAAGCGGAGTCCACCTGGGCGACCAGCGTGGTTGGCACTTGCACGATCGGCACCCCGCGCTGGTAGATGTGGGCACAGAACCCGGCGAGGTCGCCGACGACCCCCCCACCCAGGGCGATGAGATGGTCGCTGCGGGTCAGGCCGGCATAGGCCAGCTCTTCGATGATCCGCTCTACTTCTTCGATGGTCTTCGCCTGCTCTCCGGACCACCGAACGTCCAGCTTCTTGCTCAGCGGCTCGAGGCGGTTTGCGTACCGCGGGCCGACGCTGGGGTCGCTGATGCAGAACCTCCGTCCCGTCCCTGGCCACCAGTCCCAATCGGCGACGGAGTCCAGCAGCCCTGCCCCAACCATGACCGGGTACTGGCCGGAGGCGCTTGAGGCCCAGAGCAGCCTCGTTCCATCAGGCGTCTTCGCCAAGGCCTGGATTGCGGGGAGTGCCCGGCCTACTGCGCCGAGGTCCGCCGCCGGCACCACAGCGTCGGCGAGCGTCTCGTAGAGCGGTAGCCGCTCGGCGAGGAGCCGCGCCACGTCCTCTTCACTCGTTGCCAGCGGGCGTTCGGTGCCCTCGATTCGCCGCCAGGCCTCGGCGGCGTCGATCTCCAGATAGACGACGATATGGCGGTCGAGCGCGGTGCGGATCCGCTCCGAAAGGACGCTGCCGCCGCCGAGGGCGATCGCGCCACCGTCGGCGTTCTCCAGCAGGCGACCGACCACCTCAGCCTCGCAAGCGCGGAAAGCCTCCTCCCCATCCTCTTCGAATGCCTGCCGGATCGGCTTGCCGAGCTCGCGCTCCATCAGCTCGTCGATCTCGACAGTCTCGAGGCCCGCCTCACGGGCGGCCGCGAGCGCGGTCGACTTCCCCGCCCCCATGAAGCCGATGAAGACGATCGCCGGCCTCACCGGCTTCAACCCTTGAAGTCGATGCGGCGCTTGTAGGCCTCGATGGCCTCGACCACGTCGTCGACGTGATCGCCGCCGAACTTCTCGCGGTAGGCGCGAGCGAGGGTCAGCGCCACCATTGCCTCGGCGACGACGGCAGCGGCAGGGACGACTGACGAGTCGGTGCGCTCGCGCAGGGCCTGCGCCGGCTGCTTGGTCTCGGTGTCGACCGAGCGCAGCGGCTTGGTCAGGGTCGAGATCGGCTTCACCGCCGCCCGCACCGAGAGCGGCAGGCCGTTGGTCATCCCGCCCTCGAGGCCGCCGGCGTGATTGGTTTCGCGAAAGTAGCCGTCCTTCTCCGACCAGAAGATCTCGTCGTGGGCCTCTGAGCCGGGGCGGCCGGCGACGTCCCAGGCTTCGCCGATCGCCACGCCCTTGATCGACTGGATCGAGGCGACGGCGCCGGCGAGGCGCCCATCGAGCCGGTCTTCCCAGGAGATGTGGGAGCCGATCCCGGGGACGAGGCCGAAGGCGAGCACCTCGAAGGTCCCGCCGAGGCTCTCGTTCGCCTTGCGCAGGCGGTTGATCTCCTCGACCATCGCCTTGCTCGCCTCCGGGTCGAGACAGCGGACCGGATCCTCGTCGACGCTGGCGAAATCCTCAGGCTTCAGGCCCGGGCGCTCGGCGGCTTTGACCGAGGCGATCTGCAGGACGTGGCTGTGGATCTCAACTCCGAGCCTGGCGAGAAAAGCGCGGGCGATCGTGCCGGCGGCGACCCGCGCGGCGGTCTCGCGGGCGCTGGCGCGCTCGAGGATGTTGCGGATGTCCGAGTGGCCGTATTTCTGGGCGCCGACGAGGTCGGCGTGGCCTGGCCGCGGCAGGTGCACCTCGTCGGGCGAGAACCCCTCGACCGGCCAGGGATTCATCCGCTCCTCCCAGTTGGCGTAGTCGCGGTTGGCGACCAGCAGCGCGATCGGGCTGCCGAGGGTCCGGCCGTGGCGGACCCCGGAGCGGACCTCGACGGTGTCGGTCTCGATCTTCATCCGGCCGCCGCGGCCGTGGCCGAGCTGGCGCCGTGCCATATCGCGGTCGAGCGCCTCGCGGTCGAGCTCCAGACCCGCGGGCAGGCCCTCGACGATCGCCACGAGCCCCGGCCCGTGCGACTCCCCCGCGGTGGTGAAACGGAACGTCGTCATCGCGTCAAGGCTATCGGCGGAACGAGTGGTGAGTTTTGGTCCCTATAGGGGCTACAACTCACCACTCGCGCGCGGCCTTCCGCATGATCTCGAGGTCAGGGCCGCGACCGGTCCAGATTTCCAGCGAACGCGCCCCCTGCTGGACGAGGATCTCGAGGCCGTCCACGGTGGCGGCGCCAACCCGGTCGGCGGCCTCCAGCAGTGGGCTGCGGCGCTCGCCGTAGACCATGTCGACGACCGTTTGGCTCTCGGCGAAGAGGTCGGGCTCCAGCGGCAGGTGCTCGAACGGGTCCTCTCCCTTTAGACCCGCGGCGCTGGTGTTGACGATCAACTCGTAGGCGTCCTGGCTCGGGTCGGTGATCGCCGCGCCGCCGAGCTCGGCGCATAGCGCCGCCGCTTTCGCGGCCGTCCGGTTCCAGACCTCGACCTCGGCGCCTTCCCAGCGCAGCGCCCAGATCGCCGCCCGCGCGGCGCCACCGGCGCCGAGGACCAGCGTCCGCCGCCCGCGCGGGGAGTCCGGCAGCGAGGCGAGCAGGCCGTCGCCGTCGGTGTTGTGGGCCTTGATCTTCTTGCCGTCGAAGACGAGCGTGTTGGCGGCGCCGATCTGCCGCGAGGCTTCGCTCGCTTCATCGGCCAGCTCCAGCGCCGCTTCCTTGTGCGGGACGGTGACGTTGACGCCCGCGTAGCCGACCGAGGCGAGCTCCCGCACCGTCATCTCGAATGCCCCCGGCGCCGCGTCGATCGCCCGGTAGCTCCAGTCTTCGAGGCCGAGCGCGCCCAGCGCCGCGTTCTGCATCGCCGGCGAGCGCGAATGCGCGACCGGGTGCCCGATCACCGCCAGCTTCGCCATCGTCTATTCCCCGCAGCTGTCCGGCGAGTTGCCGCCGGCCGCTTCGCGCGCCGAGTTGTACTTGTTCACCGCGGCTTCGAATTCAGCTTCGGTCTTGGCGAAGGTGAGCTTGCCGCAGGCGCCTGGCGTGGTCACGTAGAAGAGGTAGTCGGTTTTCGGCGGGTGCGCGGCGGCCTCGATCGAGGCGAGGCCGGGGTTGCTGATCGGCCCGGGCGGCAGGCCGGCGTTGGTGCGGCTGTTGTACGGCGAGTCGATCGCCAATTCCGATTCGGTCAGCGGCTTCGTGTAGTTGCCGGTGGCAAAGCGGATCGTCGCGTCGATCCCCAGCGGCATCCCTTCGTGCAGGCGGTTGTAGATGACGGAGGCGACGAGCCCACGCTGGTCGTCGACGCCTGCCTCGTCCTCGACCATCGAGGCGATCGTGACCACGTCGAACACGGTCAGGTTCTTCGACTTCGCGTACTCCATGTCCACGGTTTTGACCCGCTTTTTGAAGTCCTGCAACTGCAGCTGGACGAGGTCGGCAACCGGCGCGGTCGGCTTCAGTTCGAAGGTGTCCGGGAAGAGAAAGCCTTCGAGGTCCTTCGCTCCCTTGCCGCCGTACTGGGCCGGATTCAGGTACTTGGACTTGATCGTCGCCTTCGTGTAATCGCCCGGAACGCCGACTTCCTCGACCAGCTGCGCCGCCTGGGAGCGGGTGTACCCCTCGGGAATCGTGACGCTGATCGTCCTTTTCACCGGCGGCGTCGAGAGCGCGTCGATCGCGGCGCCGTAGCTCATGTCATGGGCGAGGGCGAAGTGACCGGAGTAGATCTCCGAGCGCTTGCCGGCGAGGGTGACCCGAATCTGAAAGAGGGTCGAGTCGTCGATCACGCCCTTGTCGCTGAGCAGGTCGCCGACTTCGGAGACGCTGGAGCCCTTCGGGATGTTCACGGCGACCTGGCCGCTGCCATCGCCGTGGAAGGGCTGGAACAGCTGGCCCAGGGACCAGAGCAGGAAGAGCACGACGAGCACCGCGAAGATCCGGAACGGATGGCGGGCCAGGGAGCCGAGGAAGCCGTCGCGCCGCTTGATGCCGCCGTCGCCTGCCCGGCGGCCGTTGCGGGCGGCCCCGGCCATCGCCGGATCGCCCTCGTCGTGGTAGGCCGCCGCAGTCGCGACCGGAGCCGCAGCGCCCCCCGGCTCGAGGTCCTCGTCCCAGAACTCCTCCTCGGGGGTACGCGGCGACGGCGGCGCCTCGCTCTTCGCAGGCAGCGGCGGCTCGTCTTGCGGGAGTACCGGCACCATTTCCTTTGGAGCAGGCGGCGGTGAGGGCTCGGGCGGCGGCTTCTGCTCGCGGGGCGGCTCGACCTTTGGAGCCGGCGGCGGTGAGGTCTCCGGGGCGGGTGGAGGCGACGCCGCCTTTTGCTTGCTTGCCTGCTTCTCGGCTCGCTGGCGCTCCTTCTCTTCGCGCTGGTGCTCCTTCTCTTCGCGCTGGCGGCGCTTCTCCTCGCGTTCGCGCCGCCGCTGCTCGCGCTCACGGGCGGCGGGGTCGTCGGGATCGGCGAAGGGATCGTCGGTGAGCCAGTCGTCGCTCATCCGCGGCTCTCCAGGTAGGACTCGAGCAGATGCGCGGCGGCAAGCGAGTCGCGCGCCGCTGAGGCGCCACCGCGGCGGCTGGCGTCGGCCATGCGGCTGGTCAGGCGCTCGTCGTAGGTCTCAACCGGGATCGAGAGCATCGCCTCCAGTTCCCGGCAGAAGCTGCGGGCCAAACCCGCCTGGCTCCCCTCTTCCCCGCTCAGGTGCAGCGGCAGTCCGACGACGACGCGCTCGACCTCGTGCTCGGCGACCAGCTCGGCAACCGCGCGCGCCTCCGGCGGCTCGATCACCGGCAGCGGCGTCGCCAGGGTTCCACTCGGGTCCGAGAGCGCACAGCCGATGCGGACGGTGCCGTGATCGAGGGCGAGCACCCGCATGCTCCTCTCAGCCGAGCTCCCGCTCGACGGCAGCCCGCGCTGCCGCCAGAGCCTCGTCCAGCTTCGAGGGGTCCTTGCCGCCGGCCTGCGCCATGTCGTCGCGACCACCGCCGCCGCCGCCGACCATCGGGGCGATCTCGCGGATGATCGAGCCGGCGGAGAGGCCGCGCTCGACCGCGTCCTTGGAGACGAGGGCGACAAGCCCCGCTTTGCCGCCGAACTCGCCGCCGAGCACGACCGCAGAGGGTTGGCCGATCTTCGACTGCACCCGGTTGGCGAGATCGAGGAGCTGCTTCGGGTTCGCCTGCAGGCTCTCCCCGACCGCAGCCGCCACCAGGCGCCCGCCGCCGGGAAGGTCCTCCGCCCGCGCCGCCAGCTCGTCCGCTTCGACGCCGAGCTGCTCCCGTTGCGCTTTCTCGGCTCCGGCTCCGGCCTCTTTCAGCTGCTCGGCCGCCCGCCGCGCCGCGGAAACCGGGTCCTGCGGGTTGCCCAGGACCTCGCCCGCCTCGCGCAGGAGCGCCTCGCGCTCGCGGAAGAAGTCGATGGCGGCAGGTCCCGTGATCGCCTCGACCCGTCGCACGTTGGCGGCGCTGGAGCCCTCGGAGGTGATCTTGAAGATGCCGACCTCGGCGGTATTGGCGACGTGGGTGCCGCCGCAGAGCTCGCGGGAGACGGCGTCGACCTCGACCACCCGCACCCACTCCCCGTATTTCTCGCCGAACAGGGCCATCGCGCCGAGCTTTTCGGCCTCCTCGCGGTTCATGTTCATCCAGCGCACCGGCCGGCTGCCCTTGATCCACTCGTTGACCCGGTCCTCGACCTCGCGCAGCTCATCCGGCGAGAGCGCCTGGCCGTGGGTGAAGTCGAAGCGCAGCTTGTCGGGGCGGACGGCCGAGCCGGCCTGGCGGACGTGGGTGCCGAGCCGCTCGCGCAGCGCCGCGTGCAGGAGGTGGGTGGCGGTGTGGTTGCGCATCGTCGCGAAGCGCGCCTCGTGGTCGACCTCGGCCTCGACCGGGACCCCGGGTTCGATCGCGCCGGCGGCCTCGACCTCCAGCGCCTGGTCCTCGCCGAGCCGGTAGACGTCCACCACCCGCGCCTCGGCCCCGCCCACGCGCAGCACGCCGGAGTCGGCGACCTGGCCCCCGCCCTCGGCGTAGAAAGGGCTCTCCTCCAGCTTGACCAGCGCCTTGCCGTCGACCGCCTCGACCGCGGCGAGGCCGGTGGTCGCGCGCAGGGTCTCGTAGCCGACGAAGCGGGTCGGGGGCGCGGCGGCGGCAAAGGCGGCGACGCGCTCGTGGGTGTTCTCGGAGCCGTGGGCGGTGGCGGCGCCCGTGCGGGCCCGCTGGCGCTGTTCCTCCATCAGCTCCTCGAAGCCCTGGTCGTCGACGGAGAGCCCGCGTTCGGCCAAGAGCTCCTTGGTCAGGTCGTAGGGGAAGCCGTAGGTGTCGTGCAACTTGAACGCCTCGGCGGCGTCGATCCAGGAGGTCCCCTGCCGCTCCGCCTCGCTGACGAGACGGTCCAGCAACTCGCTGCCGCGCTCGAGCGTGCGACCGAAGCTCTCCTCCTCGTCGCCGACCCAGCGCTCGATCGTCTCCCGCTCGGCGACCAGCTCGGGGTAGGCGTCGCCCATCAGCTCGATCGCCCGCTCGGCGAACCGGCCCAGCCACGGCGCCTCCAGCCCCAGCGTGTTGCCCTGCTGGATCGCCCGCCGCATGATCCGGCGCAGGATGTAGCCGCGGTCCTCGTTGGAGGGGACGACGCCGTCGGCGATCAGGAAGGCGGCGCCGCGACTGTGGTCGGCGACGATCCGCATCGCCCGGGTCACCGCCCCGCCCTCGTCGTAGCGCCGGCCGGAGAGCTCTTCGGCCAGGCCGATCAGCGGCCGCACGTGGTCGGTCTCGAAGACCGAGGGGACGTCCTGGAGCACCGCGGCCATCCGGTCGAGGCCCATGCCGGTGTCGATGTTCTTCATCGGCAGCGGAGTCAGGGTCCCGTCCTCGGCGAGGTCGTAGCTCATGAAGACGTGGTTCCAGAACTCGAGGAAGCGATCGGTGTCGTCGCCCGGACGCTCGCCCTCCGCGCCGAACGCGGGGCCGCGGTCGAGGTAGAGCTCCGAGCAGGGGCCGCAGGGGCCGGTCGGCCCCGCCTGCCAGAAGTTGTCATCGCGGCCGAGGCGGACGATCCGCTCCTCCGGCACCCCGGTGGCGCGCCAGATCTCGATCGCCTCCTCGTCAGGGCCGAGGCCGAGCTCCTCGTCACCGCCGAAGACCGTCACCCAGATCCGCTCCGGGTCCATCCCGAAGCCCTGGGTCGAGAGCTCCCAGCCCCAGGGGATCGACTCCGCCTTGAAGTAGTCGCCGAAGCTCCAGTTGCCGAGCATCTCGAAGAAGGTCATGTGGCGGGCCGTGTTGCCGACCTCTTCGATGTCGGTGGTGCGGAAGCATTTCTGCACGTCGGCGAGGCGCGGCGCCGGCGGCTGTTCGCGGCCCAGGAAGTAGGGCTTGAACGGCTGCATGCCCGCGGTCGTCAGCAGCACCGAGGGATCGTGGACCGAAGGCACCAGCGAGGCGGAGGGGACGATCTTGTGCCCGCGCTCGGCGAAAAACGACAGGTAGGTGTCCCGGATCTCCTTCGCCCTCATGTTAGGAAGCCTAAATATTTGTTCGATGCGGGGCGTAGAAGCCAAAAGTGCGGGCTTACATAGCCCGGAGCCCTGCGTTCTACGGGGGAAGCGTTCAATTTCGACTTGTGGAAGGAGAGCGAAGATGAATTTGCGATCGAAGCTCGCAACTGGCCTGGCAGTCCTGGCGATGGGCGCCGTGCCGAGCGTGGCAGGGGCCACGGGTCCCGACTACGCCCCCGAACACCCCACGCACCCGACGACCACGCCTAAGGGGCATGCCTACGGCTACTACTGCAAAGGCAAAAGCAAGAAGCACGTCAAAGGCGAGCAGGGCACTGAGTTCAGCCGCTGCGTCCAGGCCCTGAAGCAGTCCGACAACCAGGATCTGACCGCCAAGCAGGCGTGCAAGAAAGAAAGCAAGAAGCACGTCAAAGGCGAGCAGGGGACCGCCTTCAGCCGTTGCGTCAAAACCGTCGCGCAGATGCAGCGCGAACAGCGCCGTGAAGAACGGGAAGCTCAGGAACAGGCTCAGGTCTGATCTGAGCGCTAGGCGCTGATGGTGCCGTGGCCGACGATGCGATCGCCGGCCATCAGCACCGCGGTCTGGCCGGGTGCCACGCCAGGGAAGGCCTCGGCCAGCTCGACTTCCAGGGAGGAGTGCCGACCCCTCCCCGCCTCGGAAACGATGGCGGGGAGGGCTCGTGAGCGGTAGCGCAGCTTGACCGCGTCGACCTCGCTGCCGTCGCGGTGCAGGACGGCGTCGCGGACGCGGACGCTGCGCTGCTCGAGCTCGGCACGGGTGCCGACGGTGACGGTGTTGGCGCCGGCGTCGGTGGCGAGCACGTAGAGCGCCTCGGGGGCGGAGACGCCGATGCCGCGGCGCTGACCGACGGTGAAGTCGTGGTGGCCGCGGTGGCGCCCGACGGTGCGGCCGGCGCTGTCGAGGATCGCGCCGTCGCGCTCGCGCAGACCGCCGTGGCGACGGAGGAAGCCGCGCTTGCCCTGCCCGGCGAGGAAGCAGAGGTCCTGGCTCTCGGCCTTGCGGGCGACGACGGAGAGGCCGTGGCGGGCGGCGATCTCGCGGACCTCGGGCTTGGTCAGGTCGGTGAGCGGGAAGCCGAGGCGGCCGAGGAGCCGCGGCGGGAGGGCGGCGAGCATGTAGCTCTGGTCCTTGGCCTGGTCGGCGGCGGTCGCGAGCAGCGGCCCGTCGGGGTCGTCGACGATGCGAGCGTAGTGACCGGTCAGCAATCGCTCGGCGCCGAGCCGCTCGGCCAGGTCGACCATCGCCGCGAGGCGGACCTCGCCGTTGCAGAGGATGCATGGGTTCGGGGTCTGGCCCCCCGCGTAGCCGCCGATGAAGCGGTCGACGACGCGGCGGCGGAAGTCCTCCTCGAGGTCGAGGGTGAAGTGCGGCATGCCGAGCTGGTGGGCGAGGCCGCGGGCGCCGAGGACGGCCTCGGGCGAGCAACAGGCCTTGGCGCCGTCGGTCTCCGGGTCGGTCCAGAGCTTGACCGTGATCCCGACGACCTCGGCGCCTTCCTCGCGGGCGAGGAGGGCGGCAACGGCGCTGTCAACGCCGCCGGACATGGCGACGGCGAGGCGCTTGGGAGGGGCGAGATGGCCACCCCTTCTGGGTGAGGTGGCCATCTCGCCTGAGTTTGGAGTGAGGTGCAAGGACGAGGATGCGACGCCTTGGAGGGCGCGGTGGAGAGCGTCGGTGGCTAGTTGCGCAGCGTGGCGCTTCGCCGGAGTGAGGCCGCCGATTGCCGCGTCGACCGTGTCTATGTCGATCAGTGCGGCCTCGAGAACGGGAGAGCCGTCGACCATCTCGGCGACGGCGGCAGTCGCGGCGCGGGTGGCGCCGCAGCCCTCGGCGTCGAAGCTGACAGAATCGATCCGGCCGTCGTCGACGAGGAACGAGACGCGCGAGAGATCGCCGCAGGCTGCCCCGCCCGCAGCGCCCGTGAAAGCGCTCTCGGATGCCGGTCCAACCCGGCTGCCATCGCGCAGGTAGTGCTCGAAAAGCTCACGCTCCATAGTCGTCAAGGGTAGAGCGCAGCGCTCCCAACGCCCCTTCAGGGCCATCACCCACACCTACTTGCCGGGTGGGCGTGGGTGATGGCCCTGCCCAAGCGCCTTCTTCAGGTCCTCCGCGATGGCCTCCGGTTCTTCTTGGAGTTGCCGCCAGGTGACCCGCATCGTCCGCCACCCCTCCGCGACGAGGATACGGTCGCGCAAGCGGTCGCTCTCGAGCTTCTTGCGGGTGCCGTAGATGCGACGGCTGTCGAGCTCTACCGCCACCCGCTCGCGCTCCCAGAGGACATCGATCTCGAAGAAGCGCCCGCGGATCGCGAAGTCGGCGTTCATCCGCGGCCGGCGTAGGCCGTGACGGTCGACCAACGCCGTGAACGCCTCCTCGAAGTCGTTGCGCGTGATTCCCACCGGCTCGGGCTCCTCCAGCAATGCCCGCAGGTTCTTCGCGCCCCGCCGTCCCGGATAGCGCTCCAACAGCATCGGCAGCGACACCCGGTCCGTCACCTCCCGCGCTTCCGCCTCATGAAACGCCCGCTCCAGCTCCCGCATCTGCAGCACGGCGGCGACGTCGAAGATCGTCCGAAACGGCGAGGTCACCGGGATCCCATCGTGAACCAGCCACTCGTCGTCCCTGAGTTGGGACGAGTGGTTGACGATCCCCTTCCTCCGCACCATTCGGTCAGGCGGGCAGATCACATCGATCGCTTCCGCGGCTGGAGGAAGTAGACGCCATAGCCGCGCAGCGGAACGATGGCTTAGAACGGCTCCCTCGCCGGCGGCAAGAACAGCGGCCATCCACCGTTCCTTGCGGCTGATCCGCCGTGAACCAAAGACGAACACACCACGGAAGACCTGGTGCAACTGACCCCGTCCGACGCGCCCCTCGATAGCTCTGCCACTCATCCCGAACGCAAGTAACTGCCGCCGCGCGACGAGTCCATGCTGCTGCTTGGCCAGCTTGGCCATCGCCCGATCGATCCCGCGAGCCGATGATTTGCCACCTGTGAGGTGGGAAACTGCAAGTTCGCTCCGCATACCGCAGATGCTGGGGCGAAACTACGCACGAGTGGCGCGCAGAATGTGCCGATTCGGTGGCAACTAGCGCACGAAAAAGGCCCCAACCCGCCGTTGCCGCCTCTGGCTTTGATCCCTTCAAATGAAGGTGGGTGCCTGCTCCTGATCCCAAGAGACCCGGAGACTTGTCAGCTCCCGCGCCGTTTGTGTTGGGTCAAACGGTGAGACGGCTCTCGTACGGGCTCGAGCCTGGTCCAAACTTACCACCGCGGAGCCCTGGTCAAACCCACTCGTCGTCGAGGTTGGAGAGGTGCCACTCGGCCTCGCTCCAGCGCTCAGCGGGAACGCGGAGGGAGATGTCGCCGCGGCCGAAGCGGTCGAGCGGCCAGTCGGAGGTGAGGACCGCCTCGATGTCGGCCTCGATCAGCGCCTGGTGCCAGGTGCGGGCGGTGCGAACGTCGGCGAAATCACGGACGACCTCCCAGCTGTCGTAGCTGGGGTCGTCGACGTGGATCGGCGTTTGCCCAGGCCCGGGAGCCGGCCGCCACCTGCGGGGGATCCAGTCCCGCAGGCCCATCTCAATGCCCCGGGAGTTTCGGTTTGTGGATGGTGACGCCGAGCTCGCGCATCTGCAGCTGGTCGACCGGGGCGGGCGCCCCGGTGAGCAGGTCGAAGCCGGAGGCGGTCTTGGGGAAGGCGATCACGTCGCGGATCGTCTCGGCCCCGTAGAGGCGCTGGACGATGCGGTCGACGCCGTAGGCGATGCCGCCGTGCGGCGGGGCGCCGTAGCGCAGCGCCTCGAGCAAGAAGCCGAAGCGCGCCTCGGCGGTCTCGCGATCGATCCCGAGGGCGCCGAAGACCTGCTCCTGCACCTCGGCGTCGTGGATACGAATCGAGCCGCCGCCGAGCTCCTGGCCGTTCCAGACGACGTCGTAGGCCTGGGCGCGCGCCGCCCCGGGGTTCTCGGGGTCGAAATCGCCTGCCGGAGCGGTGAACGGGTGATGGAGCGAATCCCAGCGCTTCTCCCCCTCGTTCCACTCCATCAGCGGCCAGTCGACGATCCAGACCAGGCGGTGATCGTTCTCGTCGATCAGGCCGAACTTCTCGCCGAGGTCGAGCCGCATCTGCCCGAGCACGGCGTCGGTGACCGGGCGCTTGTCGGCGACCAGCAGCAGCAGGTCGCCCTCCTCGGCGCCGAGGCGCCGGTTGAGATCGGCAAGCTCGGCGTCGCTGAGGAACTTGGCGGTCGGCGAGCGCCAGCCGTCGCCCTCGCGGAAGGCCCAGACGAGTCCTTTCGCCCCAAGCTCCTGAGAGCGCGTGATCAATTTGTCGAGCTCAGAGCGCGGCAGCTCGCGGCGGCCGGCGTTGAGACCGCGGATCGAGCCGCCGCTCTCCAACACCGAGCGGAAGACCTTGAACTCGGTCTCGTGCAGGGCGTCGCCGAGGTCGACCAGCTCGAGGCCGAAGCGCAAGTCGGGCCGGTCGGTGCCGAACCGCCCCATCGCCTCGTCGTAACACATGCGCTGCATCGGGACCTCGATCTCGGGGCCGCCGACCTGCTCGAAGACATGGGCCAAAAGCCGTTCGTTGACGTCGATCACGTCCTCGCCGTCGACGAAGGACATCTCGACGTCGAGCTGGGTGAACTCGGCCTGGCGATCGGCGCGGGTCGCCTCGTCGCGGAAGCAGCGAGCCACCTGGTAGTAGCGCTCGAACCCGGACATCATCAGCAGCTGCTTGAAGAGCTGCGGCGACTGCGGCAACGCGTACCACGAGCCCTGTTGCTGGCGGCTGGGAACGAGGAAGTCGCGGGCGCCCTCAGGGGTGGAGCGGGTGAGAACGGGCGTCTCGATGTCGAGGAAGCCCTCACGGTCGAGGAACTCGCGCATCGCGGCGACGACGCGGTGGCGCAGCGCCAGCGCCTTCTGCATCTGCTCGCGGCGGAGGTCGAGGTAGCGGTAGCGCAGCCGCGTGTCCTCGCCGACCTCGCCGGAGAAGCCCTCGACCTGGAAGGGCGGGGTCTCGGCGTTCGAGAGCAGCTCGGCCTCGGTGACGAGGAGCTCGACCTCGCCGGTCGCGAGGTCACGGTTGACGGTCTCCTCAGAGCGCTTGACGACGCTGCCGCCGGCGCTCAGCACGTCCTCGGCACGCAGCGTGTGCGCGAGCTCGAAGGAGGCGCCGGAGCTGTCGGGGTTGAAGACGAGCTGGACGATCCCGGTGCGGTCGCGCAGGTCGATGAAGATCAGGCCGCCGTGGTCGCGCCGGCGGTGGACCCAGCCGGCCACCCGCGCCCGCGAGTCGACCCGCTCGGGCAGGACATCCCCGCACCAGGTGTCCCGGTACGCGTTGCCCCGCAACGTCGGCGTCGTCGTCTCGCTCATGCTTCTCCTCCCGTCATCTCCTCGACAAGGTTGCCGGGATCGACCGGCCGCTGCTCTCCGGACTCCATGTCGCGCAGCTGAGCCGTGCCGTCGGCCTCCAGGATGAGCACACGGCGAGCGCCGATCCGGTTGGCGTGTTTGAGCTGGCTCTTGAAGCTGCGGCCGGCGAGGTCGAGCTCAGTCGAGATGCCGGCGCGGCGCAGTTCGGCCGTCAGTGCCATCGCCCGCTGTCGCTGACCGGGGTCGGCAACGGCGACGAAGGCGTCGCGCCCCTCCCCCGCCACCTCTTCGTCGAGCGCCAGCAGGATCCGCTCGATCCCGGCCGCGAAGCCGACGGCGGGCGTCGGCGCCCCGCCAAGCTGCTCGACCAAGCCGTCGTAGCGGCCGCCGCCGCCGATCTCCGATTGCGCCCCGAGGCGATCGCAGACGAAGGAGAAGATCGTCCGCGTGTAGTAGTCGAGGCCGCGGACCAGGGTCGGGTCGATGACGTAGGCGATACCGGCGGCGTCGAGCAGCGCCCGCACCTCGGCGAAGTGCTCGGCGTCCTCGCCCTCGAGTCGCTCGACGATCGTCGGCGCGCTCGCCATCACCCCGCGCGTCCCCTCGTCGTCGGCGTCGAAGGCGCGCAGCGGGTTGATGTCGATCCGCTCGCGCACGTCCTTGGAGAGCTCGCCTTCGTGAGCGTGCAGGTGCGCCTTCAGGTCCTCCAGGTAGGCGCGGCGCGCCTCGAAGGAGCCGAGGCTGCCGAGCCGCAGCTCCACCCCGGGCACGCCGAGCTCGCTCAGCAGGTCGGAGAGGAGCATGATCACCTCGGCGTCGGCCAGCGGCGAGTCGGTGCCGATGCACTCGGCCCCGAGCTGGTGGAACTGGCGGTAGCGGCCGGCCTGCGGGCGCTCGTGGCGGAAGAACGGGCCGAGATAGGAGAGCTTCACCGGCTGCGCGAGTTTCTGCATCCCGTGCTCGAGGTAAGCGCGGCAGACCGAGGCGGTCCCCTCCGGTCGCAGGGTGAGGCTGCGCCCGCCCTTGTCCTCGAAGGTGAACATCTCCTTGCGGACGATGTCGGTGGACTGCCCGACGCCGCGCTCGAAGAGGTCGGTGCCCTCGAAGACGGGCGTCGCGATCGGGTCATAGCCGGCCCGGCCGAACACCGTGGCGGCGGCGGCTTCGAGACGGCGGCGGGAGCGGGCGGCCTCGGGAAGAATGTCGAAGGTCCCGCGCGGGGCCTGGAACTTGCTCGCCATGGTGCTCCTAACGCGCCAGCGAGCCGAGGAAGGGATTGGTCGCCCGCTCCGCCCCGAGCGTGGTCAGCCCCATGTGGCCGGGATGGACGACCGTCTCGTCCGGATAGGTCTCCATCAGGGTGGCGATAGAGGCGAGCAGGGTCGGGCCGTCGCCGAAGGGAAGGTCGGTGCGGCCGACCGATCCCTGGAAGAGGACGTCGCCGGAGAAGATCGCCGGCTCGCCCTTGACCGCGTAGGTGACGTGGCCGGGGCTGTGACCCGGGGTGAAGACCACGTCGAGTTCCATCCCTGCCAGCTCCAGCGTCTCGCCGCCGCGGACGACCTCGTCGGCCTCGTAGTTCTCATACGGGCCGAAGCCGGGCCAGGGGACGTAGGCATTGATGTCCGCGAGCACCGGCACCTCGATCTCCGGGCAGTAGACGGGAGCGCCAGTCGCGCGGGCGACCGGGGCGACCGCCCCGACGTGGTCGAAGTGGCAGTGGGTGAGGAGGATCGCCTCGACCGTCGCGCCTTTCGCCTCGACCGCGGCGAGGATCCGCTCCGCTTCCTCCCCCGGGTCGACGATCAGCAGCCGGTCGCCGCCCTGCGGCCGGAACAGGAAGCAGTTCTCGCCGACTTGCCCGACCGTGAGCATCTCGACGTCGAGTGCCATCACTCGCCCCTGGCGCGGATCCGCGCTCGCTCCCGCCGCCGCCAGAGGGTGATGTCGATGTAGTAGCCGGCGGGGACGTAGAAGGCGAGCATGAAGGCGCCGAAGATCAGCGAGGGGCCGACGGCCTTTTTGAAGACCAGGATCAGCAGCACCGCGAAGATGACGGCGGCGAAGAGGCCACGGAGGAACGAGTTGCGCCAGGTCGGCGGCAGGTCCTCTTTCGCGCCCGGGCGGCGTTTGGCGCGCGCCTGCGCTTTCGCCTCCTCGCGCGTGCGGGGGCGGCTGCGGCGCACATTCGGGTCGACCCGACCGCCCTGGGTGCCGCGGCGCTTGCGCTGTCGTTTCTTCCTCGTCTGAGCCATGGGCCAAATCTAGTCGGTCGCCTCGGCCAGGCGCGCCTCGATCACGTGCTGGTGCGGGTCGAAGCCGCGCATCGGCACGTCGACGGGGTAGCCGCTGAGCGCGGCCTGCGGGATCAGGCCGACCAGCTCGGCCTCGACCGGGCGGGCGCCAAGCGAGGCGGCCAGCCCGCGCACCCGTTCGACGACCTCGCCGAGCGGAATTGCCAACGGGTCGTGGACGTTGGTCGATACCTGGGCGCGGCCGTTGGAGAGCAGGAGCCCGATCGCCCGCACGCCCCTGAGGCCGCCGCCGGCCTCGCGCAGCCCGGCGGCGACGGAGCGGGCGACCTCGACGTCGCCGCTGTCGAGCTCGACGTTGAAGGCGGCCAAGGGCGGGCGTGCCGTCACCAGCGTGGCGCCGGCGGTCGCGTGCGGCAGCTCGGGGCCGAAGTCCGGCCGCAGCTCCCCCGACTCCATCCGCAGCCATAGCTCCGCCAGGCCGCCGTTGCGGAAGTAGGCGCGCTCGGCCCGTCCCGGCTCGCGCGCCAGCTCGCCGTAGAGGAAGACGGGAACGCCGAGGCCGCCGATCTGCTCGGCGACCGCGACCGCCTCCGTGCGGGCCGTGTCGCGCGCGCCCGGGTTGAACCAGACCACCGGGCAGACGTCCAGCGCGCCGATCGCCGGATGGGCGCCGCTGTAGCCGCGCATGTCGATCGTCTCGGCTGCCGCCTCCGCCCCGCTCGCGAGCGCCTCGGTCAACGCCCCGGGCGCGCCCGCGAGGGTGAAGACGCTGCGCCCGTGGTCGGCGTCGGTGTGGCGGTCGAGCAGCTTCGCCCCGCGGGTGAAGGCGCTCCGCAGGCGGTCGAGACGCCCCCCGTCCCCGCCCTCCGAGACGTTCGGAACGGCGAGGAGGGGCGGCATCTCCCCAGGCTTCCTCAGACGAGGAGCTCGCCGTCGCTGACGACCTTCTCGCCGTCGATTTCGACCGTCGGCTCCAGCACCACGCAGTCGAGGTGGACCGGCACCTGAACGGTGCCGCCGATCGCGGCCGAGGCGCCGAAGGCGACGTGGCAGGTGCCGAGGATCTTCTCGTCCTCGAGGATGTTGCCGGTCAGCTCGGCCTCTTCGTTGGTCCCGATCCCGAGCTCGGCGACGCTGGTGGCCTCCTCGCCGTGGGCGGTCAGCAGC
>Ga0190273_10000365_pt1 | contig 18003 bp, 10 predicted proteins | sample Popmic504IS_FD_134513 | JGI IMG/M metagenome (GOLD analysis project Ga0190273, IMG submission 134513) | Populus adjacent soil microbial communities from riparian zone of Shoshone River, Wyoming, USA - 504 IS | ecosystem: Environmental > Terrestrial > Soil > Riparian zone > Trees stand | place... | reverse complement strand
TCAGACGGCAGTTCTCAAAAACACCTCACCCGCTCGTCGCAGGTTTTTTTGCATTGTCGTTCGCCGGGTCGTTCGCCGGCGCCAGTTCGACGGTTGTGGCGTCCTCGCCGCTGACCCGCGCCAGGCCGTAGGAGACGATGGCGCGGACGGATTCGTCCACATCATCGGTGCGGAAACTGCCGCTGACCGGCTTGTCGGCAAGGCTCGGGTCGGTGATGACGATGCGGCGGCCGGAATAGCGGTTCAGCTCGGCCACCACCTTCACCAGCGGCTCGTCCTGGAAGACCAGCTTGTCGGTCATCCAGCTGGTCTCGCGCTCGGCGTCGACCTCGCTGATGGCCCAGGGGCGGCCGTCCTCGGCCTCCAGCCGCGAGCCGGGCGTCAGCTCCGTGGTCTGGACGTAGCGCGAGAATTTGCCGTCGCCCCGGCCGTTGATCGGCGCCTCGACCCGCACGCTGCCTTCGATGAGGGTGACGGCGATGCGGCCCTGGTCGACGCGCACGCCGAACTCGGTGCCGGTGGCCACCACCGTCCGCCCCGCCGCCCGCACCAGGAAGGGCCGGCCGCGGTCGTGGGCGACCTTGAAGAAGGCCTGCCCGCGCTCGAGCTCGACCAGCCGCACGCGGCCCCCTTCCCTCGCCCGGATGGCCGAGTTGGTGTCGAGGGTGACGACGGTGCCGTCCTCCAGCGTCACGGTCCGGCGCTGGCCGACGGCGGTAGCGAAGTCCCGCGCCTTGGCGCCGGCGAGGTCCGCCTGCGTGGCCACGGCGGTGGAGATCATCGGCCCGGTCGGGGCGCGGTCCATCATCGTCCAGCCGCCGAACACGGCGATGGCCAGCGAGGCGGCGATGGCCCCGCCCGTCACCGCCCAGCTCAGCCGCCGGCGCTTCATGGCGCGCTCGCGGATGGCCAGCATGGTCGGGTTGGCGCGCACGCCCTCGGCCGCGCCCCACACCTGGGCGGCGAGGTCGTAAGCGGCGCGGTGTGCGGGGTCGGCGTCGAGCCAGACTGCCAGGTCGCGCCCCTCCTGCTCGGTCATCTCGCCGGAGCGTGTGCGGGCGAACCAGGCTGCCGCGATGGTGCGCGGGATTGCCGGCTCAGTCTGCATAGGATGGCCGCTCATGCCGGCGCCTCGCAGCTTTCCATCAGCCGGTCGAGCGCGCGCATGATCAGCTTTTCCACCCCGCTCTTGGAGATGCCCATGCGCCGGGCGATAGCGTCGTAGGTCAGTTCCTCGAAGCGGTGCAGGATGAAGGCCTCGCTGGTGCGCGGCGGCAGCGCCTGCAGCACCGCCATGATGCGGTCGAGCGCCTCGGCGCCGATCAGGATGCGTTCGGGCGACAGGGTGTCGACCGGCTCGATGCCCTCGTGCAGGGCCTGATGGGCGCGCAGGTTCAGGCGGTCGTCGCGGTGGCCGTCGACCAGCACGGTGGCGGCGATGCGGAACAGGTAGCGCTCGATGTCGGCCACCGGCTCGTCGGCCGAACGCGCCTGCATCTTGAGGAACACGTTCTGCACCAGGTCGTCGACCTCGTGCGCCGGCGCGCGCTTGCGGAAGTAGCGCCGCAGGCCCGGCCCATAGGCAGCCATCCACCCTCGCAGCTCATCGGCTGCGCCCAGCGTCTGCCTTGCCAGCGGCGGTGAAGCCATGGGGCGCGAGATCCGCGGTCGGCGCGAGGCGAAAAGGCCCCCGCACAGGCCTAGACGGCAGATTGACCGATTACCTCACCCGGCGCCGCGTGTTTTTTTGAGGCGGCAAAGAAAGAGGCGGCGGGGGTTAGCCGCCGCCTCAGGTGATCCGGTTCAGAGGGGACTGATGCCGGGTTGCTTAGCCGCCGAAACCGACGGCGATCTTGAAGTAGGGCCCGTCAATGGTGCGGTCGTAGTCCTTGTGTTCGGCATACCCGGCGTCGAGGACGTCGAAGTATCGCTCCCAACGGTAACCGGCGCTGATTTTGGCGCGCTGGATTTCATAGGACAGGCCAAGCGCGCCGGAGAAGATCGGCACGGTAGTGGAGGTCGAGCGCGCTCCGGGCTGGGCCGTTGGCGTCGGCGGGCCGTCGGGCAGCGAGAACGGCGGGTAGAGGCCGGCGCTGTAGTAGGTCGAGGTCTCCACGCCTTGGACGGAGGTCTTCTGCTTGCCGAACAGCACCCCGCCCGTCAGCGACAGGTCGGCGTCGAGATGACCAGTCGCCTCGTCGCCCCACAGTGTCTTCGCCGCGTCCCAGGACAGCGTGGGGCCAAATCCAGTGAATGCTCGGTCAGCTGTCAGGTCAGTATTGTAGAAATCGTGTTGCGACTCATACTTGTTCGTCGAGTAGGCCTGTAGATCCCAGTGCGGCACGCCGGTCATCTCCAGGCGCGTCAGCGACTCGAAGTCGGCATAGCGAATGCCCGCCCTGATGGTCGATTCCATGCCTGCGCCCAAACCGACGTCGTGCCCGACCTCGAAATCTACGATCAGATGGTCCTCACGCTGGATGACTTCGCCGCGGGAGAACTCGGTGACGTATTTGTTGAGCTGCGGGAAGGTGTCGCACAGGTAAGCATAGGCCGCCGGCGCCGCGCAGCCGCTGCCGCCGGGTTGCGAGCCGGCGAACTGGTTGCCGGTCTTGACCTTTCCGCTGCGCACGCCGCCCGACACGCGCCAGGGGCTGTTGGGAACGGCATAGGTGAGCTTGACCCCGACGTCGCCGCCCAAGCCCAGGTCCTGGTTCTGAGCACGGTCGGGGTCGACCTCGCCCTCGAACGGCCCGGCGGACTGGACGGGATCGTAGGCCGCGTCGTGGCGCTGGAGCATGCCCGAGAATTCGACAGTGAGCGGGTAAGGCTCGCCTGTCGGATGGTTCGAGTCCCCGCCCCACCAAGCGCCGTTCCAGTCCTTGGTGACCCGCAGGCCGAACAGCCTCGGCTCGGTGAGGAAGACGTTGGTGGTCAAGCCGCTGTCATCGGAGTTGAGGAAGGCGCCCGTGATGCTGTCGCGGTCCATCACGTTCTTGATGTAGGCCATGACCTTCCAGCCGGCCTCTTCGTTGGTGAAGATCGCGGCCAGGTTGACGTTGGTGTAGGCCTTGAGCTTGTCGTAGCCCTCGGTGTTGAATATCCGAGTCCAGGCTTCCGACTGGTAGTAGAGGTCGGTGTGCAGCGTCATCAGCCAGTCGGACGGCAACGGCAGCGTGTAATCGGCCGTTATCGTGGCAGTGAAGTGCGGCGCGTTCGGCAGTTCGTTGCCGCTCAGGTCCGTGACGAAGCCTTCGCCGTTGTTTTGGCCGACGTCGAAGTCAGGGTCATAGCCGGCGTACCCGGCGCGCCCGGTAAACGGCATAGGCGTTCCAAACGGGGCTAATGCCTGGACCGTGGGATTAGCCACGTACTCAAGGTTGGTTGCCGGATCTAGCCCTAGCGCATACGCCACTTCGCAGGGGCCAGGAGTGCCTCCGCTGAACTGGCCCGGTCCGACGAAGATGTCCCCGTTTCCGGTATCAAGGGAGGCAATTGGAAGGATACAGTTCGACGGGTAGCTGGGGAACGGGCGGACGACCACCCAATCGTCATGCCCGCCCGTGCGGTCCATGATGTCGATGGCAGACTCGCCGTCACCGACCTTGGTGTTCTCGTAGCCGCCCTTGAAGCCGAACCGCAGGTTCTCCAGCGGCCGCCAGTCAGCCTCCACTTCCATACCCCAGATCTGCGCGTCGAAGTTATAATTGACGGCGGATCGGTCGATGATCTGCGAAATCTGGTAGTCTTTGTAGTCATAGTAAAACGCGTTGGCATTCAGGGTCATTCGACCGCCGAGCAGGGTGTTTTTGGCGCCGACCTCAAAGGCATCCAAAAACTCCGCGTCGAACTTCCTGGGCTTGAGCGCACTTTGCAACCGCAGACGCTCGCCGATGTCGTTGGCTCCGCCTTCGTCGTCCAGGCCATGCAATCCCCACGCCGCGATTCCGCTAGGCGGAGGGTTGGACCCGCCAGCCTTGTAGCCGTGAGCATAGGACGCGTAGAGCAACGTCTCGTCCGTGAACGACAGCTTCGGCTTCCAGTCGAGCGCAAGCCGCCCGGTGGGTTCGCGCCACTCCTGCCGATATACCTCCAGGACGGGGTAGCCGATTGTGTCGGAAGCGAGCAGCCAACTGGGAATCCGCGGCGCTTCCTTCTTGTCGACGGTCCAGCGCAGACCGGCGGTGAGCTTCAGATCCTCGGTGATGTTGTAGTAGCTCTCCCCGAAGACCGCATAGGAGATCAGCTTGTAGGGGTTCTTGCTCAGGAAGTAGTTGTGACCCAGATCATTGACGCTGTGGATGTCGTTGGGGTCGATGTAGATACAGTATCCAAAAAGCTGCAACTCATCGGGATCGGGCTCTAGTCCACCATCGGGCAGACATTCGTGGTTGTCCGTGACGCCCGGAATGTAGGGTTTCTGCAGCAGGCTCAGATCGACATTCTGACCGCCGCGCGCCGCAAACAAGGTCAAGGTGTTGATGAAGACGTAGTATTTGTCTTCGGTGTCATAGCGCAAAAAGTTGGCGCCCAGACTGAAGTTAAAGGCGCCGTCATAATCCGACGAAAGGCGAAACTCCTGACTGAACTGCCGCGACCTGGCTCGTGAAACGTCGACGGCGACCACCCGATCGGCGCACCCGACCTGAGGATCGCAGAAGATACCGCCAAACTCGCCTTCTATAAGCGACGTTCGATAGGGCTGGTTCGGGTCTGGCTGGTTGAAGGCCCCGCGCGCCGTGTTGAAGCGGTTGTAGTCCTCGAGCGAGAAAAGGTTGTCGAAATTGTAGCCCGTCTCGGACGTAAACGTCAGGTCCTGGCCGATATCAGCACTCACCTGCAGCTCAATGAGATCGTTCCTCGCCCAGTATTCGGGATCAACTGTTGATTCGATCACCCTAAGGTCAGACGACTGCACGAGGCTGGCATAGGGGTTATAGCCAGGAGGGATCGGGAAACCTAGACTGGCGAGCGGCTGATAGTAGGGCAGCGAGTAGCCGTTCGGCGCCTCATACGAGTCCGGCGAATAAAGCGACGCGGCGAGGCATCCCTGGCTGAATATCGCCGCATAGCCGACGAGTTGCGGCACGCTGTAACCGGCGATCTCCGTACGGTCGTCGCGGTGGCACAGCTGCTTGCCCGAGCGCAGACGGTCGTCGTTCTCCTCGAAGTGTTCCCAGATCAGGTTCGCTTCAATGCCGTCCGTCGGCGCCGCCCGAAGCGAGATGCGCGACGACCACAGGTCACGCCCATCGATTGGGTTGCCGGTGATCTCGTTGGTGACGTAGCCGTCCCGCTTGGTCCACGCCCCAGCCAGCCGAAGCGCGACTTTGTCTTCGGCAAGCGGGATGTTGACCATCCCCTCAAGCCGCGTCGAATTGTAGTTTGAGACGTCCGCCGACAGCTTGGCCTCATAGGCAAACTTGGGCTTCTGGCTGATGACGTTGACCACACCCGCGGTGGCGTTGCGGCCATAGAGCGTGCCTTGTGGCCCGCGCAGCACCTCAACCCGCTGCAGGTCGTAGAACTCCTGCTCGAAGAAGCGATTGCGGATGAACGGCGTGTTGTTGAAGGCCACGGCGACGGCTGCATCGGTGGTCGCCGAGATTGCTTGGGTGCCGATGCCCCGGATTTGGATCGAGTAGCCGCTGAAGTTCGTCTTGGTGAAGGTCATGTTGGGGACCTGGGTGATCAGGTCCGGACCGCCGGCGATCTGCGACCGCTCCAGCTGCTCCTGCGTAAACGCCGACATGGCGATCGGCACGTCCTGGATGTCTTCTTCCCGCTTTTGCGCGGTGACGATCAGGGCCTCGACCTCAGCGCCGCCCCCCGCGGCGCTTCCGGACTGGGGGTCGGCGTCGGCCCCCTGGATCAGCAGCACGCCGGTGGCGGTGCGCGACACCTTCAGGCCCGTGCCGTCCAGCAGAGCCATCAGCGCGCTTTCGGCAGTGTAGGCGCCGTTCAGCTCCGGCGCGCTGCGTCCGGCCACAAGGCGGTCGGCGAAGATGATTTCCTGGTCGGCGGTGGCGCTGTAGGAGCGCAGCGCCGAGGCCAGCGGCTGGGCCGGCTGGCTGAACTGATAGGCCGGGCTTTCGGCTGATGCGGGCGCCGCCGCGAACATCGACAGGGCGGCGGTGAGGGCAGTCGCCCCCAACAGCGCATAACGGCTTGAACGCGGCTTGTCCGGCATATGCCCCTCCCCAGGACTTGATCATTGCTCGGGGGCGTTCTGCAAGTTGGCCCCCTTGTCAGTGAATTACGGAGGGGCCGCCAAAATCCTCAAACCGGGGCGCAAAAAAAGAACTAACCCTGCGGAGAGGCCGCGTGGAGCGTGACGCCGCCCGGTCCATCAGTGGCGGTGACCGGAAGATAGGCGGTGACCGCCTCGAGGAAGCCGCGGGTGTTGCCGGCGTCGAAGGCGCCGCTGATCTGCATGGCGCCGGCCTCCGTGTCGCCGATGACGATCTTGCGTTCGGAGTAGCCGTTCATCCGCGCTAACGCCTCGACGACCGGCTCCTTGTCGAACATCAGCTTGCCGTGCTACCAGGCGGTGGCCTGTTCCAGGTCGACTCCGGCGACGAGCTGCGCCGGGGCGTGATCGGGCGCGACGAGCTGCTGGCCGGCCTTCATGGCGATGGGCCGGGCGGCCGGCTCGCGCGTGATCCGGGCCAGGGCTGAGTCCGGTTGGGCCAGCACGATGACCCGCCCCTCGATCAGGGTGACGCGCGCTTCGCGGTCGAAGACGTCGATGTTAAAGGCTGTGCCCGTCGCCACTACCTGGCGGTCGCGCGCCTGGACGCTGAACGGCCGCGAGACGTCGTGGGCCACATCGAAGCGGGCCTGGCCGCTGACCAGCTTCAGCCGCCGGGCGTGGTCCGAATAGTCGACGGTGACCTTGGTCAGGGCGTCCAGCGACAGCTTCGAGCCGTCGCTGAGCGTCACGACTCGGCGCTCATTGAGGCCCGTCTTGTAGACCTGCCCCGCCGACAGCCAGGGCGCCGCGCCCAGACCCGCCACCACCAGCACTCCGGCGACAGCGGCGGCGATGGCCGCGCGGCGCCCCGCCGGATGCACCCACGCCGTCATGCGGCCGCGCGCCGTCTTCTGGGCCCGGTGCAGCGCGTCGCGGCGGATCACCATGACGTCGGGCGTGGCCGCGTGGTTGTCGACCAGGTCCCAGACCTTGCCGGTGCGCTCAAAGGCGCGGCGGTGCAGGTCATCCTCGGCCAGCCAGGCCTCGAACGTGGTTTCGTCCCTGGCCGACCAGTCGGGCGCGGACATCCGCATGCGCCAGATCGTGGCGGCCTGCAGCGGCGAGGCGAGCGCTTCGCCGGTCATGTCGGGGGCGCGGCTCATAGCGGACCGAACACCAGCGCCAGATGCTCTGTCGCCCGGGCGACGTACTTCTCCACCGAGCTGACCGAGATACCGTACAGGGCGGCAATCTCCCGCTGTTTCATCTTTTCGAGGCGGTAGAGCACGAAGACATCACGGGTTCGCTCGCCAAGCTCCTCAAGCGCCTGCAACGCCGCGGCGAGAGCCTCCTGACTGAGTAGTACGCGCTCGGGCCCCAAATCCTCAATCAGGTCGCGCGGCAGCCGGCCCGACGAGGGGTCGGCGCCGTCGGTGCCGTCGATGCTGAAGTGCTCGCCCTTGCGCCGGCTGCCCCACTGGCGGCCGCGGTCGCGCAGCAGGTTGGCGGCGATCTTGAAGATGAACACCTCGGCGAAGGCGCTGGGCAGTTCGTCCTCGCGGCGCAGGATGCGGACGAACACCTCCTGCGTCAGGTCCTCGGCGTCCTGGCGGCTGCCGGTGCGGCGCAGGAAGAAGCTCATCAGCGGCGCGCGGAAGCGGGCGTCCAGCCGCGCGCCGGGGCCGTCGTCAGGAAGCTTGTCCCTGTCAGCCGCCACCAGCCCGGCCCTCCCCTCGCCTCACGTGTGTGTGCACGCGCAAAGCGTTCGCCCGGGCGGGGGCGGCGTCAAGCCGGGGGGCGAAGAAAAAGAGGCGGCGAGCTGGGGAGCCCGCCGCCTCAGTTGATCCGGTTCAGAGGGGACTGAAAGCCGGGTTGGTTAGCCGCCGAAGCCGACGGCGATCTTGAAGTAGGGACCGTCGATGGTGCGGTCGGCGTCCTGGTGTTCGTCGTAACCGACATCGAGCACGTCGAAGTACCGCTCCCAGCGATAGCCGGCGCCGGCCTTGAACCGCCCCACCTCGTAGGAAAGGCCGAGCGAGAGATCGAGCACGGGAACGGACACGGACTTGCTCCGGGGTGAGACGTCGATGGGAACCGGCGAGAGCAGCGGCATGGCGCCGAGGTACTTGTAATCGACGTAGCTCTGTTCCTGCGTGCCGGTCGCCTTCGTCATCTGCTTGCCGAACAGCACCCCGCCGGTGAGCGACCAGTCAAGGTCGAGGTGACCGGCGTCAGGCGAGCCCAACAGCCGCTGCCCGGCGCCCCATGACAGCGTCGGCCCAACGCCCGTGAACTCCCGCTCAGCCGTGATCGCCGCCCGATACTGGTGACGGGTGGAGGCAAGATAGTACCACCCCTCTGGAACGTACCAGTCTGGAATGCCGTCAATATTGGTCCGGGTTTTCGATTCAAATCGCGCGTACTGAAGACCGCCGCTCAGCGTTGAATGACTGTTCCCGATCGTGCCAAGGCCGAAGTCCTTGCCGACTGTGAAGTCGGCCATGGTGTGCTCTTCCCGCTCCTGCGCTGAGGCGTCAGACCAGTTGGCGCCGGTCTTCAGGAGATAGGCGAATGGGCCTGCGGGATCGCATACCCACCCCAAGGGTCCGGTCGGAAACACTGGGCAGGCGGCTGGACCGGCCGTTTCCGACGCGTGGATCGAAGGCGTCATGCTGTTGCTGCGTCCGTAGCGATAGCCGGCGCTAACCCTCCACCGTCCGGCGTCTGGTCGATAGGCGACCCGTACCTCCCGCCCGTCGCCCCAATCGAGGTCGCGGTGCTGCGGCTTGGTCGGATCGAGCGCCGCCGAAAAACTGTCGACAAAAGCAGGCGCCACGGAGCTGTAGGGTGCGTCTTGCCGCAGCACCTGGCCGGAGAGCTCCACCGTGAGCGGGTAAGGCCCGGTGTGGTCCGCGTCAGCACCGGTCCACCAGGGGCCACCCGTCCACTCCTTCGTGACGCGCAGTCCGTACAGGCGAGGCTCGTTCAGGAAGACATTGGTGGTCAGGCCCGTATCGTCTGAGTTCAGGAACGCGCCGGTTATGCTGTCGCGGTCCATCACGTTCTTGACGTAAGCCATGACTTTCCAGCTGGCGTCTTCATTGGTGAAGATTGCGGCCAGGTTCATGTTCGTGAAGGCCTTGAGCTTGTCGTAGCCTTCCATGTTGAAGACGCGCGTCCAGGCCTCCGACTGATAATAGAGGTCGGTGTGCAGCGTCATCAGCCAGTTTGACGGCAGCGGGATCGTGTAGTCGGCCGTCACGGTAGCGGTGAAGTGCGGTGCGTTCGGCAGCTCGTTGCCGCCGAGCTCCTTGAAGAAGCCCTCACCGTGGTTATTGCCGTAGTCCTTGCTGGGGTCGAAGCCAGGATAGTTGTGCCAGCCGAACGGGAATTGGTCGATCGGCCGCAGGTCGGAACTGCCAACGGAAATCGCGGCGAGCGTTGGATTGAGTTCATAGGGGCGCAACGTGACGGGATCTACGTTGTTGATGTAGGCGTACTCGCACTGTCCCATCCAGCCGCTGGTCCAGACGTATGGAGGCAGGTGCGTCTGATTATCGACGCCGTTCTTCTGGTCGTAGATGTAAAGCGGCAGGATGCAGTTCGACGTGAAGGTCGGGAATGGCCGCACCACGACCCAGTCGCTGTGTCCGGCGGTACGGTCCATGATATCGATCGCCCGCTCGCCATCGTCGATCCGGGTCTTCTCAAAGCCGCCCTTGAAGCCCAGGCGCAGGTTTTCCAGCGGCCGCCAGTCGGCTTCGATCTCGACGCCCCAGACCTTAGCGTCGAAATTGTAGTTTACCGCCGACCGGTCGATGATTTGTGATATCTGGTAGCCCGTGTAGTCGTAATAGAAGGCGTCTGCGTTAAGGATCAGTCGGCCGTCGAGCAGCGTGTTCTTACTCCCGACCTCGAAAGCGTTCACGAACTCCGGGTCGAACGTCTTCGGCTTTATCGCCAACTCATGGACCTTGGCGTCCGCAACCGTCTGATCGTCCCAAATGACCGGCGTACTAGGGGGAGGGTTCGAGCCGCCGGCCTTGTAGCCATGCGCATAGGAGGCATAGAGCAGCGTCTCGTCGGTGAAAGACAGACGCGGCTTCCAGTCCAGCGCCAGCCGTCCGGTCGGCTCGCGCCATTCCTGCTCTTGCACCGTCAATACAGGATGGCCGACGGTATTAGCGGCAAGAAGCATGCTGGGAATCCGTGGCGCTTCCTTCTTGTCCACGGTCCAGCGCAGGCCGGCGGTAAGCTTCAAGTCCTCGGCAATGTTGTAGTACACTTCTCCGAAGACCGCGTAGGAGATCAGCTTGTAAGGGTTCTTGCTGAGAAAGTAGTTGTGGCCGAGGTCATTGACACTCTCGATCGGGTTCGGATCGATATAGGGGCAGCCCGCCAGCTGCTGGTAGGTGCTGGGATCAGGAGGAACCGCCCCGTTGAGGAAACACTCCCAATTCGTCGTGACGCCGGGTTGCCACGGCGCGTCCTGCGGTACGTGAAAGTTATTAACCCCCCCTTTTGCAGCAAACATAGTCAGTGTGTTGATGAAGACATAATACTTTTCTGTGGTGTCATATCGCAGGAAGTTGGCGCCTAGGCTGAAATTTAAGGGCCCCTCATAATCCGAGGATAACCTGAATTCTTGACTGAACTGGGCCGATCTCGCTCGAGAGACGTCAATGGCCACGAGGCGATCCGCACATCCGACCTGAGGGTCGCAGAAGCCCCCCCCAAACTCACCCTGCGTTATAAGTCCCGGTCGCATTCCGGACAAGTTTGTTGGCGCCTCGAAGGCGCCCCGGGCAGTGTTGTAGCGGTTATAATCTTCGAGGGAAAAAATGTTGTCGTAGAGATAGCCTGTTTCTGATGTCAGGCTCAGGCCTTGACCAATGTCGGCGCTGAACTGCAGCTCGGCCACGTCGCTCTTGGCGCGGTACTTCGGATCGACGGTCGATTCGATCACCCGCAAGTCGCCGGACTGCGTAACACTACGTAGGGGTCAAATCCCCTGTTCACGGGCACATTGAGTATGCCGAGAGGCAAGAAATAGGGGAGCGCAAATCCGTTGGTGGCTTCGAAGGCTTCTGGCGAATAAGGCGAGGCCGGGATGCACCCTTGGCTGTAGATATTGCTGTACAGCCTTTCGTCAGCAACCTCGCCGTTTACACCGGGCGCGACGATCTGCAGATTTCCCAGCATCGCGCGATTGTCGCGGTGGCACAGCTGCTTGCCCGACCGCAAGCGGTCGTCGTTTTCCTGGAAGTGTTCCCAGGTCAGGTTGATGTCGATGGCGTCCGTCGGCGCAACACGCAGCGACACGCGGCTGGACCACAGCTCACGGCCGTCGATCTGATTGCCGGTGATCTGGTTGGTGTCGTAGCCCTCGCGCTTGGTCCAGGCGCCGGCCAGCCGCAGCGCCACCTTGTCCTCCACCAGCGGCACGTTGACCATGCCTTCGAGGCGCGTGGAGCTGTAGTTGGCGATGTCCCCGACCACCTTGGCTTCGTAGCTGAATTTCGGCTTTTGGCTGATCAGGTTGACGACCCCGGCGGTAGCGTTGCGGCCATAGAGAGTGCCCTGCGGGCCACGCAGCACTTCCACCCGCTGGAGGTCGTAGAATTCCTGCTCGAAGAACCTGTTACGGATGAAGGGCGTGTTGTTGAAGGCGACTGCTACCGCCGCATCCGTCGTTGCCGAAATCGCCTGGGTGCCGATGCCTCTGATCTGGATCGAGTAAGACGAGAAGTTCGTCTTGGTGAAGGTCATGTTCGGGACCTGCGTCATCAGGTCCGGGCCGCCTGCAACCTGGCTCCGCTCCAACTGCTCCTGCGAGAATGCCGACATGGCGATCGGCACGTCCTGGATGTCTTCTTCCCGCTTCTGCGCCGTGACGATCAGCGCCTCGACTTCAGCGCCGCCCCCCCCGGCGCTTCCGGACTGGGGGCGCTGGTCGCCCGCCTGGGCCAGCGCGATGGCGCCGGAGGGGTCGCGGCGGACCTTGAAGCTGGTGCCTTCGAGCAGCTGGTTCAGCGCCTCGTCGGGCGACAGCGCGCCGTGTGCGCCCCGCGTCGGCACGCCACTGACATCGGCGATCCTGTAGATGATCTGCACGCCGGACTGGCGGGCGTAGAGATCGAGCGCCACGCCCAGATCGCCGGCCGGAACATCGAAATCACGCGTCTGGGCGGCCGCCATGCCGGCCGTCGCCAGCGCCAGCGCGCCGGCCCCGGCGGCGAGCGCGAGCTTCAGGTTTCTGTGTCGTGACATATTGGTCTCCCCCCTTGTGGCGCGGCCTGGTGTGGCCGCTCCGTTGGTTGGTGAGACGAAACCTGTTGGCCGATCCGGTACATCGGTCAGCCGCTGATGACGATTTCATCGCCGCGGTCTTCCACCGTGAGGGTGAAGGCCTGCTCCAGCAGCCGGGCGAAGGCGTCGATGTTGTCGGCCTCGAAGCTGCCGCCAATGCGGACTTTCGCCGCCGCGTCGCCCTCGATGACCAGCTTCTTGCGGTTGTAGCGGTTGAACTCGGCCACCGCCTCGGCCAGCGTCGAGCGGTCGAAGACCAGCATGCCCTCGCGCCATGACAGCTCGCTTTCGACCTTCGCCAGCGACGGGGTAGCGACGAGGGTGGCGGTCCCCTTGGTCACCGCCCGTTCGCCCCGGGTGAGGACGGCCGGGCGGGCGTGCTCCTGCCGGACCGGATCGACGCGCACCCGGCCTTCCAGCACCGCGACCTCGACCCCCTCGCCCACGCGGCGGACGAGGAATTTGGTGCCGAGGACGGTTATCTTGCGGGCGCCCGCGTGCACCACGAACGGGCGCGAGGCGTCGTGCGCCACCTCGAAATAGGCCTCGCCGCGGTCCAGCCAGACGGCGCGGCCTTCATCGCTGACCTGCGCCCGCAAGCGGGTGTCGGTATTGAGCTCGACCCGCGTGCCGTCGGCCAGCGGCACGGTGGCGTGGCCGCCGATGTCGGTCGTGTAGGCATGGCCCCGGGTGGTCAGGCCGATGCCCAGGGCGCCCGCGCCGAGGACCATTGCCGCCGCGATGCTGGCCGCGATCCGTATGGGAGGCATCCACCGCCGGCGCGCCTCGCCCACCGAAGTGCCTTGCAGGGCCGCCATGCGGTCGGCCTGGCTCCACACCGCCTCCAGCCGCAGGAAGGCGACGCGGTGGGCCATGTCCTCGGCCATCCACGCATCGAGCGCTTCCTGGTCCGCGGCGGTCCAGCTGTCGCCGTCGCGGCGGGCCAGCCAGACGGCGGCCGTGTCCTCAATCTGCAGGGCCGCGTTCATGGCGCCGCCTTGCGCGCGGTGGCCGCGGCGCCCCTGCGGATGCGGCCCGAGCCGCCGAGCATGAAGTCGGCCAAGGCACGCATGCCGTGCGCGGTCTGGCGCTCGACGGTGTCCTCGCGGATGCCCATGCGGACGGCGACCTCGCGCTGGGAGAGCCCCTCGATCTTGCGCAGCACCACCACCTCGCGGCAGCGAACAGGCAGCTGGGCCAGGCCTGCCTGCAGCCGCCGCAGCTCCTCGCGGGCGCTGAGGTGGCGATCGGGGGTGAGGTCGTCGAAAGCTTCGAAGTCGCTCGCCACCTCGAGCGGCACGACGCGGGCATGGCGCGTGCGGTCGATGAGCAGGTTGCGGGCGGTGGCGAACACGAAGGCGCGGGTGTTGGCCGGCCGCGCCCGCAGCGCCGCCTCGCAGACGCGGGCATAGACCTCCTGGCGCAGGTCGACGATGTCCGCTTCGCTGCGCCAGTTGCGGCGCAGAAAGCGCACCAGCGCCGCCTCCAGCGGCAGCACCTCGCCTACAAACCAGTCGTCGATCACACCAGGATCCAAGGCCCCTGCCCCTTGAGAGTCCGCCGCCGACTCTACGTGGACGAAGCCGGGGTGCAAATCCGGTACAGGCCGGCCAAGAAAAAGAGGCGGCGGGTGTTAGCCGCCGCCTCAGTTGATCCGGTTCAGAGGGGACCGAAGCCGGAGGGTCTTGCGCTAGCCACCGAAGCCGACCGCGATCTTGAAGTAGGGACCATCGATGGTGCGGTCAGCGTCCTGATGCTCGTCGTAGCCGGCATCGAGGACGTCGAAGTACCGCTCCCAGCGATAACCGGCGCCGGCTCTGAAGCGTCCGATCTCGTAGGAAAGGCCCAGCGAGAGATCGAGCACGGGAACTGAGACGGACTTGCTGCGCGGGGCGACCCCAATGATGCCCGGTGTCAGCGGCGGGAGCAGATTCTGGTCGCTGCCGATCTGATTTAAATATTTCCCAATCGCGTAGTTGGATTCGTAGTCTCCGGTGACGGACGTCTTCTGCTTGCCGAAGAGCACTCCGCCGCCAATCGACCAATCGAGGTCGACGCGCCCCGTCTCCTCGCTGCCAAGGAGATGCTGCGCGGCCTCCCACGACAGCATCGGACCCACGCCCTTGAACTCGCGGCCGGCCGTGATGTCGGCCAGATACTCGTGCCGGTTGGAGGTCGGGTATTTAAGCCAGCCGTCCACGATCTCCCAGTCGGGAATGCCGTGCATCATGGCTCGGGTCGCCGACTCCAGGCTCGCATAGCGAAGCCCGGCGCTAACGGTGGAATGGCTGTCGCCAAGCACGCCCAGTCCGACATCCTTGCCGACCGCGAAGTCGGCGATGGTGTGCTTCTCCTGCTCCTGGCCTGACGAGTCCGACCAGTTCGTACCGGTTCTCAGCGCGGTATAGGCCAGCGGGCCATCTGGGTCGCAGTAGAATCCGAGCGGGCCGTCAACCGGCCAAATACACCGGGCAGGGCCAGCGGCTTCGTCGTGGTGGATCAGCGGGACGCTGCTGTTGGCCCTTCCGTAGCGTAGAGCAGCCGTGATGCTCCAGCTGTCTGCAGGCCGATAGGTGACGCGGATCTGACGCCCGTCACCCCAGTCGAGGTCGCGGTGCTGCGGCTCGGTGGGGTCGAGTGCGTCGGAGAAGGACGACACGAAAGGCGGCGCAACCGACGCATACGGTGCGTCCTGGCGTTGGACTTGTCCGGAGAGCTCCACCGTCAGCGGATAAGGTCCGGTGTGGTTGAGGTTCGCGCCCGTCCACCACGGACCGCCACTCCATTCCTTGGTGACCCGCAGGCCGTAGAGCCTGGGCTCGGTCAGGAAAACGTTGGTGGTCAGGCCGCTGTCGTCGGAATTGAGGAAGGCGCCGGTGATGCTGTCGCGGTCGAAGACATTTTTGACATAGGCCATGACCTTCCAGCCGGCCTCTTCGTTCGTGAAGATCGCCGCCAGGTTCACATTGGAATAGGCCTTGAGCTTGTCGTAGCCCTCCATGTTGAACACGCGAGTCCACGCCTCCGATTGGTAGTAAAGGTCCGTATGCAGGGTCATCAGCCAATCGGATGGCAGCGGGACCGTGTAGTCCGCGGTGATCGTGGCGGTGAAGTGCGGCGCGTTCGGTAGCTCGTTGCCGCCGAGAGGCTTGAAGAAGCCTTCGCCGTGATTGGCGCCGTAGTCGGCGTCTGGATCAAAGCCCGGGTAGCCGATGAAGCGAAGCCCATCCAACGATGCGCTGTCAATCGGGAACAGCGCGCCAGAGACCGGATCCAACGTCAAGGTCGGATTCGCCACATAATCGAGGAAGGTGATTGGGTCCTTCCCGAAGGCATAGGCGATCTCGCACGGACCTTCGTTTCCGCTCACGAAGAGCGGGTAACGCAAGAATGTTTCGTCAGGGCCCTTGCCGTCGTCGAAGACGTAGAGCGGCAGCACACAGTTTGACGGGAAGGTTGGGAACGGCCGAACGACCACCCACGGATCGTCGCTGTCGGGGCCATGGCCGTAGTTGCGTTCCATGATGTCGATAGCCTTCTGGCCATCGGCAATGCGTGTGTTTTCGTAACCACCCTTGAAGCCTAGCCGCAGATTTTCCAACGGCCGCCAATCCGCCTCGACTTCAAAGCCCCAGACCTTGGCGTCGAAGTTGTAGTTGGTCGCCGAGCGGTCGATGATCTGGGAGACTTGGTAGCCCTTATAATCATAATAGAAGCTCGCCAGATTCAGCGTGAGGCGACCGTCAAGAAGGGTGTTTTTTGCCCCCAGTTCGAAGGCGTTGACGAACTCAGGGTCAAACGTCTTGGGTTTGACGGCCGATTCAGCCAAGAGGACATCCGCTGCGGCGTCGGACCAGGCCACGACGCTGCTGGGCGGCGGGTTCGAACCGCCCGCCTTGTAGCCATGCGCATAGGAGGCATAGAGCAGCGTCTGGTCGGTGAAGGGAAGATCAGGTTTCCAATCGACTGCCAGCCGCCCAGTAGGCTCGCGCCATTCCTGCTCTTCCACATTCAAAACAGTCAGGCCGACCGAGTCCGAGGCCGTCAGCATGCTCGGGATACGCGGCGCTTCCTTCTGATCGACGGTCCAACGCAGACCGGCCGTCACCTTCAGGTTTTCCGTCAGGTTGTAGTAGGCTTCACCGAACACGGCGTAGGAGATCAGCTTGAATGGGTTTCGGCTTAGGAAGTAGTTGTGCCCTTGATCGTTGACGCTCTCGATCGGGTTGGGATCGATGTAGCGGCATCCGATGAGATGTTGAATGCCCGTGGGGTCCGCCGGCACGAAGCCGTTGGGGAAACACTCGCGGTTAACGGTGGTCCCGGGCTGCCACGGCGACCAGGTTCCACTCTGCGCTCCTGACCAAATCTGTGAGGCCCCAAGCATCGTCAACGTATTGACGAAGACATAGTACTTATCTTCAGTGTCGTAGCGAAGGAAATTTGCCCCCAGACTGAAGTTGAACGCGCCGTCGTAATCCGAAGAAATCCTGAATTCCTGGCTGAACTGTGAGGACTTGGCTCGGGAAACATCGACGGCCACGAGCCTGTCGGAGCAGCCGAGCTGGGGATCACAGAAGATCCCACCGAACTCTCCGGGCGTTATGTAATCCAGCCGCGGCACTGTCGCTGTATTGGCGAGAGGGTCATTCTCGAACGCCCCGCGTGCCGCGCCGAAGCGGTTGTAATCTTCAAGCGAGTAAATCGTGTCGTAAAGATAGGCCGTTTCCGATGTCAGAGTCAGGTGATCGGACAGATCGACATTGACCTGAAGCTCGACCGTGTCGTTCTTGGCGCGGTAAACGGGATCGATGGTGGACTCAATAACCCGCAGATCGGGCGACTGCACCGTGCTGCCATACGGGTTGAAATTCTTTTTAATCGGCAGTCCGAGTGTCGCCAGCGGCTCGTAGTATGGCAATGCGTAGCCGTTAGGAGCTTCAAAGGAATCCGGCGAATAGAGTGAAGCGGGAAGGCACCCTTGACTGTAGATGTCCGCGTAACCTTCCCAATTCACGCTCAGGTACCCCAGCTGTGTGCGGTCGTCCTGGTTGCACAGCTGTTTGCCAGACCGCAGTCGGTCGTCGTTTTCCTGGAAGTGCTCCCAGATCAGGTTGGCGTCGATTGCATCCGTCGGCGTAAAGCGCAGCGAGACGCGCGTGGACCACAGGTCGCGGCCATCGATCGGGTTGCCGGTGAGCTCGTTCGTGGAATAGCCCTCGCGCTTGGTCCAGGCGCCCGCGAGGCGCAGGGCGACCTTGTCGTCCACCAGGGGAACGTTGACCATGCCTTCGAGACGGGTGGAATTGTAGTTGCTCACATCTCCTGAAAGCTTCGCCTCGTAAGCGAACTTCGGCTTCTGCGAGATCAGGTTGACGACGCCGGCCGTCGCGTTGCGCCCGTACAGCGTCCCCTGCGGCCCACGCAGCACTTCGACGCGCTGCAGGTCGTAGAATTCCTGCTCGAAGAAGCGGTTACGGATGAAGGGCGTGTTGTTGAAC
>Ga0190273_10000364_pt1 | contig 18153 bp, 15 predicted proteins | sample Popmic504IS_FD_134513 | JGI IMG/M metagenome (GOLD analysis project Ga0190273, IMG submission 134513) | Populus adjacent soil microbial communities from riparian zone of Shoshone River, Wyoming, USA - 504 IS | ecosystem: Environmental > Terrestrial > Soil > Riparian zone > Trees stand | place... | reverse complement strand
GTGTGCCAGGCGAGGGAGACGATCAGGGCGTAGCCGGCGCCGACGGCGGCGACGCCGGGGAAGAAGATGCCGAGGACGCCGGCGGCGATCGCGGTGAAGGCGATCGGCCAGAGGCGGGTGAGGGCGATCCGGGCTGGGTTCTGGTCCGGCAGCGAGGTGGCGGTGCGGGCGCGAGCAAGGGCATCGCGGACATCCTCGGCGGCGCGGTGGGGGCGCCCGAGGTAGATGCCGATCGCCAGCGCGACCAGCCACCAGGCCGCGGCGACGAGCGCGACCAGCGTGTCGCCGTCGCGGTTGGCGGCGAGGGCGGTGATCGCACCGAGGGCCGTCGCCTCGGCGGCGGTGATGAAGACGCTGGCGCGGAGCAGATCGGTGTAGGGCATTCGCTAACCGACCCCGAACTGCATCAAATTATCTACCTGCTGGGTGGGGAATTTGATGCAGTTCGCCCTCGTCACGGCCCTCATTCCGCCAGCCATTCGAGGATCGCAAGCCAGCCGTCGAGGCCGGTCACGGTTCCGTCGCACTCCTCCGCCAGCTCCGGCGGTCCCTCCGCTGAGAGGACGCCGACGCAGACCGCCGCGGCCAACCGGCCCTCCTCCTGCAGCTGTCGCAGCCGCCGAAAAGCGTCGAGGTCGGTGCGGTCGTCGCCGGCGTAGACGGCGCGGTCGAGCCGCTCGTCGGCCAGCAGCGAGGCGATCGCTCCGTCCTTGCCGCCGCCGCCTCGTGGCCGCGGCTCCAGCACCTTCCGCCCCCAGCGCGGTTCCAGCCCCGCCCTGCCGGCCTCGTTGGCGATCTCGTGCACGCGGCTCTCGGCCGCCGCCTCGTCGGCGCTGCCGCGCCAGTGCAGCGCCTGGATCGGCCCCTTGTCCTCCTGCCGCAGCCCCGCCGCTTCGAGGCGGCCGTCGTCGACCGCGGCGAGGAAGTCGACGGCTTCGCGCTCCCGTCCCGCCACCGAGGGATCGGCCCGTGGCGCCTCCTCTCCCGGCAGCAGCAGCTCGAGGCCGTGGTTGCCGGCGTAGGCGAGCGAATCGAGGCCGACCAACCGGCGCGCATCCTCCGCCCGCCGCCCGGAGATGCAGCCGACCAGCGCGTAGCGATCGGCCAGAGCCGCCAGCGCCTCGCGCGCCGCAGTCGGCACCGCCGCCTCCTCGGCTCGTTCGACGATCGGCGCCAAGGTGCCGTCGACATCGGTGAGGATCGCCGCCTGCCCCGGCTCCTCGCGCAGCGGCGCAAGCGCGGCGGCCCAGTCGCTGCCCTCCGTCTCGGGGTGGTGGGGCACGCCCTTAGTATCGCGAGATGCCCGTCGCCGCGACCCCGGACCACGCGATCTGGAAGCTGGCGGCGATCGCGACCCTGGCCGGCTTCTTCAGCGGCCTCTTCGGCGTCGGGGGCGGGACGATCATCGTGCCGCTGCTGATCTTCTGGTTCGCCTACGGCGAGCGCCTCGCCACCGGCACCAGCCTCGCCGCGATCGTCCTCATCGGCCTGCTCGGCGCCCTCGCCCAGGGCGGCATCTACGGCAACGTCCACCTCGGCACCGGGCTCCTGCTGGCGATTCCGGCGGTCATCGGCGTCGTCCTCGGCACCGCGATCCAGCAGCGGATCCCGCAGCGCGCGGTCTCCTACCTCTTCGCTCTGCTGCTGGTCGCGATCGCGGTGGAGCTGATCCTCTCGTGAGCGAGCTGGCGGCGGCGCTGATCTGCCTCGCCGGCGGGATGACCGGCGGCCTCGTCGGGGTCGGCGGCGGCGTCCTCTTCGTGCCGGCGCTGACCATCTTCATCGGCCTCACCCAGGTCGAGGCGGAGGCGACCTCGCTGCTGATGATCGTCGTCGTCGCCCTGGTCGGCGCCTACCGCCAGAACGGCTACGGCAACGTCCGCCTCCGCGAGGCGGTGCTGATCGGCGTGCTCTCACCGGCCGGCGTCCTCGTCGGCGTCGCCCTCGCCAACCACATCTCCGAACGCGCCTTGCAGCTCTCCTTCGCCGCCCTCGCCCTCTTCATGGCGGCGCAGCTGGTGCGCCGCGCCCGCTCGGTATGAGCGCCCTCATCCCAATCCGACCTTCTTGACGCCTCCGTCGAACCCTGAGCCGAGGTTCATCTTCACCTCGGCGAGGAACGGCTTCGTGTCCGCGGCGACGAGCGTCTCTCTCTTGACGTCCCACAGCATGTAGGTGACGTTGGCACCCCCCGTGAACCGCATCTTCGATTTGAAGAAGCCGCGGCGGCTGATCGCTTCGCCCCCCGCTGCGTCGACGCCGGCATAGAGGACGTGCGTATAGCCCTTCTTCGCGTGCAGGCGCTCCCGCAGCGCCGCGACGATCAGCGGCGGGTACTTCTTCCCGTCCTCGGGCGGCTTGACGATGCTGGCGAGGAAGGTGTCGAACCGCTTGATCGTCGCTTCGGCCACCGCCGTCTGCGCACGGCTCTCGGCGAGCGCGACGTCGTCTTTGGCGACGGCCTCCTCCAGGGTTTTGACGTGTTCCAGCAGTGGCGCGAGCGAGGCCGCGTCTACGGGGTTGCTGTCCCTTGCGAGCTCGGCGCCTTTGGCGGCTTTATCTCCCTCTGCAGGCTTGCCCGCGGCGAGGGCTTTGACGTAGGCGGCCCGTGCTTCCTTCGCGTGTTCGACCCTGCGGTCGGCTGGCACCTGCTTCGACGCCTTCGCCGCCAGGGCAAGGGTCTCGACCTCCACCCGCAGTCGGTAAACGACGGCGAGCTCCTCGATTAACGCGCTCTTCTTCAGGAGGTAGAAGCCCTCGACATTGACCTGCTCCACCTTGCCGACGAGGAAGCGGGCGACCGCCGCCAAGACCGGCGAGGGCTCGATCTTGACGTCTCGCCCGTGAAGCTCGTAGTCGGCACGGAGCAGAGAAGCGATCTCCGCCACCCCGCCGACAACCGACTCCGCGGCCTGTAGGGCCGTGCCGGCGGCCAGGAGGGGAGCCACCCCCCTCGCGCGGGGCGGCATCCCCGCCGCATCCGCCTTCTGTCTCTCGGCAACCTCCGCGGGCGGAGCCTCTTCCCGCAGCTGCCCCCTGAGTCGCTTCAGCTCCTTCCGCTGCCGCCGGAGCTCCGACCTGATTGCCATCAGGGGCCAGTCCGAGCTGACCAGGTCCGGGGAGCTGACCAGCAGGACCCTCATCCCCTTTTTCTTCAGCAGGTGCCCGATGCCATCGCGGATGTGCTCGCCCGCGGAGCGCATCCTCTCGTGCGCGATCAGGTCCGAGACGAAGCCGGCTTTGGCGTCGATCTCGATCGTGCCCTCCCGCGCCTTCGCCTCCGAGGCCGGGAACGCGGCCGAGAAGGCGGCCCGCTCGGCTTCGGCCTTCGTCTTCTCCGCTTCGACCGCGACCTTGTCCGCTTCCGCGGCCGCTTTCCGCGCGTTCTCCTCGGCCTGCTTCGCTTTGGCCTCGGCTTCGCGTTCCTGCCGTAGGACGCCCTCTTCGACGGCCAGACCCCCTCCTCTTCTCATGCACCCAGCCAACAGGAAGCCGTCGGTCAGAGCAATACTCGATATTAGTAAAACTTCGAGTACACAAAGGTTCCCCTTTTTAAAGCGCGTCGCTCTCAAGGGCATGGTCTACGCTCAGAAGCGTGGATTCACTCACTTGGGAAGGGGACCTGCCGCACCTGCGCTCGCCCGTCATGGTCTGCGCTTTCCGTGGCTGGAACGACGCCGCCGCCGCGGCGTCGACCGCCCTGGCGGCGGTCGGTAACTCGCTCGACGGCCGCCTGATCGCCCACCTCGACCCCGAGGAGTTCTTCGACTTCCAGTCGACGCGGCCGACGATCACCCTCGACGAAGGGCAGACCCGCCGGATCGAGTGGCCGGAGAACAACCTGATCGCGGTCGAAGTCCCCGGCGCCGACCGCGACCTCGTCCTCCTCGACGGGACCGAGCCGAACCTGCGCTGGCGCACCTTCTCGGAGACGATCGCTACCGCCGCCGACGCGCTCGGGGTGGAGATGGTGATCACGCTCGGCTCGCTGATCGCCGAGGTCGCGCACACCATGCCGGTGCCGATCACCGGCCTCGCCTCGAGCCAGGAGCTGGTTGAGGAGCTGGAGCTGGAGCGATCGAACTACGAGGGGCCGACCGGGATCGTCGGCGTCGTCCACGACCTCTGCCGCCAGAGCGGAATCGACTCCGCCTCCCTCTGGGCCGCCGTCCCGCACTACGTCGCCGCGGTCCCCAACCCGAAGGCAGCGCTGGCGCTGCTGCGCCGCCTGGAGGGCCTGACCGGGATCGCCGTCGAGGCCTCCGAGCTGGAGGAGGAAACGGCCGACTACGAGGAGCAGATCGGCCGTGCGGTCGCCGCCAACCCGGAGATCGAGGAGCTCGTCCAGCGGATCGAGGCCGAACAATCCGACCTCCTCGACGGAGAAGGCCAACTCCCCTCGGCCGACAACCTGGCCCAAGAGTTCCAGCGCTTCCTCAGGCAACGCGGCGACGAGGCCTGATCCGTCATAGGGCCTTACTCACCCTTGCGGTACCTCCGGAAGTCGCGCAAGAACTTCAGGACCTTCTGACCCCATATCGGCAAGCGCCAAATCGCGATCAAGCCGATGAGGAGGTACAGAGCCGGAGGATTTTGGGCGAGGAGGTCCATTGGTGCAAACACTTGTGATGCACCAAATGGGCTTCCCAGCGCTGAGCGTAGAGGTGTTCTCCGGTTTTCTTCAAGCTAAAAACCCTTGACAGGTCCCTGACCCACCCGCTATTTGCGGCAATTTCGGCGTTTCCTTGATTGTTTAAAAACTTTTAGAGTAGTGCACCGGTCAAGGTTCGCACCTCGATTTAAGCTTCGGCTGCCGGGCAGATCAGGCGGTAATCGCACCAGCTGCAGACCTTCGGGGAGGGGCGGGGCTCGAAGTCCTGGCTGAGCACTCCCTCGCCGACCTGCAGCACGGTGCGCTCGACCCGCTCGGCGTCGTCGGGACGGGTCGGCGCCGGCACCTTCTCGGCGTCGAGCACGTAGTAGTAGCTGCCGGTGCTCGCCTCGATCCCCCAGGCCTCGCGCGCCGCGATCCGGTAGAGCGCCAGCTGCAGGTCGTCGTCGAGGTCCGCTTCTGACTTGCGCTCGCCGGTCTTGTAATCGATCAGCTCGTAGTCGCCGTCGGGCAGGCGATCGACCCGGTCGACGCGGCCGCGGACGTGGTGGTCGCCGACCTTGAAGTCGAACTTCCGCTCCAGCCAGACCGGTTCTCCCTCCGAGACCCGCTCGCGCTCCCAGTAGAGGCGCAGCGCCTCGCGGGCGCGGTCGCGGAACTGCAGCTCGTCGTCTGAGTTGCCGAAGCCGGTGCGCCGCCAGCCCTGCTCGAAGAGCCGGTTCAGCATCCGCAGCCCTTCGAACTCGTTCGGCGGCGGCTCCTTGTGGAAGCGCTCTAGGACGTTGTGGAAGAGGATCCCAAAGCGCTGGTTGATCGTCGGCTCCTGGGGGATGCCGAAGACGCGCGCGAACTTGTACTTGAGCGGGCAGGTGAGGTAGAGCGTGAGGTCCGAGGCCGAGAGGCTGAGCATGCCGTCGCCGCGGCGCGGCAGGAAGGCGGCCAGCGAGGGCTCCTCCCGCGCCGCCACCAGCTCCAGCCGGCGACCGCGCTCGCGCTCGGAGTCGAGCAGGTAGGCGTCGAGCGCCGAGGCATCCAGCTCGGCCTGCTGCTCGGGCGTCGCCACCTGCCGCAGCAGCCCGTTGACCGCCTCGATCGCCTCCGCCGTCGGCTCGTCCCCCGGCCGCTGCGCCAGCGCCGCCAGCTTCAGCAGCTCGAGGTAGCGGGCGATCGCCCGGTTGACGTCGAGGGCGGTGTCGAGCCGCGGCTCGGAGAGCTCGCGTCCGGCCCGCCAGGAGGCCTCGAGCACCTGCTCGCGCAGGGCCCGGTAGGTGGCGTGCAGGCCCTCGGCCGGGCCGAACAGCTCCTCCTCGTGCGCCTCCTCCTCGCCGCCGGCCGCCGCCAGCGCCTGCTCGTAGTAGCGCGATGGTCGCGCCGAACCGCCCTCGGGGCCGCGCTCCACCCGCGACAGCACCAGGCTCTCGCGCGCCGGCCAGCCGATCCGCTCCCAGCCCGCCTCCTCCTCTAGGCCGAGGACGAAGACGTGGTCGAAGCCGAGCCCCTTGACGGCTCCCGCCGCCATCCCCCGGACGGCGCCGGGCGCGGGCGGCTCCTCGGCGTCCTCGGCTTCGGCGCCCGCCTCGGCGACGGCGCTGAGGTAGGCGACGAAGCCGCGGGTCGAGCCGTGCGGTTCCCGCCGCGTCCAGGCGGTCGCCATCTCGGCCAGGCGGGAGAGTCCGAGCAGCCGCTCCGCCACCTCCGGCTGGGCGGCGAAGAGGCGCTGGCGCCGCAGCCCGACCTGCTCGATCAGCCGCCGCACGAAGACGTCGGCGCGCCGTTCCTCCATCGTCGCCGCCCCGCCCGCGTAGAGCTTGAGGAAGGTCCCAATCCGCTCGCGTGCCTCGGGCTGGAACTGGGGGCTGTCGAGGGCGGCCTCGCAGGCGGCGACCATGTCCTGCTTGCGCCGCCGCGCGATCGTCGTCAGCCGGGCCAGGTCACCGGAGCGCAGTTCGACCGGCGGCCGGGTCAGCGCCCGCGCCGCCGCGGCCGAGTCGTCGGGGGCGGCGAGGACCCGCAGCCAGGCGATCGCGTCGCGCACCTCCGGCCGCTGGAAGAGCGCCGTCGGCCCGAAGAGGTGAAAGGGGATGCCGCGCTCCTCCATCGCCGCCGCGACCGAGCCGCCCCCCTTGCCCGGGTCGGCGACGAGGATGCAGATCTCCTCCGGGGCGGCGCCGCCGGCGATCAGGTGCTCGACCGCCCGCGCCGTCGCCTGCGCCTGCCCCCGCTCGTTGCTGCAGCGCCAGAAGCCGAGGTGGGGATCGCGGAAGCGGCGCTCGAGGACGATCCGCTCCCCCGCGGGATGGAGCCGCGCGTACCACTCCTCTGCCTCGCTCCGCTCGCCTCCCCCCTCGGCGGCGAAGAGCTGGTTTGGGTTGTCGGCGGCGAGGGACTCGACCACCGTCCGCTGCGCCGGGGTCGCCTCCTCGAGCTCGTCGACCATCAGGTAGCGCCAGCGCTCGGCGATCCGTCGCCGCACGTCCGGCCGCTCAACCAGGAGGCAGTCGAGGGCGAGGAAGACATCGCCGCGGTCGAGGCTGCCGGACTCGGCGAGGATGCGGTCGTGGGTGGTGTAGAGGTCGGCGAACTCGAGCTAGCGCTGCTGCGCCTCGCGCCCAGCCTCGTCCTCGGCGTCCGCCGCCTGGGCCCGCTCTGACAGCGTCGTCGGCCCCACCCGTTCGGCCTTCAGCGCGTCGATCCGCGCCAGTAGGCGCGCCAGCAGGCCGGCCGGGTTGCCGCGGATCTCGTGGCGGCGTAGCGGCAGCTGGTCGAGGCGGTCGAGCAACATCGCCAGCCGCTCGGCCCGACCGAGCACGTCGAAGAAAGGGTCGAGCCCGGCCTCCTCGGAGTACTCGCGCAGGATCCGCTCGCCGATCGCGTCCCAGCTGCCGATCCATAGCTCCTCGAAGGAGCCCTCAAGCAGCGCCTCGCAGCGTTCGCGCAGGCGGCCGGCGGTGGTGCGGCCCGACGCGATCACCAGCACCTCCTCGGGCCGGGTCCCGGCGGCGACGAGGTGGCTGAGGCGGCCCGCCAGCAGCTCGGTCTTGCCGGTGCCGGGGGCGCCGACGATCAGCAGCGGACCGTCGCCGTGCTCGGTCGCCTGCCGTCGCTCCGAAGCGGTGGTCTCGGTGATCAGGTGATCCTCGCGCACCACCCAAAGCTAACTACTCCGTAGCATCCGCTCGATGGACCTCCTCTCCGCGGACTGGCCGGCGATCTGCCGGCGTATCGTCGCCGCCCAGCGCCCGATCTTCGAGCGGGCGAAGACGAGCGAGCAGCGGACCGTCTACGAGGGGATCGGCGAGGGGGGCGACCGCACCCTCGTCATCGACCGCGAATGCGAGGACGTGGTCTTCGCCGAGCTCGAGAAGCTAGCCGACCAGGGCGCCTCCTTCCTCGCTATCTCTGAGGAGCGGGGGGAAGTCAGCTTCAACTCCGGGGGCGAGCACCGCGTCGTCATCGACCCGATCGACGGCTCGCTCAACGCCCGGCGGACGATCCCGTCTTTTGCCGTTTCGATCGGCGTCTCCTCCGGCCCTTCGATGGCCGACGTCGAGTTCGGCTTCGTCCACGACTTCGGCGCCGACGACGAGTTCATGGCGCGGCGGGGGGAGGGGGCGCAGCTCAACGGCGACGCCGTCCAGGTCGCCCCGGCGGAGGAGCCGCTGGAGGTCGTCGGGATCGAGTCGGCGGAGCCCGAGTGGTCGTTGCCGGCGCTGGAGGCGCTCAGCGGCAAGGTTTTCCGCCTGCGCGTGGTCGGCGCGATCGCGATCTCCGCCGCCTACGTCGCCGCCGGTCGCCTTGACGCGATGCTCAGCTTGCGCTCCTGCCGCTCGGTCGACGCGGCTGCCGCCCAGCTGATCGTCCGCGAGGCCGGCGGTTCGGTCTCCTTCGGCGACGGGGACCTCTCCGCCGCCATGCTCGATCTGGAGTCGCGCTACCCCATGGCGGCCGCCAGCAGCGAGGCCGGCCTCGCCACCGTGCGCTCCGCGCAGCTCGCCGTCACCGCGTAACCACCCTCCCCAGGCGGTTTAAGAACGTGTGTTCGCTGGAACGTATGTTCGCTAGACTCGGGCGCTCCCCCGAGTTCCCCCCCGAAAACTGAAGAGGTGTCTTTTCCGCATGGCAGAAACGAAAACCAACAGCAGCAAATCCAAAACGCAGGCCAAACGAGCCACGACCGAAGCGAAAAAATCAGCGGCCAAAACCGCGAAAGCTTCTAAACACGCCGCGACCAAGACCGCTGTCGCCGAGAAGAACCAGGTCCAGGCCGTGGTCGAGACCGCCGTCGACATCCCCGTCGGCGCCGTGCTCAGCGTCCGCGACCAGCTCTCCGACCTGGTCGAGCCCTGGACCGACCGCAGCAAGGCCGAGCGGCAGGTCAAGAACTACCGCAGCAACCTGCGCAAATCGCTGAAGCGGACCGAGCGTCGCGGCACCACCGCCCGCCGCCGGGCCCTGACCGAGGCGCGGAGGACCCGCACCCAGGTCGAGCGCGAGGCGCGCAACCACCGCCGCAACGTCGAGACGACGCTGAAGCGCAACCGCACCGAGGTGGAGCAGCGCGTCCGCCGCGCGATCGAGGTTCCGACCTCGCGGGCGCAGACCGTGGTCGACAGCGCCCAGGGCGTGGTCGGCGTGGTCGGCAGCCAGCTGACTGCCCTCCGGTAGTCAGCGCCCGGTCACCACGACCGGAGGTGAGAAGGCTGGCTCATAGGGCCAGCCTTCTTTTTTGCCCACGTAGGCGCGGAACTGGAAGCGGACGCCGCGACTGTCGTCGTCGCTGAAGCGGTAGCGAAGGTGGAACCGGCCCCGGGCGTCGGCCTCGACCGTACGGAACTCGCTCCAGTCGGCGCCGGGGTAGCGGAATTGCAGCTCCACCGGCAGGCCCGCCTGCGACGGAGCCGTTCCCGCGCGGGCGACCCTGCCGCTGAAGAGGATCGGCCGGCCGCCGACCCGGGCGGTTGCGGCGGAGGCGCGGAAGCGGACGCCAGCGCGGACGTCGAGATGGAGGCTTGGCGCGGTGGCGCGGGTGAGGGTGCGCGTGCCCGCAAAGGCGGCGGTGACCTCGCGGCTCGTCCCCGGCGCGAGCCGGAGCGAGAAGGTGCCGTCTGGCCCAGTGCGGAGCAGGGTCGTTCTCTGCCTGGGATGAGAGCCGGCGGGGAAGCTCTCCGTCACCGCCACCTCGAGGCCGCCCAGCTGGGCACCGGCGGCGCTCGTCAAGCGACCGCCGAAGGTGACGCTGCGCCCGAACGACACGGCACGAGCGCTCGCTCGAGGTGTCCGTCCCTCGCCGAAGCCAGCCGCCAGCTTCACTGGGGCCTTCAGGGGGTTGGCGAGGATCATCTTCGGACCGCTGCTGCGGTGCTCACCGCTCGCCGAGTTGCCGGCGTGGTCGCAGCCCCGGGCGAGGAACTCGTACCTCCCCTGCGGGTAGGTGTCCGAGTCCCAGAAGGCGACGAGGCGATCGCCGGTGACATGAGTCGGCAGCGCTCGGAAGCGCCCGACGCGGCCGAGCGGGCGCAACTCGATCGACCCGCAGTCGGAGCTTGGTCCCGAGAGGGCGTCGCTGACGGTCGCTTCGATCCGCTCCGGTTCGTCGCGGTCCTGACGCGGAGCGAATGCCACCTGCGGCGGCACTTCGTCGATCCCGACCGTCGCGCTCGCCGGGCTCGGCCCGCCGAGCTCTCCGTCGGCGACATTGCCGGCGGCGTCCCGGGCGAAGTAGCGGATCCGGTGGAGGCCGTTCCCGGTCACCGAGGCCGAGGCACGATCGCCGCCGGCGATCTGCGGCAGCGCCCCGTCGACCGCCACGGCGGTGAAGGGTCCCGAGGCGCCCGCGGACGCCATCCCCGACAGCGGGTCGACGGCGACCGCCGTCACCCGCACGGGCTCGCTGCTCCAGCCGCTCGGAGGCAGCCCCTGGAGAGAGACCTGCGGCAGCGTCGTGTCGACCCTGACCAGCGTGCTGGCAACGGGTGAGGGGACCCCGGACCCGGAGACCGCGACGACGCGGGCATAGGTGATGCCCTCGGGCAGCGACCCGAGGTCGATCGTGTCGTCGCCGATGCCGCCGCTGAGGTCGGTCTCGGCGAGGGTGCAGCGGCTCCGGCTGGCGCAGGGGGAACCGCCGCTGCCACCGTCAAGAGAGATCGCGTAGCCCCTGATCCCGGCTGGTGGCAGCGGCGGCTGCGGATGGCCGATCTTCAGCAGCGCCGGCTGTCGCGTCCCCAGCCATCCCGTCGGCGCTTGCGGAACGGGGGCCGGTGGAGGCGTGTCGTCGAAGCGCAGCCTTGCCCAGGCGAGGGTTCCCGGCTGGCCGTCGGCGCCTTCCAGCCAGGCTTCGACGATGTAGACGCCGGGGACCGGAGGGACTTCGACGTCGGCCCACTCGGCGATCTCGGTCTTCTCGAGCGGACCTGCGATCAGGTTCCCCGCCTCGTCGAAGAGCCGGTAATGGAGGGCCTTCGGCTGAACCGGAGGCCCGGGGACCTGGTCCCATTCGAGCCGGAAGACGTTCTCGGCGTGCCAGTTCGCCTCCCCTCCCTCGACGCGCATGTTGGACATCCGCAGCGGTTCGCTCGCCGCCGCGGGTGAGGTGAGGAAGAAGCCGGCGAGGAGTGCCGCCGCGACCAATGCCAGGGAGATGCGACGCCGAGCGCTCATGGCCCGAACTCCCCGGCTGGGCTGCCGGGTTCCGTGCTTTCGACCGGAGCCGGTTCGGGAGCGGGTGGCGGCGGAGATTCGGCTACGGGTTCCGCAACGGCGGGTGCCGGTTCCACGGGGGCGGGCGCCGGTTCCACCGGAGCGGGTTCGGGCATCGGCTGGGCGACCGCCTCGGGTACGGCGGGTGGTTTCGGCTTCGGCTTCGGCTTCGGCTCAGGCGAGGCGACCGGCGCCGGTTCGTAGTCCACCTCGGTCCCCTCCGGGTCGGCCTGGCGCTCAACAGGCGCCAACTGCACCCTCTCGGCGCCGAAGTCGAGCGGGGAGGGGACCACGCCGCCGGCGACGCAGGCCGCCGCGCCTCCCGCGGTCCCCAGGCAGACCGCGGCGACCTTGACCAGACCCGCTACCCCGATCCCGCCAGCCCCGCTGCCCGAGGCAGCCTGAACGACGGTGTCGCCACCACCACCGCTGAAGCGGGCAGCCACTCCGGAGACGGCATCGTGCGCTCGCTCCAGCAGGCTCCGGTGCAGCGGCAACGCTGGGGCGAGAGCGGCGGCTGCTGCGGGAGCGGCCCGGTAGGTGCGCAGGGTCGCCCGGCAATGCCCGCAGGTCCGCAGGTGCTCCCGCAGCTCCGCTACCTCCTCGCTCCCGGCCTCCCCATCGCAGAAGGATGAGATCAACGGCCGCACCTCGGCGCAGCGGGTCCCGTCCTCGTTGCGCGCGACCAGGCTGCGGAAGCGCTCCCGTCCCTCGGCCAGACAACGGTTCACTTTCGTCCTGGACCAGGCGGTGATCTCGCTGATCTCCGCGTAGGAGTAACCCTCGGCGAGCAGGGTCAGGGCCCGCAGCTCCTGGGGCTTCAGCGCCCGCAGCGCCTCCCGGCTGCGGGCGATCGTCTCGCGGCGCTCAGCCGCCTCCGGCGGGCCGGCGGAGGCGGCGGGGATGTGGTCGACCCAGTCCCCGCTCCCGGTGGATCCGGCGACAGGGCCGGAGAGGGTCCGCTCGCGCTCGCGCCGGATCGCCAGCGCCTCGCGCTTGACCACCGTCTGCGTCCACTTGATCAGCTCGTGCGGCTCGTCGGTCGGGGCTTTGCGGAGGAGAATCTCCAGTCCCCGCTGCAGGGCGTCATCGACGTCGTCGGCGCAGAGGGAGTAGCGGGAGGCGGCCCGGCGCAGGACCGTTTCGTTTCGCACGTACATCTCCACCGCCGCGCGCTTGCGGGCGGCGTCGTCGTTCGGGCCCAGGCGTGGTCCCGGGTGCTCGGCCTTGACACTTTCCACCGGTTCGATTCCCCCTGCTGGTTCAGATTTCTGCATTGGACACTGGCAACGCCAGGTACGAAGGAGGTACGTCTCGCCCCCCAACTGGACGGATCTCTCAGCGGAAGAACACGGAAATTGCAGGCGACCCCCGAGAAATGTCCAGCGCCTGCCCGGGCCGATAGGATCGCCCCATGAGCACCTGCGTAGTTACCGGCGGCGCCGGCTTCCTCGGGTCCCATCTCTGCGAGCGGCTGCTCGGTGACGGCCACCGGGTGATCTGCATCGACAACCTCGAGACGGGGTCGCTGGAGAACATCGCCCACATTCGCGACGAGCGGTTCGACTTCCGCCACATCGACATCACCAACTACGTCGATATCCCCGAGGAGGTCGACTTCGTCTACCACCTCGCCTCGCCGGCGAGTCCGATCGACTACCTGCGGCTGCCGCTGCACACGCTCAAAGTCGGCTCCCACGGAACCCACCACATGCTCGGCGTCGCCAAGTGGAAGCGCGCCCGCTTCCTGATCGCCTCGACCAGCGAGGTCTACGGCGACCCGGAGGTCCACCCGCAGAAGGAGGACTACTGGGGCCACGTCAACCCGATCGGCCCGCGCGGCGTCTACGACGAGGCGAAGCGCTACGCCGAGGCGCTGACGATGGCCTACCACCGCCAGCAGGGCGTCGACACGGCGATCGTCCGCATCTTCAACACCTACGGCCCGCGGATGCGCGCCCACGACGGCCGCGCGATCCCGACCTTCCTGCGCCAGGCGCTGCAGGATCGGCCGCTGACCGTCTTCGGCGACGGTAGTCAGACCCGCAGCTTCTGTTACGTCGACGACCTGATCGACGGCATCGTCCGCCTCGCCGAGTCCGACGTCCACACGCCGGTCAACATCGGCAACCCGAACGAGTTCACGCTGCTCGAACTAGCGAAGAGCGTGGTCGAGCTGACCGACTCCCGCTCGGAGATCGTCTACGAGGCGCTTCCCACCGACGATCCCAAACAACGTCGTCCCGACATCGGCCGCGCCCGCGATCTGCTCGGCTGGGAACCGACGATCCAGCTCAACGAGGGCCTGAAGCGGACGATCGACCAGTCCGGCGTCGAGCGCCTGGTCGGCGCCGGCGACTAGGAAGTTCCTCGTAGCAGCGCCCGAAGCCGCCGCCCCAATATCCTGCGGGAGATGACGATGACCGACGGCTCCGGGGCCCAAGAGGCCCATCGCACGATCGCGCCGGTGGTCGGGCCCGAGGACGAGCGCGTCTTCACCGACTCCGGCATCGAAATCCAGCCTCTCTACGACGAGACCGACGTCGCGCCTGGCGTCGAGGAGCGCCTCGGCGAGCCGGGGCAGCCGCCCTTCACCCGCGGCATCCACGAGGGGATGTACCGGGACCGGCTCTGGACGATGCGCCAGTACGCCGGCTTTGCCTCCCCCGAGGACACCAACGAGCGCTACCGCTACCTGATCGAGCACGGCTCAACCGGCCTCTCGATGGCCTTCGACCTGCCGACCCAGCTCGGCCGCGACTCCGATGACCCGCTCTGCCACGGCGAGGTCGGCCGCACCGGGGTCCCGATCGACACGATCGAGGACATGCGGATCTGCTTCGACCAGATCCCGCTCGACGGCGTCTCCACCTCGATGACGATCAACGCCCCGGCGGCAATCCTGCTGCTGCTCTACGAGCTGGTCGGCGAGGAGCAGGGCGTCCCCTCCGAGAAGCTGCGCGGCACGGTCCAGAACGACGTGCTGAAGGAGTACATGGCCCGCGGCAACTACATCTACCCGCCGGAGCCGACGATGCGGCTGACCACCGACATCTTCGAGTACTGCCGCGAGAATGTGCCGAAATGGAACACGATCTCGATCTCCGGGTACCACATCCGGGAGAAGGGCTGCTCGGCCGTGCAGGAGGTCGCCTTCACGCTCTCGAACGCGATCGCCTACGTCGAAGCGGCGCTGGAGCGGGGCCTGAAGATCGACGAGTTCGCGCCGCGGCTGGCCTTCTTCTTCAACGGCCACAACAACGTCTTCCAGGAGATCGCCAAGTTCCGGGCGGTGCGGCGGATGTGGGCGAAAATCGTCGGCGAGCGGTTCAAGGCCGAGAACCCGAGCTCGCAGAAAATCCGCTTCCACACCCAGACCGGCGGTGTGACGCTGCAGGCCCAGCAGCCGGAGGTCAACATCATCCGCGTCGCCCTGCAGGGGTTCGCTGCCGTCTGCGGCGGTACCCAGTCGCTGCACACCAACGGCTTCGACGAGGCGCTGGCGCTGCCGACCGAGCGCTCGGCCCGGATCGCCCTGCGCACCCAGCAGGTGCTCGCCTACGAGTCCGGCGCCGCCGACACCGTCGACCCCTTCGCCGGCTCCTACTTCGTCGAGTCGCTGACCGACGAGATCGAAGCCCGCTCCTGGGAGCTGATGGACAAGGTCGAAGAGCTAGGCGGCTCGGTCGAGGCGCTGGAGTTCATGCAGCGCGAGATCGAGGAGTCCGCGCACTCCTACCACGAGCGCTACAAGAGCGGCCAGGACATCATCGTCGGCGTGAACAAATTCGTCACCGACCAGGTCGACGACGTCGACATCCTCAAGGTCGACCCCGAGGCCGAGCAGCGCCAGCTAGCGCGCCTCGAGGCCTTCAAGGCGAACCGCGACCAGGCCGAGGTCGAGGCGAAGCTCGACTCCCTGCGCGACGTCGCCCGCGGCGAGGGCAACCTGCTCCACCCGATCCGCGCCGCCCTCAAAGCCAACGCCTCGATCGGCGAGGTCTGCGGCGCCATGCGCGAGGTCTTCGGCGAATACAAGGGCGGGGCGTTCTTCTAGGAAGGGGTGGGCGGCGGTTGTGTCCGCACGCCTGAGGACGTCCCCTGCCCGCCGACCACCCCCAAAGTTTCGCGGCATGACACGTGCGTGCTGGACAAATTCAGCGTTCGCTGAAAAATGCCCCCTATAGAGGTGCAAATTCAGCGGGCGCTGAATTTGTCCCCGATCAGGCTGGCTCTAGGAGATGCTTCTCCTCGACTAGGTCGAGGGCGAGGGTGCGGTAACCGACTGACTCGAAGAGGACGGTGACTCGGTCGTCGTCGTAGCGCTGGACTTCGCCCGGGCCCCACTCGCTGTGGGTGACGGTGGCGCCGATCTCGAAGGGGCGCTCGGCGTCGTCTTCCGGCTCGACCAGGCCGGCGTCGCAGTTGTCGCAGTTCCCGCACGGTGGCTCGTGCTCCTCGCCGAAGTAGCTGAGGACGAAATCGCGGCGGCAGCCCGTGTACTCAGCGTAGGAGCGCATCATTTCCAGGCGCGATTTCTCGAACTCCTCGCGCTCCTCGGGGGTCCTGCCGGCGAAGAAGCGGCGGATCGCCTGGTCCTCGGGCCGATAGAAGACGCAGGCGCGCGCCGGCTCGCCGTCGCGTCCCGCCCGGCCGACCTCCTGGTAGTAGGAGTCGACCGCGTCGGAGAGGCCGGCGTGGAAGACGAAGCGGACATTTGGCTTGTCGATCCCCATCCCGAAGGCGGTGGTGGCGACCATCGTCACGATCGCGTCGTCCATGAAGGCGTCCTGGAGCTCGCCGCGGCGCTTGGCGCCGAGCCCGGCGTGGTAGGCCTCGGCGGCGACGCCGGCGTCCCGCAGCGCCTCGGCCAGATCCTCGCTGGCCTGGCGGGTGGCGATGTAGACGATGCCGGGCTTTGCCGCCTCCCGCACCGCCTCGACCAGCGCCCGCTCTTTGCCGTGCTCCTCGGTGAACCGCCGCACCTCCAGGTGGAGGTTGGGCCGGTCGAAGCCGCGGACGATCACCGCCGGGTCCTCCATCCCCAGCCGCTCGGCGATCTCGCGGCGGACCGGGGGGGAGGCGGTCGCGGTCAGCGCCAGCAGGGTCGGATTCCCGAGCTCGGCCGCGAAGGCGCCGAGACGCAGGTAGTCGGGGCGGAAGTCGTGCCCCCACTCGCTGATGCAGTGCGCCTCGTCGACGACCAGCAGCGAGGGCTTTGCCTCCCGCAGCTCCTCCAGCACCTCCTCCTTCGCCAGCTGCTCAGGGGCGAGGAGGACGAACTCGCGCTCGCCCCTGCGCAGCGACTCCATCAGCTCTCGCCGCTTCGTCTCCGAGACCGTCGAGTTCAGCTCCGCCGCCTCGCCGGGCGTCGCCTCCTCCATCGCTTCGACCTGGTCCCGCTGCAGCGCGATCAGCGGCGAGACGACAATCGTCGGCCCGTCGAGGAGCTCGCCCGAGAGCTGGTAGATCGCCGACTTGCCGTAGCCGGTCGACATCACCGCCAGGGTGTCGCGTCCGCCGAGGACCGCCTCGACTGCCTGCAGCTGCCCCGGCCGCAGCTTCTCGATCCCGAGCGTCTCTCGCGCCAGCTGCTTGATGTCTTTCGCGGAGGCCTTCGCCGACGCCATCGCGCCATCCCTACCCGGCCACTGTCCCGAGCATCGCTGAACGGTCCGTCCCAAGCGTCGGAAGCGGGCAGGAACCCGATGCCGGCGGTTGAACCGGGTGGCGATGATCGAGGTGGCAAGGACGCTGATGAAGTCCGAGCCCGAGCTCGCGGAGCTGGTTGAGAGCGTCGAGGGGCTCGAGGTGAGGATGGCCGAGAAGGGCTTCGGCACCCGGGTCGAGCTGCGGGCGGCGGAGGATTCCGGGCTGGCCGAGGCCGATCTCGAAGCGGTGCTCGACCGCCTGGCGGAGCCGCAGCGGCGGCCGTTCGTCTGACGGAGAGGCCCAAACCGACTGAAAAACGGTCTGTCATGCCTTCCAAGTGTGCGTGGGGACCGCAACGGGTATTCGCCGGTCCGCGCGTCTTCCTAAGATCAGAAGCGCATTGTGGAAATGCGAGGGGCTCGCTTCGGCGGGCCCCTCTTTTATCGGCGGACGCGCAGACCCCGCCGTAAATAGAATGCCGCGGCCCCTTCCCAAGCGCCCTTCCGCAAAGAGCGCTGAGAGCCATGCGCGAGAGAAACCCCGAAACCCACGACGAGAAGCTCGCCTACCTCCGCGAGCTGCGCGAGGCGGCGATCAACTCCGCCTCCGAGGCGGCGGTGGAGAAGCAGCACGCCAAGGGCAAGATGACCGCCCGCGAGCGGATCGAAAAGCTGCTCGACCCCGGCTCCTTCGAGGAGCTCGACACCTTCGTCCGCCACCGCACCTACGACTTCGAGATGCAGAAGAACCGGCCCTGGGGCGACGCCGTCGTCACCGGCCACGGCACGATCGACGGTCGCACCGTCTTCGTCTTCTCCCAGGACTTCACTGTTTTCGGCGGCAGTCTCGGCGAGGTGATGTCGGAGAAGATGTGCAAGGTGATGGACCTGGCCGCCCAGGTCGGGGCGCCGGTGATCGGCATCAACGATTCCGGCGGCGCCCGGATCCAGGAGGGGGTCGTCTCCCTCGGCGCCTACGGCGACGTCTTCGTCCGCAACGTCCAATGCTCCGGCGTGATCCCGCAGATCAGCCTGATCATGGGTCCCTGCGCCGGCGGCGCCGTCTATTCGCCGGCGATGACCGACTTCATCTTCATGGTCAAAGAGACCTCGCACATGTTCATCACCGGCCCGGAAGTGATCAAAACCGTGACCGGCGAGGAAGTCGAGTTCGAGGAGCTCGGCGGCGCG
>Ga0190273_10000363_pt1 | contig 18169 bp, 15 predicted proteins | sample Popmic504IS_FD_134513 | JGI IMG/M metagenome (GOLD analysis project Ga0190273, IMG submission 134513) | Populus adjacent soil microbial communities from riparian zone of Shoshone River, Wyoming, USA - 504 IS | ecosystem: Environmental > Terrestrial > Soil > Riparian zone > Trees stand | place... | reverse complement strand
ATGCGCAGCAGCTGGTTGTATTTGGCCAGCCGGTCGGAGCGGGCCAGCGAGCCGGTCTTGATCTGCCCGCAGTTGGTGGCGACGGCGAGGTCGGCGATGGTCGAGTCCTCGGTCTCGCCGGAGCGATGGCTCATCACGGCCGTGTAGCCGGCGCGGTGGGCCATATCGACGGCGTCCAGTGTCTCCGACAGCGTGCCGATCTGGTTGACCTTGACGAGGATCGAGTTGGCCAGGCCCTTGCCGATGCCCATCGACAGGCGCTCGGGGTTAGTGACGAACAGGTCGTCGCCGACCAGCTGCACCGTCTTGCCCAGCGCCTGGGTGAGCAGTTCCCAGCCCTCCAGGTCGTCCTCGCTCATGCCGTCCTCGATGGTGACGATCGGGAACTTGGAGACCAGGTTTTCCAGGTATTTGACCATGCCGGCCGGATCGAGGCTCTGCCCCTCGCCTTCCAGCTCGTACTTGCCCTTCTTGAAGAACTCGGTGGAGGCGACGTCCAGCCCCAGCACGAAATCGTCGACGGCCTTGTAGCCGGTGCTTTCGGCGGCCTTCATCACGAAGGCCAGCGCCTCCTCGGCCGAGCCGATGTTGGGGGCAAAGCCGCCCTCGTCGCCGACGTTGGTGTTGTGGCCGGCGTCCTTGAGCGCCTTCTTCAGCCCGTGGAAGATCTCCGCGCCCATGCGCAGGCCTTCGCTGAAGGTCGCCGCGCCCGTCGGCAGCAGCATGAACTCCTGGATGTCGATGGGGTTATCGGCGTGGGCCCCGCCGTTGATGATGTTCATCATCGGCACCGGCAGCAAGCGGGCCGAGACCCCGCCGACGTACTTGTAGAGTGGCAGGTTGGCCGAGGCCGCCGCGGCCTTGGCCACGGCCAGCGAGACGCCGAGGATCGCGTTGGCGCCCAGCCGTGACTTGTTGGGCGTGCCGTCCAGTTCGATCAGCGTGGCGTCGATCCGGCGCTGGTCCACGGCGTCCATGCCCGACAGCGCGTCATAGATCTCGCCCTCAACGGCGTCGACCGCCTGGCGCACGCCCTTGCCGCCGTAGCGGTCCTTGTCGCCGTCACGCTTTTCGACCGCCTCGTGAGCGCCCGTCGAAGCGCCGGAGGGGACCGCGGCTCGCCCGAACCCACCATCTTCGAGGACCACGTCCACCTCGACCGTCGGATTGCCCCGGCTATCCAGGATTTCGCGGGCGATGATGTCGACGATTTCGGTCATGGAGGCTCCCCTTTCGGACGCGCGTGGCTTAGCGGTGCGGGGACAAATCCGCAACCGCAGGCCCCGGAGTCTCCTCATGCTGCTCGTCGAGAAGGAAGACGGCATTGCCGTCGTCACCCTGAACCGCCCCGAGGCGATGAACGCGATGTCGAAGGCGATGCGCTCGGAGCTCTACAAAGCGATGACGGCGCTGAACGACGACCCCGAGGTCAGCGTGGTGATCCTGACCGGCGCCGGCGAGCGCGCCTTCACCGCCGGGCTGGACCTGAAGGAATTGGGCTCCGATCCCAAGGCCATGAGCGCCGCCAACGCCGAAGGCGCCGACGAGAACCCGGTCAAGGCCATCGAGAGCTGCAAGAAGCCCGTGATCGGCGCCATCAACGGCGTCGCCATCACCGGCGGCTTCGAGGTGGCGCTGGCCTGCGACGTGCTGATCGCCTCGGAGAACGCCCGCTTCGCCGACACCCATGCGCGGGTCGGGATCATGCCGGGCTGGGGGCTGTCACAGAAGCTGTCGCGCCTCATCGGCCTCTACCGCGCCAAGGAGCTGTCCCTGACCGGCAACTTCCTCGACGCGAGGACCGCCGCCGAGTGGGGCTTGGTCAACCGCGTCGTTCCCGCCGGCGAACTGATGGCGACCGCCAGGAAACTCGCCGCCGACATGGCCACCATCTCGGTCAAGACCTTGTCCCTCTATAAGCGCATCATCGACGAAGGCTTCGCCCTCCCCTACGGCCAGTCCCTCGCCCACGAGCACAAGACCTCCAGCGCCCACAACCGGACGGTGACGCCCGAGGCGGTGGAAGCCCGGCGGGCCGCAATCCAGACTCGGGCGAGGACGCAGTAGGAATCAGAAACGCCGCCCCATCGCTGAGGCGGCGTTTCGAATTTCAGCTCAGAAGGAGGAGCTAGTCTTCCTTCGGCGTCAGGACCTGGCGGCCGCGGTACATGCCGGTCTTCAGGTCGACGTGGTGGGGGCGGCGCAGCTCGCCGGTGTCCTTGTCCTCGACGAAGGAGTTGGGACCCAGCGCGTGGTGCGAGCGGCGCATGTTGCGCCGTGACGGCGAGGTTTTGCGTTTAGGAACGGCCATCGGAGTAACTCTGCTCGCAGGCGATGAAAACGGAAGCGGCGGCCAGTCGGGCCGCCGTTGAGGCGCGGCTTATGCCGGAAACCGCCCGATTAGGCAACCGCCTAGCCGAGCTGCTCCGCCATCCAGTGCGCGCCCTGCGTCGTCGCCGTCCGCGCCGCGCCCAGCATGTCGTGGAAGATGTGCCAGACGTGGATCATTTCCGGCCAGACCTCCAGCCTGACCCGCACGCCGCACATGCCGGCCTGCTGGGCGAGCGTGACCGAATCCGACAGCAGCACCTCGGCCTGGCCGACGTGGATCAGCATCGGCGGCAGACCGGTGAGGTCAGCCCGTGCCGGCGAGATATGCGGATGGTTGAGGTCAGCGCCGACGGCGTAGTCCAGGGCCGACTGCTTGCTCCCCGCGGCCGTGATCATCGGATCGAGCGCGGCCATCCTTTCGTAGGAGGCACCGTGCTGGCCGAGGTCCGCCCACGGGCTGATCAGGAACAGGCAACCCGGCTGCGGCAGACCGGCGTCGCGGGCCGCCAGCGCCGTGGCCAGCGTCAGGCCGCCGCCGGCCGAGTCGCCGGCGATGGCGATGCGGTGCGGCTGGTAGCCCTCGTTCAGCAGGTAGCGGTAGGTCTTCAGCGCGTCCTCGATGCCGGCCGGGAACGGGGCTTCGGGAGCCAGCCGGTAGTCCGGCACGATGGTCACCGCCTTGGCCTGATCGGCGAGGCGGGCGGCCATGGCGCGGTGGCTCCTCGGACTGCCGAGGCAATAGCCGCCGCCGTGCAGATAGATCAGCGCCCTGCCCTCGACGGCTCCAGCCGGGGTAAGCCGCTCGGCCGGCACGCCGTCGATGTCGATCTCTTCCTTGGTGACGCCGGGCGGCAGCGGGCTCATCTCGCCGAACGCATCCATGCCGGAGCGTTGCATTTCAAGCGTAGGCTTGGGCGAGCCGGCAGGGGCTGCAAAGCCGGCCAGCAGGGCGCGAACGCCGGCGATTTCAGGGTCTTTCCAGACAGGTGAGCCGTCGGCCATGGGGGAGTCTCCGGGGGATTTCCGGAGAGCTTAGAACCGCATGTGGCGCTAGACCAGCCACGGTCTTCCCCCACTCGTGGGGGAAGTGGCCCGAACGCGTAGCGGAGGGTCGATGGGGGTGCGTAGCCTGTTAGGCAGAGTGCTTGCAGAAGAAAACTCCCCCCAACGAGCCTCGCCTTCGGCGTCGGCCACTTCCCCCGCAAGCGGGGGAAGACCTTACACCAACCGGCTTTGTTCCTTGGCCGCGGCGATGAAGCTGGCGAACAGGGGGTGGGGCGCGAAGGGGCGGCTCTTGAGTTCGGGGTGGTACTGGACGCCGACGAACCAGATGTGGTCGTCGCGTTCGACGATCTCCGGCAGCACGCCGTCAGGGGAGCAGCCGGTGAGCTTCAGGCCCGTGGTCTGCAGCTTGTCGCCGTAGCCGATGTTGACCTCGTAGCGGTGGCGGTGGCGTTCGGCGATGGTGGTCGAGCCGTAGATCTCGGCGACGCGCGAGCCTGGGGTGAGGACGGCGTCATAGGCCCCCAGCCGCATGGTGCCGCCCTTGTCGTCGTCCTCACGGCGCGCGACCCGCTCGTTGCCTTGCGTCCACTCGGTCATCAGGCCGACGACCGGGTTCTTGGCGGGGCCGAACTCGGTGGACGAGGCGCCTTCGACGCCGGCGACGTTCCGCAGGGCTTCGATGACCGCCATCTGCATGCCGAAGCAGATGCCGAAGTAGGGCACGTTGCGCTCGCGGGCGAACTGGGCGGCCTTGATCTTGCCTTCCGAGCCGCGCTCGCCGAAGCCGCCGGGGACGAGGATGCCGTGGACGCCTTCGAGCCGGGCGGCGGCGGTGCCGGGTTCGCCCTCGAAGGTTTCGCTCTCGACCCAGTCGAGGTTGACCTTGACCTTGTTGGCCAGCCCGCCGTGGATCAGCGCCTCGATCAGCGACTTGTAGGCGTCTTTCAGCACCGTGTACTTGCCGACCACGGCGACGGTGACCTCGCCATCGGGGTTGGTCAGGGTCTCGTTGATCTCTTCCCACCGGCTGAGGTCGGGCTTAGGCGCGTCATTCATGCCGAAGACGGCCAGCACTTCCGAATCCAGGCCCTCGCGGTGGTAGTCGAGCGGCACGGCGTAGATCGAGGCCGAGTCCATCGCCGTGATCACCGCGCTCGGGCGGACGTTGCAGAACAGGCCGATCTTGCGCTTCTCGTCCGGCGGGATGGGCTGCTCGCAGCGGCACAGCAGGATGTCCGGCTGGATGCCGATGGAGCGCAGCTCCTTGACGGAGTGCTGCGTCGGCTTGGTCTTCATCTCGCCGGCCGTCTTGATGAACGGCAGCAGCGTCAGGTGGACGTAGCAGACGTCGCCGCGCGGCAGGTCGTTGCCCAGCTGGCGGATGGCTTCGAAGAACGGCAGGCCCTCGATGTCGCCGACCGTGCCGCCGATCTCGACCAGCACGAAGTCGACCCCTTCGCCCGGGTCTGAGAGGACGAACTGCTTGATCTCGTTGGTGACGTGCGGGATCACCTGGACGGTGGCGCCGAGGTAGTCTCCGCGCCGCTCCTTCTCGATGATGGTCTTGTAGATCTGGCCGGTGGTGATGTTGTCGGCCTTGGTGGCCGAGACGCCCGTGAAGCGCTCGTAGTGGCCGAGGTCGAGGTCGGTCTCGGCGCCGTCGTCGGTGACGAACACTTCGCCGTGCTGATAGGGGCTCATCGTCCCCGGATCGACGTTCAGATAGGGGTCGAGCTTGCGCAGGCGGACCTTGTAGCCGCGCGCCTGTAGCAACGCGCCGAGAGCCGCGGAAGCGAGGCCTTTTCCAAGAGAAGAAACCACGCCGCCGGTGATGAAGATGTACCGGGCCATGGGAGGTCAGATTAGCCCTGATTCGGGCCGTCTATCCCGGCGCATGAACACTTAGCTGTGGACTCTTCTTACTGGCCCGGCGCGGGAGCGGTCCCGCCGGTTTCGGGCGTGAGGGGCGTGGGCGTGACGGGCGCCGGCTCGGCGGCCGGCGTGCGGATGGTCGGCGTCGGCGCGGTTAGCGGCGCGGGCTCGCTCGTGCTGTTAGTGGCCGGAGCGGGTGAACCGGCCGGCGGCAGGTTCAGCGAGTTGGGATCGAGGGCGTCGATCTTAACCCGGTCGGTGACGGATGAGCTGGCCCGCTGGCGGCCGGAGATCAGCGTCAGGGTGACGCTCAGCACCAGGAAGGCGGTGAACAGGATCCAGGTCGTGCGGGTCAGCAGGTCCCCTGCCCCGCGCGCCGACATGAAGCCGGTCGGCCCGCCGCCCATGCCCAGCGCGCCGCCCTCGGACCGCTGCAGCAGCACCACGCCGATAAGCGCGATGCAGACCAGGATGTGGATAGTGAGCAGGATGCTGAGCAGCATGAGGTTCGCGGGCCCGGGATTCAGGAAGCGGCCCGTCTACACCGTACGGGCCAGCCGCGCCATAGGGCGCTATGCCGCCTCTATGATGGTGAGGAAGTCGGCCGCCTTCAATGACGCCCCGCCGACCAGCGCCCCGCCGACCTCGCGGGCCTTGAGGATCTCGGCGGCATTGGAGGGCTTGACCGAGCCGCCGTAGAGGATCGGCAGCGGTCCGCCCCAGTCGCCGAACTGCACGCGCAGGGTATCGCGGATGGCGCCGTGGACCTCCTCGATCTGCTCCAGCGTCGGGGTCAGGCCCGAGCCGATGGCCCAAACCGGCTCGTAAGCCACCGCGAAATCCCGGCCCGCCAAGGTGGCGGGCAGCGATCCCCTCACCTGCCCGGTGACCACCTCCAGCGTCTGGCCGCCCTCGCGCTGCTCAAGCGTCTCGCCGACGCAGACGATAGGCTCCAGCCCGACCCGCAGCGCCGCCTCGACCTTGGCGGCGACCAGCGCGTCCGTTTCGCCGTAACTCGCGCGCCGCTCGGAGTGACCGAGTATGACCATGGTCGCACCGGCATCCGTGAGCATCTCGGCCGAGACGTCGCCGGTGAAGGCTCCGCTCTCCTCCGCCCGGCAGTCCTGCGCCCCGACCAGCACGCCCGAGCCGCCGAGCAGTTCGGCCATGCGGTGGATCAGGGTGGCGGGCGGGCACAGCGCCACACGCGCCGCGGCCGCCTGCTGGTCGAGCGCGGCCATCAGACTGCGCGCCTCATCCAGCGACGCCTCCAGCCCGTTCATCTTCCAGTTTCCGGCGATCAGGGGGCGGGGCGTGGTCAAGGGGCGCTCTTCATGCTGTGTGACTTGGCTCCCGCGCTACCCCCGCCGCTTGCCGGGTGCAAGGGCCGTCCACTATACCGCGTCAGCGGCGCCGTTCCGGCGATCCGTCCGCCGTCCAAGGTTCAAGTCCGCTCATGATCGCTACGATCCGCAAGCTTGCGAAGTCCTGGTTCGCCGCCGCCCTGCTGGGTGTGCTGATCCTCAGCTTCGCCATCTTCGGCGTCGGCGACGTGTTCCGGACCATGGGCACCGACACGGTCGTGCAGGCCGGGCCGCGCGAGATCAACTCCGCCGACTTCAAGCGCGAGTTCGACGGCTACAAGCAACAGGCCGAGCAGCGGGTCGGCCAGCCGATCCCCGTCGAGCTCGCCGTCGAGCGCGGGCTGGATCGGCAGGTGCTGGAAGGGCTGGCGGCGCGCGAATCCTTCGCCGAGCTGATGCACCGGATGGGCGTGCGCGTCTCCGACCGGCAGGTCGCCGACCAGATCAAGAAGATTCCCGCCTTCTTCGACCGGGTCAGCGGGAAGTTCGACGAAAAGCTCTATGCCGGCGCCCTGGCCGAGCGTCAGCTGACCCCTGAATCGTTCGAGCGCTACATGCGCGATGACATGGCCCAGCAGCAGGTGATGGCTTCGATGGCCGCCGGCCTGCGCGCGCCCCGGGCCTATGCGGCCCTCGGCGCCGCCTATGCGCTGGAGACCCGCGACGCCAGCTGGTTCCTGATCAACCCCGGCAGCGTGCCGCAGCCCGCCAAGCCCACCGACGCGCAGCTGCAGGCTTTCATGAAGGAGAACGCCGCCCAGCTGACCCGGCCGGAGTTCCGCCTGCTGACCGTGGTCAGCTTCAGCGGCAAGGCGCTTGAGTCCACCGTCGCCGTCGATCCGGCCGAGGTGCAGAAGCGCTACGACTTCCAGAAGGACTCGATGTCGAAGCCGGAGACCCGCACCATCGTGCAAATCCCGGCCAGGGACGCCGCCACGGCCGCCCGCGTCGCCCAGGCCCTGTCCGGCGGCGGCGACATCGCCGCGGCGGCCAAGGCGGCGGGCGTGGAGCCGGTCCTCTATGCCGACAAGCCGCGCACCGCCATCGTCGACCGCAAGGTCGCCGATGCCGCCTTCTCGCTGCCCCAAGGCGCCGTCAGCCCGCCGATCCAGGGCGAGCTCGGCTATGCCGTCGTCAAGGTGATGAAGGTGACGCCGGGCGCCAGCGTGTCGTTCGCCGAGGCCCGCCCCGCGATCGAGGCCCAGCTGCGCTCCGACGCGGCGGCCGAGAAGGTCTATGAGCAGACGCAGGTCTATGACGACGCCCACACCGCCGGCGCGAGCCTGGCCGAGGCCGCTTCCAAGGCCAACGCCAAGGCGCTGCCGCTCGGGCCAATCACCGCCAGCGGCCAGATGTCGAGCGGCCAGCCCAGCGGCGTGCCGGAGAAGATCCTGAAGACCGCCTTCGACTTGCCGGCCAGCGGCGAGAGCGACATCGAGGAAATCGGCAAGGGCGAATATTACGCCGTGAGGGTGGAGAAGGTGATCCCGGCCGCCCTGCCCGCGCTGGCCGAGGTCCGCCCGGCGCTGGAGCGCGCCTACATGCTGCGCGAACTGGTCAAGGCCATGCAGGCCAAAGCCGACGCCCTGTCGGCGCGCGTCACCAAGGGCGAGCCGATCGCCGCCGTCGCCGCTTCGGCGGGCGCCCACGTCAATACGACCGCCGGCGTCAGCCGCGCCAAGGCGCAGGACTTCGCCCAGCTCGGCCGCGACTTCCTGATCAAGATGTTCACCGCCAAGCCCGGCGAAACCTTCACCGCCCAGAGCGCTCAGTTTGGCATCGCCGTCGCCAGGCTCGACGCCGTGCGGCCCGCCCGGCCCGAGCAGGTCGCCGGCTTCGTGGAAAGCCAGCGCCAGCAACTGACGATGGACATGTTCCGCCAGTTCGGCAATTCGGCCGAGACCTACGCCAAGGACAAGATCAAGGCCAAGACCAACCTCGACCGGGCGCGGATGGCCATCGGCGTCGATCCCAAGGAGGTCGGGGCCAAGGACAAGGCGGGCGAGCCGGAAGAGAAGGCTCAGTGAGCCTGGAGCCGGCGTTTGACGCCTTCGCGGCCGCCTACGACGCCGGGCGCCCGCAGGTCGTCTGGACGCGGCTGATCGATGATCTGGAAACGCCGGTCTCGGCCTATCTGAAGATCGCCCACGGGCGACCCTACGCCTTCCTGTTCGAGAGCGTCGAGGGCGGCGCCTGGCGGGGCCGCTACTCCGTCGTCGCCATGGAGCCGGAGCTGGTCTGGCGCTGCCGGGGCGACGCCGCTGAGGTCGCCGAGGGCGAGGCTATCGCGGCAGGCGCCTTCACGCCGCAGGACGGCGGGGCGCTGGACAGCTTGCGCGATCTCGTCGCCCGCTCACGGATGGAAATCCCCGCCGGGCTGCCGCCCATGGCCGCCGGGGTGTTCGGGGCGATCGGCTATGACATGGTCCGGCTGGCCGAACACTTGCCCAACGTGAACCCCGACCCGCTCGGCTTGCCCGACGCGGTGATGATCCGGCCGTCCATCGTGGCGGTGTTCGACGCCATCGCCCAGGAGATCATCCTGACCACGACGGTGTGGCCCTCCGGCGCCGACGCGAAGGCCGCCTATGAGGCCGCCCGCCGCCGGTTGGAGGAAGTGATCGCCGACCTGCGCAGTCCGCTGGCTCATGACGCGCCGCGCACCGGCCATGTGCAGGCCGACTTCACCACGCTGATGAGCCGGGCCGACTATCACCAGGTCGTGGCGCGGGCGAAGGCCTATATCGAGGCCGGCGACATCTTCCAGGTGGTGCCGAGTCACCGCTTCCGCGCGCCGTTCGAGCTCGACGCCTTTGCGCTCTACCGGTCGCTGCGGCGGACCAACCCCTCGCCCTTCCTCTATTTCCTGAACTTCGGCGGCTTCCAGTTGGTCGGCTCTAGCCCGGAAATCCTGGTCCGCCTGCGCGACGGCAAGATCACCATCCGCCCCATCGCCGGCACCCGGCCGCGCGGCGCCACGCCCGAAGAGGACGCCGCGCTGGAGCAGGAGCTGCTGGCCGACCCCAAGGAGCGCGCCGAACACCTGATGCTGCTCGACCTCGGCCGCAACGATGTCGGCCGCGTCGCCCGCCTGCGCGAGGAAGGCAGCAACCAGCCGGCGGCCGCGAAGAACCCCAATGTCCGCGTCACCGCCAGCTTCACCATCGAACGCTACAGCCACGTCATGCACATCGTCTCCAATGTCGAGGGCGACGCCCCCGAGGGGCTGGACCCGGTCGATGTGCTGATGGCCGCCCTCCCCGCCGGCACCCTGTCGGGCGCCCCCAAGGTCCGGGCCATGGAGATCATCGATGAACTGGAAGTCGAAAAACGCGGCCTCACCTACGCCGGCGCGGTCGGCTATTTCGGCGCCGATGGCTCGGTCGACACCTGCATCGTCCTGCGCACGGCGCTGGTGAAGGACGGAACCATGTACGTCCAGGCCGGCGGCGGGGTGGTCGCCGACTCCGACCCCGACGCCGAATACGACGAGACGCTGCACAAGTCGCGGGCGCTCAAGAGAGCCGCCGAAGAGGCGTGGTGGTTTGCGTGAGCCGGGCGAACCGCTAGAACGCGCCCCATGATCCTGGTCGTCGATAACTACGACAGCTTTACCTACAACCTCGTCCATTACCTGAACGAGCTTGGGGGCGAGACGCTGGTGCGCCGTAATGATGCGCTCAGCGTGCAGGAGGCGCTGGGCCTCAAGCCCGAGGCGGTGCTGCTGTCGCCGGGGCCGTGCACGCCGGACGAGGCGGGGATTTGCCTGCCGCTGCTGCGCGGCGCGCCGGAGGACCTGCCGATCCTGGGCGTGTGCCTGGGCCACCAGGCGATCGGTCAGGCCTACGGTGGCGATGTCATCCGCGCCAAGTCGATCATGCACGGCAAGACCAGCGAGATTCACCACGACGGCAAGGGCCTGTTCAAAGGCCTGCCCAACCCGTTCACGGCGACGCGCTACCACTCGCTCGCCGTTAGCCGCGACACCCTGCCCGACGAGCTGGAAGTCACCGCCTGGACCGACGACGGCGAGATCATGGGTTTCCAGCACAAGACCCGGCCCGTGTACGGCGTCCAGTTCCACCCGGAGTCCATCGCCACCGAAGGCGGCCACGCGCTGCTGGCCAACTTCCTCGACCTGGCGGGCGTGAAGCGCACCGCGGCGGCCTGATGAGCGAAGCCTTCAAGCCCCTCCTCGCCCGCCTCGCGGACGGCGCGACGCTGGACGAGGACGACGCCGAGGCCTTCTTCGCCGCCTGCCTGCGCGGCGAGCCCACGCCAGCCCAGATCGCCGCCGCCGTCACCGCCATGCGCATGCGCGGCGAGACGGTCGGCGAGCTGACCGCCTGCGCCCGCGCCATGCGCAAGGCCTCGACCAAACTCGACCAGCCCTATGACGTGGTCGACGTCTGCGGCACCGGCGGGGATGGGCTGCATACGTTGAACATCTCCACGGCCGTAGGGTTCGTGGTGGCGGGCGGCGGGCTGAAGGTCGCCAAGCACGGGGGCAAGGCTGCCTCCTCCCGCTCGGGCTCTTCTGACGTGCTGAGCGCGCTCGGCGTGAAGATCGACGCCAGCCCGGAGATCGAGCGCCGTTCGCTGGACGAGGCCGGCATCTGCTTCATGTTCGCCCCCGCTCACCACCCGGCCATGCGGCATGTCATTCCGGTGCGTTCCGAGCTCGGCTTCCGGACGGTGTTCAACCTGCTCGGTCCGTTGACCAACCCGGCCGGGGCGCGGCGTCAGGTCGTCGGCGTCCCCTCCTCCCGCTTCGTCGAGCCGCTGGCCAAGGCTCTCGGCGCGCTCGGCGCCACCCGCGCGTGGACCGTCCACGGCGAAGGCATGGACGAGCTGACCACCACTGGCGAAACGGAGGTCGCCGAATGGAAGGACGGCGCGGTTCGTCTGTTCCGCATCACGCCTGAAGGTGTCGGTCTGAAGCGCGCTGCGCTGGCCGACCTCACCGGGGGCTCGCCGGATGACAACGCCAAGGCCCTGCGCGAGCTGCTCGACGGCGGTCAAGGCCCCTACCGCGACATCGTCCTGCTCAACGCCGCCGCCGGCTTCCTGGTCGGCGACAAGGTCGAGACGCTGCGTGAGGGCGTCGAACTGGCCGCCCAATCCATCGACAGCGGCGCGGCCAAGGCGGCGCTCGACAAGCTGATCGAAGTCACCAATGGCTGACATCCTCAGCAAGATCGCTGCCTACAAGCGCGAGGACGTCGCGGCCCGCAAGGCTGCTCGGCCGCAGGTGGATGTCAGCGCCGCTTCCCCGCCGCGCGGCTTTCGCACTGCCCTGGAGCGGGCCCATGCGCCCGGCCGCTTGGCGCTGATCGCCGAGATCAAGAAGGCTTCGCCATCGAAGGGACTGATCCGGGAGGATTTCGATCCGCCGGTTTTGGCCAAGGCTTACGAAGCGGGCGGCGCGGCCTGCCTGTCGGTGCTGACCGATGGGCCGAGCTTTCAGGGGGACGACAGATACCTGGCCGCCGCCCGCGCGGCCACCGCCCTGCCCTGCCTGCGTAAGGACTTCATGGTCGATCCCTGGCAGATCGCCGAATCGCGGGCGCTCGGCGCTGACGCCATCCTGGTGATTCTGGCGATGGTCGGCGATTCGCTGGCCGCCGACCTGCTTTCGGAGGCTTCGCGGCTGCAAATGGACGCGCTGGTCGAGGTCCATGACGAGGCCGAAATGGACCGCGCCGGAGCGCTCGGCGCGACGCTGATCGGGGTCAACAACCGCGACCTCAGAACCTTCAACGTCGACCTCGCGGTGACCGAGCGCCTCTCGGCGAGAGCGCCGGAAAACGCCCTGCTGGTCACCGAAAGCGGCATCTTCACGCCCGCCGACGCCGCCCGCCTCGAGCGCGCCGGCGCCACGGCCATGCTGGTCGGTGAAAGCTTGATGCGGCAGGCCGATGTGCAGGCCGCGACCAGGGCGTTGCTTTCGTCAACTTGACATTAACCTAGAACACCTAGAGAACATTCTCGAAGTTGGCGGTTTGTTCCGCCGCGCACCGACGAGGATCTAATGCTCACGCGCAAGCAACATGAACTGCTCATGTTTATCCACGAGCGGATCAAGGAGAGCGGCGTCTCTCCCTCCTTCGATGAGATGAAGGAGGCGCTGGACCTGGCATCCAAGTCGGGCATCCACCGGCTGATCACGGCGCTGGAAGAGCGCGGCTTCCTGCGCCGCCTGCCCCACCGGGCCCGGGCTCTGGAAGTGGTCAAGCTGCCGCAACAGGCGACAACCGCCGCGCCGCCCAGGGGCCGCGGCTCCTTCCAGCCGACCATCGTCGAGGGCGCGCGCCAGGCCGACCCCATCGCCGCCAACGACACCCGCGACCTGCCTATCCTCGGCAAGATCGCCGCCGGTACGCCCATCGAGGCCATCCAGCACGAGCGCGACCGAATCCAGGTGCCCGAAACCATCCTCGGCGCCGGCGAGCACTATGTCCTCGAGGTGCAGGGCGATTCCATGATCAACGCCGGCATCCTCGACGGTGACTTCGTCGTCATCCGCAAGACCCCCACCGCCAACTCCGGCGAGATCGTCGTGGCTCTGGTCATGGGCGAGGAAGCGACGCTGAAGCGCCTGCGCCGCAAGGGCGCGTCCATCGCCCTCGAAGCCGCCAACCCGCAGTACGAAACCCGCATCTTCGGTCCCGATCAGGTCCAGGTGCAGGGCAAGCTGGTCGGCCTGATCCGGCGGTATCACTGATCTGCGGACCAAGGCCGCTCGCCTCTGAGGGTTTGCGCCCAGACGATCCGCCAGCCGTCTTCGGTGCGATAGAGCTCGGCCGAGCCGCCGCGCTCGAAGTCGGCCTTATCGAGCACCAGCCGGCCCGGACACTCGCCTGCCCTTGAGCGGACAACCACCACCTCCGCCCGCTGGCAGATAGCCGCTAGTTGGTCGGCGTTTGGCGCCTTCTTGCCCCACCAGCCGGCGATTGGCGCTTGTGTCACCGGCAAGCACCGTCGGCGGTCGCAGGTGAAGCGCGGATCGGGCGCCGCGCCATCCTCCGGCGGCGCCAAACCCCTGCGCCGCGCCCAGAGGTCGGCGGCGAAGCGACGGCTTTCGGGGCGAAGGAGCACCGCCGCCGAGCCATCCCGCATCGCCGCCGTTGCGCCATCGGAGGCGATCCACAGGTCCGGCGCGGGTGGTCTGGGCCACAGCAACACGGCGAAGGCGAGCGGCAGGCCGAGCCAGCGCAGGCGGCCGCGCCCCAGGCAGACGATAAGGATGCCGAGGAACGCAATGGGCAGAGCCGCCGCGGGGGCGCTGGCGACTAGAAGTTGGGCGTTCGGCAGCGCCGCAACCTTCGCCGCCACACCCGTCATCCCGTCGATGCCCCAGCCGGCGAAGCTGAGGAACGGGCCGCCGAGCCCGACCGGCTCCAGCACCGCCCCGATTGCCAGCGACGGCATGATAACAAACGACGAAAGCGGCGCGACGGCCAGGTTGGCTATCAGGCCGAAGCTGGCGACGCGGTTGAAGTGCTGCATGGCGAACGGGCCGGTGGCCAGCCCGGCGATGAAGCTCGCGCCGATGCTGGCGGCGACCCACAGGCCGGCGTTCTGGGCGAGACGTATAGGCCACGGCACGGAGATCTCGCGCGCAGGTCTGCGCCACGTCTCAGCCAGCGCCACCAGCGCCGTTGTCGCCGCAAACGACATCTGGAACCCCGGCTCGCAGGCCGCTTCCGGATGGGTGGCGAGGATGATCAGCGCCGCCACCGCCAGCGCGTGCAGGCTGATAGCGCGCCGGTCGGCGAGAATGGCTCCGAACGCCACCGCCGCCGTGATGGCAGCCCGCTCGGCCGGTGGCGGCGAGCCGGAGAGGATCAGATAGCCCAACACGGCCGCCAGCCCGAAGAGCGCTGCCGCCTTTTTGCCGTTGATGCGCAGCGCCAGCCAAGGCCAGGCGGCGATGCCGCGCCGCGCCGCCGCGAACGCGAAGCCGCCGACGATGGCCATGTGCAGGCCGGAGATTGAGATGATGTGCGCCAGCCCAGAGGCGCGCATGTCGTCGGTCTGCTGCTGGCTGATGAAGGCCTCGTGGCCCGTAGTCATGGCGGCGGCGAGACCTCCGGCGTGCTCACCCATCTGCGAGACGATGCGGCGCGCGAGGCTCCAGCGCACGGCGTTCACCGCCATCGTCGCTCTGAGCCGCCACGGCGCCTTGGGCAGGTCGATCACCGTTGGTGGCGTGAGCGCGAACCCCACGCCGCCGATACCGTCGAACCAGGCGTCTCTAGCGAAGTCGTAGGCGCCCGGCGCGGCGGGTGGCGGCGGCGGCCCCAGCATGGCGTTCAGACGGATCGCCGAACCGGGACCGGCCAGCGCTTCCGGCCCGACGGTGATCCGCACGCGCTTGGGCGTATCCTCCGGCGCCAGCCCCTCGACCCGCACCGGCGCGATCAGCAGCCTACCTCCGCCGGCTCCGGGACTGGCGACGTCCACGACCCAACCGTCTATGCGGCTGACACCCTCGTTCTGCGGCGCGACGGGCGTTCGGACCAGCTCCGTCCGCAGCTTCCCGGCGGCGAACCCCGCCACGGCGAATGCCAGCAACAGCAACGGGATCAGCAGCGCCGGCCGCGACACCCACCGCCTCAACCCTAAAACAACGGCTGCGAACAACGCCGCCCCGATCAGCACCGGCCACAGCGGCGGCTCGGCCTTCAGCGCCAGGTACCCCGCCGCGCCGAAGCCGAACGCCACCGGCGACCACAGCGTCCAGCGCTTGCCCTGCGCGGCGACCTCCGCCCGCAGCCCGGCAAGGCTAGGACGCCGCGCAAAGGCCATGCTAATAGGCCGCGCCCTTCTCCTCCCCCCAGGCTCGATGTCCGAACCCGCAAGCAAATCGTCAGGCGTCGTCACCCGCTTCGCCCCCTCCCCCACGGGCTACCTGCACATAGGCGGCGCCCGCACGGCCTTGTTCAACTGGCTTTATGCGCGCCACTGCGGCGGCCGCTTCCTGCTGCGGGTCGAGGACACCGACCGCGAGCGCTCCACCGAGGCGGCCGTGCAGGTGATCCTCGACGGGCTGAAGTGGCTGGGTCTGGATTCAGACGACCCGCCGGTGTTCCAGTTTTCGCGGGCCGAGCGTCACCGGATGGTGCTCGACCAGCTGCTGGAGAGCGGCGGCGCCTACCGCTGCTGGATGACGCCCGAGGAGACCACGGCGGCCCGCGAGAAGGCTTATGCCGCCGGTCACGCGCTGCGCTCGCCGTGGCGCGACCGCACCGGCGGCGACGTCACCCAGCCCCACGCCATCCGCTTCCGGGGTCCAAAGGACGGCGAGACGGTGATCGAGGATCTCGTCCAGGGCCGCGTCAGCTTCAAGAACCGCGACCTCGACGATCTCATCCTGCTGAGGTCGGACGGCGCGCCGACCTACAACCTCGCCGTGGTGGTCGATGACCACGACATGGGTGTCACCCACGTCATCCGCGGCGACGACCACCTCAACAACGCCGCCCGCCAGACGCTTATCTACCAAGCCGCTGGTTTCGACGTGCCGAGGTTCGCCCACATCCCACTGATCCACGGCCCCGACGGCGCCAAGCTGTCCAAGCGCCACGGCGCCCAGGCGGTCGGCGATTTCCGCGACATGGGCTACCTGCCCGAGGCGCTGCGCAACTATCTGGCGCGGCTGGGCTGGAGCCACGGGGACGACGAGATCTTCTCCGACGAGCAGGCCATCGCGTGGTTCGACATCGAGGGCGTCAACAAGGGTGCGGCGCGTCTGGATTGGGACAAGCTCAATCACCTCAACGCCCACTACATCCGCCAGGCTGACGACGCGCGGTTGGCTGGCCTGGTGGCCGAGGTGTTCGTCAGTCGCGGCGCACCCCTGACGCCCGAGCAGACCCAGCAGCTGGCCCGCGTCATCGGCCTGCTCAAGGACCGCGGCAAGACCATTCTCGAACTCGCCGACCAGGCCGCCTTCCTGTTTCGCCAGCGGCCCGTGCCGCTGGAGGACAAGGCCCGCGCCCTGCTCACGCCGGAGACCACCGAGCGGCTGACCCGGCTGCACGCCCAGCTGTCCGCCGCCAACGACTGGAGCGCTGAGGGGCTGGAGACGTTGCTGAAGGGCTTTGCGGAGGCTGAAGGCGTGGGCTTTGGCAAGATCGGCCCTCCGGTGCGCGGCGTGCTGACCGGCGGATCGCCGTCGCCTGACCTCAGCAAGACAATGGCGGCGCTCGGCCGCGATGAAACGCTGGGGCGCCTGAGCGATGCGCTTTCACTGCCGAACTGAGGCGCTATAACCGCGAACGATTGTACGAGAAGGTCGGGAAAATGGCTGAGAACGCGACGCTGAACATCGACGGTCAAACCTACGATCTGCCGATCATCAAGGGCACGACCGGTCCCGATGTGATGGACGTGCGCAAGTTCTACGCCGACTCCGACCTCTTCACCTTCGACCCGGGGTTCACCTCGACGGCGGCGTGCGAGAGCAAGATCACCTTCATCGACGGCGACAAGGGCATCCTGCTGCACCGCGGCTACCCGATCGAGCAGCTGGCCCAGCAGTCGAGCTTCCTGGAGGTCTGCTACCTGCTGCTGCACGGGGAACTACCGACGGCCAGCGAGTATGCCGAGTTCGAGCACGTGATCACCTACCACACCATGGTGCACGCCCAGTTCGACCAGTTCTTCCAGGGCTTTCGCCGCGACGCCCACCCGATGGCGATCATGACCGGCGCGGTCGGGGCGCTGTCGGCCTTCTACGCCGACAGCATCAACGTCGATGATCCCAAGGAGCGCGAGATCAGCGCCCACCGGCTGATCGCCAAGATGCCGACGCTGGCGGCGCGGGCCTTTAAGTATCACACGGGCCAGCCCTTCATTTCGCCGCGCAACGAGCTCTCCTATTCAGAGAATTTCCTGCGCATGTGCTTTGCGGTGCCGGCCGAGGACTGGAAGCCCAACCCCGTGCTGACCCGGGCCATGGACCGCATCTTCATCCTGCACGCCGACCACGAGCAGAACGCCTCGACCTCGACGGTGCGCCTGGCCGGCTCGTCGGGCGCCCACCCGTTCGCCTGCATCGCCGCCGGCATCGCCTGCCTGTGGGGCCCCAGCCACGGCGGGGCCAACCAGGAAGCGCTGGAGATGCTGGAGGAGATCGGCACCGTCGACCGCATCCCCGAGTACGTGCAGGGCGTGAAGGACCGCAAATACCGGCTGATGGGCTTTGGCCACCGCGTCTACAAGAACTTCGACCCGCGCGCGAAGGTGATGCAGGAGACCGCCTACGAGGTGCTGGCCGAGATGGGGGTCAAGGACCCGCTGATGGACGTGGCCATGGAGCTGGAGAGGATCGCCCTATCCGATCCCTACTTCATTGAGCGCAAGCTCTACCCGAACATCGATTTCTATTCGGGCATCACCCTGCGGGCGATGGGCTTCCCGGCCTCGATGTTCACCGTGCTCTTCGCGCTCGCCCGCACCGCCGGCTGGATCAGCCAGTGGAAAGAAATGTTCGAGGACCCCACCCGCAAGATCGGCCGCCCGCGTCAGCTCTACAACGGCCCGACGGCGCGCGACTACGTACCGGTCGATAAGCGCGGCTAAGCGCTTTT
>Ga0190273_10000362_pt1 | contig 18207 bp, 19 predicted proteins | sample Popmic504IS_FD_134513 | JGI IMG/M metagenome (GOLD analysis project Ga0190273, IMG submission 134513) | Populus adjacent soil microbial communities from riparian zone of Shoshone River, Wyoming, USA - 504 IS | ecosystem: Environmental > Terrestrial > Soil > Riparian zone > Trees stand | place... | reverse complement strand
GACGGCTGCACCGATCTCGCGCATCATGGCGATATTGAAGACGTTCAAGGGCGGGCGCGCGAAGCTGATGCGCCCCACGCGGTCTTTGATAGAGAGTTGAATATTCTGATAACTCATAGAGTTTCGAGCTGCGCGCTGCTTTAAGACATCGCCCGCGCCCTCTGCCCCCTCATCGTTCCAGCACATGATAAAAGGCCGGAGGCGAAAAAGAGAAGCCCGGAGGTGAAGAGATAAAAGTTCTAATGAAGGGAATACTCCACTCACAGGCCCTTTTATTTTCGCACCCTTGAGCTTTGAATGGCCCTTGCGGCGAGTCGAAAAACTTTCGCGATGAAACTTTGCTAAGCTCAAGAGCTTATCGAAATGCCAGGAGGACTTAAGGAAATGAGTATCGTTACCTGTCAGCAATGCGGGGCGCGCAATCGTGTAGATGACAGCGCCGCCGGTTCGCGTCAACCCGTTTGCGGGAAATGCGGCGCGCCGCTCGATGCGGCGAGAGGCGCTCAAAGCGCGGATACGAGCCGACCGCGCGTCTTGACGGACGCGACCTTTAAGCAGGAGGTGAGCGCGGCTGGAGATCGTCCTCTGCTCGTAGACTGCTGGGCAGAGTGGTGCGGCCCCTGCCGCATGATCGCGCCCGTCCTGGATCAACTGGCAGCCGAATCAAACGGGCGCTACGTGATTGCGAAATTGAACGTGGACGAGAACCCACGCACCGCAGCGGAGTTTCGCGTCCAGAGTATTCCGACTCTGCTCATCTTCCGAGGCGGCGCGCTCGCAGACCGAATGGTCGGCGTGCAATCGAAACAGGCCATCGCGGCACGCCTCAGAGATAGCTGAAGCAGACGGGGAAGGGAAAAACGTCGGCAGGTTGTCCCCCAGGCCCTTGCACGCGTATGCCCTTTTACGGTTATGGGTCAGTTGAATATGCGTTGCACCAGAGACTCACCACCGCAGACACAGAGGACACGGAGATAGCACGGAGGCTTGAATCATAGTCAACCCTCTGTGTAATCTCTGTGCGCTCTGTGTCTCTGTGGTGAATGGCCACCTCCATCACACTCAAATTTCAAATTGACCCATTGCTCTTTTTACATCCCACGTTCGCTTTCATCCCCGACTGTGCGCGACAAGCGGGCAGCAGATAATTTAATATTGGCCGTTCCCTCGAAAACTAACCCGGAAGAGGTATCAATAGATGTTCAGGAAACTAATCGCCACTGCGCCGACGTGGATGACTGTGCCCGTGCGGATTGCTCTGGGAATAGTCTTTATTGCGCACGGCGCACAAAAAGTGTTCGGAAGTTGGGGCGGCAGAGGATTATCGGCTTACCTGGAGGGAACGCCGCCGTTTGGCTTTATGCGTCCCGGTTGGCTGTGGCTGTCGGCGGCAGCGTTCGGGGAACTCCTGGGCGGCATCCTCGTGCTCCTGGGACTCCTGACACGCTTCGGCGCGCTCGTTATCGGGATCATAATGCTGGTCGCCATGTTCGGCGTCCACTGGGGAGCATTCTTTATGAACAATAGAGGGATCGAATTTACGTTCGCGCTGCTCGGGATGGCGATAGCTCTTTTGATCGCGGGCGGCGGGCAGGCTTCGATTGACAGACTGCTGATGGACGGGAGCGGCAGAAGAAGATGAGCAGGCAATGATAAGTGACGAGGGATAAGTGATAAGACAAAAAATCCTGTCGCTTATCCTCTAACTCGCCACCTATCATTCGTCACTCGTCACTGTTTTTTATGCGACGTTCTCCGCTGCTGGTCATTTTTATTACGGTCTTTATCGATCTGATCGGGTTCGGCATAGTGATCCCGGTGCTGCCGTTTTATGTCGAGGGGACACGGTTCAATGCCAGCCCGCGCGTCGTCGGACTGCTCTTTGCTTCCTACTCGATCATGCAGCTGATCTTTACGCCCATCCTTGGAAGATTGTCGGACAAGTACGGGCGCAGGCCCGTCCTGTTTTTGAGTCTGCTAGGAACGGGCGTAGGATTTTTGATACTTGGTTTCGCGACGACCGTCTGGATGCTCTTCGCGGGCCGGATCATAGACGGCATCACGGGCGGCAATATCTCTACCGCACAGGCTTATATCGCGGATGTCACGACGCCGGAGAATCGCGCGAAGGGCATGGGAATGGTCGGCGCGGCATTTGGGCTGGGGTTTATCTTCGGCCCGGCCATCGGCGGCATCTTGAGTCGCTGGGGCATACACATCCCTTTTCTCTTCGCCGCCGGGCTCGCCTTCAGCAACGCCGTTCTTCTCTACTTCACACTGCCGGAAACGGTCACGCAAGATCATCCAGCGCGCGCATCTTCGGCGGCAGCCGCGAGAGGCCGCTGGTCGCAGTTGATGAAAGCGCTTGGTCAATCCAGGCTCGCTCTTATCTTGGCGATCTATTTTCTCTTCGTCGTCGCCTTCTCGGTGATGACCACTTCGTTCGGGCTGTTTACGATGTACCGCTTCGGTTATGACGCGCATGATACGGGCTGGCTCTTCGTCTTTGTCGGCGTCATCGGCGCGATTGTGCAGGGCGGGCTGATCGGTCGGCTGGTCAAACGGTTCGGAGAGATACCGCTCATCATCGCGGGTGCGCTCCTCTTTGCGATGAGCCTCTTCGTCATTCCACTGACGAGCCCGCACACGGGCCTCGCGACTTTGCTGCTGGTCGGCGCTACTTTCGCCGTCGGCAACTCGCTGGCCACGCCGTCTCTAACGGGACTGGCCTCAAAGAGCGCCGGTCGCGGTGAACAGGGCAGCGTGCTCGGCGTCACGCAATCGGTCGCAAGCCTTGCGCGCACAGTGGGCCCACTCGTCTCTTCGGCCCTGATCTACAGCGCGATTGCGACCTACGGGGCGGATAAGAAAATACATAACATGAGCGATCATTCATTGCTCGTCACCTTCTGGGTGGCAGCCGCCATCATGTTCGCGGCCTTTGTGCTCTCGGTCTATTTCGCGCGTGCACACGCCAGTCCTTATGAGATCAAAGGACGGAGCATAAAGGTCGGGGGTTAAAGCGTATTTCGCGATTGGCATGAGCTTGTGACAGAGCAGATTACGCTCTGACCTATACAGGACGAGCCGTGCAGGGAAAACTTATCTGCTGATGTGTGCTGTGGCCTCTTCTGTTTCTGAGGTTTGATATGCAGCGTCCGATCAACAAATCGCTACAGGAGTATGCGCGCGGCATTGCGGGCGGATTGCTGTTTAGCCTGCCGCTGCTTTACACGATGGAAGTCTGGTGGGCAGGCTTTACCTCGCACCCCTGGCGGCTGCTGCTTTACGTCGTTGCCACGTACATACTGCTGATCGGTTACAACTACTTCGGGGGCTTACGCCACGATACGGGCTGGGCCGATGTCCTGATCGATTCGGTTGAGGAGCTGGGTCTGGGAATGCTGCTGTCTTCGGCTATGCTCCTAGTGCTTGGACGTGTGACGTTCGACATGCCTGCCAGCGAATTTATCGGCAAGATCATTATAGAGGCGATGACGGTCGCCATCGGTGTCTCTGTCGGAACGGCGCAACTGGGCGGCGGAGACGGCGACACGGGCACGGGCGGCGCGGCCTCCGCCTCCGGTAAGACTCGCGCCGGAGAGGCGAGCAAAAACAGGATACATTTCATGGGGCAGGTGGTGATCGCTTTGTGCGGAGCAGTGCTCTTTGCCGCCAACGTTGCCCCGACAGAGGAAGTCGTCCTGATCGCCTCTGAAATCTCTTCGTGGAATCTGCTCGGACTGGCGCTGATCTCGATTGCGCTCGGTGCGCTGATACTCTTTTACAGCGATTTTACGGGCGCAAGAAGGTTCGCTCAAACAGGAGGCGTCAGTGCGGTCGTTATCGGCACAGTCATCACTTACAGCATAGCGCTCGCCTCTTCGGCCATCATCCTCTGGTTCTTCGGGCGCTTTGAAGGCATGTCACTGATCGTCTGTCTTGCCGAAACGGTCGTGCTCGGTTTAGCGGCCACGCTTGGCGCATCCGCCGGAAGACTTCTATTACAAACAGAATGAAGAAGAAAAAACTGGAAAAGAACTGGCTTGAGTGGGCCGTCTTCGTCATTGGTCTCGTACTGGTGATCGGCGCTCTAGGTTATCTCGCTTACGACGGCGCAACCCTGGGAGATGCGCCGCCGCGCCTTGAAGTTCGCACGGGCACGCCCGAGCAACATCCACACAACTACCTGGTTCCCGTCACGGTTATCAACCACGGCGACCAGACCGCCGAGGGTGTGCAGATCGAAGTCATACTCGAACAGGGAGGCGAAGAAAAGGAGCGCTCAGAATTCTCTATAGCGTTTGTGCCGCGCGGTTCGACGCGCGAAGGCTGGGTGGCTTTTCAAACAGACCCGCGCGCCGCAGATCAAGTTAAAGCGCGCGTGCTCGGCTACGAGAAACCCTGATTACCAGATAGAGGGAAGCTTTGATTCGTCGAACTCCGCGATCCGTCCGTCCGGCAGAATGTGAAGGATGCGCGCGCCGCGTGCGCGTAGCGGCACGGAGAGCAGTCCGACGCGATGACAGTTGGCGCGCGGGCGAACATGATTTGTGAGGGGCTGCGATTCCGAACACATGATGGCGACGCGCACTTCCGCGCCAAGCTCCATGATGCGATCCAGGCCGCGCGCCAAATCGTCTGTCGGCGCAACGACTTTGCCGCCGGTTTCCGGCAGATGCTCGTAACCGATCCCGTTTTCACGCAGCAGCTCTTCCAGCACTCGACCGTTGTATTGCGGCCAGCGAGAGCGCGCGATGCTTCGGACATCGCAAACGAATGCCACCTCATGCTCTTTTAATAGCTCAAGAAAGTACGCGAATGGGTGACGACCGTGACCGATGGTGTAGATGGTTGTTTGCGTAGAAGACATGAAGAGGCGGCGATGAATAACGATTAGTACAAAACAGTTCAGACAGCATCATGAAAGATGAAAGAAAAATCGAAGCTCACAGCCTTAACTTCATCCTTCATCCCTTGCGCCGCCTTCCCTTTCACGGCGTCGCTCAAGCTCTGCGCGCAGGTCGTCGGCGGTGAGTTCCACGAGCTTTGCGCCTGTGAACATCTCGTCTTCAGTCACGTCCATGACGACGAAAGGAGGTGGAGCGAAACCACGCATCTCCTCGTCCGTCTCAAAGCTCGTCTCGGCGAGGACGAGTCCCCAGAGCGCGCCGAGGAAGATGTCTATCGAATAGGCGCGTCCCTCATGCTCGAACGGGTAACGATTCTTGCGAATCTCGTTGCCCTCGAAGACCGACAGCACTTCGTACTCCTCAGGCGAAAGATAGATGTTGGTAATGACCGTGCGGGAAAAATCCGGCGGCGCTGGCGCGTACTTCTGCGTCAGCTTCCACTTGCGCTCCTTTGTGAGCGGCACACGAATGCGTCGCAGGCGAAGGCGCGTGCCCGTGATGTAATTATCCCAAATCTGGACATGCTCGCTCGCTCGCGTCAGCGGTGCGGGCAGGTCCCTTAAGAGAAAGCGACGCTCGCGTTCAATCAAAGCATACTTGCCATAGCTCATAAATGCAGGGACGTGTGACAAGCGAAGAGTGACGAGTATGGACTAAGTTTTTAACTTGTCACTCGTCACTCGCCGCTTGTCATTGGATTTTAAGCCACCATTTCTTCTTCGCGCTCGCGCAGAAATTCTTCCGGCGCGACGATGTGCCCGGCGATGGCCGAGGCGGCGACAACGTAAGGCGAGGCCAGATACATCTGGCCAGGGCCGCTGCGCCCAGGGAAGTTGCGATTCTGCGCGCTCACCACCACCTGATCCGGCGAGCTGGATGCGCCTGGGCCAGCCTTGATACAAGCGCCGCAGCTAGGATCAATCAACTGCGCCCCTGCGCGCTCGAAGATTTCGATATAGCCACGGCGTCTGGCGTACTCCTTAATCTTCTGCGAGCCGAATTGAAGAAAAAGCTGAACGCCCGGAGCAACCCTTCTGCCCTGCTCTACGGCGCGACTGAGAACCGCCGCGTACATATCCATATCGGCCATCTTGCCGCCCGTGCAGGAACCGCCGTAGGCAATATCGATCTTCACTTCTGCCGGCAGCTCTGTGATGTGTATGCCGTTGCGCGGATCGCCGGGCGTGGCGACCATCGGTCGTATCTCGTCCAGATTGATCTCGAAGACTTCTGCGTACTCTGCGTCCTCATCGCTTATGAGAAAACTTTTGCGCACCTCTTCGGCATCCAGGCCGCGCATACGCATAATATAGTCGAGCGTCACTTCGTCTGGCTCTATGATGCCCGTCGTGCCTCCGGCTTCGACCGCCATGTTGGTCAAGGTCGCGCGCTCGTCCATGGGCCAATCCCGCAAACCCTCGCCCGCAAACTCCAGCACCTTGCCGATCCCCTTGCTCGATTTCATGTACGGGGTTGCGAGGATATAAAGCATCACGTCCTTAGCGGTCACGTCCGCGTGCTTCTTTCCTTTCAGGACATAGCGCACGGTCTCAGGCACGCGAATGCGTATGTCTTTCGTGTACCAGGCGTTGGCCATGTCGGTTGAGCCTACGCCGAAGGCAAAGCAGCCGAGCACGCCAGCCATGCACGTGTGCGAGTCCGTGCCGATGACGATCTGACCGGGGAGCGCAAGGTCTTCGACCACGGCGTTGTGACAGATGGCTTCAGAGCCGCCCTCGGGATTCTCGCCGTAGAGGCGTATGTTCTGACGAGTGGTGAACTCCGCCTGCGTGACTGCGAGTCCGTCGGCGCGTTCAAGCAATCCCATCTCGCGCTGCTTCTGCGGCATGACCTGTCCGAGGAATGTCAGGTGATCGCGGAAAGCGAAGACGGATTCCGGCTCGGTCACGCGCGCATCCGCACCCAGTGCCTGACGAAACAAGGATTCAGCCATCGGCGTAACGTACTCGTGAGAAAAGCGCACGTCCGCGACGGCGAAGAGGGCATCGCCCGGCGTAACAGCAGGGACGCCCACCTCTCCTGCGCGCACGAAAGCGTGGCGCGCGATGATCTTCTCGACAATCGTCATCGGTCGATGAGGAGTTTCCAACGGTGGAGGCTGCACAAGGCCAGCGAGCCGCGCCTTGTTGTAATTGAAGAGGCCGCCGTACTCGACGATGGATTTCGAGATCGGGTCCAGACCGCGCGTGAACTCTTCCAAAGGGATTTCTTCGCCGCGTCGGATGCGCTCTATAAGGCCAAAGTCCGTAGAGGTCAGAAGTCCTATGTTCTGCGAGTTCTGTCCGTAAATCTTCTCGATTGATTTGGCAATGACTAATTCGATGCCCGCCCACTTTTCAGCATACGGCGCTGTCTCGCGCGACGAGCCGCAGCCCTTCGAGAGACCTGAGACGACGACCGCGAAGCCGCCCTCTTTGACCTCATCCTTCTGCACTGCGCCCTCGCGCATCCCGACATAAACGTACTGGCCCAGGGTCTCATCGTAATAAAAGCAGACCCAGCCGGGCGTAATCTCGTCCGTCGAGATGTTGCTCATCAATTCCTGATCGGGATCAAAGGGCAGGTCAAAGCCTTCCGCGAGTTGGCGGCGGATCAAAGAGACATCGTCGGTCAGGAAAAGAATACGGCCCTTAAAGCTGACATTTGCGGGGCGCTTACCTGTCTTCTCTACAGCGGTCATGAATACTCCTTACTCGTGTTTAAAGAGATGAGTTATGGAAAAGATAATTATAAACCGAAGCCGCCGAAAAGTCGCTCGGGGTGAACGCGCGCCGCGAGGTGGGCGGTTTTCTGGAAACAGCCGTTGATTTGATCTTTGTCTTAAAGTACCTCGTTGAGAATCGCCCAATGCAGGGGATTCCCGCAAAGAGCAGGTGGGTAGCTTCCCGTACTACCCACCGCCAACCCTCTCCTTGTCCCCCTTGTCGGTTGCTCCTTATCAGTTCAGTTCCCAAACGAAAAACCACTCGCGAGCTTTATGGAAAGCTCGCGAGTGGCCCTCTATTTCGCCACTTACTTTACGTCATATCATTTGCGCGGCAATCTTACTTGCCGCCTTTCGCTGCGTCCGCTTTATTGGGCTGCGGTGTGACTCGCAGGTAGGGCTTGTGCGCTGTCCAGCCCGCAGGGAATTTCGCCTTTGCATCCTCGTCCGACATAGAGGGGACGATGATTACGTCGTCGCCGTCTTTCCAGTTGACGGGCGTGGCGACGCTGTAGTTGGCCGTCAGTTGCAGAGAGTCTATGACGCGCAGGATTTCGTCGAAGTTGCGGCCCGTGCTCGCCGGATATGTAATCATCAGCTTCACCTTTTTGTCAGGCCCTATGACATAGACGGAGCGCACGGTAAAAGTATCGCTCGCGTTCGGATGAATCATGTCATAAAGGTCTGAGACCTTGCGGTCAGAATCTGCGATCAGCGGAAAATTCAGGGCCGTCCCTTGAGTCTCTTCAATATCGGCAGCCCATTTTTCATGCGAGTCGGCAGGGTCTACGCTGAGCCCTATGACTTTGACGTTGCGTCGATCAAATTCCGGCTTGAGGCGCGCGCACTCGCCCAGCTCCGTCGTACAGACGGGAGTAAAATCTTTCGGATGAGAAAACAGTACGGCCCAACCATCACCGATCCAGTCATGAAAGCTAACGGGGCCTTCTGTGGTTTGTGCTGTGAAATCCGGCGCGGTGTCGCCTAAACGAATAGCCATTTTAAGTGTTTCCTTTCGTCTTTACATGCTTTGAATAATTGTCTTGCTGGCACATCAATAACGAGGATGGGCTAGGGTGTCAGAAAACTTGATTGGCTTTTACACCCGAACCCGTATCAAGTCAATAGCCGAACCCTTCCAGTTTGCGCTATCTTGAGCGGCGGCTCATGAGCGAATAGATGCGAGGAGACTGAAGATGTCGAAAGCATGGTCTGAGGATCAGTTGAGCACGCGCGCACAGCTTCTGGAAGAGCATCTGCGTGCGGAGAACGCACATGATCTGGAAGCGATCATGGCAACATTCGGGCAGGGAGCGATCATGATCCTCAACGGTTACACGTTCGAGGATCACAAGGGCATTCGCTCTCTACATGAGGAGTTCGGTTTTAATAATAACGGCGGCTTTTCCGATCTGCGAATAGACGTGAAGCGACGACACATCGCCGACGATGCAATCATCCTGGAACAAAGTTTAAGCGGCAGACACACTGGCACATGGCAGGGCTATGCGGCGACGGGGCGCTCTTTCAAGGTCGCGGTCTGCACCGTCTATACTTTCGATGAAGAGGGAAAGCTCGCAGGTGAAAATGCCTATTTCGACAGAGCGCTCCTGCTCAAACAACTGGGCGCTTTAGCCTGAACACGGGTGTTTTCATCTTCGAGCACGCTCTCTCTTGTCGAGGTTCTAATCTATGCCGCCACGTCTTAGACTTGCCGAAGCGCATGACACATACGGCATCCAGCGACTGATCGCGGAGGTCTACGGCGAGTATGATTGTAGGCTCGATGTCGAGCATGATGAGCCGTACCTACAGAACCCTGCAAGCTACTTTCGCCAGAGCGGCGGCGAGTTGTGGGTCGTCTCGGACGAGGGCGAAGTTTATGCGAGCGGCGCGGTCTTTTTACATGCGAACGCCGCGGAGTTAAAGACGCTCTACGTTCATAGGGACTTGCGTCGGCAGGGCTGGGGGCGTCGGCTGGTACAGCTGGCTATAGAGCATGCGCAGAGTTGTGGGCGACGGCAGCTGATTCTCTGGAGCGACACGCGCTTTCTTGATGCTCATCGTCTCTACACGAACATGGGTTTTCTTCAAACGGGCAAGCGCGAGCTAAGGGATTCCAACAACTCCGTAGAGTACGGCTTTGAGCTGGCTTTATCAGAGACGATTGACGAATCATGTTCATAAAGGTGTCTTGAATTATGAACAGGTATGCGTGTTCGATGATTGCTATCGCCCCGCTGCTCTTCTTGAGCGCGCTTAAAATCGAGCCCTAAGATTTAGTTTGAGTCGAAGCGTCCCCGCCTCTCCTTTTGCACGCTGCTTTATCGCAAATTCGCGCGCCGCCTTTTCAAAAGCGGTCTCGAATTATTGTCCGCTCAAATCCTTCCTCTCCCCAAATTCGGGGGTTGTGGCCTGTCTTTTGCTTTTACCCCTAATAGCCGCTTTAGTTTGGAACGAAAATCGTACACGCGACGGTTGTGTAGGCCGTAAAGCACGGCAGCGGTTTGATTTTCAGATGCGAAAGCATACGGAACGGGCGATGTGTATAGGACATATCGCAGAGTTGATCCAACTTACAATTACAATCGGAGGGTTTAGAAAATGGCAGAAACAACAGCTACATCGGCAGGTCGCTCACGCACTGTGACCGGACTATTCAGAGACAGAGAGAGCGCCGAGCGCGCTTATGGCTCGCTCACCAGTCGTGGCTATAGCCAAGATGACGTGAATCTTATGATGTCGGACGAGACTCGCAACAAACATTTTGTTGGCGGACGTGAGACAGAGCTTGGTAACAAGGCCCTTGAGGGCGCAGGCACGGGCGCGGCCATCGGCGGCACGGTCGGCGCAACGCTGGCGGCCATCGCGGCCATCGGAACTTCAGTCGCTCTGCCTGGTCTCGGATTGATCGTCGCCGGCCCGATTGCTGCTGCCCTGGCGGGCGCAGGCGCGGGCGGTGCGACCGGCGGTATCATCGGCGCGCTCGTCGGCGCAGGTATCCCGGAAGAGCGTGTCAAGGATTACGAAGAAGGCATCAAGAGTGGTGGTATCGTGATGGGCGTCAATGCACGCAATGACGAGGATGCCGAGTACTTCGAGAACGACTGGAGAAGCAATCGCGGCGAGCATGTCTACCGCTAAAAATTTGCTTCAAGCAGTAGATGGGATGAAAGATTCCGGCCACGCTTGCTTTCAGGCTTGAGGTGGCCGGAAACCTTCGTCTCCATTAAAGTATAGACATCGGGTGGTCACAGCGCTTACATTATGCGCGTCTGACCTCGCCCGGTTTCTCCATGTAATTTCATAGATACAAGCACAGGAGGAGTTCAATGCGACGAACCTTAGCTCTCCCGGTCGCGCTCATAGTCGCCAGCTTCTTGGCTGGCTGCGGCGGCGACAATAGTAACAATAGTAACAGCGGCAGCAACAACGCCACCAGAAACGGCGTGGTCGAGACCAACGCCAATATCAGTCCGCGTGTCAATCCCAATTCCAATGTGGCGACCGTCGTTAACAACAACGGCAACGCCAACACGTCCGGTGTATCGAACTTGAATTCCAATGCACGTGGCACGGGCGGCAATGGCAACGGTAACGGGAACGGTAACAGAAGACCATAAGCGACAGTCGGCCAATGGCGAACCGCCAAGGCACATGGCTCTTCAAGCCTGAGCGATCGACGATGGATCGAGTTTCTGCCAGCGCGAGAGTGTCGGGCTTACAGCTTTTGATGAAGTGGGGTTGTGCGAGGAACAGTCAAAACGCCCTCGCACAACCCAAGCCAGATACAAGGTGAGGGGCGGGTACTGAGCCACATCATAAACACCCACGCTAAACTTTCGGTTAACGGCTGATTAAATATTCGTTACCGAACGCTTCGGCTCATCATCACCAGAGCCTAATCGTTATTCTCTAACTAACACACTCAAAGCTGACATACTAAAAAATGCCGCACCGCGCTCGCACATAAGCCTCTCCATAGATACACCATTTAGCATCTTAATCGACTATTTCACACGCATTGCGTTGATGATCCGGTAATCAGCGATCACATGATGACTCGATTGTCTCTCGTATGAGCTCGAAGTTGCTGATGATTGGCCCATGATGGTGTCGAATAATCAAAGAGTATCGGCCCGTTTTAGAGTGATTCGTAAAATCTTCAAATTGCAATAAACCTGCATGTTTATATTATGCTCATTTATCCTTCGTCTGGCATAGAGGTTGCCAGTATCTCTGACCAAGGGGGATTTAGAATATGAAAAGCAGACACATTCGGAACAGGGTTGGAGGAGCATTACTGGCATTCTCTCTTCTATTCGGCACATTCATCACGTCCAGTGTGACGGCACAGGCGCAGTGGCCCTATGGTCAGAACGATCAATACAGGCGTCAGCGCGAATATCAACGCGAGCAGCAGCGTCGTCAGCGGGAGTTGGAGCGTCAACAGCGGCGCGAGCAGCGACGTGCTCAGCGCAGTGGCGGTATTTACGGTAACGGCGGCTATGGTAACAACGGTGGGTACTATGGCAACGGCCGTACCAATGATGGATATGGCAACTACGGAGGCTCTTTGCAGCTTCGCCAGACAGCTCTGAACGCGGGCGCTAATGAAGGCGTCAAGGAAGGCCGCAGAGACCGCGAGCGCGGTGAAGGCTTTAACTACAACGACGAGGAGACCTACAGGGAAGCCTCGAAAGACTATAGCTCTCGTCTCGGCGACCGCTATATCTATCAGCAGTATTTCCGTCAGGCGTTCATCAACGGCTACACGGAGGGCTACAGAGGTTACTAAACATCTGACAGCCGCAACATCAAACTAATAGAGGGCCGGAGTGAGAACGAACATGTTCCACTCCGGCCTCTTGATTTGTTCGGCTGATAAAATTTAGTACAGCTATTTCAAGTCGTGTGAGATGCAATTGCTCTACACTCTTTGATCTCAAAGTGATCTCCTTCCCACTCTCGCCTCTCGCCAAAAGTTTACGAAAATTTAAGTCCCTATTCACGCCCTCCTGGGCCGATCATAAGCCGTTTAATCCCGTCAGCCTGCACGTTACATCTATCGCCTGCGCCGCAAGCTCGAACCCTACGGCGTCAAGATAGAGACGATGGTCAACGTCGGCTACAGACTGCTCTTGAAGACTGATGAAAGAAATTAACAGGAATCATTCAATTTTGGATTTTGAATTAACAATTACCGTGTCTTGAATTTTGGAACGGAGGCTTTCAAGCTTCGCAGCACGCCAATCCAAAATTGAATGATTTTGTTCACATAAAGTTTCGATGAAGTTCAGATGGATTTAACATCGAGGGCTTAACCTCTAATGTCCTGCTCAACAACAGACAAAAAGCTAGGAGATCAATTTAGTGCCCCTATCCAGAGACATTCGACGTGCGATGCTTGCCCTGCTTGGTATATCGCTGGCCGCGCTCTCCCTTACCTGTAGCGGTCAGCAGGGAGGCTCAGGTAGTGGCGGCGGAGGAAAGGTGCGCCTCCAAGGCGCGGGCGCGACTTTTCCCAACCCGCTCTATCAAAAATGGCTGAGCGAATACGGCAAGCTCAACCCGAATGTCCAGATGGATTATCAGTCAATCGGATCGGGAGGCGGCATCAAGCAGATACAGGAACAGACCATTGATTTCGGCGCGTCCGACTCGCCCATGAAGGATGAAGACCTACGAAAAGCGCCCGGCGAAATCATTCATATCCCGACTGTGCTCGGCGCTGTCGTTATTACCTACAACCTGTCGGGCGTAGCGGAAGCGCTGCGCTTCTCGCCGGACGTGATCGCGGACATCTTTCTGGGCAAGATCAAGCGCTGGGACGATCCTCGCATCAAGGCCGATAACGCAAACGCCAATCTTCCCCCGGCGGACATCACCGTCGTGCATCGCTCGGACGGCAGCGGCACGAGCGCCGTCTTCACGGACTATCTGTCGAAGGTCAGCCCCGAGTGGAAAGAGAAGGTCGGGACGGGGACTTCACCGCAATGGCCCGTGGGCCTTGGCGGCAAAGGCAACGAGGGCGTGACAGGCCAAGTCAAGCAGACGCCGAACACCCTCGGCTACGTAGAGCTGGCCTACGCCGTGCAGAACAAGCTGCCCGTCGCGCAGCTCAGAAACAGCTCGGGCAATTTCGTCCTGCCGAGCCTCGATGCAGTGACGGCGGCGGCTGCCGAATCCGTGGCGACGACACCGGAAGACCTGCGCGTCTCGATCACCAACGCGAGCGGCGCAAGCGCCTATCCGATCTCAAGCTACACTTACATTCTCGCTTACAAGGAGCAAAAGGACGCCGCCAAAGGCAAAGTGCTCGTCGATTTTCTCTGGTGGGGCATACACGACGGCGAGCAGTTCGCCAAAGATTTGCAGTACGCGCCGCTGCCCGCGGAGATCGTCAAGCGCGCCGAAGCCAAGATCAACTCGATCACCGCAGGCGGGAAACCACTGAGATAAGGGATGAGGGATGAGGGATGAGGGATGAAATGGTTGAATTAATGCGACAATTAGTGGTTCACTCAATCATTCATCCCTCATCCCTTCGCCCTCATCCCTTGTTCCATCCCTCATCCTTCATCCCAGCTTTTTATGTCTAGCTCGCAGCAAAACGTTCCGAGTCCTGCCGCCGCGTACGGCGCGTTGGCGCGTGTGTGGAGATGGCGGCGCGCTCTCTCAGCGACGGGCACGACGGGCGATGCCGTGTTTCGATTGATCCTGCTCGCGAGCGCAGCGCTGATTTTATTAATCGTCTCGTTGATGATCGCCTCTATGGCCGTCAACTCCGGTCTGTCTCTGCGCGAGTTCGGCTTCCACTTTTTGACAGGACGCGAGTGGAATCCTGTGATGGGGCGGTTCGGAGCGCTCCCCTTTATTTACGGGACGGTCGTCTCTTCATTGATCGCACTGCTTATCGCCGTGCCCTTCTCGCTCGGCGTCGCCATCTTTCTGGTCGAGCAAGCTCCGCCGCGCTTGGCGCGCCCGCTGGCCTTTCTGGTCGAGCTGCTGGCGGCTATTCCTTCTGTCGTCTACGGGCTGTGGGGCATCTTCGTCCTCGCGCCCCTGCTGCGCTTACACGTCGAGCCGTTGCTTCAAAACTATCTAGGCTGGCTGCCGCTCTTTAGTGGGCCAATCACGGGCATAGGTCTTTTGACGGGCGGTATCATTCTAGCCATCATGATTACGCCGATCATCACTGCCGTCGTGCGCGATGTGCTCTCGGCAGTGCCCACGTCGCAGCGCGAGGCGGCGCTCGCGCTCGGCGCAACCCGTTGGGAGACGACTAGAGTCGTGCTGGCTAACGCTGCTTCGGGAATTGCGGGCGCGATCATTCTGGGGCTGGGCCGCGCCATCGGCGAGACGATGGCCGTCACGATGGTCATAGGCAATCGCCCTGAGATCAGCGCCTCGCTCTTTGCGCCCTCTTACACAATAGCGTCGGTCATCGCCAACGAATTCACGGAAGCGACGGGCGATCTGTACTTGAGCGCGCTGGTCGAGATCGGCCTTATTCTGTTTGTCGTCACTTTTATCGTCAACGGACTGGCGAAGCTTCTGGTGTGGAGCGTGACGCGCGGGACGAGCGGCACGGCGAGGGCGACATGAAAAGGGGCGAAGGAAAAAAGAGCGGTCGGCGTCGACTGGTAAGCGCCGTGATGACAGGGCTCGCGGCCTTTTGCGCCGTCGTGGTCAGCGTCGTGCTTATCCTTATCCTCGGTTATATATTGATGCGCGGCGTTACTTCGATCAACCTACAGTTCCTGATCGACAGGCCGCGACCTGTGGGCGAAGGCGGCGGCATCGGCAATGCCATTACGGGCACGCTCGTGCTGCTCGGCCTGGCCTCTGTGATCGGTTTGCCCGTAGGGATCAGTGCGGGCATTTATTTGGCGGAGTACGGCGACGGTTGGTTCGGTAATACTGTGCGTTTCGTCACGGATACTTTGACGGGCGTGCCTTCTATCGTCGTCGGCGTCTTCGTTTATACGCTGATCGTCATTCCGCAGAAACATTTCTCCGCGCTCGCCGGAGGCATCGCGCTGGCGCTGATTATGATCCCGATTGTTACGCGCACGACCGAAGAGATGATCCGATTGGTTCCGACATCTTTGCGCGAGGGCGCGCTCGCTCTGGGTGCGCCGCAGTGGAGAGTGACGATGGGAGTAGTGCTTCCCGCAGCAAGCTCTGGCATTGCGACGGGGGCTATGCTCGCCATCGCGCGTGTCTCCGGCGAGACAGCGCCGCTCCTTTTTACGGCGTTTGGCAGCCGCTTCTTTTTCGAGGGTTATATGGATCAGCCCATCGCCAGCTTGACCGTGCAGATTTACAACTATGCCATCTCGCCCTACGATGAATGGCACGCGCAGGCCTGGGCCGCCACGCTTGTCTTAATGACGATGATTCTCTTGATTAATATCGCCGTGCGCTTCTTTACGCGCAAGAAAGTTTGAAAAGCAGTGAAGAGTGAGGAGTGACGAGTGACAAGTTAAAAACTTAAAAGCTTGTCTCCTGCTCGTCACTCGTCACTCGTCACTTGTCGCTGAATTTAAGATGTCAATGACGGCTCAAAAAATGGTGAGCGTGCCCCGTATGGCTGAATCACTTCTCGATGACGAACGGGTGAGCAATCAAGAGGAGCGCGCGCCTTCCGAGATAAAAATCGGCGTGCGCGACCTGAACTTTTTTTATGGCCGGGCGCAGGCGCTCTACAATATCTCGCTGAATATCCCCGAGCGCGTCGTGATGGCTCTGATCGGGCCGTCGGGCTGCGGCAAATCGACGTTCCTGCGCACCCTTAATCGCATGAACGACACCATTCCCGGCACGCGCGCCGAAGGGATGATCGAGATTGACGGGCAGGACATCTACGCGCCCGGCACGGATGTCGTAGAGCTTCGGCGCAAGGTCGGCATGGTTTTTCAAAAGTCGAACCCGTTCCCGAAATCCATCTTCGACAACGTCGCTTACGGGCTGCGCATCAATCGACTGGCAGCGAACAAGGCGGAGCTGCACGAGCGTGTCGAGCAGGCTCTTCGCGATGCGGCGCTCTGGCCCGAAGTGAAAGACCGTTTGAAATCATCGGCGCTCGGTCTGTCAGGCGGGCAACAACAGCGCCTCTGTATCGCGCGAGCGCTGGCCGTGCGTCCCGAAGTCGTGTTGATGGACGAGCCCGCATCGGCGCTCGACCCGATTGCGACGCAGAAGATAGAAGAACTGATCGTCGAGCTTAAAGAGCAGTACACTATCGTCATCGTCACGCATAATATGCAGCAGGCGGCGCGCGTCTCAGACAAGACGGCCTTCTTCTGGCTCGGCAAACTGATCGAGGTCAACGCGACCGAGCGTATGTTCACCAATCCCGAAGAGAAGCTGACGGAAGATTACATTACCGGACGGTTTGGTTAATTTTGGATTTTGGATTTTGGATTGAAAGATAAAGCCGCCAGCTTCATTCAATCCGTTCGTTCATCCAAAATCTAAAATCCGAAATCCAAAATTGAGTTATGGAACAGCATAGATTACTTGATCGCGAGCTAGGCGTTTTACGCGACCGCGTGTTGCTGCTGGGCGGCGAAACGGAGACGGCGCTGCAACGTGCCATGTACGCGCTTGCCGAGCGCGATAGCGCGACGGCGCGCGAAGTTCTGGCGGGCGATGACGAGATAGATCAACTGGAGCTGGAGATAGATCGGCTCTGCGTCGACACCATCGCGCTGCGTCAACCTGCGGCGCGCGACCTGCGCTTTGTCATCTCCGTGGCGAAGATCACGCCGCTCCTTGAGCGCATAGCGGATCATGCCTGCAATATCGCCCGCGCCACCATAGACCTCAACGACGAGCCGCAACTCAAAACCAACGTCGATCTGCCGCTGATGGCAGAGCACGCGGCCAGCATGCTGCACGCGGCGTTGAACGCTTTCACTTCCAATGATGCGGCTGCCGCGCGCAGAGTCATCGCACGCGACGACCAGATAGACGAACTCTATAATGGCATCTTTCATGATCTAATCGAGCTGATGACACACGACCCGGCGACGACGACGCGCGCCGCGCGACTGCTCCTCGTCGCCAAACACATCGAACGCATAGGCGATTACGTCACAGACATCTGCGAGCTGACCGTCTACATGACCGAAGCCGCCTTTATAAAACACAGCAACTAACGAAGGGATGAGGGCGGAGGGATGAGGGATGAACTGTTGAATCACAACACAAGTGAATCAATCGCTCAAACCCTTTCATCCCTCATCCCTCCGCCCTCATCCCTGCTTTTATGCGACCTGTACTGATCGTCGAAGACGACGCGGATATTGCCGAGAGCCTGCGCTACAATCTGGAGCGCTACGGGCTTGAGGTGCGTATTGCCGAGACGGGCGAAAAGGGCCTGGCCGCGGCGCTTGATGTAAAGAGTCCACCGGCGCTGGTGATTCTGGACTTGATGCTGCCGGGAATGAGCGGCATGGAGTTGTGCCGCCGCCTGCGGCGCGAGCCCGCGACGCGTCGAACGCCGATCATCATGTTGACGGCGCGCGTCTCTGAGGCTGATCGTGTGGCCGGGCTAGACCT
>Ga0190273_10000361_pt1 | contig 18231 bp, 21 predicted proteins | sample Popmic504IS_FD_134513 | JGI IMG/M metagenome (GOLD analysis project Ga0190273, IMG submission 134513) | Populus adjacent soil microbial communities from riparian zone of Shoshone River, Wyoming, USA - 504 IS | ecosystem: Environmental > Terrestrial > Soil > Riparian zone > Trees stand | place... | reverse complement strand
TTGACTTCCCCGCCAGGAAAGCCGGGATAAAAACCCGTGCTCGCGTAAATTCCGGTGTTGAACCGATTGGCCGCGGAGCCAATGTCGCCGTCCGCCATCACCGTTGATGACCCCGCCGCATAAGCTAAAATGCCCATGTCACCGACCGCTGCCGTCGTTGTTATGGTGGCGGTCCGTTCAGTGAACACGCTGACCGAGCCATTGATGCTTTGACCCGCAATCCCGGTGCTGCCGGTTACCGCCGCGCCCGTGCTGATGACCAGCTCCTGACTGGCCTGCGCGCCGATCCCTCCACCGCCGGAATAGTTCGCAGTGACCGCGACATTATCCAGATTGAGGGACACTGATCCGGTGTCGGAGTAGGCGAAGATTCCCCCATAATAGCCTGTGACCTGACCTGCGGGATCCCCGGCATCGGCATCCGTCAGATCCAGACTGACGTTCCCCCCGTTGAACGTGTCGAGGATCATCGCATAACCGGTGGAACTATTGAGATTGATGTCGCCTGCGCCTGGCGATGCCGCTTGGGCTGAAATGTTGATGTTTCCGCCGCCGAACCCGAGGACCGTTAGCTCGCCGTCCGGAATCACGACGTTGTCTTGAAGGATCAAATTAAAATCCGACGGCGACGCGATGTTGTAAAATACTCCGGTTGGATAAGAAACGGGCGAGCAAAACAGCAGGCTGTCATCCACGTGAACGCCGCGCTCGTTCATTGCGAAAGCTTGGGACGGCGCCAGCGACAAGCCGGCGGCGCCGGCAGCGGCCAACAAGCTCAGCGCTCCCACTGAAGACGACGCGAGCAAGGATAGGCGCCTGCGGATGGCGCTGTGCGGATTGGACATTGTATCAGACCCCCAGGCAGCGCGAACAGCGCGCGGCAACTACCGCCACGCTAGTTTAGGAACCTAGTCCGGTCACGCGGTTTTCCGTCGCATGCACGTCTCCTGCGAACTCGCGCCCACGGCCAAGCTCGCGTCACATTGTGGTCAGGGTCGTCGGAAAAGAGTTGGCCTGACCGGTACCCACGGGCGAAACTCCCGACATGCTTATGACAATGCGAAACCGATTCCTGCTGGCCGCGGCCGGACTGGCCATGGCAGCGCTCACCGCCTGCGCCGCGCCCGAGCCGCCGCCTCCCCCGCCTCCCCCGCCGCCGCCTCCCCCGGCAGTGAGCCTCGCCCCCAGCGTCCTGCAGGAAGCCAGCGCCTATCGCGGCTACATGTTCAGGGCGTCCGGGATCACGCCGGACTTCATGAACGGCCTGGCCATCGCCGAGGGCTTGAGGACCGGGGCGGCCTATGAGCCCCGTCAGTTCGTGCGCGGCGTCATCGCCTACGCCGCCGTCGTCGCCCTGCAGGACCCCGCCTTCGTGGCCGGGGTGCGCAAGTATGTCGTCGACGCCACCCAACGCCGCGAGATCGCCGCGCAGATCGTCGCCAACCCCGCTTACGTCGTCGGCATGGACGGCTCGGACAGCGCCGCCGGCCTGATCAGCCGGGCGCTGCGCAACGACAGCACCCGCCTGTTCAACTCAGGGCTTGCGGTCAAGCAAGCGGCCTATGACGTCCAGCATCAGGAATGGTCGAAGGAGTTTGTGCCCGACCGCGACCTGCGGCTGGCGACGGCCAAGAGCGCCTCGACCACGCGGCTGACCGGCGATGTGGCCGACGTCGCCTTCCTTGAGCAGGCGAGCCTGGGCCAGGCCTCGCTGAACATCAGCGCCGAGCGCCTGCCGCCGCCCTATACGCCGCTGGTGATCCGGGGCCTGGCGGTCGCGGCCTTGGCCGCTCTTGGGGAAGCGGACGAGGAGAACAGCGCCCAACTCGACTCCCTGCTCAGCGACGCCTCGACCGGCTACTGCCTGAACATGGCCAAGCTGAACCTCTACCAGTGCCTGGCGGTGTCCAAACCGCACTACGAGGACGTCTTCTGCCTTGGCCAGCACAGCATGATGGACACCGGTCAGTGCCTGATCAAAGGCTCCGGCGCGCCGATGCCTCTGGTGGTGGCGACCCGGCCGCTGGCCCTGCCGCCGGTGGGGGCCACCGAGAAGGTCATCGAGCCGAAGACCAAGAAGAAGTAGCAACGGCGGGGCGGCGGCCGGGGCGTTGCAAGCGGCCGCCGCCTCGTGTATCTAGCCGCACCCTTATTTCCCGACCGTCGCCGCGCGGACAACTCGCGCGGCGGCTTCGTTTTGAGAGCATGGCCATGGCCGATATCGTCCTGAACGTCGAAGTCCGCGAACGCACCGGCACGGGCGGCGCCCGCGAGGCCCGCCGCCAGTCCAAGGTCCCGGGCGTGCTCTACGGCGGTCCGAAGGGTCCCGTCGCCATCGCCGTCCGCCAGAACGAGTTCCGCAAGGCGCTCTACACCGGCAAGCTGCTCGGCCACCTGGTGAGCCTGACGCACGGCGGCGAGACCCAGCAGGTCATCGCCAAGGACGTGCAATTTCATCCGGTCACCGACGAGCCGATGCACTTCGACCTCTACCGCGTCGAAAAAGGCCAGACGATCCACATCAACGTGCCGGTTCACTTCGCCAACGAAGAGGACTGCCCGGCCTTCCGCGCCGGCGCGACGCTGGAAGTCGTGCGTCACGACGTCGAGCTGGTCTGCCGCGCCGACCAAATTCCGGAAGAGCTGCTGGTCGACCTGACAGGCCGCCAGCTGGGCGACACCATCCGCATGTCCGACATTACCCTGCCGGACGGCGTCGAGACCGCCATCCACGACCGCGACTTCGTCATCGCCTCGCTGAAGATTTCCTCGGCCGCCGTGGCCGAAGACGCCGACGCCGCCGCCGACGAAGCCGCGACCGAAGCGGCCGCCGCTGAAGAAGCTCCGGCTGAAGAGGCCGCCGCCGAAGAAGGCGCTGCGGAGGAATAGTCCTCCCCAGGTCCTGAAGGGCCGAGGCCATGCTGATCCTCGCGGGCCTGGGCAATCCAGGCCCGAAGTTCGAAAAGAACCGGCACAACATCGGCTTCATGGCCGCCGACGCCATCGCGCGCCGCTGGTCCTTCTCGCCCTGGCGTCAGCGGTTCCAGGGTCACGCCTGCGAGGGCGCGGTCGAAACCGAGAGCGGCCCGGTCCGGGCGCTGCTGCTCAAGCCCCAGACCTTTTACAACGAGAGCGGCCGGGCGGTCGGCGAGGCCATGCGCTTCTTCAAGCTGACGCCTGAGGACGTCATCGTCTTCTACGACGAGATCGACCTCGCCCCCGGCCGCTTCCGGATGAAGCGCGGCGGCGGCGCGGCGGGCAACAACGGCGTGCGCTCGATCACCGCGCAGATCGGCGACGACTTCCGCCGCGCGCGGCTAGGCACCGGCCATCCCGGCGACAAGGAGCTGGTCCACGGCCACGTTCTCTCCGACTTCCACAAGGCCGACCGCGTCTGGGTCGAGCCGCTGCTGGACGCTGTCGCCGACGCCCTGTCGTTTGCCGCCGCCGGCGACGACGAACGCTACCAGACCGAAGTTATGCGCCTGGCCCCCTCCCCCAAGGCCGACCCCCGCAAGCTGGCCCGCGGCGAGGAGTAACGATCTCCCGCGATTGACGACCGCCCGGACTTCGGTTGAAGCTTGGGCGGGGATTGTTGGGGGTTGCGTCGTGGTTCCGCTTATTGGCCTGTCGCTGGTGTTTTCGATCCTGCTAGCGGTGCACGTCGTGCGCAGCGGCCAGCAGATGTATTGGCTGTGGATCATCCTGGCGTTCCAGCCGCTAGGCGGCTTCATCTACTTCCTCGCCGTCGTGCTGCCGGAGATCACCGGAGGCCCAGCCGGACGGCAGCTCACCGAGGCCGCCCGCAAGGCGCTCGATCCCGAACGGGAGTACCGGCAGGCAAAAGAGCGCTGCGACGACAGCCCGACCACGGCCAACCTCGCGCGCCTTGCCGCAGCCGCCGCTGGGCTGGGCCGGCACGGCGAGGCCGAGAACCTGTACCGGCAGGCCGCCGTCAGCATCCATTCCGAGGACCCGACCCTGCTGCTCGGCCGAGCCAAGGCATTGGTCGAGCTGAACCGGCACGCCGAGGCGCTCACCGTCCTCGAACAGCTGGGCGAGCAGGGGGAGGCCGGGCGCACCGCCCAGGTCTCGATGGCGATGGGCCGCTGCTATCAGGCGCTGGGCCGGCTGGCCGAAGCCGACACCGCCTATGAGTGGGCCGCGATCCGCCTGCCCGGCCTCGAGGGCCTCGCCCGCTACGCAGTCTTCCTCGCCGAAACCGGACGCCAGGGCGAGGCGCAGGAGGCCTTCACCGAAATCGAGAAACGCGCCGCCAAGGCTCGCTCCCACTTCCGCCGCGAGGCCAAGGTCTGGCGCGACATGGCCGCCGCCGCCGTGCAAGCCGCCTGACCCTTCCCCCCACGCCGGGGGGATGGTAGGTCGCCGCGACCTCTGAAAACCGGAATCCCATGGCCCTGAAAGTCGCGATCGTCGGGCTGCCCAACGTGGGCAAGTCGACGCTGTTCAACGCCCTGACACAGACGGCGGCGGCGCAGGCCGCCAACTATCCCTTCTGCACCATCGAGCCGAACACCGGCGACGTCGCCGTGCCCGAGCCGCGGCTGGAGGCGCTGGCCAGGATCGCCGGATCGAAGGAGATCATCCCGGCGCGGATCACCTTCGTCGACGTGGCGGGTCTGGTGCGCGGTGCGTCGAAGGGCGAGGGGTTGGGCAACCAGTTCCTGGCCAACATCCGCGACTGCGACGCCGTGGCCTTCGTGGCCCGCTGCTTTGAGGACGACGACATCACGCATGTTGAAGGGCGGGTGGACCCCATTTCGGACCTCGACATCATCGAGACCGAGCTGATGCTGGCCGACCTCGAAAGTCTGGAAAAGCGCATTCCCAACCTTGAGAAGCGCGCCAAGAGCGGCGGCGACAAGGAGAGCGCCACCACCTTGCGGCTGGTGAAGGTCGCCCTGGAGCAGCTGAACGCCGGGCGTCCGGCGCGGTCCGCCAAGGTCTCCAGGGAAGACGAGAAGGCCTGGCACATGCTGCAGCTGCTGACCTCGCTGCCGGCCCTCTATGTCTGCAACGTCGATGAGGCGTCGGCCGACAAGGGCAACGCCTACTCGGCACAGGTCGAGGAGCGGGCCGTCCGCGACAACGCCAAAGCTGTCATCATCTCGGCCCAGATCGAGAGCGAGATCGCCATGCTGGCGCCCGACGAGCGGGCCGAGTTTCTGGAGACGCTGGGGCTGGAAGAGCCGGGCCTCAACCGCCTGATCCACGAGGCCTATGCCCTGCTCGGCCTGCAGACCTACTTCACCGTGGGGCCGAAGGAGGCGCGCGCGTGGACCATCCACCGGGGCGAGACCGCGCCGCAGGCGGCCGGGGTCATCCACACCGACTTCGAAAAGGGCTTCATCCGCGCCGAGACCATCGCCTACGACGACTATGTGCGGCTGAACGGCGAAGGCGGGGCCAAGGAAGCCGGCAAGATGCGCTCCGAAGGCAAGGAATACGTCGTCCAGGACGGCGATGTGCTGCACTTCCGCTTCAACGTCTGAGCCCGGCCGTGCCATGCTGGCGGCATGGAAACGATCAAGCTGAAGAGCCGCTTCGACGGGTTTGAACTCAACGCCTGGCATGTGAAGCCCAACGACGCCCGGCGCGGCGGGCTGGTGCTGATCCAGGAGATTTTCGGCGTCACCGACCATATTCGCGAGCTCTGCGCGGGGTTCGCCGAGGACGGCTATGAGGTGATCGCGCCGGCCTTCTACGACCGGCTGGAGCGCGGCTTCGCCGCCGGCTACGATCCTGACGGCATCGCCAAGGGCGTCGAATACTCCAAGGCCACCCCCTGGGACCAGGTGCAGGGCGACCTGCAGGCGGCGATCGACTTCCTTAAACCTCCGGTGTTCGTGAGCGGCTTCTGCTGGGGCGGAGCGGCGACCTGGCTGGCGGCGTGCCGGTGCGAGGGCGTGGCGGCGGCGGCCTGCTACTACGGGCGGCGCATTACCGAGTTGGTCGATGAGACGCCCAAGTGCCCGACCATCCTCCACTTCGGGCGTGAGGATCACTCGATCCCGCCCGAGGTGGTGGAGTTCATCACAGCGGCTCACCCCGAAGTGCCGACCTACATCTACGACGCCGGCCACGGCTTCGTGTCGGACCGCCGGGCGGATTACCATGAGGATGCGGCGCGGCTGGCCCGCCTGCGCACCCTGCAGCTGTTCATGCGTTCGGCCGGCGGTAGGGGCGAGGTCTAGAGGTCGGGGACTTCGATCAGCGCGCGGATGGCGGGATCCTGCTCCAGCCGCTTCACCAGCAGGATCTGCGCGACCAGGATGCCGATGCCGGCGGCGTAGCCTGAGAACACCCCGGCCGGATAGCGTCCGCCATGAGCGACCGCCGCCACCTGCCAGTAGATGAACCCGGCCGCCGCGATCAGCAGGCCGATGCCGGTCAGCACCGAGATCACCGTCTGCCCGAACCCCGCGACGTAGCTCATCCAGACGTACTTCGAGAGACCGCGCCTTAGGCGGGGGATCAGCAGCGGCAGCAGCCACGACAGCAGCAGGAAGCTGGTCGGGAAGAAGATCGTCCGCTGCAGCTTGAGATCATCGGCGCCCGGCAGCGTGCGCCAGGCGTAGATCACCGCGCCCGCATAGATCAGGCTGGCGACGGCCAGCGTCGACATCTGCATGCGCCGGAAATTGCGCCAGGAGGCGGTGTAGTCCATGGACCCAGCTTAGCGGGCGCCGATGGCAGATAAAGGGCGAGCGCTACTTCAGCACCCGCCCGGCCACCGCATCCAGCTTCGCCACCAGCGCGGGGTCGCGGTGCTCGGGCGCCGTAGCGACGGCGAAGTCGAGGCAGGTGTCGATGGGGGTCGGCTCGCGCTCTGGCGGCAGCAACAGCGCCAGCCGGCGGACCAGTTCGCGCGCCACGTCAGCGTTGGCGTGCAGCACGGCAAGGGCATTGGGCACATCGACGTCCGGCTCATCCTCGTGCCAGCAGTCATAGTCGGTGACCATGCCGACGCTGGCGTAGGGCAGCTCCGCCTCGCGGGCCAGCTTGGCTTCCGGCATGGCGGTCATGCCGATCACCGCGCAGCCCCAGGACCGGTAGAGGTTGCTCTCGGCCAGCGAAGAGAACTGCGGGCCTTCCATGGCCAGGTACGTCCCGCCCTCGACCACCCGCGCGCCGGCGTCGTGCCCGGCCTCAGCAGCCAATCCCGACAGCCGCTCGCAGACGGGCCGCGCCATGGAAACGTGCGCCACCAGCCCGGGCCCGAAGAAGCTCTTTTCTCGCGCCGTGGTCCGGTCGATGAACTGGTCGACGACGACGAACGTCCCGGGCGTCAGCTCCTGCCGCAGCGACCCCACCGCCGACAGCGAGATCACGTCTGTGCATCCGGCCCGCTTGAGGGCGTCGATGTTGGCGCGGGCGTTGATGAAGGTCGGCGGCAGGCGGTGGCCGCGTCCGTGCCGGGGCAGGAAGACCAGCCGCACCTCGCCGATGCGACCGGTCAGCAGCTCGTCGGAGGGTTCGCCGAACGGGCTCTCCACCCGCACCCAGCGGCGGTCTTCAAGCCTCTCGATCTCGTAGAGGCCGGACCCGCCGATGACGCCGAGGGTCCAGCCGCTCATGCGCGCCCTAGTGGGACTCGTTTCGCCACACCCGGCGATAGCTGGCGTAGAGCAGACTCGTGAACAGCAGCAGGTAGATCATCACCGCAAAGCCCATCCGCTTGCGCTCCTCCAGCTTCGGCTCGGCCGCCCACATCAGAAAGGCGGAAACGTCCTTGGCCTGCTGGTCGATGGTAGAGGGCTTGCCGTCGTCGAAGGTGACTTTGCCGGGCGCCAGCGGCGGCGGCATGGCGATAAAGCCGCCGGGAGGGATGTGCTCGTGGCTGCCGGTCCAGGCCGAGGACACGTCACCCGGCATGTAGGGGTTGTAATATTGGCCGGTCGGCACGGTCAGACCGGCCGGCGGATTGCGGTAGCCGGCCAGCAGCGAGGCGATATAGGCCGGGCCGCCGTGGCGGGCCTTGGCCATCACCGACAGGTCGGGCGGCAGGGCGCCGCCGTTGCTGGCCCGCGCGGCGGCTTCGTTCGGGAACGGCGCCGGAAAGCGGTCGGCCGAGGTGCCCGGACGCTGGATCGGGTCGCCCGTCTCGGAGTCGATGTCGTTGATCTGGTACTCGGCCGCGATGGCCTTCACATATGGGTTGTCGTTCGAGTTCTTGTACTTCGCGTCGTAGAACGGCCCGCCCTTGTCGCCGAGATTGCGGAAGGCCAGCAGGCTCATCGAGTGGCAGGCCGAGCAGACCTCGCGATAGACCTTGTAGCCTCGCTGCAGCTGGGCCTGGTCGAACTTGCCGAACGGGCCGTCGAACGAATAGGCGATGTTGCGCGGGTGCTCGGCGCCGCCCGAGGCCAGAGCCGGGCCCGCCATCAGGACGAGCGCCGCTGCGAGAACGGAGACTTTACGCAGCATCGTGGCTCAACCCTTCATTTCGGGAGCAGCGACCGCTTCGGCCGGAACCGCCGCGGGATGGGACAGGGCCGGCGTGGCGATGGTCTCCGGCGTCGGCAAGGGCCGCTCGACGAGGCCCAGCACCGGCAGGATCACCAGGAAGTAGGCGAAGTAGTAGAGGGTGCCGATCCGCGACAGCCACACCCAGCTGTTGAGATCGCTCTCCATCAGCTTGAAGGTGGTCAGGCCCGGAATGACCTGGTCGTCGGGCAGCTTGGCGCCGCAGAAGCCGAGCACGATGCAGGCGATCACGAAGACGACGAAGTAGACCTTGGCCATCGGCCGGTAGCGCATCGAGCGCACCTTGGAGGTGTCCAGCCAGGGCAGCACGAACAGGCAGGCGATGGCGCCGAACATGGCCAGCACGCCCATCAGCTTGTCCGGCACCGCCCGCAGGATCGCGTAGAAGGGCAGGAAGTACCACTCCGGCACGATGTGCGCGGGCGTCACCAGCGGGTTGGCCGGCACATAGTTGTCGGCGTGGCCGAGCGCGTTGGGCAGGTAGAAGATGAGGACGCTGAACAGGATCAGGAACACGGCGATGGCAAACCCATCCTTCACCGTCGCGTAGGGGGTGAACGGCAGGGTGTCGTGCTTGGACTTGGGATCCACGCCCGTCGGGTTGTTCTGGCCGGTGACGTGGAGCGCCCAGACGTGCAGGACGGTGACCCCGGCGATCATGAACGGCAGCAGGTAGTGCAGCGAGTAGAACCGGTTCAGCGTCGGGTTATCGACCGCAAACCCGCCCCATAGCATGGTGGTGATGGTCTCGCCGACGATCGGGAAGGCGCCCAAGAGGTTGGTGATCACCACGGCGCCGTGGAAGCTCATCTGGCCCCAGGGCAGCACATAGCCCATGAAGGCCGTCGCCATCATCAAGAGGTAGATGACGCAGCCGAGGATCCACAGCACCTCGCGCGGCGCCTTGTAGGAGCCGTAGTAGAGGCTGCGCAGCATGTGGATGTAGACGGCCACAAAGAACATCGAGGCGCCGTTGGCGTGGGTGTAGCGGATCAGCCAGCCGTAGTTCACGTCGCGCATGATGTGTTCGACGGAGGCGAAGGCCTCCTTGGCGTTGGCCGTGTAGTGCATCGCCAGCACGACGCCGGAGATGATCTGCACGACCAGCATCAGCGAGAGGATGGCGCCGAAGGTGTACCAGTAGTTCAGGTTCCGCGGCGTCGGGTAATCGATGAAAGTGTCCCAGCCCAGCCGCATGATCGGCAGCCGGGTGTCCAGCCAGCGGGTGAAGGCGGTCTTGGGTTGGTAGGTCGAATGTCCGCTCATGATCAGCCGATCTTGACCTTGGTGTCGGAGAGGAAGGCGTATTCCGGGACGGCCAGGTTCTTCGGCGCCGGCCCCTTCCGGATACGGCCGGAGGTGTCGTAGACCGAGCCGTGGCAGGGGCAGAACCAGCCGCCGTACTCGCCGCCGCCGAAGGTCGGCACGCAGCCGAGGTGCGTGCACGAGCCGACCAGCACCAGCCACTGCGGCTTGCCCGGCTTATGACGGTCGGCGTCCCTTTGCGGGTCCTTGAGGCCAGCGTTGTCGCCCTTCACCGCCGCGTCGATCTCGGCCGGGGTGCGGTTGCGCACGAAGAGCGGCTTGCCGCGCCAGTTGATGGTCACCTGCTGGCCGGGCTCGACCTTGGTCAGGTCGAACTCGACGGACGCCAGCGCCAGGGTGTCGGCGGAGGGGTTCATCTGGCCGACGAAGGGCCACAGGGCGGCGACGCCGCCGCCGACCGCGGCCGCAACGACGGCGATATGGATGAAGTCGCGGCGGTTGGGGTCTTCCCCCGCGCCGGTGTGGTCAGTCGTGTCCACGGCGGTTTCGGCCACCTCGAGATCACCCTTCATCAAAGCGCCATGCCCGGGCGGGCGCGGCTGCAAACAGGCGGATGTGGCGCGGGACGCCGAGCGCTCGGCCAATCGTCCCCATAGGCTGCGCCACCCCGCGAAGTCCTTCGTGCGCGACCGCTTAAAATGCGTCACGACCTTTTTCAACGGCCTTTGCACAAAAGCCACAGCAGCAGGCGGGCTTTCCATGACAGGGGCCTTGATCGTAATCAAGGCGCATGCCCGACAAGCCCGCCCTCGACGACCGCAAGACCGCCGCGCGCGCCTGGTTCGAAGCGCTGCGCGACCGCATCTGCACAGCGTTCGAGGCGCTGGAGGACGAGGCGCTTACGGACCTCTATCCGGGCGAGGCCGGGCGCTTTGTGCGCACGCGTTGGGACCGCGCGGCGGGCGGCGGCGGGGTGATGTCGATGATGCACGGCCGCTTCTTCGAGAAGGTCGGCGTGCACACCTCGATGGTGTTCGGGACCTTCACGCCGGAGATGGCAAAGACGGTGCCCGGCGCGGAGGAGGACGCCCGCTTCTTCGCCACCGGTGTGTCGCTGATCGCCCACATGCGCTCGCCGCGCGTGCCGGCGGTGCATATGAACACGCGCTTCATCGCCACCAGAAAGACTTGGTTCGGCGGCGGCGCCGACCTGACGCCGCTGCTAGGCTACCAGCGCCAGCAGGACTTCCCCGACGCGGTGGCTTTCCACGCCGCCATGAAGACCGCCTGCGACCTCCACGATCCGGAGTGGCACGCCAAGTACCGGCAGTGGTGCGACGAGTACTTCTTCCTGCCGCACCGGGGCGAGATGCGCGGCATCGGCGGCATCTTCTACGACCACCACGACAGCGGCGACTGGGCGCGCGACTTCGCCTTCACCCGCGACGTCGGCGAGGCCTTCCTCGACATCTATCCGCAGCTTGCCCGCGGCCGCATGTACGAGCGGTGGACCGAGGAAGAGCGCGAGGAGCAACTGATCCGCCGCGGCCGCTACGTCGAGTTCAACCTCCTCTACGACCGCGGCACGATGTTCGGCCTGAAGACCGGCGGCAATGTCGACTCGATCCTCAGCTCGATGCCGCCGGTGGTGAAGTGGCCATGATAGACATCCGAGGGTTCCGGATATACATTGGCACCAGTGTATATCCACGGAGGCTTCGATGAAGCTCGCCAAATGGGGCAACAGCCTCGCCGTCCGAATTCCCGCCAATGTCGCTGAAGCTCTCGAACTCAAGGAAGGCGACGAGGTTCAGGTCAACGTCGCGGAGAAGGGCCGCACCTTCGAGGTGAAGAAAGAACTAACCCCTCACGAGGCGCTGGTCGCGATCCGCAAGTACCGCGGCATGATCCCTGCCGATTTCAAATTCAATCGCGAGGAGATTTACGAGCGGGGATATGAGGAGGACTGACGCGTTCATTGACACGAACGTTGCTCTCTACCTCGCGACGTCTGAGCCTTCGAAGGCCGCCAAAGCCGAAGCCCTCATTGAGGCAGGCGGGGTAATCAGCGTCCAGGTGCTGACGGAGTTCGCTGATGTTACTCACCGAAAGTACAAAGGCGCCTGGCCAGCTATCCGCCAGCAGTTGGCCGCGTTGCGTGGAAATCTCGAAGTTCTTCCGGTCACCTCCGAAACGCATGATCTGGGCCTGGTAATAGCCGAGCGCTACCGCTTCCGCGTCTATGACGCCCAGTTGATCGCGGCGGCACTCCAGGCCGGCTGCACGACCTTCTGGTCGGAAGACCTCCACAACGGACAGGTCATCGAGAACCAGCTGACCATCCGCAACCCGTTCCTGGCGCCTCAGTAGGTCCGGACCAAGCCGTTGGCTTTTAGCGCGGCCATGTAGGGCACGACGAAGTCCATAAAGGCGCGCACGCGGGGAACGTCGCGCAGCCGCTCCGGCACGATCATCCAGGCGGCTGCTTCGAGGTCCGGAATTTCCCCGGTGCAGCGCACAAGGCTGGGCTCGGCGTCGCCCATCGTCACCGGCAACGGCCCGGCGCCCAGCCCGGCTTTCACGGCATAGTAGAGGTTCATCAGGCTGTTGGAGCGCGTCTGTATCTCGGCGCCAGGGGCCACGCGGTAGAGCCACTGCAGGGCCGGAAAACCGTCGAGCTCGGCGATGCCGCCCACAACCAGATGGTTGTTGAGGTCCTCGATTCCATCCGGTACGCCTCGCCGCTCGGCATAGGAGCGGCTGCAGTAGACCGCCCACGGCACGCCCAGCAGCTTGCGCGCGACGCAACCAGGGTCGTCCGGCCGACCGGTGGCGCGGATGGCGACATCGGCCTCGCCCTTGCTGAGGTCGAAGAAGCGGTCGGCGGTGATCAGCTCGACGCCGATCTGGGGGTAGAGCCGCCCGAACTCCGCCAGCGCCGGTGTCAGCCACAGGTTGGCCAGCACCTCGTTGGTGGTCACCCGCAGGGTGCCGGAGAGCCCCCGGCCGTGGGAGGCGGCCGAATCCTGGAACTGCTGGGCGGTCTTTTCCATCGCCTCCGCCGCGGGCAGCAGCTGACGGCCGGCTTCGGTCAGGGCGCGACCGGTGCGGGTGCGGTCGAACAGCCGCTGGCCGAGAGCGGCTTCAAGCGCCTCGATACGGCGGGCGCAGGTGGTCTGGTTGACGCCCAACTCGCGCGCTGCGCCCAGCGTCGAGCCGGTGCGGGCGACGGCGAGGAAGTGGCGGACATCGTTCCAGTCGAACATCGTTCGGCCAGTCTGCATTTACGCAGAACGGCTTTGCAATAGCCCAGATTGAGGGACCGGCAGCGCGACCGTATCAAGCGGCCAAGGAGAGCCCCCATGTCCCACCTCTGCACCCTGCGTCATCCCACCGCCATCCCGGCCTATGTCGGCGGCGGGACCTATGATCCCTACGCCGCCGCCCACACCCGACTGCGCCTGGCCCTGAGCGGCCTGACGGTGCGGCTGGGCTGCTCCGATCCGGCCGCCGACCACACCGGTCTGATTGCCGATCTGCGCTGCCAGCTGGCCGAGTGCCGCCGGCGCCTTGCGGAGGATGAAGCCATCCACGCCGCCTTGCGGCCCATCGCGCCGGAAGCGGTGGAGGAGTTGGAGCTTTACCAGGCCCACCTCACCGGCGACTTCGAAGCGCTGGAGGCGTTGATGAGCGGCGTCGAGGCGGGCGGCGATTTGCGGCCGCTCTACCTGGCCTTCACGCGCTTCGTAGCGGCCTGCTTCGCGCACATGGCGCACGAGGAGCTGGAGACCCTGCCGATCCTGCACGGCCTGTTCACCGACGCCAAGCTGATGGCCATCACCGCGCCGATGCGCCGGGCGGCCTAGTAGGCGAGGCCCTGGGCGACGGCCTTGAGGCGTTCGACGATGGAGAGCTTGTCGTCGATGAAGTCGCTGTCGATCCACCAGGCCTCAACCTCGCGCATGACCTCGCCGACCAACGGGCCCTTGGGCACGCCGGCCGCCATCACCTCTTCGCCGGAGAGCGGCAGGGCGGGCGGCGTCCAGGACTGGCCGAGCGCGAGCAGGCCGCGCCATTGCGGGGCGGACGAGCCCTTCTGGGCCCCGGCCCAACCCAGCTTGACGCGGTCGTTGAAGGCCTTGGGGCCGAGCCGATAGACCAGTTGGCGCGCCTCCTTGGGGCTCAGCCAGGAGACGACCCGCTGATCGTTGCCGAGCGCCGCCACCAGCCGCTCACGCGTCGCCACGGACAGGCGAAGGCGCTCCGCCGTCTGGTGGGCGGCGTGGGCGTTGTCGGGCAGCAGCGCGGCGAGGCGCAGCTCGGCGTCGGTTTCGAACAGCTGCTCGGTCTCGATCTCCACCAGAGCCTCGAACCGCGCCAGCGACTGGGCTTCCGGCAGCACCACGCTCAGCACGCCGGTGGCCGCCATCAGGCGTAGCGCCTGGCGCGGATCTTCGGCGCCGAGCAGCTTGAGCAGCTCCCACGAAATGCGCTCGGCAGACAGCACCGACATGCCATCCTTCAGCGCCGCGCAGGCGGCCAGGCCCGCAGGATCAGGCTCGCCCTGCCCATAGCAGGCGAAGAAGCGGAAGAAGCGCAGGATGCGCAGGTAGTCCTCGCGGATGCGCGTCTGCGCATCGCCCACGAAGACGATGCGCCGCGCGCGGGCGTCTTCCAGACCATGGCCAGTCGGGTCGAACACGCAGCCGTCGATGTCGGCGTAGAGGGCGTTCAGGCGAAAGTCGCGGCGGGCGGCGTCCTCGCTCCAGTCTGTGGTGAAGGCGACCACGGCGCGGCGGCCGTCGGTGGACACATCGCGGCGCAGAGTGGTGACTTCATAGCCCTTGCCCTCGGCGACGGCGGTGACGACGCCGTGGTCGATGCCGGTCGGCACGCACTTGAGCCCGGCCGCCTCGAGCGCCTCGATGATCTGCGGCGGCGTTAGTGTCGTGGCGATGTCGACGTCCGCGATCTTCATCCCCATCACCGCGTTGCGCACGCAGCCGCCGACGAAGCGGGCGCTCGCGTTGCCGCCTTTCGCCTCCAGCGCGGCCATGACCGCGACGGTGGAGGACTGCTTCATCCAGGGCTGGACGCCGATGCTCTCGCTCATGCCAGTTGCGTTAGCCCATCAACCCAGTGTCGCGCCATAGAGGCGGTCGTAGAGCGCACGCAGCACGCCCGCCGTCGCGCCCCAGATCATCCGCTCCTCGTAGGTCATGGCGTAGAACCAGCGCCGCGCCCCGCCCGGCTGATCGTAGAAGCGGCGCTCGTGGTTGGCCGGGTCCATCAGGAAGCCGAACGGCGTCTCGAATATCTCCGCCACTTCGTCCGGGTTGGGCGTCAGGTCGAACGGCGGCGTCACGAACCCGACCACCGGGGTGATTAGATAGCCGGTGCCGGTGCGGTAGGGCGTCGACAGGCCGGCGATCTCGACCAGATGGCGGCCGAGGCCGATCTCCTCCTCCGTCTCGCGCAAGGCTGTGTCCCAGGGCGTCTCGCCGGGATCCATGCGGCCGCCCGGCAGCGCGATCTGGCCCGTGTGACGGCGGAGGGTGTCGGCGCGGCGGGTGAGCAGGACCGAGAAGCCGTCCTCACGCTGGACGATGGGCACCAGCACGGCGGCGGGCTTCAGCGCCTCGCCCTGCGGCATCAGTTCGGGATTGAGGTCGAAGTCGGAGCGGTGCGGGCGCTTGGTGGGATGGCTGTCCAGCGGGTCGAGGTGGCGCTGCACCCACTCGCGCACCTCGGCCGGATCGGCGTCAGGCCTCACGAGAGCGGACCCACCGTGAACCAGGCACCGTTTGACTGGACGGCCATGCGCCGGCCTTCGGGCATGTCTCGTTCCCGCGCCATCTCGACTAGCTCATAGAAGACGGGGCGGTGGATCAGCGCCTCGAGCCCTCGCCGCACATGGACGTAAGGGCGCGGCTCGCCCGTTTCGGCATCCATCTCGACGCGAATGGGGTTGGCCGGGCCCGCCTCGACCTCGTCGCCGACGTTCGTGGTGAAGCGTAAGCTCTCGCCGTCGCGGTCAACGCGGATGGCGATGAAGGGCGCGTCCTCGACGGTGATCTTCAGCTTCTCGACCGGCGTGACGAGGTGGAAGCCGTCGGGGTCCTTGCGCAGGACGGTGGAGAACAGGCGCACCAGCGGCGCGCGGCCGATGGGCGAGCCCTCGTGGAACCACAGGCCGTCGCGCTTGATGACGATGTCGATCTCGCCGCAATGCTCCGGATGCCACAGATGCACCGGCGGCAGGCCGCGTCCCGGCGCCTGCTTGGCCGCCTGAGCGACGCCTTCGAGACCCGGTTTCGACTCCATGGTCCTAACTTAGTCCCCGCTCATCCCCGCGAAAGCGGGGACCCAGCTGTTTTATCGAAGAGCGCCGCCGAATGCAGAAAAAGCCTGGGTCCCCTGCTTTCGCGGGGAAGAGCGGATTAAGGGGTGATAGGACCGGAGAGATCAGCATCGCCTGGGAGTAGCTCCTTCACCAGCACCCGGCGCTGGTCGACCGGCCCAGGCATGGTCACCTCAGCAGCGCGCACAAAGCCGCAGCGCTCGAACCACGGTGCATCGCCGACCAGTAGCACCGCCGGGCAGCCGGCCTCGCTCGCGGCGTCGCAGGCCCGCTCGACCAGCGCCTGCCCGAGCCCCTGCCCCCGCCACTCGTCACCGACGGCGATAGGGCCAAGGAAGATCGCCGGCTTGCCCCCGACATGCACTGGCCACAGCCGTACCGACCCAGCCAGCGTCTCGCCCGCGTAGGCCACGAACGACAGGTCCAGCCTCGGGGTGTTGCCCTCGCGCAGCCGCTCGGCCGCCTTGGCGTAGCGGCCCGGTCCGAACGCGCGCTCGACCAGCGCCGCGATGGCGGCGGCGTCCTGCGGCTGTTCGTTGCGGATTTCGGGGAGGTTCGTCATGGGAGCGGCGCGAATAAGACCCGTGCGCGCGCGCGTCAATGCGTGGTTGGAGCCGCTCGGCTGGAGCCTCGCTCCTCGCCATGACGAACTCAGAAAATCCGTCATCCTGAGGAGGCCGTGAAGCGGACGTCTCGAAGGACGCATTGCGGCCCCTCCATCCAAATGTATGGTGCGCCCGCTGATGTCCGACGCCTCCCCGCCATCCGAAGAAACCTCCCTGCGCGCGCTGCTGCGCCAGCGGGACTTCGTGTTCTTCTGGTTCTCGCGCTGGACGGCGGTGCTGGGCGTGCAGATCCAGAGCGTGGCGCTGGGCTGGCAGATCTACGAGCTGGCGCGGCAGACGATGGACGTCAAACGCGCCGCCTTCATGGTCAGCCTGATCGGGCTGGTGTCCTTCATTCCCGTGTTGTTGCTGGCCCTGCCCGCCGGGGAGACCGCCGACCGCCATAACCGCAAGGCCATCATGCTGGCCTGCTTCGCCGGTGAGATCGCCACGGTGGCGGTGCTGACGGCGGCGGCCTTCTTCGGGTTCGCCACCATCCCCCTGCTGCTGAGCGTCGCCTTCGTGTTCGGCACGTCGAGAGCCTTCTTCGCCCCGGCCAGCACGGCGCTGGGGCCAATGCTGGTGCCAAGGGCCCTGCTGCCCCGCGCCATCGCCTGGCAGTCGCTGGCCTGGCAGACCGCCTCCATCGGCGGCCCGGCGCTCGGCGGCATCCTCGTCGCCATCTCGCCGGCCCATTCGTTCGGGACGGCGTTGGTTCTCTATGTGATCGCGGTGATCTGCCTGCTGATGATCCGCGGCTCGACCTCGCCGGAAGTGCAGCCCGGCTCGCGCTGGACGCTGATGAAGGAGGGGCTGGGCTACGTCTGGCGCAACAAGATCGTGTTCGGCTCGATATCGCTGGATCTGTTCGCAGTGATCCTAGGCGGCGCCACCGCCCTGCTGCCCGTGTTTGCCAAGGACGTGCTGCACGTCGGGCCGGAGGGCTTCGGCCTGCTGCGGGCGTCCCCGGCGGCGGGCGCGGCGCTAGTTGCCTTCTATCTCGCCGGCAATCCGATCAAGTCGAAGGCCGGCATCGCCATGTTCACCGGCGTCGCCATCTTCGGCGCGGCGACCATCGTCTTTGGCCTGTCGAAGTCGCTGTGGCTGTCGGTGGCGGCGCTGGCCACGCTAGGCGGCGCCGACATGATCTCCGTCTACATCCGCCAGACCCTGGTCCAGCTGGTCACGCCGGATCACATGCGCGGCCGGGTGGCGACGGTCTCGTCGCTGTTCATCGGCGCCTCCAACGAACTCGGCGAATTCGAGAGCGGCGTGGTTGCCCGGTTCCTGGGTCCCGTCGGCGCGGCGATCTTCGGCGGTATAGGAGCCCTGATCGTCACCGGCACATGGGCCAAGCTCTTCCCCGCCTTGCGTAAGGCCGACCGGCTCGAATAGAGCTTCAGTCAAACAACTGTTGGATCTGAGACAATGGGCGTTCTCGAAGGCAAGGTAGTCCTGGTCACCGGCGGCGCCGGCGGCATCGGCCGCGAG
>Ga0190273_10000360_pt1 | contig 18242 bp, 14 predicted proteins | sample Popmic504IS_FD_134513 | JGI IMG/M metagenome (GOLD analysis project Ga0190273, IMG submission 134513) | Populus adjacent soil microbial communities from riparian zone of Shoshone River, Wyoming, USA - 504 IS | ecosystem: Environmental > Terrestrial > Soil > Riparian zone > Trees stand | place... | reverse complement strand
CTCTCGAAGGTGACCCGGATCGCGTGCTCGAGGCGCCCGTCGGCGACGTCCTCGCGGCGCACCAGGCCGGGGAAGATCGGCAGGCCGGCGGCGTCGGCCGAGGTCCAGCCCTCGGGGCGGCGCGCCGCCGAGCGCAGGTCCCACTCGGTCCCGGAGTCGGCGTTCCAGCGCGGCCGCGGCTCGGCGACGGAGAAGGCGCGGTAGAGCTCGTAGAGCTTGCAGGCCGAGCGGTCGACGACGAGCACGTGCCGGTCGCCGTCGCTGCCGTTGCCGCCCTCGACCGGCGCCCGCGGCGGCAGCGGGAACGGTCCCGGATCGCTCTCGTCGCCGTAGGCGGTGTAGTGGACCGGCAGCTCGGGCTGGCCGGCGCCGACGACGGAGTAGGGGAAGCCGTAGGCGCGCGGCGAGCCGAAGTCGGGGTGCAGGTGATCGCTGCCATGAGAGTCGATGTAGGCGATGTAGGCAGAGGAGCGCGGGTCGCGAGGCGCCTTCGAGATGTCCTGGTTCCAGGCGGCCTCGGTGGGGAGGGACGGGGCGCGCGGCGATAGCGAGGCGGGCGGCTGGGGGAAGACGGTGCACGGGGTGAGGGCGGGGTAGGGGCCGACGGCAGAGGCGGAAGAGGCGACACAAGTAACGGCCGCAGCGGCGACGGCGAGACCAAGAGCAAGGCGACTTATGTCGAAATGACAGCCATAACTCGCCCCGCTCGCGCTCCGCTTCCGCATGGGCGCAAGCTACCCGGGTAGGTTCGGCGCATGGACGTATGCCTGATGGTCGAGGGCCAGGAGGACGTGACCTGGGAGGACTGGCTGGCGCTGGCGGCGGCCTGCGAAGAGCACGGGGTCGGGACGATGTTCCGCTCCGACCACTACCTCTCGGTCGACGACCGGCGCGAGCGCGGCTCGCTCGACGCCTGGGGGACGATCACCGCGCTGGGGGCGGTGACGGAGAGGCTGCGGCTGGGGACGATGGTCTCGCCGGCCACCTTTCGCCACCCGTCGGTGCTGGCGAAGGCGGCGGTGACCGCCGACCACGTTTCCGGTGGCCGCGTCGAATGCGGGATCGGCGCCGGCTGGTGGGAGCGCGAGCACGAGCTCTACGGCTTCGAGCTGCCGCCGACCGGGCCGCGGCTGGACGCGCTCGAGGAGCAGATGCAGATCGTCCGCGGCCACTGGGGCCCGGGCCCGTTCGACTTCGACGGCGAGTACTTCTCCGCGCGGGAATTAGATGCGCTGCCGAAGCCGGTCCAGCAGCCGCTGCCGCTGATCCTCGGCGGCCGCGGCGGTCCCCGCAGCCTTCGCCTCGCCGCCCGCTACGCGGACGAGTACAACACCGTGATGGCGACGGCGGAGGAAGTCGCCGACATCCGCCGGCGGCTCGACGAGGCGTGCGAAGCGGAGGAGCGCGACCCGGCGAGCCTGCCGCTCTCGATGATGACCGGCTGGCTGGTCGGCGCCGACCGCGCCGAACTGGCCGACCGCGCCTCCCGTCTCTCGCAATGGAAAGGCGAGGGCGATGACGGCGAGGCCTTCGTCGCCGGCCTGCGCGAGAGCACGATCCTCGGGACGGTCGACGAGGCGGTCGAGCAGCTGCGCGAGCTGGAGGCGGCGGGCCTGACCCGGGTCATGGGACAGCATCTGCTCCATCGCGACCTCGCCGCGGTCGCGCTGATGGGCCGGGAGATCGCGCCGCGCGTTTAGCGCGAGTCTGTGAAAAGTCGGCCTGAAGCGGAGTTTTTACAGACTCGCGGGCTCAGCGGTCCCGTAGATCGCGCGGAGCCAGATCTCGACTAGGACGTCGAGGACGCGGTCCTGCTCGATCGAGGGCTGCTCGTCGGCGAAGGTCGCGTACTGGACGCGCTCGTTCATCTGCACGAGGGCGATCGCGACGTCGCGGGCGGGTTCGCCGGGAGGGGCGGCGCCGCGGGCGCGCTCGGCTTCGATCACCGCGGTGACGTCGGCGACCCAGCCCTCCATCACCTCGGCCCAGAGCGCGCGGGCTTCCGGGTTGCGCATCCGCAGTTCGGCGGCGGCGAGGGTGACGGCGCGGCGGACGCGGAAGGCGGAGTAGAGGTCCTCGAGCGCCTGGCGCAGGCCGGCGCGCGGGTCGCCTTCGGCCAGCGTCTTCAGCGCCTGCTCGCGGCTGCCGGCGGCGGCGGCGACGAGGCGGTCGATGATCGTCAGCACCACCGCGTCCTTGGAGGGAAAGTAGAAGTAGAAGGTGGGGCGGGAGATGCCGGCGCCCTTGGCGAGGTCGTCGACCGAGATCTCGCTCAGCGGCCGCTCCTCCAGAAGCCGCTCGGTCGTCTCGAGGATCGCCCGCTCGCGGTCGTCGCCGCTGGCGCGGGTGGCGCGCCGGCCGCGGGCATTGGCGGCAGGACTGGGTTTGGCGACGGTCGGCACGTCTTCACCATACATCGCGTCGACAGATTCGACAAGTTGTTGACCTTCTCGACACAGTGTTGATAAGGTTCTGTCCGTGAGCCACCCGCCCCAGGAGAACCCCATGCCCCAAGCCAGCGAGCGCGAGCACGTCAACGTCTTGATCGTCGGTGCCGGCCTTTCCGGCGTCGGCGCCGCCGTCCACCTGCATCAGAACTGCCCCGAGAAGAGCTACGCGATCCTCGAGGCGCGCGACTCGATGGGGGGGACCTGGGACCTCTTCCGCTACCCCGGCATCCGCTCGGACTCCGACATGTTCACCCTCGGCTACTCGTTCAAGCCGTGGCGGGGGCCGAAGTCGATCACCGACGGGCAGTCGATCCTCGACTACATAAAGGAGACCGCGCGGGAGAACGGGGTGGAGGACAAGGTCCGCTTCGGTCACAAGGTCGTCTCCGCCGAGTGGTCGAGCGCCGAGTCGCGTTGGACCGTCCGCGCCGAGCGCGACGGCGAGCCGGTCGAGCTCACCTGCGACTGGCTCTACGGCTGCACCGGCTACTACCGCTACGACGAGGGCTTCACGCCGAACTTCGAGGGGACCGAGCGCTTCGAGGGGCAGATCGTCCACCCCCAGCACTGGCCCGAGGACCTCGACTACAGCGGCAAGCGCGTCGTCGTGATCGGCAGCGGCGCGACCGCCGTGACCCTGGTCCCGTCGATGGCCGAGCGCGCCGCGCACGTGACGATGCTGCAGCGCTCGCCGACCTACGTCATCTCCCGCCCGGCCGCCGATCCGGTTGCCCGCGTCCTGCGGCGGCTGCTGCCGGAGAAGCTCTCCTACGCGGCGACCCGCTGGAAGAACGTCTTCCTGATGCTCGCCAGCTACAAGGCCTCGCGCCGCTGGCCGCAGGTGGTCAAGCGCCTGATCCGGCGCGATCTGGAGCGCCAGCTGCCGGCGGACTACGACTTCGACACCCACTTCAAGCCGCGCTACAACCCGTGGGACGAGCGCCTCTGCGTCGTGCCCGACGCCGACCTCTTCAAGGCGATCCGCGCCGGCAAGGCCGAGGTCGTCACCGACCATGTCGAGACCTTCACCGAGAAGGGGATCCGCCTGCAGTCGGGGCGGGAGCTCGAGGCCGACATCGTCGTCACCGCGACCGGGCTCAACCTCCTCGTCCTCGGCGGCATGCAGATCCTCATCGACGGCAAGGAGAAGCAGATCTCCGACACCGTCGGCTACAAGGGGATGATGTTCAGCGACGTGCCCAACCTGGCCCTGGCGCTCGGATACACCAACGCCTCCTTCACCCTGAAGACGGACCTGGTCGCCGACTACATCTGCCGCCTCCTCAAGCACATGGACGCGCACGGCTACCGCGTAGCCACGCCCCGCGCCCCCCACCCCTCGGTCGAGACCGAACCCTTCATCGACCTCAAGTCCGGCTACGTCCTCCGCTCCATCGACCAGCTCCCCAAGCAGGCCGCGACCCGCCCCTGGCGCCTGCACCAGAACTACGCCCAGGACATCCGCCTCCTGCGCAAGGGCCCGATCGACGACGAGATCGAGTTCTCGCGAGGCGACGCGGCCGGCACCGAGACCCGCGAACCCGGTCGCACCGGCGAAGTCGCCGCCGTCGCCTAGAATCACCAGCGTCGAGGTGGCAGTAGCTCAGTTGGTAGAGCTCCGGCTTGTGGTGCCGGCGGTCGCGGGTTCGAATCCCGTCTGCCACCCCTCTTGAAGTTGCCGCAAAGGGGAGAGATCGACCCCGGGGGCTCCGCGGGCAGGGATCTGAATTCAAGAAGCGAGTGAGTCGCCGGGAGGTTCGGAGTTTCGGCCGACCTCGCGGATCGTCTCGATCAGGTGCTTTACGTCAGCGGTCGGGAAGAGGTCCTCGGGGCCATGGGGTGCGATATCGGTGAAAGGGGGCTCGTAGAGGAGGCCGGGATCCATGATCCCGTTTGCGGTCATGTGGTCGATGATGAGGTTGATGAAGTGGAGTTGGCTGGCGTTGAAAGTGCGGTCCTCGATGAACTCGGAAAATGCTTCGGTGGCGGCGATCCTTTCGAGGCCGATCAAGGAGCGGATGAAGACTCCTAGTCCGGCGGACTCCCGCCGTGCCTCCTCGAGGTCCCCCTCGTCGGCGACGCCTGCTTCGAGGAGCATTCTTTCGAGCTCCTCGAGGTCCAAGGCGGTCAAGGGCACATTGCGTCTGAGCTTTTGCAGGCTGACGTGATCCTCGTGGGCGCGCAGGTAGGCGCGGGCCTTCTCCACGAAGCGGTCGTAGTTCGGACCCATCGGCATGTCGATCAGGGACACTTCTTCCACCTCCGACAGCTCATCGGTGAAGTCGGTGTAGACAACCGCACGCTTGCGCTTCTCCAGCAGGCGAACGAGGTCCCGCAGTGACTTGCGCGCTCCCTCCAATAGCTCCAGCGTCACGTTCTCCCACCAGTCCCCGCCGGACACTTCCTCCAGCAGGGCTTCCTGCGCACGGATCGCGGGAATGGCGTTCTGTTCGAGCAGCCCGGCGCAAATCTCCTGTACCTGCCGCCGCAGTCGGTCGCCCCCTCGCTGCGACCTAAGGAGGCGAAGCTGGAGTCCCAGGATCATCAGATCGAATCTTCTAGCCTCCTCGTCTGAGCCGTCCTCGCCCGCCGGAAGGGCGGCGAGATGGTCGGCCAGGGCCGTGATGGTTTCGAGATCGAGGTCCGCCCAGGGTCCCGGCTCCCGAAACCGCTCTACCCATTGCCGGTGGGGGCGGACGAGGAAGTTGTCGGGGTCCATCCCGGCGATCTGCGTTCGAAGCCGCAAGATCGTGTCGTCTCGCAGCCGCTTTGCACCGGTGCTGACAGCCTGTGACTCGGCGAGGGTTAGGACCAGTTCGAGCCTTTCCCGAAACAGGCGTTGGGTCAATGACGGACTGGGGACACCGCGCGAGGGCTCGATCTGCTGATTGAAGTAGCTGATGTTGTCGCAGCAGTCGAAGACAAAAAAGTCCTTCTTGTTCTTCCCCGGCGCGTAAAGGTTCGGACAGAGCCGGGTGCCGCGGCCGAGCATCTGCCAGAACTTCGTCTGCGATCTAACCTTCTTGAAGAAGACGAGATTCACGACCTCGGGAACATCGATCCCGGTGTCCAGCATGTCGACCGAGATGGCGATATGGGGAGGCTTGCCTTTGTCGGAGAAGTCGTCGATCAGGCTCTGCGCGTAGGCATCCGAATGGGTGATCGCCCGCGCGAAGCTTCCTGCCCATTTCGGGTAATTCGCGTCCAGGCGCTCAGTGATGAACTCGGCATGCTCGATGTTCTTGGCGAAGATAATCGTCTTGCCAAGCCGGTCGCCGCCCTGGACCCGGTGGCCTCTCGTCATCAAGGCTTCAAGGGCTTTGTCCACCGTGTCGGAGTTGAAGAGCCAGCGGTTGACCGCCTCCGCGCTGATTTCCCGCGGAATCTCGCCCTCCTCTCCCCAGTCCTGCGCCTCCCATTCCTCGCGCTCCTCCTCGGATAGGTCGGCATACTTCATGCCTTCGAGGGGAAACTTCAATGGCACCGTTATCGCTCGAGGCGGAACCAGATAGCCGTCGGCGACGGCTTCATCAAGGCCGTAGGAATCAGTCGGGACGCCCGGCTCGAGGTTGAAGAGGCTGTAGGTGTTCCGATCCACCTCGTTCTTCGGAGTGGCCGTCAGCCCCAGCAGAAAGGAGTCGAAGTAGCTGAAGATCGCCTGGTACTTCTGGTACACGGAGCGGTGGGCCTCGTCGATGATCACCAGGTCGAAGAAGCCGGGGCCGAATCTCCTCTCTTCGCCCGCTTCCACTTCCCCGAGCCGCCCCATCATCGTCGGATAAGTCGAGACGTAGACTCGCCCTTCGCCAAGGTGGTCGGTGACAAGGTTGACGGTCGGCACTTCTGGCAGGTGTTTCCTGAAGGCGGTTGCTGCCTGCCTTACGAGCGCCAGCCGATCGGCCAGGAAGAGGACCCGTTTTACCCAGCCGGCTCTCATCATTTGGTCGACCAGGGCGATCCCGGTCCGCGTCTTCCCAGCACCGGTAGCCATCACCACCAGTGCTCCTCTTTGGTTCTCTCCCTCGAACCTCTCGTCGATGCGATGTATGGCTCGATGCTGGTACGGGCGATCGACGATGTTGGAGTCAATCTCCGTTTCTCCCAGGGACCGGCGTTCCTCCCGCTGCCGGATCATCAAGTCGAGCTCCGCTTTAGTGAAGAACCCCTGCACGATCCGAGGTGGGTGACGATGGTCATCCCACAGCCAGATCTCGTAGCCGTTGGAGTAGAAGATCACCGGCCGGCGGCCAAAGCGCGCTTCCAGGCAGTCCGCGTACAGCTTGGCTTGCTGCCGTCCGGCCCGCGGATCTCGCCGCGAGCGCTTGGCCTCCAGTAGCGCCAGCGGCTTGCCGTCATCCCCCCAGAGGACGTAGTCGACCTGCCCGCGGCCGCTCTTGCTCGGCATGCCCGTCACCGGGAACTCTCGATCCCGCTTCTCGTTGAGTAGCCAGCCCGCCTCCTTCAAGAGCAGGTCGATGTAGAGGTCCCGAGTTTCTTCCTCGTCGTAGTCGTGGAGATCAGGGCGCTTCTGGTTGACCGATTTAGCCGAGTCCACCTCGCTTCGCAGTCGCTCCAGCTCCGCTTTCAGACTCGGATCGTTTTGATGCGCGGTCGCGAGCTCCGTCTCCCGGACGGCATCTGCCTCCGCCTGCCGGCGCAGCGCTTCCCGGCCTGCCGGTCGCTCTCCCTGGGACGAGGATCTGGGCAGTCTGGCCGAGTCGAAGGAGCCGTCGGCCGGGGGCTGGCCGCCCGGACTGCGTGAATAGGTGCGCGCCAGCCAGTAGAGGAGGTGGAATAGCTCTCGTACAACCCGCTGGGCTTCGGACGCGTCGATTGGCTGGGGACGATGCACCGCGGCATTTCCCTGTTTGCGGACCAGGTCCATCTTCGCCCGGATCTTGGCTTCGACGACGTCGGCGAAGGTGGGCTCGAGCAACATCGAAGATAGGTCGGTCTTGTATGAGGGTCGCAGCGACCGATCCGCGTCGTACAGCCAGCGTACGGCCAACTCCAACGTGCGCCGCGCGTAGAAACAGGCCGCTCGGGGGTCCGCAAAGACGTTCTGCTCGGCCTTGAGTGCCTCTGCGTACAGCACCGGCCACTCCGCCTCGAGGAAGAGGAAGTTGCTCGGGGGGCGAGAGCCCTCCTGGGTCACCGTACCGCCTCGAACGTCCGCGATTGCAATGACCCGACGAGCTCTTCCAGGAGGGCGGATCTCCGCAGCGATAGCGACCGAAGGTCGCGCCACTGGCTCAACTGGCTCGCGAACCTCTGCTGCAGCTCGATCGGCGGCAGGGGAATCTTCAGGGCCCTCAGCCGACCCATGCTGATGCGAGTGCGGGTCTGTCCGGACATGATCGAGCGGGCTCGTGCCAGGGTCCCCGGCTGGTTGAGCAAGGCGCATACGTAATCCGCGCAGGCAACCTCCTCGTTTACCCGCACCTGCACGCAGTCGGCCTTGTTGATGGCTCGGGCGACGTAGTCGGGCAGGATGCAGGCCCGAAGGTTTGGATTGCCGAGAGTGGCCACGAGCACGTCGCCGGCGACGCACTCATGCTTGTGGAGCAGGTGGAAGTGGTCCTCACTGATGTATGCCCGGTCCGCGTCGATGAACTCTTCGACCCCGATGTTCTGCAGCCTGACTACCCGGATCCCGTGTGGCGTGTAGTGGGAGCTCTTGAGGTTGGACCCGAACGGGCCGTCGGAGAACTTCGTCGCGACCTCTCCCAGCTGGACCTCCGGCCATCCCCGCGGGTTGGCGCCAGGGTCCCCGAACGCCTCCATGAACAGGGCGACCGGCAGTGACTCGATCCGCTTTCGACCCTGCTTCTCGCCTCTGCGCACGGTGGATGCATGATCAAGCTGCTGCACCGCGTGGCGCTGAGCTTCGAGGGGCGGAAGGGGAATCTCCAAGTTGCTGATGACGTTGCGCGTGATCCCTTTGATGGTTGCGCCGCGCGCGAACGTCTGGAGATACCTGGCTCTGGAGGACAGGTAGTACCGGAGGTAATAGGGGTCCAGGTGGTCGGGGTCGGGCTGGATCCCCGTGATGTCCTGGCTGAACGAAACCGGGCCCTCCGCGACGGCAACCTTGCCCACCGCCGTTCGGGTTACCAGCATCAGTGCACCGGAATCGACCAGAGGGGCAGCCGAGCTCTCGATGGCCTGCTGGCTGATGCCGGTGCGTGCCCTGTAGGTGCCCTGGACGTCGATGTCGGCCCCGGTTATCCACGGGATCGGCCCCCCGTAAAAGTCCCGCCTGGCTTTGCTGGGGGTACCACCGCTGATGAAATTCGCCAACTCCGAGAGCGGAAGGACTGGTACCACCGTCATCTGATCGATTCGCGGAGTCTGTGAAGACTGACCTGAATGGAGTGCTCGACCTCCTGCAGCTCATCGAGGATCTCCTCTGGAGGCCGGGAGGGGGGCGCGTCCAGAAGGACCTGCTTGTAGAGATTGAGATTGAGGTCGTAGTCAGCTTGTGCGATCTCCTCCTTGGGGACGCAGAAGCTCCGCTCGGACCGAGGACGCTCCCTCTCGGCGCCCTCCCGCTCAGCCCATCGGGCAAGGACGTCCGGCAGGTTGTTCCGCTCCAGCTCGGCATCAGTCAGCTTTCTCTCCGGGGTCGGCCCGAACTGGTCCTCGTCCACGAGTGGAAGCCGCCGATCGTCGAGGCTCATCCCGTCTGCCAGCATGTCGTAGAACCACACGGTTTCAGTGCCGCCGCTGTCGGTCTTGGAGAACAAGAGGATTGCCGTCGACACCCCCGCATAAGGCTTGAAGACGCCGGACGGGAGCTTCACCACGCCCTCCAGCTTCTGGTCCTCGATGAGGATCCGGCGTAGCTCTCGATGGGCTTTGGTGGCGCCGAAGAGGACGCCCTCGGGGACGATCACGGCCGCTCGCCCACTTGGCTTGAGAAGGCGGATGACGAGTGCCAGGAACAAAAGCTCGGTCTTCTTCGTTTTCACGACCCTGCGGAGGTTCTGAGCCGTTGCCTCGTGGTCGAGGCTTCCGGCGAAGGGAGGATTGGCGAGGATCAACGAGTACTCGTCCGCCTCGTCGCCGGCGCCTTCCGACAGGGAGTCGCGATAGCGGATGTCAGGGTGCTCGATGTTGTGGAGGAGCATGTTCATCGAGCCGATGCGCAGCATCGTGCTGTCGAAGTCGAAGCCGTGGAACATGTCTTGGTGAAAGTGCTTGCGCGGAACGGGCTCGTGCTGTACCTCCGCATGCTCTCGCCGTACGTACTCGGCTGCTGCCACGAGGAATCCGGCCGTGCCGCAGGCCGGGTCGCAAATCTTGTCGGCGGGTCGGGGGCTCGTCATCTCCACCATCAGGGAGATGATGTGGCGAGGAGTGCGGAACTGACCATTCTGCCCGGCGGTCGCGATCTTGCCCAACATGTACTCGTACACGTCGCCTTTGGTGTCGCGCCCCTCCAGCGGCATGTCATCGAGCATGTCGACGACCCTGGAAAGGAGGGCAGGGGTGGGAATGGTGAAACGCGCGTCCTTCATGTGCTCTGAATACGTTGAGCCGTCCGCTCCCAGTCTGCGAAGAAAAGGAAAGACGCGTTCGCCGACGATCTCGAACATCTCGGCGGGAGCCTTCTCCCGGAACCGGGACCAGCGCAGCTCCGCGTAGGGGCGCCCGAGCTCGTCGTCTCCTGCCGGGAAAACAACCCTCTCGACCGGCTCGGCGGTGTGGGCCGCGCGGTTTTCGGCCGCTTGCTGGAGGTCGTCGAGGCGGCGGATGAACAGGAGGTAGGTGATCTGCTCCATCACCTCCATGGGGTTCGCGATTCCTCCCGACCAGAACGCGTCCCAGATCGCGTCCACCCGGCGCTTCAGATCCCCGGTAATCACCGCCGGCAGGTTATCCCAGCCGTATCTGAACGATCACATGGGAGGATGCGAAGGGTGAACGATCCTCGCGTGACCGCTGAGGTCGAAACGCTTTCCGGCGACTCCTCCCTCGAGCTGCCTGAGTTCGATTCGCCGCCCGCCGATCCGCTGCCGCTGCTGGAGCGTTGGCTCCAGGTGGCCGACGAGCGGGGGGTGCGGGAGCCGCGGGCGCTGGCGTTGGCGACTGCCGATGAGCGAGGGCGTCCGTCGACTCGCATCGTCCTCTTGAAGCAGATCGCTCCCGCGGTTGTCTTCGCTTTCAGCTCTGCGAGCAGGAAGGGGCGTGACCTCGCTGTCAATCCGCGGGCGGCGGGGACGTTGTACTGGCGGGAGACGTTGCAGCAGATCGTCTTCGAGGGGCCGGTCGAGAAGCTGACCGAGGCTGAATCCGATGCTCTCTTCGCCGAGCGCGCGCCGGCCGCTCGGGCCGCTACCGCTGCCTCTCGGCAGGGCCAGGCGCTGGACGATCCGGCGAGCCTGCGGACGAGGGCCGCTGAGCTCGCCGGGAACGAGGGGGCGGTGCAGCGTCCGAAGGACTGGAGCGGCTATCGCCTCGACCCGGACGTGATCGAGTTCTGGCACGGCAGCACCGATCGCCTTCACCGGCGCCTGCTCTACGTCAAGCAGGGCGGCGCCTGGACCCATCGGCGCTTACAGCCATAGCTCGATGAACGAGCCGTTGCGCGGTTGAACCGCGGGGCGGAGGTACCGAGTAACGACCAATGGGCTCGATTCGCAGAGCTGGTGCGCTAGCGCTGATCTTGGGGGTGCTCTTCGCGCCCGCGGCCGCCGAGGCGTCGCCTGTGAGGGTCGCCGCTCTGCAGGCGGCGCTGCAGGCTCTGCGGCTCTACGACGGCTATGTCGACGGGGTCGAGGGGCCGCTGACGCGGCGGGCCATCGTCTCTTTGCAGCGGCGGCGGGGGCTTGCCGCCGACGGCGTCTTCGGACCGCGGACCCGGCGGGCGCTGGGCTGGCGGGGCCGGCCCGGCCTGGGTAGCCGCCCGATGCGCTTCGGCAACAAGGGCTGGGACGTCGCCGGGCTGCAGTACCTCCTGCAGCGGGCCGGCAGCGGCGCCGGCAGGGCTGACGGCCTCTTCGGACCGCTGACCGAAGCGGCGGTGAAGCGCGCGCAGGCGGCGGCGGGAATCACGGTGGACGGGGTCGCCGGTGCGCAAACGCTGCGGGCGCTGCGGGGCGGCGACACCGGCAGCGGCTCGACGCCCACCGGCTCGGTGCCCACGGGACCGGTCCGCTTCCTGCGCCCAGTCTCGGGTCCGATGGGCGACGGCTTCGGCGTCAACCGGGGCGACCACCTCCACTCCGGCATCGACTTCCCCGTTCCGGAAGGGACCCCGGTCGGCGCGGCGGGCGTCGGCAGCGTGATCTTCGCCGGCTACAACAGCGGCGGCTACGGCAACCTCGTCGTCGTCCAGCACCGGCTCGGCTACACCAGCTGGTACGCCCACCTCTCCTCGATCGCCGTTTCCTCAGGGCAGGCGGTCGACGGCGGCACGCGGATCGGCTACGTCGGCTCGACCGGCAACTCGACCGGGCCGCACCTCCACTTCGAGGTGCGCCGCTACGACACGCCGATCGACCCGGCGCCGCTGCTGCTCTCCACCGTCGCCGGGCGCGCGATGACGCCGGCGCGGCGTGGGCCCTCCGGCGGCTGCGACGAGATCGGCCGCGTCACCCGTGGGTCCGCTCGGCGCGGCGACTGGATCGCCGTCGAGCGCCTCTGCGCCGAGCGCTAGAGCGTGCGGGCAACGTAGGTCTCGGCGGCGCCGACGACGAGGAGGGCGGCGAGGGTCAGATAGACGGCGGCGACGGCGATCTTGGTTCGCGTCGGCACCGAGTGGAAGGTGCGGCTCTCCTCTGAGTTCCGGTTCTTGAAGCGGTGGTAGAGCTCGGGGCCGCCGAGCAAGGCGACGAAGATGAGCATGAAGGGGCCGAGGAAGACGACGGCGGCGGCGACGGCGACGAGGATGCCGGCGATCCAGACCTTGGGGCCGAGGACGGCCATGGCTCGTCCGCCGTCGAGGGGGAGGACGGGCAGGAGGTTGATCAGGTTGATGAAGAAGCCGACGTAGGCGATGGCGCGCCAGAGGTCGCTGCCGGTCGCGAGGTAGACGGCCAGCGGGATCAGGGTTCCGATGGTGCCGAGGATGGGGCCGGCGAGGCCGACGCGGGCCTCGGCCGCGGCGTCGTCGCCCAGGGACTTGGCCGAGATCATCGCGCCGAGGAAGGGGATGAAGACCGGGGCCGAGGCCTCGACTCCCTCGCGGCGCAACTGGATGACGTGCCCCATCTCGTGGACGAGGAGCAGGAGGACGAGGCCGACGGCGAAAGGCCAGCCGAAAGCGAGGGTGTAGGCGGCGATCGAGATGAACATCGTCCCGAGCGTCGTCACGGCCTTGACCTTGATCAGGGCCAGGAAGAGAAACTTGGCCTTGCTGGCGAGGACGGCGAGCGGGACCAGGAAACCGCCGAGCTTCTTGAGTCGCGACTGCTTGCGCTCCTTGTCCAGCTCCTCGGCCGTCGGCGGCTCGGGTGCGATCAGCGGTTTGGTCAGCTCCATGCCACGGACGATAGGTCAGCCGCGGCCTCGGCCCGCCTCCCACTGCTCCCGCGCATAGCGGTTGATCTCGTCGCCCTGGGAGCCGGTGCGGACGACGAGGCCCTCCATGGCGTCCCACCCCTCGACCTCGCGGGCGGCCTGGGAGGCGCGGCGGCGGAGGTCGCGGCGGGCGAGGGGTGGGAGGAGGTAGGCGACCGTGGCGAGGCGGGGGTAGATGACGCGGCGCTTGCCGCGCTCGAGGCCGGTGACGATCCTGCTCGCCATGGTGGTGGCGTCGCCGAGGGGCATGCGGCCGAGCATCCGCTCGATGCCGGGCGCCAGGCGGGTCTCTCCCTGGACGGCGGTGTCGACGGGGCCGGGCAGCACCTCCATCACGTGCACGCCCGTTCCGCTCATCTCCATCGCCAGGGTCTCGGTGGCGACGGAGAGGGCGGCCTTGGTCGCCGCGTAGGCGCCGAAGCCGGGCCAGGTGGTGATCTGGCCCATCGAGGTGACGTTGACGATCGCGCCGCTGCCGCGCTCGCGCATCGGCGGCTCCAGCGCCTGGACCAGCGCCAGTGGGCTCCAGTGGTTGACCTCGAAGGCCTCGCGGGCCTCCTCGCGATCGCCGACGGCGGCGATGCGGCCGCCGACGCCCCCGCCCGCGTTGTTGATCAGCACCTCCACCTCGCCGAGCTCCTCCAGGGCGGCGCTGGCGACCTCGCGGGCAGCGCCGCGAGCCGACAGGTCAGCCTCGATCACGGCGGGTCGCGCGCCGCCGGCCGCCTCGATCTCCTCCGCCAGCGACTCCAGCCGCGGCCGGCGTCTCGCCACCACGGCGAGTCGCGCCCCGCGCTCCGCCAGCTGCTTGGCTAGCTCCCTGCCGATCCCGCTCGAGGCTCCCGTCAGGAGCACCCCCTTGCCCGTGACCGTGAACGCCATCTTCCGCCTCCTTCTTGTGAGCCTCTCAACAACTGGTTGGGATGCTATCAAGAGGCATGGCGAAGACCCGCACGAAGCTCGACCGCGAGGCGAAGGTGGAGGAGATCGTCGCGCTGGCCGAGGGGCGTCTGCGCGAGGACGGCTACGACGGGCTCTCGGTCGCGGCGCTCGCCCGCGAGCTGGGGCTGGCGCAGAACGCGATCTACTGGTACTTCCCCTCGAAGGACCACCTCTTCGTCGCCGTCCAGCGGCGGATGCTCGAGGACCTCGCCGCCCGCAAGCCCCGCGGAGACGCCGGGCACCGGGAGCGGATCCTCTGGTTCACCGATCAGCTCGAGCCGCTGTCGCGACTACGGCCGGCGCTGCGGGAGCGGGCCAGGCACACCGAGGTCGCCGCCGAGTTTCTGGAGGAGCTGGAAGGCCTGCTCTCGCGCATGCTCGCCAACGCGCTCCGCGGCGAGGGAGTGGCCGAGGACGACCTGCCGCTCGCGGTCGAGGCCTTCCGCGCGGCCGTCGAAGGCACCTACGCGAAGGGGATGGCGCGTGCGCGTCGGCGCAAGGTGCTCTCCTACGTCCTGGACCGGCTGACCTGAGCCGCGAACGCAGGTGCCCCCGATCACCCCGAGCCGGTCAGCCAGGCGGAACTCCTGACGCTGATGTGCGGCTCGACCAGCGGGTTGGGAAGCCGGCGCAGGTTTCCGAGGTCGAGGCGGCGCAGGCTGGAGCGGCCGGTGTCGTCATCGACGGTGGAAAAGAGGAGGGAGCGGCCGTCGGGTGCGTAGGTGGGATCGGCGTAGATGTGCGGAGAGCTGGCGCGGGGAGGGATGAGGAGGCGGGGCCGGGTTCCGTCTACGCGGACCGAGAGCAGGCGATTCACGGTGCTGTAGACGATTCGCTTTCCGTCAGGGCTGAATTCGGGATATCTGGCTTCCAGGCGGCGGCTGAGTTTCGGAGTTAGATCGCGAGGGTGGCTGCCGTCGGCGCGGGAAACGAAGATGTGCTGGTAGCGACCCGCCGGGTTGCTCGAGACCTGGCGCTGGAAGGTAAGCAATCCACCGCGGGCCGACGCCCGCGGATGGCGATCGTTTGCGGTTCCCGCGATGATCCGGCTCAGACCGGCGCCGTCGAGGCGGATCGAGAAGATGTCGCCCCCCTTCAGCATGGTGTCGCGGGTGAAGTAGACGCGGGCGCCCGAGGCCGAGAAGGCCGGTTCGCTGTCGGAATGCAGGCCGTCGGTGAGGGGCCGAAGGCCCGAGCCGTCGACGTTGATCAGGTAGATCGTCGTCGGCGTTCGGTCCCGGAACGCTTCGGGATCGGAGCTGCGGACGAAGACGACCTGCTGCCCGTCGGGCGAGACCTGCGGATCGCGGTCAGCAGGGTCGGAGGTGAGCTGGGTGATCTGAGTGCGGTCCGCGCCCAGTGGGGCGATCGCGATGCCCCTGCCGCGGCTGTGCTCTTCACCGCCGCCGTCGATGAAGGTCTCGAAGACGATCGCCCCGTTCGACCCGGGCCATGCGCCTGCGGCGGGTGCGAGCAGCGCGGCAAGCAACGCCATAACGACAAGTGAAAGGACGGAACGGCTGAGGCGGATCATCGGGAGGTCTCCTTGTCGGGTCTCATTCATCTCCATGAAGACGATGACGCGGCTACCGCCATCCAGCGACGACACGGCCGGCTCCGATGGAGCCCGATTCGGCTCGCACCGGGCCAGCAGCCCAAAGCTCCCGAGAAGCCGCTGGGGGCCTGAGCTATGAGCGGCGCGCTCGCGTCACCTCGAACCGCACCCTCGCGATCGGGCCGCGTAGGCCCGTCACGCCGATCGCGCGCACACGCAAGGTGTGGCGGCCGACCGGGACCCAGTAACGGAGCGGCGAGTGGCAGCGGCGCCAGCGGTGGCGGTCGGGTTTGCAGAGGAAGGCGCGGGCGCCGTCTCGGGAGTAGAAGCGGAAGCGGGCTTTGAAGTGGCGGTGACGGGTGGCGCCGGATTTCCAGAAGTGCTCGGCGAAGACCAGGTGGGTGCGGGGGCGGAGCCTGGTTCGTTTGCCGGGCTTGCTGGTGGCGGGGGAGGTTGGTGCCGCGAAGGGGTCGGTGGCGGTGAAGATGCGGCTGTCAGCGCCGACCAGGGCGCACAGCGAGGTCGAGGCACAGGAGGCGCCGAAGAGGGCGTTCTTGACGAACTGGCCGTAGTCGACGTCTTCGGCAACGAAGGGGACGAGGTTCTCGAAGGTCCAGGCGCTCGGCCCACCCGTCGGGTCGGTCGACGTGAGGACGTCGGCGTTGTTGTCGACGGCGACGCAGCGGGTCGTGGTCGGGCAGGTGATCCCGGTGATCAGGATCGAGCTGGCGGTGTTCGTCGCCGCGAAGGGGGCGCCGAGCGGGTCGGCGGCGGTGAGGAGGTTGCCGCCCTCGTCGCCGGCGACGCAGAGCAGGGACGGGACGCAGGATGCCGCCTGTAGGTCGCGCGGGGTCGGCGAGGGCCGCTCGCGCCAGGCCGGCGCGCCGCCGCTGGGGTCGCTGGAGACGAAGATCCGGCTCCCTTTGGCGACGGCCACGCAGAGGGTGGGGGTGGCGCAGGAGACGCCACGCAGGTCGGGGGCTCCGCTGAGCTGAGCCGCCTGCCACTGGCCCGAAGCGGGGTCGCTCGAGGTGAGGATCCTGCCTGCCGCGGCGCCGTTGCCGCCGGAGACCGCGACGCACAGGGAGGTTGAGACGCAGGACACCGCGGTCAGGTGCGTGCCGCTGCCCGGGGTGTTCACGTCGCTCACCGACCAGCTCTTGGCGCCGCCGGCGGGATCGGTCGAGGTGAGGACGGAGCCTTCGTATCCCACCGCGACGCAGAGGTTCTCACCGGCGCAGGAGACGGCATCGATCGCCCCGCGCGGAAAGGAGCACGACGCCGCCGGCACCCCCTCTTCTTCGAGGCAGCTCTGTTTCGGCTCGTCGTAGGCAGGGTGGACGACGTGCCAGCTGTCGGCGCCCCCGGTCGGCGTCTGCGAGAAGGCAATCGTGTCCAGGGCGCCGGTCGCGACGCAGAGGGACTCGCTCGGGCAGGAGACGCTGTAGAGGGCCACCCGGTCAGGCTTGGAGACGCCTTCGATCTGCGGCGGCGGCAGCTGGCGCACGGTCCACTTCGAGGCCACGGCGGTGCCGGCGGGCACCGCGAGCGCGGCCGCGAAAGCGATTACCAGGCGGAGAAGCCGTCGGCGCCAGAACCGCGTCCCTCTCCCTTCGCCGCATCTCACTTGGGGTTCGTCGAACAGCCCCTGCCCGACAACACCCCGGGCGAGGGCGGGTGGAGACGGTGGGGGCGCGCTTGATGAACCTCGCGCAGCGACTGCGCCGCTTCGAGGAGGAGCTTGCGGGGGCCTCCGGCGATCTTCAGGGCCGTGTGCCCGGTGAACACTTCCAGGTCGTACCAGTGCCACTGCGCCTTGGCGCCGCGGAGATCGAACATCTTGTTCGGCGTGGGTTCGTTGATGCTCGCCCAGATGCAGGTGCTGTCGTTGTGGATCTGCAGCGGGGCGCAGCCGCCATCGCCCTCGGGCGGGTCTTCGCATTCGCCGTAGATGAAGATCCAGCTGGTGTCCCGCAGCTTGTCTTGACTCTCCGGGGCACCCATCACTGCTTCGAGGGGACGCCCTACCGCTGACTCGCCGAAGTAGTAGACCGGGAAGGCCTGGAAGGCTCGGGCCTCTTTCAGGCTCGGCGCGTCGGCGGCCGCGCAGGCGACCAGCGCCAGCATGCAGGCGACGCTCAGCGCCACAGTCCAGGTCAGGCGACGTTCGATCAAGGTCGGGCAGCCTATCCGGGGGACCTGGGTCAGCCGGTGGCCGGCATCGAGGCGATGTCGTCGCGGCCTTTCTCGGCCTTCGAGGTGAGGTAGGCGAGCTGACTGTCTCGCTTGGCGTCGAGGTCGGCTTTCTTTTCGGCGAAGACCTGCTTCCAGTGCTTGGAGCTCTTCTGGATCCTGGCGTCGGCGGCCGCCTCGATTTCGTCTCCCTTCTTCGCCTCGGCGGCGTGGAGTTCGGCCTTCTGGTCGCGGAAGCCTTCCTTCAGCTCGGCCCGCTTCTTGCTCTCTTCCTCGTGGCTCGCCTCGAGTTCGCCGATCTTGGCGTTGATCCGGCCCTGGATGGTGTTTTTCGCGGCGACGCTGGTCGCCGCGGCCTTCTGCGCGCGCAGCCTGGCGATCTGGTCGTTCACCTTCGCTTCGAAGGTCCGGTGCCCGGTCTCGACCCGCTGGACCTTTTCCCGGTAGCTCTCGGCGGCCTTCCTGACTTTGGCCGCGAATTCGGCATCGAGAGCATCGGCTTCCTCGTCTTCGGCCCGCCGGATCGACGCCTGCTGTTCCTTGAACTTGGCGTCGGCTTCGGCCTGCGCTTCGTCGCT
>Ga0190273_10000359_pt1 | contig 18246 bp, 15 predicted proteins | sample Popmic504IS_FD_134513 | JGI IMG/M metagenome (GOLD analysis project Ga0190273, IMG submission 134513) | Populus adjacent soil microbial communities from riparian zone of Shoshone River, Wyoming, USA - 504 IS | ecosystem: Environmental > Terrestrial > Soil > Riparian zone > Trees stand | place... | reverse complement strand
CTCGCGAGCGGTCTTCTTGCCCTTGGCGTGCTGCTTCTCGATGGCCCGCTCGGAGCCGGCGTTCACCGCCTCGTCGAGGCGTCGCTCCAGGTCCTCGCCCTTGCCCGCCGTGCTGTGGATGTCTATCTGCAGGCCCCCGCCGGCCGGGACCTCGGTGCCCAGGGGAGGCGCGCCGACCGGGTCCCTGTCCTGGCCGGGGTCGGACGCTTGTGGTTCGCTCACGAGGTGCAATGTAGTGCCCATGTGGGACGAGGCCCTCGTCGTTGACCTTGAGTGTCGTCGACACATTGGTATGACACGCACTGCTACCGCGATGATGCGAAGCGCCGTGATCAGTCGTGCAGGTGCACAACAGATCTCCTCATAAGCACGCCACGCGCACATTGATGGGCCCATGGGCTGCTGTTTAAGTTGGGTGACATGGCCAACGCTGTGTCACGGCGACGATGGGAAGCGTTGGCGCGTGGCCGGTGCTTGGAAAGAGGGGGCACATGACGAGCGGACGAGCCGTCGCTGGCAATACGTCGCAACTGACCCCGCTCGAAGTGCAGCAGATCGTACGGCACGGCTATGGCTTCGAAGTCAAGGCTCAGCAGCGGCTCGGTGGCGAGGTTGACCAGAACATACGGCTTCAGGTCGACGACGGAAGACAGTTCTTGTTCAAGGCGTCCGTCGGGGATGTCGACGACGCGCTGCGCTGGCAGCAGACCGTGCTGTGCCATCTCGAGTGCTCGGCTCCCGACATCCCGGTTCCGCGGCTGATCCTCTCGCAGTCCGGAGAGCGGATGGTCGCCCTCAACACGGGCGGTCGCCCCTTCGTCGTACGGCTGCTGACCTGGCTACCGGGCAGCATGCTGGCGGACCTGGACAGCGTGCCCCTAGAGCTGTTGGAGCAGTTGGGCACCGTCGCGGCCCGACTCACGCTCTCGCTGGCTGAACTGTCGTCGACGCCGGTCGAGTCCCACCACTGGGACATCCGCAGGTCACGCGCGGCCGTGGACGATGCACTGCCCTTCGTCAGCGACTCCGCCGACCGCCGCTGCGTGACGAAGCTGATGGCGCATTACGACCGCGTCGTCCCGTGGCTTGAGAAGCTCCCGACAGGTGTGGTGCACCAGGATCTGAACGATTTCAACGTGCTGGCGATGCCCGGACCCGACGGTCGCATGGTGATCAGCGGTGTGCTCGACGTCAACGACTCGTTATTCACCGTGCGTGTCGCGGAGCTGGCCATCGCGGTGGCGTACGCACTGCTGCGTCAGCCGGAGCCGCTGGAGGCGGCCGCGGCCGTAGTCGCTGGGTTCCACACGACCGCTCCGCTGACCGAAGAGGAGGTCACCGTGATCTTCCCGCTGGCGGCGGCCCGACTCTGCGTCAACGCGACGACGTGGACCCGCCGAACCACGGAGTCCCATCACCCATACGGTCGTGAGCGCATGCGGCATACGTGGCCCACCTTGCGAAAAATCGCGACCTTCTCGCCCATGGTTGCGGAGCGGCGGCTCATGTCGGTGTGCGGTTTCGCCGAGCCGACTCCGCAGAGAGACGAACATGCCTGAGACCCAGCCTGCCGCTGTCATGACCGGCGCCACCTGGACCTACGTGGACTGGGAACCCACCGGCAGCCTCTTCGACGAGCACGCATGGACCGACCCGCAGGAAGTCGAGGCAGCACTAGAGGCCCTCCTCGGGGACCGGACGACCCGCAAGGGCTTCACCGCACATCTCCGCCCGTCCATGCTTCGCGCTGCGCGTCGGCTTCCTGGGGCGGAGGAGCCCACCACAGTTCAAGTAGGGGTTCGCCTGCTCGCGCGTGAAGGCGAAACGGTCCATTCACCGGTGGCGGGGGAAGTCATCCGGGACGGCACCACCGGACCGCTCGTACTGCGTCATTGCGGCGGCGGCCCACCCGGGCACGAGGAGTTCTGGACCTGCTGGTGGGGTCTCGGTCCGGTAGCGAGACCTGACTCCAGGGTCGGCGCCGGCGACGAGCTCGGGATCATTTACAACGGAGACGGGGAACCGGGGCTGGGTGCGAGCGTGCACGTGCAGGTCCTGCTAGACGACGGCCTGCTCGACGCCCTGCCTCCTGCCTGGGTCCGGCCGTCCGAGGTGGAGGCCTGGGCGGCGGTCACCGCAGACCCGAGTCCGCTGCTCGGCCTTCCCTCGCCGGAGAACGAGCGCCCCGACCTGGGCAGCGCGGCCGTCGTGGCGCTGCGCGACCGTCGGCTCGCCCGGTCACAGCGGGCGTACTACCGGGAGCCACCCAAGTTCGTCCGCGGTCGCGGCGTTTGGCTGTATGACGATCAGGGTCGGGGCTACCTAGACGCGATCAACAACGTCTCCCATGTCGGGCACGCCGAGCCCCGCATCTCGGCCGCAGCGGTGAGCCAGCTGCGCAAGCTCAACACCAACAGCCGCTTCATCTACGAGGGCATCGCCACGTACGCGGAGCGGCTGGTCTCGACCTTGCCCGCACCGCTCGAGGTGGTGTTCCTCGTTTGTACGGGCAGCGAGGCCAACGACCTCGCCCTTCGGATCGCCCGCCAGGTGACAGGCCGGACCGACGTCATGGTGATCGACGGCGCCTACCACGGGAACACGGCCGCGGTCATGGGCGTAAGCCCCAACCGCTACAAGGGTCCCGGGGGACGAGGGGCTCCGCCGACCACGCACGAGGTGGTCCGCCCAGACGTCTACCGTGGCAAGCACGGCCGCGACGACCCGGACGCGGGCCACAAGTACGCACTCGACGTCCGCGACGTCGCCCGGCGTCTCGTGGACGAGGGCCGTCCGCCGGCAGCCTTCATCGCGGAGTCCCTGATGGGCACCGCTGGAAACATCGTGTTTCCACGCGGCTACCTCCGCGAGTCCTTCGACGCCGTGCGCTGGGCCGGCGGCGTCTGCATTTCGGACGAGGTCCAGGTGGGGGTCGGCCGGCTCGGGACCCACTTCTGGGGCTTTCAGGTGCAGGGCGTCGTCCCGGACATCGTCACCATGGGCAAGCCGCTGGGCAACGGTCATCCGATCGCCGCCGTCGTCACGAGCCGCGAGATCGCGGACGCCTTCGACGACGGGGTCAAGTACTTTAACACCTTCGGTGGCAACCCGGTCTCGTGTGCGATCGGCACGACGGTCCTTGACATCGTCGAGGGTGACCGACTGCAGGAGAACGCGGTCGCTGTCGGGGAGTACTTCCTGACGGTCCTGGAGAAGCTGAAGTCCGCACACCCGCTGATCGGCGACGTGCGGGGACAGGGTCTGTACCTCGGAGTCGAGCTTGTGCGCGACCGGACGACGCTCGAGCCTGCCTCGAGCGAGGCGCTGGAGGTCTGTGAGGTCATGAAGGATCGAGGCGTCATCGTGTACCCCACCGGGGCATACGACAACGTCCTGAAGCTCAAACCTCCGATGATTTTCAGCCGTGCGGATGTGGACCTCTTCGCTGCCACTTTGGACCAGGTCCTGAGACCTCGAGGGGAGCCGGCACATTGAGGCCCGTCTTCGTCGAGCCCGTCACCAGCAGTCAGGAGAGCAGCATGCCGAAAGTCGTGGACATCAACGCCGACGCCGGAGAGAGCTTCGGCCGATGGAAGCTTGGGTCGGACGACGAGCTCATGCCGCTGGTCACCAGCGTCAACGTGGCCTGCGGGTTCCACGCCGGTGACCCGGTCACGATGCGCCGGTCCCTCCTGCTCGCCCGTGACAGTGGCGTATGCGTCGGAGCCCACCCCGGCTACCCGGACCTGCTGGGCTTCGGCCGGCGCCGGCTGGCGGTCGCCGAGGCGGACGTGGTCGACTACGTCGTCTACCAGACCGGCGCACTGGCCGCCATGGCGGCGACCGAGGGTGTAACCCTCACGCACGTGAAGCCGCACGGAGCGCTCTACGGCCAGATCTCGGACTCCTCCGAGCTGGCTGTGGAGGTCGCCCGCCAGCTGCAGTCCTTGCGTGCGGGGCTCGCTCTGATGATTTTCCCTGGCCCCGGAGCCTCCGCGGTTCGCGAGGTCGGTCTGCCGGTGGTCCTGGACGCGGCCACCGACCTGGAGTTCGACGAGGACGGGAAGAACATCATCGAGCCGGTGCCAGCCGAAAAAGACCCCGAGCTCGTCGCGGAACGGGCCGTGGGCCTAGCCCAGGGTCACGTAGTGACGGTGTCGGGTGTGACCGTGCCGCTCGCACCCGAGACGCTCTGCGTGCACGGTGACCGCCCCAACGCACCGCAGATCGCCTCAGCTGTGCGTGCCCGACTCGAGGGAGCGGGCTTCACGATCCGGTCCCCGTTCGCCGGCGCCGGTCGGTGACCGACTCGGCGTCGGCGACCCGGCTCGAGGACGGGTCCCGCTACAGCTTCGGCGCCGACGAGTTCGTCTTCGTCGAGCTCTCCGAGGAGATGTCTCTGCAGACGACGCTCCGGGTCATTGCGATCACAGACGGTCTTCGTGACGACGACGTCCCAGGCCTCCTCGACATCTGCCCTGCGCACGTCAGCTACATGCTGCGGGTCGACCCGGAAGTGCTGGACCCCCGAGACGTCGTGGTCCTGCTGGGCGACCTGCACCGCCGATGCGGCGACTCCTCGGAGCTGACGATCCATGCACGGCTCATAGAGCTGCCGGTCTTCTACGACGACCCTTGGACGCGGGAAGCGCTGATGCGGTTTCGGGACCGTCACCAGGCCCCCGAGCTCACCGACCTGCAGTACTGCGCGCGTATCAACGGCTTCAACGACAGCGAGGAGCTGATCAAGGCGCACTCCTCCGCACCCTTCATCGCGACCTTCATCGGCTTCATGCCAGGCAACGCGGAGTCTTACCAGCTCGTCCCCAGGGCCAGGCAGCTGGAGGCACCGAAGTACCTGCGACCGCGGACCGACACACCCGACCGGGCCCTGGGGCACGGCGGCGCGTTCACGACGATCTACCCGGTGCAGGGCGCCGGCGGGTTCCAGCTCCTCGGCCGTTGTGCGGTGCCTGTCTTCGACGTCGACCACCGGCTGCCCGACTTCGCCGGCGAGATGGTTCTCCCGCGTGCCGGGGACATCTTCAAGTACCGGCCCATCGACCACGAGGAGTACCTGCTGATCCGAGCGTCGGTCGAGGAAACCTCCTATCGCTACAAGATTCGGGAGACCACCTTCGACCTGGCTGCGTTCACCGTGGACCCCGACGCCTACAACAAGCACCTGCTGGAGGCTCTCTCCGATGATTGAGGTCGTCGCACCGGGGCTCTACTCCACGATCCAGGACCGCGGGCGCTCGGGCTTCTACGCGTTGGGGATCCCGCCCTCCGGCGCCATGGACCGGTTCGCACACGACGCGGCCAACGCACTGGTGGGGAACAGCCCCGAGGCAGCGGGCATCGAGACCACGTTCCTCGGCCCCACGCTCAGGTTCGGTGCGTTCACCGTGGTCGCCGTGACCGGGGCCGATGTCACGGTCACGCTCGACGGGGTCCGGGTGCCGCTGTGGATGAGCCAGGTCGTCCGCGCTGGACAGACCCTGCAGTTCGGCACGACACGGTCGGGAGCCCGGGCCTACTTGGCCGTGCGTGGTGGGGTGGACGTGCCACCGGTGATGGGCAGCCGCTCGACGTACGTCACCTCCGGCTTGGGGGGCTTGCAGGGCAGGGCGTTGCAGTCGGGTGACGTCCTGACCGTGGGGCACCTCCTCATCCCTGGGACCGAACCGAGGGGAGGAGTGGCCGTCCCCGACGACTTGGTGCCGACGTACCCGACCGACCTGGAGATCCGGGTGGTGCCCGGTCTGTGCGACTACCGGCTCACGCCCGAGTCGGTGCGGCACCTTTACTCCGAGCCGTACGGCGTGACGATCGAGTCCAACCGCACCGGCTACCGGCTGTCCGGGCGTCCGCTCGAGTTCGTCGGGCGAGAGGCGCCGTTCGGTGCGGGCGCTGACCCGAGCAACGTGGTCAACCTGGGCTACCCCGTCGGGTCCATCCAGGTCCCCAGCGGCACGGAGCTGATCTGCCTCCTTCGGGATGCCGTCACCGGGGGAGGCTACGCCACCGTGGGAACCGTGATCAGCGCCGACTTGGACCTGCTCGCCCAAGCCAAGTCGCCGGACCGCGTGCGGTTCATCCCCGTGTCTGTAGACGTCGCGCTGGCGGAGAGGTCCACCCGGGCGCAGCGACTGCAACGGATTACTTGGGTGGCGACACGCTGACAGCCGGCCACGTGAGGCGGCAGCACCAGGGCCCGGACACCGGACGAGTGAGGCAACTGCTCTGATGAGCGCACCACGGCCGTTCTTCGCCGCCCGGGAGTCGTGCGTCAGGCCGCAAGCGGCTCTCGATGAGCCATCGTTCAACTTCCCGCTCAACCCCGTCGTCCACAAGGTGGCACCGGCGATCGCGGTTGCGCGCCCGTGATCATCAAGCCCGCTCCCGCCCACCCCCCGAGCGCACTTTCGCTCGGTGAACTCCTCGCGGAGACGGAGCTCCCTGCGGGAGCTTGGTCGGTGCTCACCGCCACCGACGAGCAGATGCCGCAGCTGGTGCGCGATCCGGGGTTCGCCCTGGTCGCCTTCACGGGGTCTCTGCCGAGGTGGGATGGCCCATCAAGGACTCCGTTCCCCGCGAACACGCACTCTCCAGCTAGGCGGCCACGCGGCGGTCGTCGTGTGCGCCGACAACGGCAGCGAGGAGAATCTCGACCACGCGGCCTAGAGGATCGCGCACTTCACGATGCAGCAGGCCGGACAGAGATGAGTCTCCGTTCAACAGGTCCTCGCCCCCTCCTCGGTCTATGAGGAGTCGTGCGTCCGCGTGACAGCCGCGGTCGACCGGCAGCTGGTCGACGACGTCTGGGACGCGAGGACGGCTGTCGGTCCGCTCATCAACAAAGCCGCCGCCGAACGGGTGGAGGCTACCGGGCCGATCAGACGCCGTACTGCGGCAGGAAGGACTCCCGGACCGGACGGGAAGGCGTGGCCGCCGCGACGACGGACTTCACCTGCGAGCGCGTGCTCGTCTTGAGCGCTCTGTGACCGCGGGTCGGAGAGCACCGGGGGCGACGAGTCGTATCCTGACGGCCCGAACGACACACGTCGCCAGTGCCCGCTCGGCTGTGAGGAGGTGACCCGGATGAGTCCCGGCGACCCGCCGGCGTCCTCGCAGAGGTGGATCCGTGACGTCGCCCGACGGCTGCTCGACGAGCATCTCGAGGATCTCACCGATCTCGCGATAGCGCGGGTCAAGGCGGACGAGCCGGAGTACGCACAGTCCCGGGTCAGCCAGTCCGACCTGCGACGATCCATGACCCGGACCCTGGCGCTGGCCTTGACCAGGGTCGCCGGTGACGACATCCCGCACGAGCTCCAGACCGCCGCATCGGAGGTCGGCCGACTCCGCGCGGAGCAAGGGCTGCCTCTGCCGGCGCTGCTGCACTCCTACCGGATCGACTTGCGCATCCTATGGGAGGCGATCATACGCGAGGGTCGTGCCACCGGGCTGACGCCCTACGACGACTTGCTCGAGTCCTCCATCGTGGTCTGGGACGCGGTGGAGGCCAACACCGCACAGGTGGTCGACGCCTACCGGCGGGCCCACGAGGAGATGTCGAAGAGCCTCGACGTTCTCAAGGGGCGGGCCTTCGAGAAGCTCGTGCTGGACGGGGAGTCGGACGTCGCCGCAGTGCGCGACGCCGCCAGGCGGCTCGACCTGTCACCGGACGCGCGCTACCTCGTGCTCGTCGGGGACGACGTCCCGGTCGACCACTCGATGGTGGTGAGCACGAGCGCCCGGCTGAGTGGTCGCGGGCTCCGCTGCTACCTGGACTGGATCGGGGACGCCCTGATCGGCGTCGTGCTTCTCGCCGGTCGCCGCCCCGAGGACGTGGTGTCCGCCCTGGTCAGCCTGGAGCAGTGGAGATGCGGTGTCGCGGTCGTCGACGGACTGGCCGCCGTACCTCGCGGCGTGCGGCTGGCCAGGGCGGTCATCTTGACTCTGACCCAGCCCGGGGTCCACGTGCTCGAGTCGGACTGGCCCTCGGTCATCGTAAGCTCGAACGAGGAGCTGGCCGGAGCTCTCGCCGACCAGGTGCTGGGTCCGCTGATGGCGCTGCCAGAGAACGACCGGGCTGCCGTGTTCGAAACGCTGGAGGCCTTCGTCAAAGGCTCCGGCTCCGTGGCGGAGGTGGCCGCCCAGACGTTCAGACACCGCAACACCGTACGCAACCGCCTACAGACCGTGGAGCGCGTCACCGGCCTCTCATTGTCGCGGCCGCGTGACGTCGCGGCGATTACGCTGGCGATGGCGTGGCGGCGGGGCCCTGTCGGAGGGAAGGACTGGGCTTAGCCCGGCCGCCGCGGTGGCACGGGAACGCGCTGGCCGATGCTCAGTGCACGTGCACAACTTGAGCTCTTGCTTGTGATGCCACGGGCACATTGCTGAGGGACGGAGATCACATGTTGACTGCACACAACGGAATTTTCGGCACGGCCCCTCCCGCGAGGACGCCCAAAGCCACGCGCACCAGCAGCCCCGGCTGTGCCGGACACGAGCCACTCGTAGAAGAGAGCATCACATGCGATTGAGACCACGCTACCTGTCCGCCATCGCGGCGATCGCTGTGATGGCAGCCACGGCCGCCTGCGCGCCTCCGACCAGCGACAACTCCGACAGCAAGGGCAAGGGCGACAAGTTCGTCGTCTACAACAATCTGAGCTACAGCGGCAACGCGTGGTCCAACAGCGCAGCCAACATGATCAAGGCGCTGTCGGAGACGCCGCCCTACAAGGACGAGGTCGAGTTCCACAAGGTCATCTCCGGCTCGGACATCTCGAAGCAGATCTCCGACCTGCAGAGCATGATCAATGCGGGCGCCGACGCCATCATCTCGTACCCCTTGTCACCGAAGGCGTTGAACGCGGTCGTCGACCAGGCGGCCGCCAAGGGAACGCTGATGTTCTTCTACGACGGCACGGTCACCAACGAGAAGGCCTACAACGTCAGCTACATCACCGCCGGGTTCGGACAGAACACCGCTCAGGCGCTGGTCAACGAGCTGGGTGGCAAAGGCAAGATCTTCATGAACAGCGGTGTCTCCGGCACCGCCACCGACACCATTCACAACGCGGCCGCCAAGTCGGTCTTCAAGAAGTACCCGGGCATCCAGGTGGTATCCCAGTACTGGAGCAACTGGGACGCTGTGCAATCAAAGACCAACACCTTGAAGGCGCTCGCCGCGCATCCCGACGTCGACGGCATCTGGTCCCAGGACGGTGAGTACGGCGTCGTCCAGGCTCTGCAGCAGAGCGGCCAGCCGCTGGTCCCCGTGACGGGTGAGATGTCGAACGGGTTCCGCAACCAGCTGCTGACGCTGAAGAGCAAGGGGCTCACGGGCGTGTCGTCCGGCTCGGGTCCGACGGTGGGGGCCTACGCGTTCAAGCTCGCGATGGAGGTCCTTAACGGCGACATCGAGAAGAGCGACCTGCCGCACAACGTCGAGTTCCCACTGCCCTGGGTGCCCGCCGACAAGGTGAAGATCGGCGACCCGTCCGATCCGGGCGCAGGTGGTAACGCATGGCCGCTGGACGAGGTGCCTGCGGTGTTCGCCGCCGGCATCTACTACCCCGAGCTCGTCCCGGAGATCAACTACGACTCCGCGATCAAGGGCCAGCCGGTCCCCGGTGCCAAGATCAAGCCCATCGATCCAGCGGCAATCGTCGAGGCCCCGTCGGTCCCGGGTATCAACAGCACCACGAACGAGCAGCCGGAGGGCCTCTACGACGTGGACACCAGCGTCGTGAAGCCGATACCGGCTCCGTAGCGGACCTCGACGCAGCAGCACACAGCTCACTGCCCGGGGCGTGCACTGTCCACGCTCCGGGCCTCGGCCAAGGAGCCCCAAGTTGACACCCGTCCTGGAACTGAATGGACTCACGAAGCGCTACGGCGCCACCACGGCGCTCCAGTCGGTGTCGTTCGAGGTGGCGAAGGGGAGCACCCACGCGATCATCGGGGAGAACGGTGCCGGAAAGTCTACGCTGATCAGGATTCTCAGCGGGCTGGAGACGCCCGACGTGGGAACCATGTCGCTCGGAGGCTCGCGCTACCGTCCCAAGAGCCTGGGCGACTCCCGGCGAACGGGTGTCTCCACGGCCTTTCAGGACCTGAGTCTGCTTCCCAACCTGACGGTCGCGGAGAACCTGCTGCTTCCTCGGCTGGGCGGCGGTCGGCTCATCCGCCGTCGTGCGAACCGCGACGCGGCGGCAGTCCTCCTCTCGGAGCACGGGCTGGACCACATCGCCCCAACGCAGGAGGTCGCCACGTTGCCGCTGGCGGACAAGCAGAAGGTCGAGATCGTCAGGGCCGTCAGCCACCAACCCCGACTGCTCCTTCTCGACGAGCCGTCGGCGGCTCTGCCGGATGTGGAGTGGCTGTACCATCTGCTCGCGAAGATCCGCAGCGACGAGCTGACCGTGCTGTACATTTCGCACCGGCTGACCGAGATCCGCGACCTGTGCCAGGCCGCGACGGTGCTGCGCAACGGCGAGGTCATCGACACCGTTCAGGTGGCCTCCGTCGACGACGCGGAGGTGTTTGCCATGATGGGCGGCGGCGCCAAGGAGGGGCACGGCGCTGGGGCCAGGACGAGCCGGGGTCTTCGCGACACACCTGCGATCTCCGCCCTGAATCTGCACGGCCGGTCGATCGCCGACGTCACGTTCACCCTGCACCGCGGGGAGATCCTGGGTGTCGCCGCGCTCGAGGGGCAGGGACAGGCGGAGACCTTCCGGATCCTCGCGGGTGCCGCCCGGCCGTCCTCGGGTCAAGTCGAGGTCGATGGCGAGCAGGTCGGCCTAAGGAGCTCGGCCGTGGCCCTTCAGCACGGGATAAGCTTCGTCGCAGAGGAGCGCAAGACCGAGGGCATCTTCCCGGGGCTGTCGACCCTCTCGAACGTGACGATCGGATCGCTGGACAAGGTCGGCGCTGGTGGCCTCCTCGCAGGACCCAAGGAGCACTCGTCGACGCGCAGGTGGGCCAAAGAGGTCGACCTCAACGTGCGCTACCTCCGGATGGACATCGACGCGCTGTCCGGTGGGAACCAGCAGAAGGCGATCCTGGCCCGTTCGCTGATGCGCGGGTCCAAGTACTTGCTCCTCTACGACCCCTCGCGGGGAGTGGACGTGGGCACCAAGTCCACGATCTACGACCTGATGGAGCGATTCGTCGCGGACGGCGAGGGGGCGATCCTGTGGTACTCGACCGACCTGGCCGAGCTGACCGGCGTCTGCGACCGGATCCTCTGCTTCTACCGCGGCGCGGTCGTCGCCGAGGTTACCGGCGAGGGCAGCACGGTCAACACTCTGCTGGCGGCCATCACCGGGCACAGCAATGATGCACGCGAGAGCCAGGTGCGGTCATGAAAGCGCTGCGGAGTGCGGCGACCAATGGTTCGGTGCTCGCCGGGCTCGTGCTGGCGGTGATGTACGTCGTCTACATGTACTCGTCGGTCGACGTGCTCACCATCGAGAACGCCACCGACCTGTTCAACAACGCCGCCCCCTTGGTCGTCGCCGCGACCGGGCTAACGCTGGTCATCGTGTCAGGCGGCTACGACTTGTCGATCGGCGGCGTGGTCGTCATAGCGAACGTCATCCTCGCCACCCAATCCGGGTCCACGACCCAGTCCGGCCTTCTGGCGATCGCCGTGGCCCTGGCGGCCGGTCTGCTCGTCGGGGCGATCAACGGGTTCCTGGTGGCCTACCTGGGCGTGCAGTCGATCGCGGCCACTCTGGGCACGTTCATCATGTGCACCGGGATAGCCCTGGTGATCATGCCGTCTCCCGGAGGCAGCGTGCCGGACTTCATCTCCCCGGGATTGAACTCCACCGTCGGCGGTGTGGTCCCGGTGGCGTTCCTCGTCGTGCTGGCGTGCGTCCTCGGCTGGCTGATTCTCCGGCGATGCCGCTTCGGTGTGCACATCTACGCCCTCGGCAGCGACGAGCGCTCGGCCGTGCAGTCAGGCATCCGGAGGGCGAACGTTAAGTTCCGGGTATTCGTCGGCGCGGGGTTCCTGTACGCGGCGGCCGGGGTGATGCTGACGGCCCAGACCGCCAGCGGTGATCCCAACGGAAGCGCGCTTTTCATGGTCCTGGTCTTCGCGGCAGTCGCGATCGGGGGAACGAGGTTCGGGGGTGGACGCGGCAGCGCGATCGGCAGCATCCTGGGCGCCGGCGTTCTGGCGGTCCTGCAGAAAATGCTATTCGCGCTCGGCGTGTCGACGTTCTACACCGGCATCGTCCAGGGAGCGGTCCTGATCCTGGCGGTCCTTCTCGGCCAGGTCAGTCTTGGCCTCGCCCAGCGTTCCCGGGTCAGCGAGTCGACGCAGCTGATCCACGGGACCGAGCCGGCGGGGCCGCAAGCAGCACAGACGGGAGGCCAGTCATGACGTCGTCAGCCGACGTCGACCAGCGCGGGGCCAAGGGCTTTCGGCTCAGCGGTCAGAGTGGCTACATAGTGGCCATCCTGGCGCTCACCGTGATCCTCATGCCGCTGTCGCGCCTGGTCAGCCCCTCCCTGGGGTCCTGGAGCACCGTGTCCGCCATCCTCGTCGTGTCGTCGATGCTCACGCTGGTCGGGTTCGGCCAGGGACTGGTCATCCTCGTCGGCGAGCTCGACCTCTCGCTCCCCTCGATCGTGTCTCTCGCCGGCGTGCTGACCACCGCGTGGCTCGGGTCCTCACCCTCGCTGGTGACGTTCCTCCAGATCATCGGCATCTGCGCCTTGATCGGACTCGCCAACGGGCTGGGCGTGACGCTGTTGAAGGTCCCCTCGTTCATCATGACCCTCGGAACACAGCTGATCGTCGCCGGAGCGGCGCTGGGCTACACAAAGGGCACCGTCCCCGGCACGACTCCAAGCTTCCTGGCGCAATTGATGCTGGGTCACTGGGCGGGCATCCCCATCCCGATCTTCCTACTGGTGGCCATGGCGGTCCTCGGGACCCTGATCCAGCGGCATACCTCATTCGGCCGCAGGCTGTACGCCGTCGGCAGCAACCGCGCCAGTGCGCAGGTCGCCGGAGTCCACGTCAATCGGGTAATCATCGGCGCCTTCGTGCTTAGCGGGGTGTGCGCGGCTCTGACCGGGATGCTGCTGGTGGGGTACGGCGGCGGCGCCACCCTGGGGATGGGCGACACGTTCTTCCTGTCCTCGATCGCCGTCGTAGTGGTCGGCGGTTCCTCCATCCTCGGCGGCCGAGGCAGCTACCTCGGTACCGTGGTGGCCGCCGTCTTCCTCACCACTATCTCTACGCTGATCCAGTCCCTGGGCATCAGCCAAGGCTGGCAGACGTTCATCTACGGTTTTCTCATCGTCGCCGTGGTCGGCCTGTTAAATCAGGAGCTCTACGGCCACCTGACGCGAACCGTCAGACGGATCGCCGGTTCCTCCGGTCGGTCGCGGGCCGCCGGTGAGCCCACGGCCTGAACCTGCCCACCACGACCTGTCTGGAGGTGTCCCACCATGACGACCGTCTCGCTCCTGGCGACCGGTGGTGGATGGCGACGCGCACCGACTCAAGAGGTGGCGCGGTTTCCACCGCCAGCGGTGCGGAGCTGATCGAGCGGCTCCGGGTTCCGCGGGGGTGGAGGTCAAGGTCGAGGACGTCCGCACGATCGGCATTTACCTGATGGACCTGCCGCTCGTGCACAAGGAGGCCACGCGGGTAGAGCACCACCTCGACTCGGACGTCGACGGAGTGGTGGCGACGCACGGGACGACACCATTGGAGTAGACGGCCTACTTCCTCGACCTCGTCGTAGGCGACGAGCGGCCGATCCTCACGGGTGCCCAGCGACCTGCCGACGCCCCGACACTGATGGGCCGTGGAACGTGGCAGACGCCTTAACCGTCGCCGCTCATCCGGCCGCCCGAGGCCTGGGCACCCTCATAGTCTTCGGAGGCGCGGTCTTCCCCGCACGCGGCACGCGCAAGAGCCGCACCCTGGCGGCGGACTCCTCTACGGCTCCGTCGAGTGGACCGCTGAGCTTCGTCCGCGGCGAGACCGTCCACATCGAGTTCCAGCCCCGGGCCCCTACCCCGTCTGCGCCTGGAGGACGTGCGCGTCGACGGGGCAGCCTGCTACCCCGGCGCAGACGCGACGGTGCTGCGCGCGTTCACGGCACAGGGTGCCCGCGCCATCGTCCTTGCGGCGACCGGCGCAGGCAACGCGAACCACGTGATCTGCGAGGCGGTGCGTCAGCTGACCGCCAGCGGTGTACTTGTGGTGACGTCCACGCGCGTGGAGTCCGGGCCCGTGACGGCCCGGGCCGGCTCATGTCGCGGTTGCTCGCCTTCTCGACCTCTCCGAAGCCTCTAGTTCCGCAGGTCGAACGATGCCCACACCGTCTTCGGTCGCTGTGGGCCTGGGGTGGTGACTCCCCCAGTCGCGGCTCACGCGGTCGACGATTCCAAGGCCGCGCCCGACGGTGGCCATGTCCGATGGGATGCGCGTCGTGGGGATGGATGGCGAGTCAATCGCGCAGGCGGTCGGCCGCTCGGCCGCCTGCGGTGCAGCTGACGGGCACCGACCTCGACGACTTCGGGCCATCACCGTACCTAGATTATGATTAACAACGACGACAACCCAGCGGTCCCAGAGCTCACGGGCTTGGCGCCCTCACGGCTCCTCCACGTGCCTGCGGAAGACAGGATTATCTACCTTGACGTCGAGACCGTCGAGGATTCCGTGCAGCGGGTCAAGACGGGCCTGACCACGGCGGCCCAGAGCTCGCCCGGCAACTGGAGTCTCAGGTGTGGCGGGTCATGCACTTCGAGGTTTGGCCCGCCTTCCAGATCGCGATGTATGGCAAGGAGTTCATCACCCTCGTCAGGAAGGAGGAACGGTCCTGGTTCGTGGCGGAGCTACTTCAGGCCGGGTCGACGCAGACGGAGGCGGCCAAGGCGCTCGGTGTCAGCCAGGCGACCGTGAATCACGACTTCCAAGTTATCGGTTCTGATAACCCGGAGGCGGCCGCCGCGATCGAGGCCAAGCCGCACCCGCGGGCAACCGAAGCGGCACGCCAGGAAGGCGAAGCCTCCGGCCAGACCTGTCACCTCGGTCGAGAAGGGCGACTCCAACGTCGAGTCGGTCAAGGACCAGTTGCAGCAGGAAGAGACTCATCTTCAGCGACTCGATGCAGCGCTGACTTACCTGCCGAAGCTCAGCCAGGCCCAGCACGAGGTACTGCTACAGAGCCTCGAACCGCTGGACAGGGCAGTCAAGGACATCAGGACGAAGCTGTCCAGGCGCAAGTTGTGAGTTCGGTCGAGCCGCAGGTGCTGAGGCGAAGAGACCGTCCAGGTGCTGATCGAGAGTGACGTGCTGCTCGCCATGCAGCAGCAAGGTCACGTGCTCCTTCGAGGGAAGGACCCGGACGCCGCCGCGGATCAGGTGGAGCGTGTGATGTCCGGACTGGACGGCTACGACACCCGCCCCACCCTCGACGAGGACGGCTGGAAGCTGCTGCTGAGCAATCTGAGTCGGATCAGCGACCGCGCTGCCGAGCTCGGTGTGCGCGCTGTGCTGCACCCCCACGTCGGCACCATGGTCGAGAACGGTCAGGAGGTGCAGCGGGTGCTCAGCGGCTCCTCCATCTCGTTGTGCCTAGACACTGGTCATCTGTTGATCGGCGGCACCGATCCGGCGGAGCTGACCCGACAGGCACCCGACCGCATCGCGCACACGCACTTGAAGGACGTCAACAGCCAGATCGCCGACAAGGTCCGGACCGGCCGGCTCAGCTACACCGAAGGTGTGGTCGAGGGAATGTACCGACCGCTCGGCACCGGTGACGTCGACTTCAAGACCATCGTGGACACCTTGCAAGGTACCGGTTATGAGGGCTGGTACACCCTCGAACAGGACACCATCCTCACCGAGGAGCCTCGGGGCGAGGGACCGGTGACCGACGTTCGCACTAGTGCCGATCACGTCCGCAGCCTGCTCGCCCCATCCGGCGCACGCGCCCACTGACTCTCTGATCAGTCCTCCCATCATTCACGGTCGCGAAGGAGTCTCCAAGCTAGTGGAACCATTACGAATAGGGTTGCTGGGCGCGGCACGCATCAGCGAGCTGTCCATCATTGGCCCCGCCGCCGCCACCGGAACCAAGCTGGTCGCGGTCGCCGCCCGTGATCGACACCGCGCCGAGACGTTCGCCCGTACCCACGGGATCGGTCGGGTCCACGATTCTTACGCCGACGTAATCGGCGATCCTGACGTTGAGGCGATCTACAACCCGCCAGCGAACAGCTTGCATGCGCCGTGGAACAAGGCAGCGCTACTCGCTGGCAAGCATGTCCTGACGGAGAAACCCTTCGCCAGCAACATGGCGGAGGCCATCGAGGTGCGGGACTTGGCGCGCGGCCGGTCGCTGGTGGTTTTCGAGGGGTTTCACTACCTCTATCACCCGTTGATGACACGTCTGGTGTCGGTGCTGACCGACGGTGAGCTGGGCACCCTGCAGCTCGTCGAGAGCACCATGCTCATGACCACACCCCCACCGGCCGACCCGAGATGGTCACTTGATCTGGCCGGCGGGGCCCTGATGGATGTCGGCTGCTACGCGTTGCACGCTCAACGTGTCCTCGGTGACTTCGCCGGCGGCGAGGCACGCCTCATCGGCGCCACCGGCGCTGAACGAGCCGGCGCTCCCGGCGTCGACGAGTGGGCGGAGGCTCACCTCGAGTTCCCGTCAGGCGCCACTGGGGTCGCCCGGTGCAGCATGACCAGCGACCACTGGGACATGTCGCTGCGGGTGATCGGAACCACTGGGGAAGCGCTCATCCCAGACTTCCTCTACCAGAGGAATGACGACCGGCTCATCGTAACGTCCAGTTCTGGAGCACGGACTGAACACTGCGGTACCGCGACGTCCTACACCTACCAGCTCCAAGCCTTCACCAGCGCCGTTCGTGACGGCACGCCCTACCGCACCGATGCCAACGATGCGGTCGCCACCATGTCGCTCATCGACGACTGCTACCGCAGCATCGGGCTCGAGCCCCGTCCCGGCACCACACATGGAAACGTGGGCAACACCGCCCTTTGACCTCTACCGAGGCTAGGCCCAGTCCGGGCCGCGCCAGACCATGTCGGTGGCACTAAGGGCCTTGCCGATGGCGATCGCCCAGGGCCAGGCGGCGGGTAGTCGGAGGTGTCGGCGTCTCCACTGCGCACGAGTCCGGCGGGGATGTTGAAGATCCGTCGTCGCAGGGCGGGCCGTGGTGGCCTTCGTGAGGTCCTGGCCGACGAGGCGGGGGCTTCCTGCTAGATCCTTTCGCCTGCCAGGCGATTCGATGAAGCCGGGTGTGACGACCGCGGACACTCGCAAGCAACGCACCTATCGGCGAATCCGGTAGGTTTCGAGGGGCAGCTACAGCTGGATCCCGCGGGTGAGGGCCCCGTCGACGACGAGGTTGGTGCCGCTGATGCGGCGGGACTGATGGCTGGCCAGGAAGACCACGGGGGCCGCGACTTCCTCAGGGGTGCCCATGTGGCCGGTCGGGTTCAGTCCCACGGCGGTGCGGAATAGATCCGGGTCTCCCTGCTCGATGCTGGCCCAGACGCCGCCCTCGAAATAGGTATTTCCGGGGGAGACGGTGTTGGCACGGATGCCCTTTTCGGCGAGCTGGAAGGCGAGGCCGTGGACGTAGCCGACGAGGGCGGTCTTGACGGTGCCGTAGGGGCCGGAGGCGAAGTCCGACTCGCGGCCGGAGACGCTCGAGATCGCGATCACGGAGGCATTGTCACTACGTTCGAGGTGGGGCAAGGCGGCCCGCACCAGGCGGACAGTGTGCATGAGGTCCACATTGAAGCTCAACTGCCAGTTCTCCTCGGTGTCGGGGATCGCCAACGCGCTGACGTTGGCGACCACGACATCGAGGCCGCCGAAGGCGTCCGCGGACTGCGCAACCCAGCCGGCGAGCGCCTCCGTGTCACCGACGTCGAGCGCTGAGCCGACGGCGGTGCCGCGGTCCACGAGCTCGTCCTGGGTGCTCCTGACTTCGTCCGGGTTGCGGGCGCAGAACGCGACACGTGCGCCCTCGTCGAGGAATGCCTCGACCACGGCCCGGCCGATGCCGCGGCTGCCGCCTGTGACGAGAACGCGTGTTCCGGTGAGATCGAGGTCCATGGTTCAGCCCTTCCGAGAGCGAGGCGGATCGGTGCACTTCAGAGAGTTTCGAGATTCCGTGCGCGGGACCTCAGGTCTGCGT
>Ga0190273_10000358_pt1 | contig 18252 bp, 10 predicted proteins | sample Popmic504IS_FD_134513 | JGI IMG/M metagenome (GOLD analysis project Ga0190273, IMG submission 134513) | Populus adjacent soil microbial communities from riparian zone of Shoshone River, Wyoming, USA - 504 IS | ecosystem: Environmental > Terrestrial > Soil > Riparian zone > Trees stand | place... | reverse complement strand
ATCACGACCTGTTTCTTCTTGGCCTCGTTCGCCTTCTTCTTGGCCTCGTACTGAAACTTGCCAAAGTCAATGATGCGACACACGGGCGGCTCGGCCTGCGGCGCGACCTCGACCAGATCGAGCCCCTTCTCGCGCGCACGGCGGATGGCGTCTCTGGTTTCCAGGACGCCCAGCTGTTCACCGTCTTCATCGATCACGCGCACTTCCGGCACGCGTATTCTTTCGTTGATTCGCGCGGCGGGGGCGCGACGATTATCCGGGCGCTGTCCGCGACCTCTAAAGCCTGTAGCTATTTCTGCACCTCCAGTAGTTGTAGTCTCAAACCCGGAATCTCAAAGTCAGTTATTTGCTTTTGACTCCGCGCCCGTGACTTCGTTGACCAACGCGCGCGACTCGACGAGGGAGCGCGCCATACGGATAAATTCATCGACCGTCATCTTCCCTATGTCCCCAAGGCTGCGCTCGCGTACAGCGACTTTGCCCTCTTCGATCTCCTGATCGCCGAGGACGAGCATAAACGGAATCTTCTGTAACTGCGCGTCGCGAATCTTCGCGCCGATCTTCTCGCTGCGCAAGTTTACTTCCGTGCGCAGACCCGCTTCGCGCAACACTCTTCCAATCGTTTCGGCGTACTCGTTGATGCGATCCGTGATCGGCAGCACGGCGACCTGCACGGGAGCGAGCCACATCGGGAATGCGCCGGCATATTGCTCTATGAGGATGCCGAAGAAGCGCTCGATAGAGCCGAACAGGGCGCGATGAATCATCACAGGGCGATGCGGCTTGTTATCCTCGCCGACATATTCGAGGCCGAATCGCTCAGGCAGATTAAAATCATATTGCACTGTTCCAAGCTGCCATAAGCGACCGATGGCGTCCTCGATCTTAATATCAATCTTTGGGCCATAGAAAGCCCCTTCACCCTCCATACGCTCGTAATTGATGTTCTCAAGCCGCTGCAAAGCCTTGACGAGCACAGCTTCTGCCTTCTCCCAGTCCTCGTCCGAGCCTAGATAATTTTTGCTGGTGTCACTTCCTTTAACAGACAGCTCGAACTTGACCTTGTCGAAGCCGAATGTGCTGAAAACGTCTTTGATGAAATCGACACAGTCGTCTATCTCTTTCTGGGCCTGTTCCGGCATGCAGAAAAGATGCGCATCATCTACCGTAAAGCCGCGTACACGCATCAGTCCATGCAGCGTACCCGATAGCTCCGCGCGATAAACCGTGCCCATCTCAGCATATCTCTGCGGCAGTTCGCGGTAAGAGCGCTGCTGAGATTTGTAGATGCCTATATGAAACGGGCAGTTCATAGGCTTGAGACGAAACTCCGTTTCTTCGAGCTTCGTCGGCGCAAACATCGAGTCGCCGTAGTTTTGATCGTGCCCGCTGACCTGCCATAGCTCGCGCTTGGCGATATGCGGCGTGTAGACAAAACTGTAATTGCGCTTGACCAACTCTGCGTAGAGATAATCCTCCATCTGCTTGCGAATGATCGCGCCCTTCGGATGCCAAAAGATGAGACCCTGCCCGTACTGCTCCTGTATCGAAAAGAGATCAAGCTCGCGGCCCAGACGGCGATGATCGCGCCGCTCTGCCTCTGCGCGCTGCTTGACCCAGGCGTCCAGCTCTTCAGGCGTAAAGAAGGCCGTGCCGTAGATACGCTGCATCTGCGGGTTCGCGGGGTCGCCCTTCCAGTAAGCGCCGGAGAGCGAGAGCAGTTTGAAGGCACGAAGCTTATTCGTGTTCGGCACGTGCGGCCCGAGGCAAAAGTCTATGAAGGGCGAGCCGTCTATATAATAGACGCTGACTGTCTCGCCTGCCTTTTCCTCTATCAACTCGCATTTCAGCGGTTCGTCGCGCTCCGAGAACAGCTGCAACGCATCACCTTTTGGAATCTCTGCGCGGCGGTACGAGAGATTGCGTTTGGCGATCTCGCGCATACGCTTTTCGATGACGGGCAAATCCTCGTCGGTCAACTGTCGCGGCGCAATCATATCGTAGAAGAAACCATAGCGCGGGTCTTCAAGGAGCGCCGGGCCGATGCCGAGCTTCGTTCCGGGAAAGAGGTCCAGCACGGCGGCGGCGAGCAGGTGTGCCGTCGAGTGACGAAGCACGTCAAGACCTTCGAGGGTTTGCGGCATGACCGGCTCGATTTTGATGGTGTCGCCGTTTTGCGACGCATCAAGCTGGTGCGCAAGATCGACCTCGCGCCCGTCGACGCGGGCCGCCAGCGCCTGTTTCGCGGCGTCGCGGTCGAGCCTCTTGAGGGCTTCGCCGACCGAGACGGGCGCGGGCAAACTCGCCTGCGCTCCATCTTTTATTTGAACGTTGATTTCGCTCATCTCTTATGGTCTCCGCTTCAATAAAAATGCATCAAGCTCTGTCCGAAGACATGCGCTTCGACCGTCCAGAGGGATTTAGCATACCCACCTGGCGGCCTCGTGTGCGTTGAAGGCGTCGACCGAATATCTGTTTGTGCCGACCTTGTGTGGGACGGCAACCTTTGAGATCGGATTCGATAGGAGCGCCTTCGCCGCGAGCCCGCCAATTGTGCGGGTTCGGCTATTCAGTTTCAGAATCGAGTAAACGTTCGATTCATGGACGAAGGTCTTCCGGAGCTTCCTATCAAAAATTTGAAAATGGCCTGAGACTGTCTAAAAAATCGGTAAGCAGTCTCTCTGGCCGCATCGCATTACGAACTTGAGGATTGTACCAAGACACGCTAAAGGAGCGCAAGTCAGGGTCATGGCGGGAATTGAGCATGCGTTGCATTGAAATTCACCACAGAGGCACAGAGAGCACAGAGGGGGCACAGAGAAATAATTCAAGCCTCCGTGTTACCTCAGTGTCCTCTGTGTCTCTGTGGTGAATCGCAACATTCCCAACACTCAATTTCAACTGGCGATTCGTTTAAAGCGACGGTTCCTCCACCATATAGCCCTTATCCTTATATCCGGCTTTGGTCTCGACGGGTTTGCGGTAAGTGATGGCCGAGGACAACCGTTGCGAAGGCCGCTCGACAAATCTATAGAGCAGGTATGAAGCCAGGATGGACATCATTGTGGCGAACAGGAGGACAAACATTTTGCTGCTAAAACTGTTCGCAGACCGCAGCGACAGAATAACAATCGTTGCCCCGACCGGCACATGCAGTAGATAAAGCGAATAGGAAATATCGCCGAAGAATTTGAGCACGACGTTTTTGACGCGGACGAAGGCGATACAGAGCGCCGTCGAAACGCCGACGCCCGTAACAATTGCGCCGAGCGACACATACAACCCGACGCTGAGCAGTAGAAACACCGCCAGATAATGTTTCTTCGTCAACAGGCCCGTACGGTACTGGAAGGTCAGCATGCCGAGCAGGAACAGGAAAATAAAATGAAAGATATAGGTCGAAGGCCTAATAATAAAGGAGAGCGAAGCGAGCAATAGAAATGTGCAGGCTCTGACCCAGACTCTGCGGCTGCTCACCAACGGGTACAACAGCCCGATCAACAGGTAGTATTGAAACTCGATTGCCAGCGTCCAGAATACAGGATTGATCCATTCGTATCCGAAGAACACATTGACATAACCAAGATGCAGCAGTATTTGCGTCGCGCTGATTTTGACCGTCGGGTCCCACAGAGCCGGAGCCTTTGCCGAGAGGAAGTACAAGCACAGGATCAGTCCGATAGTCACCAGATACGGCGGGTCAAGGCGTATGATTCGCTTGAGCACGAAAGTGCCGTAATTCTTCAGCTCGTAACCGGCATGATAAAGCGCATAGGGAATCACAAAGCCCGAGATGACGAAAAAGATTTCGACCCCGAGCCAGCCGTAAGCGCCGGAGGCTTTGACTAAACCTTCCGGAAGAAACGCCGGATTACCGTTTGTCAGATGAAAATAGCAGACGGCAAATGAGGCCACACCGCGCAGTGCATCCAGCGTGTCAATTCTCTTTCGTTCGCTATTCATCAGAAGCGAAATGACCGCAGAGGACTTTCATAGACTCGCACGTTTGCGGCTTAACCAAAGGCTTGAAAAAAGTAAAGGTGGCTGAAAGTAAAATGGCAGGCGTCCGTGCGGATTAAAGGGCCGCTTTGACTCCTACCGTGGTGCATCACGAAGGCGAATTGTACTAAGACCTGTCGAAGGAGCGCAAGCGATACCGTGGGCAGGCAAATCCAACAGAAAAAGTATCAAAAGATGAGAAGCGCTTTTAATGAAGATATAGTATCTTTCGGACATAATCCTTATTGACCAAGCCACTGAAAGAAACCTTTGGAGGAGATTATGAATAACATTGGTTCACAATTCGCCGTGTGGGCTCCGCGCTTGCTGAGCGTCCTGCGTATCGTGACGGGATTCCTCTTTATGATGCACGGCGCGCAGAAGCTCTTCGGCTTTCCCGCACCGATGCCGGGCGGCGGCCCTCCGTTGATGTCTCTGTTTGGTTTTGCAGGCATACTGGAATTCTTCGGCGGGCTGCTTATCCTGCTTGGACTTTTCACACGGCCCGTGGCCCTTATTCTGGCGGGAGAAATGGCCGTCGCCTATTTTATGGCGCACGCCCCGGCGGGATTCTGGCCGATGCTGAACAAGGGCGAGGCGGCTGTTCTTTTCTGTTTTATCTTCCTTTACCTGGCCGCAGCAGGCGGAGGCCCCTGGAGCGTGGATCGCCTGCTGAGGCGGCGAGACTAACCCGCGCTCAGTTAAAAGGCCGGCGCGCGAATACAGGATTAAGATCAAGACATAAAGAGAAAGTGTGTATTGGCTTTGGGCCCACAGTGACCCCTTGGCCGATACACGCTTTTTCTTCGACCAGATTTTTTAGAATTTCCAGGTAAGCTTTTGTCCAGAAGGTGGCTCTTATTCTATAGAGACGAGCCGTAGAACATAATTACTGTGAAAGAGATCCACAGTTTAGTTCAGAAAGCGATTGACTCTAGCCGCCCTGTCCATGAGAGACACGAGGCGTTCGGCGAGTTGGTGACTGGCTTTCAGGATATGGCATTCGGGTGCGCGTACAGTGTGCTCGGCGATTTTTATCTCGCAGAGGATGCCGCGCAGGAAGCTTTTATCACCGCTTGGCAGAGTCTGCATCAGTTGCGCGCCGCGGAAGCATTTCCGGGGTGGCTCAGGCGTATTGTGCTCACAAGATGTAATCGTCTAACCCGTGGGAAACGGTTGCAGATCGTCCCGCTTGAGCTTGGCGCAAATACACCGTCGGCCAGCCCTGATCCGTACGCCACGATGGAGCAGCGCGAATTGCGCAGCCGTGTGCTCTCTGCGATCAAGGCATTGCCTGAGCATGAGCGGATCGTCACGACTCTTTTTTACGTCGACGGATATACGCAGGCGGACATAGGCGAATTCCTGCAAGTGCCTTTGACGACCGTGACGAAACGTCTCTATTCGGCGAGGCAGCGTTTGAAGGAGAGCGTTGTCGAGATGTTCAAAAACAATCTACGCCAGCAACGTCCTTCACGTGACAAATCTTTCGCCGACAAAGTAAAGGCACGCCTGCGTCCATCGAGCGATCAGGACTGGACGGCGATCACCGAGCTCGCCACTGCTAAAGACCAATCTGATCCTGAAGGCAACGAACTCTGGCTGCGTCATCGCAGAGAGTTTAACGAGTCACGCTTTATCCGTCGGCATTATGTGGCCGAGCACGCAGAGACGGGCCAGCCCCTGGGTTACGGCTCTATCGAACAGACTGTTTATCTGCCCAGGTACAGGCTCATTCTGGTGATCGACCCGCTCTGGCTGCGGCGCGGTATCGGCGACCTTCTTCTTGAGCGTCTCCTGGATGATTTACGTGAAGTAAACGCCGTCACCGCGACGTTCAGAGTCTATGAATCCGCAAGCGAGATTCAAAGCTTCCTCAAGGAGCACTCGTTTACAGAGACCATGCATGCGCTGGATTTGAGATTGACGGTCGCGGAAGCAAATCTTTCATCCGTATCGGATGTCGTCTTGCAAGTCAAAGCACGTGGGATTTCGATCAGCACGTTGAAGGAAGAGCGCGAGCGTGATCCTCTGTATGTAGAGAAGCTTTACGAGTTGACGAGCACGCTCAAACGAGACGACCCGGCACGCGATTCCCTGCTCCCGGCGTCCTACTACGAGCGTGAAGCGCGGCTCTGGCTGGAACTACCGTACGTGCTCGCCGACGCATACTTTATCGCCAAAGATGGCGACAAATACATAGGAGTGACAGACCTCAATCTACTTGAAGCGATGCCCGGAGGTGTCTCGCAAGGTTTTACGGGTGTAAGGCGCGAGTACCGGCAGCAAGGAATCGCGACGGCCTTGAAAGCTCGCGCGATTGAATACGCACAGCAACATGGTTTCAAGACAGTTCGCGCCTTTAACCACCCGGCCCACTCCCAGCTTCTGGCATTAAATAAGAGACTCGGATTCAGACATCTATGCAGCTACGTCTCGCTTGAGAGATGCATGAAAGAGACGGTCAAGGTAGACACACGCATCTACGATCAATACGCCGGTCGCTACGTGGACGAAGAGGGTCGGCCCGATCTCGTTTTTGTTATCAGGAATGAGGCGGGGCGGCTGACGGGTGAATGTATAGGGCAAAAGGTCGAACTCTTTCCCGAATCGGAGTCTCGTTTTTTTGTCAAATACTTCTACGGCGAGATTACTTTTCTCAATGACGTAGAGGGCAACGTGACTCAGCTCAGCGCGCGTATTCTAAGACACGAGCGCACGGAAACAGTCATTCGCGCAAAGAAATTGTTGAACGAGTAATCAATCCGCCGATCAAAGATCGGAAATCACATCAACGCGAAGAGGTAAAGCTATGGTCAAGCGTTTACAGCTCCTGGCTCTTCTGCTCACCACGATACTTCTCTGCGCAATCAGCCTTTCAGCGGTTAAAGCGAAAGATGATTCCAATCTTTTGTCCGGCGCACCCGTGTCGCTATCGTCTTTGCTCGCGGCTCAAGGTAAACCAGTTAAGCCTGAGCAAACAGCCGAACAGGTTTACAAGAATATTCAGGTCTTAAAGGGCATGCCCGCCTCGCAGTTGGACGCGGTGATGGCTTTCTTCACGGGCTCGCTCGGTGTGAAATGTAATCACTGCCATATTCCGGGTCAGTTCGAGAAGGACGACAAGCCGACGAAGCAGACCGCGCGGCGTATGATTCAGCTGGTCTTCGATCTCAACAAGGGAAGTTTGAACGGCATCAGCGGCGGCGGGGTCAGTTGTTTCACCTGTCATAGAGGACAGACACGTCCAGAATCCGTACCGTCCCTCGGGCGAAACCTGTGGCAGCCAAAAGATACTGCTGCGGCCAAAGCGGAAGCGCCGCTGCCGAGCGTGGACGAGATACTTAACGCTTATGTCCGCGCAGTCGGCGGCGCGCAGGCCATTGAGAAGATCAAAAGCCGTGTGCTCAAGGGTTCGCGCATAGGGGCCGACGGCGTGCTCGTTCCCGAAGAAGTCTACGCCAAAGCGCCCGACAAGATGCTCACCATCACCACCTATCCGAAGGTCGCCTTTCGCACGGGCTTCAACGGCACACATGGTTGGGCCAGAAGCAGTCAGGGTGAAGGCCGCGACCTCAACGAAGAGATGCAGGCGCAGCTCAAACGCGAGGCTGCTTTCTATAAAGAAACAAAGCTCAAAGAGCTATACTCGAAAATGGCTGTGCTGGGCCGGACAAGCATCAATGACCGCGAGACCTTTATTGTAGAAGCAACGCCTGTGGGCGGCAGCGTTCCCGAAAAACTCTACTTCGACGCGCAGACAGGACTGCTTGTACGCACCTACACAGAGGCGAAAACTGTCTTGGGCCAATACCCGACACAGACCGATTACGAAGATTACAGAGAAGTCGACGGCGTGAAGATACCGTTTACTATCCGCTGGTCAATTCCCGGCAGGGTCTGGGGTCGCAAGATCACAGAGGCCAAACAGAACGTCCCTCTAGACGACGCACAGTTTGATCCGCCTGCGGCGGGCAAATAAGTCTATTGCGTGGAAAGAGGCGTTCACCACAGAGGCACAGAGCGCACAGAGTGGGCACAGAGAGTTGAGTATCGCTCAAGCCTCCGTGCTTCCTCCGTGTCCTCTGTGCCTCTGTGGTGAGTTATCAGCTTTTCATACATACAACTGAAAATGATATAGCCTTGAGCATGCGGGTGAACTTATTCTTGTTACCAACTGATCCCGTAATCCTCGCCGTGGTTGCTCGATCCGCCCCACATCGTGCTGTGTGCGCGGTCGAAGAAGATGGCGTTGATGGGCCCAGAGGTGCGCTCTTCAAACGTCAACTCGTATCCCATACGGCGTAGCTCCGAGCGCACCCACGGCGGCATGGATTCTGCGAGCAGGATGCGTCCGGGTCTGGTCTCGTGCTCGCCAAACGAGCTGCGCATCTGGAAACTGTTGATGTTCGGAGCTTCGACTGCCTCCTGCACTGTCATCCCGAACTCGACGACGTTCAGGAAAAACTGCAAAAGGTTCTGATCCTGACTGTCGCCGCCCTGGATGGCGAAGGCGAGGTATGGCTTTCCATCCTTCAAAGCGAGCGTGGGCGTCAATGTAACTCTTGGCCGCTTGCCCGGCTCTATGACATTGAACGGGCCTTCCCTTGAGTCTGTCACGAAGCTCTGCGCGCGCTGGCTCAGCCCTATCCCTGTGTGCCCTGCGATGACTGCCGGAACCCACCCGCCGCTCGGCGTCACGGACACGACCCAGCCTTCTTCGTCGGATGCCTCGACCGAAGTCGTGCCCGCGTAGAAGGCTCGCTTAAAATCATCGTCCGATGAGTTATAGATAGAGTTCCGGCTGACGGGCCGGACAGTATCCTGAGTCGGCTTAGGCGTAGAGTTCGGCGTAGCTGCCGGTCTGTTGTTCCACTTCTCAAGCAGCGAGCGATAAGGATTCGTTTGATTCTGAAACGGGTAGGGATCGCCTGGGACTATCGCAGGATCGTTGCGCTCCTGATTGAGCAGCCGGGCGCGTTCTTTAGCGTAAGCTTTGGAGAGCAGTCCCTCTATAGGCTCTGCGGGCGGGAAGTACGGATCGCCGTAATAGAAATCGCGGTCGGCAAAAGCCATGCTCATCGCCTGGTAGACGGTGTTGATGTAACGTGCGCTGTTATAGCCCATCGCTTTGAGATCAAAGTTCTCCAGAATGTTCAAGGCCTGAAGCATGGCCGGCCCTTGCGTCCAGTGTGTGAGCTTGTAGACTTCTATTCCGCGATATGTGGTCTTGACAGGCTCTTCGATATGCACTTTCCAGTCGGCGAGGTCTTCCGTCGTGATGAGCCCGCCTTCTTCTTTTACGCCGCGCGCGAGCTCCTGCGCGATGTCGCCTTTATAAAAGCGGTCGTATGCGGCGTAGATCGCATCCCTGCGATTCTTGCCCGCACCGAGCGCCTTCGCTTCGGCCTCGATGAGCTTGCGAAGGGTTGCGGCCAACTCCGGCTGGCGGAATATCTCTCCCGGTTCGGGCGCTTCTCGCTTCTGCCCAGGGTGGGTCAGCATAGTTGCGCGCGAATAGCGCCACTGCTTTAACCATTTCTTCTCGCGCTCGATGGTGTTGGCAAGCTGCGCCTCTATGGGATAGCCGTCGGCCATCTGGATTGAGGGCTCAAGCACATCTTTGAGGCTGAGCTTGCCGTACTCGGCGAGCATGACCAGGATGCCGCCGGGCGTGCCGGGCGTCACAGCCGCGAGCGGGCCGTATTCGGGCGGATACTTCATCCCCTTTGACTTGTAGAATTCAGCGGTCGCACCCTTTGGGGCTGCGCCGAGCGCGTTGATGCCGATTACTTTTCCTGTGTGCGGGTTGTAGATGAGCGCCTGCGTCTCGCCACCCCAGGAGAGCGTGTCCCACATCGTAGAGGCGGCGGCGATCATCGCGCAGGCTGCGTCCACGGCGTTGCCGCCCTTCTGAAAAGCAAACGCCCCGGCTGTCGCCGCGAGCGGCTTGCCCGTAATCGCCATCCAATGCTTTCCATGCAGAGGCGGCTTTTGAGTTCGCTGCGCACACAGCCTGACAGGGATTAAGAGAAACACCATCGCGGCGAGAAAAAGCGTGCAGAGTTGCTTTGCCTTTTGTCTGAGCATCTGTTTTCTTCCTGCGAAGTGAAATTTATAACCGGCTCATTCAAACACTAAACGTGAGCGAATTTTCTACTGTAGAAGAAGGCTCTCGGTCAAACGCTCGCGGCTCTGCAACATATCATAATGTTGCAGAGCCGCGAGCGTTTGCAGTTCCCTTCCCATCCGGGCCGGATAATTCTGACGCTGGCGCTACCGCCGCCGCTGCTCTTTCAATAGGAAGAACCCTGTGAATAGCAGCAATGGAAGCAGTCTCTCGACTAACGCCCGAACCTCGAACGGTACTCGGGCGAGTTCATAAATCCGTTGACCAGTTGCCGATAGTTATTCGGATCAGCATTGAACGTATTGATCCAGCTTTGATAGAGAGCATCAGGATCGCGTCGCAGATAACCGAAGTATTCCATGACGACGAAGGCCGGGATGACGTACTTAGAGGTAACTTCAGGGCTTTCGGCGACCGCCCTCAAGACCTCCGCCCTTGTTTTCCCATGCTGCTCCATATCGGTAATCAACTGTTCCTTGTTGGAGAGAGTGACGCGCGCCGCCCGCTCCAATTCGTTCACGTAATCACGCGGCTGAGTCTTACTGTCGTACCTGTTCTTGAACTCTGTCCGCGACATAAAGTCATTGATGAAAGCGACCTTGCTCGCCTCCTTCTGCGCCTCTGTTTGAAACCCGCTGACCGTTGACATGTCAAACATGAACTCAAGGTAGTTGGGCTTGCGTTCGAGACTTCCCTCGTAGAAGCGATAGAGGAAATAACCTCTATCATTAAACTCGGGCGAGCGGTAAAAGGCCGAGCTGACTTCGATCCGGTCGCAACGCGTATCGCCCTGCGGGCAGTTGGTCAGGATGTTATGCCAGTCTTGCAGCCCCTGCGGCTCAGGCTCGCGATTGAGGAAATCAAGGTAGTGCTCGCGGATAAAGAAGTCCGTCGAGTCAATCGGATTCGCCGCGTTCGAGTTGCTGTCGTTATCCGTGATTGTCAAGACAGCCGAAGAGCGAATGCCCACAACCATCCCGCTCGGATTACCGAGGGTGAAGTTGAAGTTCTCCGTCCCTTCAACATACGCGTCATCGATCACCGGTATCTCTACCGTCTTGCTGCTCTCACCGGCGGCGAAACGCAGACGGCCCAGAGTGATTATGTAATCACAGCGCTGCGAAGCGATGCCCGCAAAGACATCGCAATTGCTTAATCCCGCCGTGTCTGTGGTCGCGTAATCAACCGTCGCAGCGCCGGAGGCATCCGGACGCGTGACTGTGATAATAAAATGAACGCCCCCTTCTGAAACTCCGTAAGCGGTCGCATCCAACTGCACGCCGACCGGATCATCGTTGACGATTGTTCCGACGCCACGACCATCGTCTGCGATGGTCGCATTCGTCTGACAACAAAGGTCTAGGAAGAAGGTCTCTGTGCTTTCTACTAAAGTATCGCCGTTGACCGTGACCGTGATCGTCTTGCTGGTTTCTCCCGGAGCAAAAGTCAACACTCCGCTCTTTGACTGGTAATCCGAGCCAGCCGTCGCCGTGTTGTTGGCCGTCGCGTAAGCTACCGTGACCGTCTGGTTGCTGACAGAGGAAAGCGTGACGGTAAAGATGGCGTCAATCGTTCCACTGTGGCCCTCTGTGACCGTTGCATCGCTGATTGATATTCCGGGCGGTGCGGACGCCGTATCGTCATTGTTTATTGTCCCCACACCCTGACTGTCACTGATGGTCGCGTTCGTCGGATTCGACAGATTGACGGCGAACGTTTCATTCGATTCAGGAACAGTGTCGCCGTTGACCGCGACGTTGAACGTCTCCGACGTATCACCCGGAATAAAGGTGAGCGTCCCGCTGGCTGTTTGATAATCCGAGCCAGCCGTGGCCGTGCCGTTAGCAGTATCGTATTTGACCGTCACCGCCGAACCGCTTGCCGCCGACAGCGTGACGGTAAAGGTGGCATTGGTCGTTCCACTATTGCCCTCCGTGACCGTCGCATCGCTTATGGAAAGCGTCGGCGTGGGTGGTGGAGTAACGCTTTGACACCCTAGATTACCGACCACCATATAAGAAGCGCCCGTGTAAGGATCAACCATCCCTAGAGCGCCCGTCGTGTCTACGGCAGACTGACTCTTGACCGTCTCGTTGCCGTTACCGGAGAAGGTTCTAGCGACGAGCGAGCCTAGGATGTCGCCCGCATCGGGACTGCCCACCTTGCTCGCGGAAAGCACAATCGTGATTATGCCGGTAGCGGGATCAAAGCTCCCGCTATCCGCCGCGCCGATCTTGTTAGGCGTGCTGGTATTGGTCGGCACGGCCTCGACGGTGGTCACTGTGCCGTACTCGAACGAAGCCACGCCTCCATCGGAATTCATTCCGATATAGTACGTGCCCGTGAATTGAGCAGCAGGTATAGTTGTCGTCTTGACCGGATAATTCCAGAGGATTCTCCACTGGCGGTTGGGCACAAGGAGGCTCAGGTCAGCCACCTTGAGCTTGAACACAAGTTTGTTCGCGCCCGCTTCGACGCGGTCGGCCACCAAGATTTCCAGCACGTCCAAATCTCTGTTGGCTGCCGGGCCGCCCTTCTGGTCATTCGGCGGGTCAGTAACCTCTCTCAAGCCCGCGCAGGAATCTCCCATAGGCTTGGCCGCCACCTCGTTATTGCCGCACGATTCGCCCTGCGCGTTCACGGCCACCACCTTGTAGTAATAGACAGTGTTGGGACTGGCCGTCGTGTCATCATATTTGACGACTGTCGGCCCGACGTTGGCGAGTAAAGTCTCTCCGCCGCTGGTTGTGCCGCGCAGGATTTTGTAGCCGGTGATAGGCGAGCCGCCATCATCCGATGTTGACCAAGATAAATGAACCACAGCGCCATCGCGCCCGACGCTTAAGTAAGGCGAGCCGGGTTTCTGCGCCGTAGTCGTCGCCGGGGTATCAGGCCCGAAGAGCCGTCTGCCGCCTGTCTGTCGCGCAATCGCCGCCAGAGCCGTGTAGGAGTTGCCTGTCGCCGCATACGGAGCCTGCACACAGGCAGGCCCTGTGCAGCCATCTGCGTAGGCGACGACCACACGCCCGTCCTCGTCAACGTCTATACCGTTAAAGTCGAGCAGGTTGCGATGTGGAGGCGAGCCGCCGCCGAGCCAGATACCGCCTCTTTGAACAGGATCGTTCGGCGTAGCGTTGACGGTCGTCCACGTCACGCCGCCGTCGAAGGTGTGCGCGATGTAGAGATACCACACACCTGGGAACGCACGATCTTCGAGTGACCCTTTGGCTGCTGTGCCGAGGAAGGCAAAAGCGGCGCGGTCATCGTCGCCTGCAACCACGACCGGAAAGACTGAATGCTCGATACCGGCGACTGCTCCGACATCAAAATTGTTCTTCCAGGTGTTGCCATGATCGTCCGAGACGGCGATCTTCGCCGTGCCGTCGTTGAGCGCGTATCCGAAGTACATTCTGCCGCCAGCGACTTTATCTCCACGACCGATGCCGACTGCCGGATCGCTACCGGCGGTGCCGCTGTTGGGCACATGACGTACTTCCCAGGAGATGCCGTTGTCTTCCGAGGTGACAACGGCCTGCTCCGTTCCGCAGCCTTTGTTCGGCACATAGACCGTTCCGTCAGGTGAAACCTTTGGATGACCATGTAAGCCGCCGCATTCCGCAAGAGTATAAATCGGGACGGTTGGCCCAAAGGTTATTCCACCATCATCGCTGCGCGTACAATTCGCAAGGGCGATGTCCTGCGAGCAATAGTAAACGGCATGCGGGTAACTACCTGGCGGCTTTGGAAAGGGCAGACCGCCGGGCAGGGTATGATACGGGCCAGCGCCTATGCCCTGGTGATCTACGCCCGATGTGAGGCCGCCGCCCTGGCTGGGAATCCACGTGTCGCCGTCATTGTCTGTGACAGATAAGAGACTCGTAGTGCCGGACAGTTGTGAAGAGAGAGTGCGCCCGACATTAGGATTCTGTGGATTGTATCCGTGATCTGTAAACAGTATCGGATCGAGACTGGTAACAGCGTTCGGCGCGCTCTTATCTTCCCAAAGCGCGCTCGGCGAAGAGGGGCAGGAATCATCGAACGTCACACGAAACGTTGTCAGACCCGACTGATACATTACTCTGCCGGTCTTCCAGTTAACGCCTATGGATGGCTCGCCCGCATCCGTGCCGTTGCCGGACGACGGGACTGCGGGTGTTCCGGGCTCAGGTGTTCCGGATGGAGTGGGGGTGGGCAGTGGCGTCGCCGTGCGCGTCAAGATGGACGGTGGAGGGGTAAAGATTCCGTATCTGGGCGTCGAGCCGGTCGCCTGTGGAAGCGGCAGGGGCGTCGGTTGCACCACTGCTGCCGCCGAGACCAATTCGATTTTGCCATTATAAGGAACAGTGGGCGAGACATCGTATGGAACGACGATAACTCTGTAATCACCGGGCAACGCCTGGAAAATTGCGACCTCCGGCTTGGATGTGCCGGGGCCTTGCGCAACCTTGGTAATCCCATCCGGCTGATAGATGTACAGGTCAAAGTCTGATGCAGTATTTCCCGTGGTGGTCGTTCCGCTGTCCGTCCAATCTATCGTGATGACCACGGAGTAATCTGTAGTATTCCCCGCCGGTATATCTACGTGCAATGCAAACTCGTCACACGGCGTCGCGGGCGAGCAGACCGGAGGATTCTCGCCGACGGGGCTGGTCGGGTTCGAAGTAGCAAACGGCCCGCCCGTGTAGTTGATAAGTGGAGTTGCGGGTGAGAGTGTTCCGCTTGACGGTGTGCTTGCCAGAACCATCCGCGTCACGCCGACGCCGAGAGCGACTAGGCAAAGCACCACCAGGCCAAGCAATGTCCAACGCATCCTGTTAAATTTCACGACGCGGCGAGTGCGACGAGTGCGGCTCTTCATAATTTTTGGATCCCTTCTGGAGAAGCTGATCTTAGACCAGCCCATTATCGAGGTTCGTCCAACGACATGTGGGGCAAGCGATGAACGACCGGCTAAAGATGTGCTGCGCGATGACCCGGCGACAGCTCTTTCTGAAGTATTCATCAGAAGGCTGCGCCCGTCAGGCGAGCGCACATCACCCGTTGGCGAATAAATGCGGATGTTCGATTGAACATCTTAAATGGTCGGGGTGTACAGCGAGTTGGTCGGGTGCTGCGGTTTAAGGGGGGAAGCCGCTAACAGTCAAACGCCGTTTTGTCTAGGGGAATGAAAGATGAACGCTATCACTACCATCATTCTTTGTCAAACAGATGCCGTTATATCCACGGGGTAAAAGATGAGTGCTTTGACTCAGTACTCTAACCGCGATGCTGAGCGGCATAACAGCATTGCAGTTATTTGCCGGTCACTATTTGAGGCGCTGAAGCGATTTCTGAGCCAGCGTCTTAGACTTCTCGATTCTAGTCTTGGCATCATCCGGCCCGCCGATGCTGACCCTCACGATCTTGTCGTTCTTTAGCGTATAGATTGCGCCCATCACGTTATTTCCCATCCAGAAGGCTTCATCCCCGAGGCCGGAGACGGGCAGCGGCTTGCCCGCTTCTCGCTCCTCTTCATCTTCTTCGCCTCGCCCCTTCTCGCGCTTGAGCTTCTCCTCCCAGAAATCTTTCACCACGTTGCGGCCACGACTTTTCGCAGCGCTCCCGATAACTTGAAGATGCACGGAAAGATTCTTCGACCCGTCGGAGGACATGACCGTGTAGTAACACTGCGAGAAGATGAGGCCATCGCTTGTGTGACTGCTGGGCGCGACAGACCGCACGGGCTGTTCCTGTACGGACTCTATCTCCGACTTTTCGATCAGGCCACATACGTCCGCCGCATTGTTCGCGCCCGACTCGCTGTTCGCCGCGTTTGCAACCGGCGCGGGCCGCCCTTCACTCTTTACTTCCGATGAATTTGCCGAAGAGGCGGCGGCTGTCTGTTGTGTATTGGATGGCGCAGTATTAGCTGTGCCACCTGGTTTGGATTCGCACCCATCTGCCAGGAAGGCCAGGCAAAGCATGAGGGCAACGCTAATTTTGATAATCATTCAATCCCCCCTGTGACTTGTGTCTGCATTCTACAACGGACTGCAAAATAATTCTCACAGTGATTTCTGCGCTCATCCTATCGGGGCGTCTCTTGCGCTGATAAAGGATGAAGCGTTCGATGCTTTGCGGGTAAGCCCGCTCAGTGTGGATGCTATAATGTTTGAGACGAAAATTTGCATTGGGCGCAATCTCCTTTGATTGAACTGGAGTGAAATGGCAGAGACGAGCGCACCTAAATCGCCATTCTGGACCAGGAATAAAATTATAGCTCTGGTCGCCGGAATTATCCTTGTGAGCATTATCGTCGCAGTCGCTCCGATGTTGATGCTGGCCTTTGTGGCGCAACCCATCAGGGTTAAAGGTCATGGGATGTCACCTGCGCTCAACGATGGGGATAGAATTTTCATCAGTAAAAGGATAGGGAATCTTCAACGGGGCGATGTTGTAATCTTTTACTATCCTAAAGACCCCAGCAGGAGTTATATCCAAAGGGTTGTCGGCCTGCCCGGAGAGTTAATAGAGTTGCGCGATGGTCAGACGCTCATTAACGGCAGCCCCCTGGATGAGCCTTATGTTGATCCGAAATTGAATCAGGCGCTCTTAGACCTCAAACCTGCGCGTGTTCCTGAACAGAGCTATTTCGTCATGGGCGACAATCGTGACAATTCCAGCGACTCAAGATTTTGGGGAACATTGCCGAAGTCATACATCTACGGTAAGTTTATCGGTCGGTACTGGCCTTCTGGTTAATGCTCGAATCAAACGCGCCCCTGCGCCTGCCAACTCATTCAACCGGAGCGCGAGTTAGCTTCTCTTTCATCTGGAAGTTGATGACTTTTACCTGTATGTGCACGCTCCGTTAATTCGGGCGTTAGATGTGCCGGTTGAGGCGACAATTTATGCAGTGGTCGAAACTGAAAGCAAGAGTCAAAGAGTTCATCTGTCCCGAGCTAAAAGACAGAATAGATTTCCATCTCACCAGCTATCGCGAGTCTCATGATGGCGCGGATAAAGTTTGGATTACGATAGACGGAAAGAGAATCTTCAACTGCAAGCATTATCCATATGAATGGGCGCGGACAGAGGCTAAGCATGCAGGCTTGCGTGGTGAACAGATAGAGTCTTTCCTGGCCGAGAAAGAGATTCATAACCCTGGAAATTTCGGCGACGCGATGCGTGTCTATCTCGATTCGACGATTCATGAAGCCCTGGAATCTTCCGATCCTTTCGTAAAAGCTTTCGCCATCATTGATCGTCGCGTTGGGAAAAGAACCTTAGACAAGCTTGAGCTTTCCGACTCGGAGCATTCGCTGGTAAAAGCGTTCTATGAATTACGTCGCGCCTCGGCGCATATCTAACAACTCATTTGACCGGAGCGTGAGTCAACTAAACTTTATCTGGAACTTGCAGGGCTTCTAAAGAAGTCTTACGGTATGTGAGCTTCACAGACGGGAGGCGTTTGGTTGTGGACGCCCAATTTTGGGCACAAAAATAGTAGGCGCGCGCGGATTTGAACCGCGGACCCCTACCGTGTCAAGGTAGTGCTCTACCCCTGAGCTACGCGCCTATAATCGTCAAAACGTTCGCTTCAAAAAGATGTTTTTGTCAGCGAGTTCGTAAGGTAACAAAGGGGCGAGGGAGTGTCAAGCACTCACGTATTGGTCGCTTCGGCGGCCAATTTGTCCCACTCTTCGTAGAGCGTGCGCAGGCGCGCGTCCACCTGTTCGTATTCGTTATTTAGCTCAAGCAGGCGATTGTGATCGCGCGCCAGATCGGGACGAGCGAGTTGTTCGGAAAGCGTAGCCAGTTGCTTTTCCGCTTCACTGATCTCCGCCTCGACCTCTTGCGCATCGCGGACTGTCCGCTGCTTCTTTGCGCCTTTGGTCGGAGAGGATTTTCCTCCGGCACGTGTGCTGCTCTTTTCACGCGCGGGCGCGGAGACTCGCTGCTTCTCCTCCTGCGTCGCGGCCTTCGCCTCTGTCGCTTTGCTTAAACGCTCCTTGGCCTTCCAGTCATGGTATTCCGTATAGTCGCCGTCGTAATGCTCCGCATTGCCTGCGCCGTCCAGATACAGAATCTGCGTCGCGACGCGATCCAGAAAGTAACGGTCGTGGCTGATGGTGATAATCGTT